>Ga0180301_10001913_pt1 | contig 16297 bp, 14 predicted proteins | sample GuaBasSediGuay16_FD_121797 | JGI IMG/M metagenome (GOLD analysis project Ga0180301, IMG submission 121797) | Subseafloor sediment microbial communities from Guaymas Basin, Gulf of California, Mexico - Guay16, Core 4569-2, 12-15 cm | ecosystem: Environmental > Aquatic > Marine > Hydrothermal... | reverse complement strand
TCTTTTACCATTAGCAAATTTCCTCTTTCTTACAACTGTATGACGTTGTGCCGTCAGGCGGAACTTATGACTATCGTATGACGCGAACATAGTGAGCATGTGACTATCTTCTAATCGCTATACACTACACCCTAATCTATCCGCTATACACCATTATTATCTTCCACAACACTTTTTATATTTCTTTCCGCTTCCGCAAGGACAGGGGTCGTTCCTTCCTACCTTCTTTTTTTCTGTGTTTACTACAGGCGAGGCGGGCTTACCTTCATCTTTGGAAGATTTCAGAGAGGAGTATTCGGAATGTACAAAGCTTTTAGGTGTGGTAGAGAAAACTGTTTTTATTTCCTTCTGAGGGGATATTCTTGCTCTAAACACAAGTTCTGTTATCTGTTCTTTTATAGAATCAATCATGCCACTAAAAGCGAAAAAAGACTCTTTCTGATACTCCACCAGAGGGTCAACATTAGCATGTCCACGTAAATATATGCCTTCTCTGAGAGTATCCATAACCAAAAGATGCTCCTTCCAGCGTGTATCAATTACACTTAAAGCAATAAATTTCTCAATAGCTCTTCTTTCTTCTTTATCAGAGGAAGCCTCTTTTTCTTCATAAATCTGCCTTAACTTTCTCTTTATAAAAGAGCCGATCTCTTTAACATCTATCTCCTCTAACTCCTTAATGTCAATATCAACGTCAAACTTAACCTTAAGCCAGTGTTTAAGTGCTTCCAGATTATACTCTTCTATCACATAAACACTAACGTTCCTATCAACAACATCATCCATCATCGCCAGAATATCTTCCCTGATGTCTTCATTCTCTAATATCTCCCTGCGCTGTCTGTATATTGTTTCCCGTTGACGGTTCATAACATCATCAAATTTCAAAAGGTCTTTTCTTATCTCGAAGTTATATGTCTCAACCCGCTTCTGTGCTACTTCAATGGAACGAGTAATTAAAGGGTGCTCTATGGACTCGTCTTCAGGAAAGCCAAACTTATCCATCAGAAAATAAATTCGTTCTGAACCAAAAAGTCTCATTAAATCGTCTTCTAAAGAGATGTAGAATCTTGAAGAACCGGGGTCGCCTTGCCTGCCTGCACGTCCTTTAAGCTGGTTATCAATGCGCCTTGCTTCGTGACGCTGGGCTCCAATAACATGCAATCCACCAAGCTCCACAACTTTTCTGTGTTCTTCTTCAAACTTACTCTTGTATTCCTGGTATATCTTATTAAACTCATCTTGGTAACGCTCGTCTTCAGGAAAAATTTTATTCCGCGATAGAACATCTTTAACAAAATACTCGATATTTCCTCCCAGAATGATATCGGTTCCTCTACCTGCCATATTAGTCGCAATTGTTACCTGGCCCAGCCTTCCTGCTTGAGCAACAATATAGGCTTCTCTCTCGTGATATTTGGCATTTAAAACATTATGGGGTATAGCCTTCTTTTTCAACATAAAGGAAAGCTCCTCAGAATCTTCGATGGAAGTAGTACCCACAAGGACAGGCCTCTTTATGTTGTACATTTCTTGAATCTCTGCGATTATAGATTGGAATTTTACCTTCTTTGTCTTGTATATCCTGTCAGGAAATGACTTTCTTGCCAGTGGCCTGTTAGTAGGAATAGTAACAACATCTAACTTGTAGATATGGTGGAACTCGCTTGCCTCCGTATAAGCAGTCCCCGTCATACCTGCCAGTTTTTTATACATTCTAAAATAATTTTGCAAGGTAATTGTTGCTAACGTTTGCGATTCTTGCTGAATGTTTAAGTGCTCCTTTGCTTCAATAGCCTGATGTATACCCTCTGACCAACGCCGGCCGGGCATAAGACGACCTGTAAACTCATCAACTATAATTACCTTGCCATCTTTTACAATATAATCCTTGTCTCTCTTAAACAGATAATGACTTTTTAAAGCATTGGTAATATAATGAAGCCAATAGTTAGAATACTCATCGGGCGTGTCCTCTGAAACACTTTTTATACCCAACAGACCTTCACAGCGCTCCTCTCCTTTATGGGTAAGGTAAGCGTTATGATTCTTCTCCTCAACAATAGCATCATAATTACCCTCAAATTCCTCTTTTTCCATTCTAACTTCACTACCATCAAGGTTCTTTACCGCTACCTGTCCGTCTTTCGTATCATGGGCAGAAATAACATATTTAACATTAAGCTGACGGGCCACCCTGTCAGCTTTATAATACTTCTCTACAGAAATTTCTGCGGGCCCAGAAATAATAAGAGGAGTGCGCGCTTCATCAATGAGAATAGAGTCTACCTCATCAACAATGGCATAGAAATGTTCACGCTGTACCATTCCTTCTAAACTCGTAGCCATATTATCCCTTAAGTAGTCAAAACCAAACTCATTGTTAGTCCCGTAGGTAATATCGCAACTGTAGGCTTGCTTGCGGCTATATATATCCATATCATTCTGAATAACGCCACAGCTTAATCCAAGAAACCTGTATATAGGACCCATCCACTCCCAGTCTCTGCGTGCCAAGTAGTCATTTACGGTGACAATGTGAACACCTCTACCCACTAAGGCATTGAGACTTGCCGCAAGGGTTGCTACAAGAGTTTTTCCCTCTCCTGTAGCCATCTCAGCAATCTTATTCTTATGCAAAACATACCCGCCTACTATCTGAACGTCAAAATGACGCATCCTTACTGTGCGCCTTGCTGCTTCCCTCACCATAGCAAAATAGAAAGGCAGAATCTCATCTAAAGTCTCCTCTATGACAATTAAACTCTCTTCCTCATTTAAATTTTTTATTTTATTATTAAGCATCCTTTTAAACTCGTAAGTCTTTTCTTTAAAAAAACTGTCTGGTTTGTTTATAAGCTCATTCTCAAAAGAATTCACTTTGCTTACAATCTTACAGATTTGTGCAACTTCTTTTATGGAAGGTGTAGGCATTTCAAGATTAAGATTAACACTCACCCTCGGAGAAAGCTTGTCTATCCTTGCTTGATATCTTCTAATAAGTATTTTTTTAAACATATCTAATTATTTTTAAAGCTACTTTTAAGAAACCCTATTATAAACTCATCTATATTTCCGTCCAGCACTTCATACGCATTGTGATTCTCAATATTGGTACGATGGTCTTTAACCAATAAGTACGGGCATAAAACATAAGAGCGAATCTGCGAACCCCACTCTATGCGCATTTTCTCACCTGAAAGATTATCCAGCTCCTTCTGCCGTTGTCTCTGGTTAAATTCATACAACTTCGCCTTAAGTACGCTTAAAGCTGCCTGTTTATTCTGATACTGAGAGCGCTCGTTCTGACAACTAACAACTATACCCGTAGGAAGATGGGTTATTCTTACTGCCGAATCAGTAACATTTACATGCTGACCGCCATGCCCTCCTGCTCTGAAAGTCTCTATTTTTATATCCTCAGGTCTTATCTCTAAAGAAACGTCATCTTTAATCTGAGGATATACAGCCACAGAAGCAAAAGAAGTATGGCGCCTCTTGTTGGCATCAAAGGGAGAAATCCTCACAAGCCGGTGAACACCTCTTTCTGACTTAAGGTATCCATAAGCATACTTACCTTCAACGATAAAAGTGATATTCTTAAAGCCTGCCTCCTCCCCTCTTACTTCATTGACAACCTTAACTTTGTAATTTTTCTCTTCCGCCCACCGTGCATACATTCTAAAAAGCATACCTACCCAGTCACAGGCTTCCGTTCCCCCTGCGCCAGAATTAATCTCTAAGATTGCACTGGCCTCATCAAACTTATCCTTCAGAAGAATTCTCAACTTGAACCTTTCAAGCTCATCATTCAGCTCTCTGTATTCCTTTTCGAGTTCGCTGTCACAATCTTCATCGGACAGAGCAAGTAACTCTATTAAATCATCGGTTCTTTTTCTTAAACAATCCCAATTATCCACATCGTCTTTTAAACTCTTCAATCTCTCAATCATCACATTTGCCTCCTTCTGGTTATTCCAGAAAGAAGCATCAGACATCTTAAGCTGAAGCGATTCTATCTCCTTCTTTTTTTTATCAATCTCTAAGATACCGTGTAACTCTTTTAAGGAATCCTCTACCAAACCTAATCTTCTTGCCAAATCATCTTTCATTACAACAATCCTTTATTGCGAAGATGCATCTCCAGTTCTTCTTTTTTATCGGAATTCTCCAGCGCTAATTTAGAGGAAATTCTTCCTGCCTCTACAAGCTCTATAAGACACTGGTTAAAACTCTTCATTCCATAAATATCTCCACTGGCAATATAACGGGGTATCTCCCAACTCTTGTTTTCCCTTAGTAAACGGGAAATAGTGGGACTTAAAGTCATGACTTCATAGGCAGGCACTACCCCTTCTGTATCAATCGTTGGTATTAATCTTTGAGATATAACCCCTTTAAGAAGATATGAAAGTTGCGTAAGCACTAAACCATGCTGGTGAGGAGGAAAGAAATTAACAATTCTTTCCACAGTGGAAGAAGCATTTACAGTATGGAGGGTAGATAAAACAAGTACACCTGTCTCTGCCGCTGTTAAAGCTGCCTTACACGTCTGGTAGTCGCGGATATTTCCTATATAAATAACATCAGGAGAATGAAGGGCAAACTGTCTTAGGGCATCCTCGTAAGAAGCAACATCTTTACCTATCTCACGTTGGTTTATAAGAGATTTCTTGTCGAAAAAAGTAAATTCTATAGGTTCTTCAACAGTAAGAATGTGTCTGCCAAAATTCCTATTAATGTACTCTATCATAGAAGCAATGGTTGTAGATTTACCACTTCCTGTTATACCTGTAAGAAGGATAAGTCCCCGGCGTTCATTACAGAATTTTTCCAAAACCTTCTCAGGAAGATTAAGCTCTGAAAAAGTGGGTATATTTAAGTCAATCTTTCTTATTACTGCTGCAATGGTATTGCGCTGATAAAATATCCCCACACGAAACCTCCAACGTTTCTCATACCAGGTCGCAAACTCACAGCTTTTGTTCTCCTTAAGCAACTGGCGGTTTTCTTCACCAATCATCTCTGACACTATACTGTCTATATCCTCCACACTAAATACCTTCTCACCTATTTCTCTTACTTCTGTATATACCCTACCTCTTAAAGGACTGCCGGCACGTATAAATATATCAGAAGCATTATGTTCAATCATTACCTTTAAGATTTCTTTAAAGCTCATAAAAGCCTCCTTTTTGCCTACCGCCTATAGAAACCGTTTAACCACGGTCTACGGCTCATATCTTAGTCTCTTCTCCATAATAATAAACTATGAGCTAATTTCTATACGCTATATACTGTTTAGTTTAACCATGCCGTTAGACTTTTATTATTTTAACACATTCTTTATTTTTTTCTCTAAATTTATTAGCTCTTTCTTAAGGCTTTTACCTCCTGAATATCCCCCCAACTTACCATCTGACTTTATAACCCGGTGGCAAGGAATAAGTAAAGGGTAAGGATTTTTCCTTAAAGTATTGGCTACAGCCCGGTATGCTTTAGGTTTGCCTATTCTTCTTGCCACCCATTTATAACTGCGTACCTCTCCAATAGGTATCTTTAACACTTCCCTTAATACTCTTTTCTCAAAATCAGTCATAAATCCTCCTATTCCTTAACAATACTTTTCTTTCGCAGGAAAGAATGATACTTGTGGGCAAAACGATGAGCCTCATCTCTTATACGCTGAATAAGCTTTAAAGCAAGGCTATCCCTTGGTATAACCAGAGGTTCTTTTGCGAATGGTAGCCAGAGCTCTTCATTTCTCTTTGCAATCCCCACTAAAGTGATATCTAATCCTAATTCCTTTAATACCCTAAAAGCAGCGTTAACCTGACCCAAGCCCCCATCAATAATAACAAGCTGCGGCAAAGAAAGCTTTTCTTTCTTAAGACGGCCATATCTTCTTCTTATCACTTCCCTTATCATTCCATAATCATCAATCTGTGACACTTCCTTTATACGAAAACGCCTATAGCCTGACTTATCAGGGTAACCATCTTTAAACACTACAACTGAACCTGTGGCGTTTGTTCCTTTTAAATTAGAAATATCAACTGCTTCAATGTTTAGAGGAACGGTCTTTAACCCCAATATATCTTTGAGGACGAGAATCTCATGCAATTCTTTTTTCCCTGAATAAAGACTGTGTAGAGCCACAAGTTTGTCTCTAAGGCGTGCTGCTTCTTCAAACTGCCTATTTCTGGATGCCCTCTGCATCCTCCTTTCCAACTTATTGATAAGCGACTGCCTCTCTCCTTTTAATATCTTGCAGATATTATCAATTATGTCTCTGTATTTGGCTATAGAGATTTTCTTTGCGCAAGGGGCAGGGCATAACTTAAGATGATAATAAAGACAGGGGCTCTTAGGAAGCACACGGCAGGAGCGATAAGGAAATACTTTCCGGATTAACTTCAAAGCCTCTTTTATTAATCTTACATTAGGATAAGGACCAAAGAGAAGAAACGCATTTTTTTCTTTGGGCCGAATTGGAAAAATTCTTGGAAAATCCTCATCTGTTACAGCAATATAGGGATAGCTTTTATCGTCTCTTAAGGCAATGTTATATTTTGGTTTGTATTTTTTTATTAAGAAGGCCTCCATGATAAGAGCGTGGGCCTCAGTATCACACACAATAAAATCTATGTCTCTTATTTTATCAACAAGAATTTCTGTCTTAACGTTAAGTAAACTATGTGTAAAATAGCTCTTAACCCTGCTCTTTAAAGATATGGCCTTACCTATATAGAGAATCTCATTCTCCTCTGACTTCATAATATAAACCCCACAGGTTTCAGGTAACGAGTCTATCTTCTCTTTAAGCCTTTTATCCATCCTTTTATAAAATTTAACTTTCTCAGCCTGATAATGTCGGCAATAACAAAAAGAAGAACAATATCAACTATACCTGCCAATAACAACTCAACAATAACATTAAAATCTAAAAAGAATATTAACCGGCTTACAACGCCTAAAATCACCCCTACCAGAATCAGCTTAAATAAATCTATATAAAAAACATAATCATCAAAGAAACCAATCCTCCTCCTCAATATGCCCAGAAGAAGAAAGAAATTAAATGCCGCTGCTATACTGCTTGCTAAAGCAATGCCACCCACCTTAAGAGGGAACATCAATATCGCGCTTAAAACGGCATTAACAAAAAGGGAAAGTGTGGATACTTTCGCAGGAGTCAGTGTGTCTTTCAATGAATAAAAAACATTGACGAGCAGCTTTATCCCGCAGAAGAAAAAAAGGCCGAATGAGTAGAAAAAGAGCGTATTAGCTGTAATTCCAAGGGAATAGGAGCTAAACTCTCCTCTTAAAAACAAAGCCTTTATAATTTCCTCAGGTATAAACATAATAACAATACTTATAGGGATAATAAAAAACATTAGGTTGCGGAAAGAAAAAATAAAAAGCTTCCTAAAATCATCCCTTTTGCCTTCTTTGTGAAACTGAGAGAAATCAACAATTGCTACTCTTGATATAGAAAGAGCAATCAGAGCTAAAGGAAACTGGACAATCCTATTAGCATAATAAATTGCTGCTAATGCGCCACTGCCAACGATAAAACTTAACGAAGAGAAGATTGTGTCTACAAGAACATTCAACTGATATACTACCGAAGACCACATTCTTGGCAGAGATGATTTAAACATCAATTTTATTTCCCTATCTTTAAATGCATCTTGCGGTGTAAATTTTATCCTAATCTTTTCACGGTTTAAAAGAAGGTAGTAAGATACAACCTGTAATAACCCGGCTGTTACCACAGAAACAACAAGGACAAAATTATTAAAGACACCCCTTAAGAAAAGAATTCCTACAATAAAAGAAATGTTAAGTAAAGAAGGCACAAAAGAAGCAGGGGTAAACTTTCTAAGGGCATAGAGCATAGACTTTAAGTTTGCTGCCAACCCCATAAAAAGAATATAGAAGAAAGTAATGCGTAGAAATGACACAGCAAGATTAAACTTATAAGAATCAGAGACAAACCCCGGAGCTACAAGCATTACAATGTAACGGCTAAAAAATACCCCTCCTAAAGTAACGACAATAAGAACAATTAGGAATAAAGATGTAAGATTATTGCCAAGCTCCCCGATTCTTTCCTTATTCTTAGCGTGGGCTGACAAGTAAGGGGTAGCTATAGAATCAGAAAAGCCCTCCCCCAGAAAGGCCCTTAAAAGGTTAGGTATTCTAAAAGAAACAATAAACACCTCAAGAAAAGAACTCGTCCCAAAATATTTAGCAATGAGAATATCTCTTATTAATCCTAATATACGGGAAAATAAAGTGCCCAATCCTAAAATCGCTGTGTTTTTAGTAATTTTCTTAAACATCGCCCAGAAATAAACAACTGTTTTTACCTACGCCTCCATGAAAAACTCCTTGACATAACGACAGTATTCTGATATAAAATCTATTCCAAAAAAAGGAGACCTGTAATGCCACAGAGAAAATCAGCAAAAAAAGAACTTAAGAAAGTCCTTAAAAGAAAAAAAAGGAACCTTGCTGTAAAATCTCAAATCAAGAAGGTAGTAAAAAAATTTAAGCAGGCACTTAAGGAGAACGATACCAACCTTATTGCCGAAAATCTGCGTCTTGTTTACAAGACTCTTGATAAGGCAGCAAGAAAGAAAATAATTCACCCCAATAAAGCTGCACGAAAAAAAAGCAAACTCGCAAAACTGACAGTTAAATCAACGTAAAATAAGTTTTGTTATTAGAAGCTCAAGAGCAGTTTTACTATCTACCCTTCTTTCCTTTAACAAACGCTCAGTCTCGCCTATAAGCTCAAAACATCTTCTTTTTTCTAAAGGGCTGTTAACGTAAGAAAAACTTCTTGTGATTGCCCCCATAATTTGCATTCCCACGATATCTTTGTTTTTATTTGTATTACTAAAAATATTTTCAAGAGTATACAGGGAATCTTCCAGACTATGTTTTCTTATTGAATAGGTAAGTTTCCTTATGGAAATATCAGGCGTAAATGAGCTTATCCTTAGCAATGTTGACCTTCCTACAAAATAACGGAAAAATTTGTCATTCACAAACAGTCTATCTTCCCTTAAAGCTGAAGCATCTTTCTCTATATCAAAAATAAGGTAATTGTATCTTACTATTTCTTTTATGCGGTTTATAAATAGCTCTTTAACATCCTTTCTTAATTCATGCGCATTCTTAAAAACTATTACCCTCTTTTCTCCCATAGGAACACTAAAAACAAGACTCATCAACTTGTTTAAATCAATTTCCTTACTGTAGTAGATGTGGATATTAAAAGAAGATATGCCTTTGGTAAGAAGTTTTGCCTTAATGTTATCTATCGCTCTTTTACGGCCGTTAAAATCTAAGCCAACTACAAAAAAAATACTCTCTTTGAACATCTACCACTTTTCCACCACTGCTTCAACAATCCTGCGCGCGGTATCTTCCATTAGATCTGTCCAGGCCGCTGATTCACTTTTAGAATTTGCCCCAGAAAGAAAATAAGTTGTTTCCCCGATAATATCTTTTTCTTTTAATAAGTTCCCCTCGCTGTCGCGCAAAATAAAATGAACAACCAGATGTAACCTCTGCTCTAATACCCTATCGTCATTACTGTAACGCAATGGCTCCTTTGTATAATTTAATATCTGACATTCCAGATTGAGGCTATCCTGGGGAGTAGAAGCAACCCTCAAACTGCTCTCTATGCTGAACTTGTTTATTAAGGAATTTGTTAATCTTTTCTCTAAAAGAACAGGGTAAGACACATAAGAAGAATAGGCACGGCTCTCTTCAGTGATATTAACTTTATTAACAATGGGGCTGATATAGATACTCCTTTCGTTATATACAAACCCGCGCGTCGTATAGCCACACCCTACAAGCAACAAACAAAAAATAAAAAGCCCCTTCATTCTGCCACCCCTTTCAAAGATTCTATTTTCTCTTTGGCCAATTCTGCAAAGGAAGTATCTGGATATTTGTCCACAACTATCCTATAGTATATCAATGCACTTTTAAATCGATTCTGCTTCTCATAAAAAGAGGCAATATCAAAATTCTTCTTAGCCTCCTTCTCTCTTAAATCAGCCAGCTTTTCTGATGCTTTAGCCACTAAAGAATCAGAGTCGTCTTTTTCTGTCAATAGCTGTTTTAAATCTCTCTGTGCATCCCGGACTTCTGTAAGGTCATAATCTGTATCCTCTAAGATTTTTGACTTTATAAGAAAGAGTTTATATCTTGCCTCTTTGGACAGCTTACTCTCAGGATAATTATCAATCAATTTACGCAGAGCTTCTTTAGCTTCGTCCAAACGATTATTTTTTTCAAAAAAATTCGCCAATTCATATAATGCTCTGGGGGCATATTCAGAATTAGGAGAGGTATCTACAATCTTCCTGAATATCTCTACTGAAGGATGGTCGCTCAACAAAACTAAAGGAATCCCCAAAAATCTTTTCTCTTTCCATTTCAAGAAAGACTTACCTATATGAAATTCTGCAGCAATTGCTTCCTGAATATGCTTACTGTTAGGGTATATTTCTGTCAACTTATTATACTCTAAATATGCCCTGTAAGGATTGTTAAGATATTCATAACATCGTGCAATATAATACTGAGACTCTGCAGCCTCATGGGTATCAGGAAAATACTTTACGATATTCTTAAACCTTGCCAATGCTCTTTTATACTGCCCAATGTTAAAATCACACAAGGCTTCTTTAAAATCTAAAGCAGGGGACCAAACAGAATCCGAACTTCTCCATTGCCCTGTTTTGGGAGACCATATCCAAAAAGCATAGCTATTTACTGTAACTAATACAAAAAACATTCCAATAGTCAAAATTCTCTTCATAGAAAACAACTATACCAAATGCCCTCTTTTTTGTCAAACGCTTAAATCATTATTAAATTTATATCTGTGAACCAATACTGCTCCCAGAAGTAATAGTGTGTAGTAGAGAAATACACTTACGCCTTTCATAGAGAAAGTAAAATATGCAAACCTTATCTTACCCATTAAAAAAGCAAATCTTAAGAATAAAGAAACAGATAATGACAACACCTCTGCTGCGTAAGTTGCCAAAAAAGGGACAAAATATAGCCCCACAAATATAAAAATCAGGATGAGAATGAAAGTAAAAATTGGTATAAGAATAATGTTAGCGGCTATGCCGAGAAGATAGACTCTTCCAAAATACAGAGAAACCAAAGGAAAAATAGCAATAAATACAAAAACAGTGGAGAAAAAAATACCCTTTACATAATTAATTAAAAAGCTTCTGCTGCCTAAAGATACGCTAAAAAGATTAAAACCAACAATTATACTGAATACAGAAAGAAACGAAAGTTGAAAACCAACATCAAGAACCCATAGAGGGTTTAACAGTAAACACACAATTCCTGCTATACTTAAAGAGTCGAAAACACTTATTTTTCTTTTTAAGAAGAATCCTGCTCCTAAGAAAGAAAACATAATAGACGCTCTTACAATCGAAGGGCGCATTCCTGCACAAAGAGCGAAGATAAACATAAATATTACAGCAATTATTAATCTTGCCCTAAACCTTATGCGGAAAATTTTTAAGGTAAAGAACAGCATTCCAGAAATCAACCCAACATGTAAACCACTTATAGCAAAAAGGTGCGCTACCGCTGCCTTTCTCAGTAAAGAACTCATCCACCATTCTGCAAGCTCGCGCCTGCCTAAGAATACAGAGGAGGAAAATTTATACGCCTCGGGCGACAAATACTTCTTGAAATGAAAAACAAGGGCAAATGTAACCTTCCTTATAAAATTATCTATCCAATTGGACGGCAACTCTTTTATATAAGAGTCTTTCTTAAGCCAAAGAATATAAAAACTGTTATGCTTAAACTGCTTAGCACTCAATCTTCCTCTAACTAAATACGACGTGCGGTAATCTATCTTCCTGTGAGAAAAACTATTAACTTTAACCCTGAAAGATGTGGAAAAACCTCCTACGCGTTCTACTTGGGCATAAAAAGTGCGTTTTAAATAGCCTTCTTTAGGTATAGATGTTACTTTTATAAGAAAAAAATTATCTTTTCCCACGAAATCCTGCGGCTTCTTTAAAGAGTAAGGGGTTACCCAGAGTATTCCCAGAAGAGCAAAGAAAACTGTAAGGAAAGCAACAAATAAGTAAGGGCGACGGTACAGCCGGGAGGAAAAAGAAAGAAAAAGAAGACAAATGAAAGAAAGAAGACAAAGAATGACTATATTAAAAGATGCATACCACCCAGCTATTACTCCAAAAATAAAAGCAACAAAGATTGTAGTATTAATCAAGCTAAAAAATGATAAATTTACTTATAACACCTAACTTCTTCTTACCTATCCCTTTTATATTCTCTAAATCCTCAAGGGAAGTGATTCTACCCTTAAGTTCACGGTAAGAAACAATCCTGCGTGCTGTAGTTTCTCCTATAAAAGGTATCTTTTCAAGTTCCTCTAAGGTAGCGGTATTGATATTTATCTTAAGAGGGGCCTCTTTGTAAAATCTATAAGAAAGTGGCCGATGGACATTAAAAACTCTTAAGAATGCCCCTAACAGTAAAACGCTGCATAAAAAAACAATCACCCGTCTCTGTTGAACAGTAAACATATATTATTACGTTTAGCTAATAACTAAGTAACTATGTTGAGGAGCTTCTTTTCTACATAGATTGTTTTCTTGGCAGGTTTTCCTTTAAGAGCAGTTTTAATTTTATCCAAAGACAGTGCTTTTTCTTTTATAGTTTCTTCTGGCCAGTCTACTTTTATAGAAAGGCGCTCCTTTACTTTTCCATTTATAAGCACTGCTATTTCTAATTCTTCCTCCTTAAGGTAGCTTTCATCATGTTTTGGCCAAGGGCGTCTAAAAATAGAATCTTTGTTTCCCAAAATATGATTGGCCTCTTCGCTTACATGGGGTATAAAAGGAGACAAAAGCAAAAAAGTAACATCTACCACTTCTCTAAAAACTTTTTTGCTTAGTGTACCCTCCTCATAAGACTTGTAAATCTGATTAACTAACTCCATAACCTTGCTGATGGCAGTATTAAATTGGAAATTTCCCTCTAAGTCGCGGGTTACTTCTTTAACAGTAAGGTGCATTTTCCTTAAAAGCTTCTTTTCAGACGCATTAAGCTCTTTTTCTTTTTGGCCTTTATGCTCTCTTAACATATCCAACAGTCTCAATACACGGTTAATAAACCTCCACGCACCAACAAGTCCTTCGTCCTGCCACTCAGCATCTTTATCAGGCGGGCCCATAAATAATATATATAAGCGCATCGTATCGGCACCATACTTATCAATAATATAATCAGGGGATACCACATTGCCCTTTGATTTGGACATCTTCGCTCCATCTTTAACAATCATCCCCTGCGTAAAAAGACGGCTGAATGGCTCAGAGAAATTAATCAAGCCTAAGTCATTAAGAAACTTGTTTATGAACCGTGCATACATAAGATGTAAAATTGCATGTTCCACGCCACCAATATACTGGTCCACAGGCAGCCAGTAATTGACATCTTCACTTATAAAAGGAACCTTCGCCTGGTGAGGGGAAATATAACGCAAAAAATACCAGCTAGAGTCTACAAAAGTATCCATAGTGTCAGTTTCCCTCCTGGCTCTACTGCCGCAGCGAGGGCACTCTGTTTCTATAAATTCTTTTATATAAGTCAAAGGGGACTGACCCGTAGGAAGAAATTCTTTTACCTCAGGAAGAAGAACAGGCAAATCCTCCTCCCTTACAGGAACTTCCCCGCATTTATCGCAATACACAATGGGAATAGGTGCTCCCCAATACCGCTGGCGGGAAATCAGCCAATCCCGCAGGCGGTAGTTAACTGTACGCTTACCGATATTATTTTTTCCCATGTAAAGGGCTATCTCTTTTTTTGCTGCTTCAGAAGATAATCCATCAAACTGGCCTGAATTAACCAAAACGCCTTCTCCCTCATAAGCCTCCTTTAACTGACCACTAAGGGAATTCTCTTCTTTTTTCTTTATAACTTCTACTATTTTTAAACCATACTTCTTAGCAAACTCAAAATCACGGCTATCATGGGCAGGAACACACATAATTGCTCCTGTGCCATAGCCGGGGAGAATGTAATTTGCCACCCAAACAGGAATCTTCTCGTTATTCATAGGATTAATAGCATATTTTCCAGTAAAAACCCCTTCCTTTTCAAAACTATCAACGAGGCGTGCAGATAAAGGCTGGTCTTTAGCCTTATTTATAAACTCTCTAACCTTATCCCTCTGGGGGCTATCTTCAATTAACTCTTCTATAAGAGGGTAATCCCAGCTTAAAGCAATAAAGGTCGCGCCGTATATTGTATCCACACGGGTAGTAAAACATCTAATTTTCTTATCCCCTGACTCTAACGGAAAATCTATCTCTACTCCATAAGACTTGCCAATCCAGTTGCGCTGCATTGTCTTAACGCGTTCAGGCCAATCTTTAAGCAAATCAATATCCTTTAAAAGACGTTCGGCATAAGAAGTAATCTTGAAAAACCATTGTTTAAGCTTCTTCTGCTCAATTACAGTTGAACAGCGTTCGCATTTACCAGAGATAACCTGCTCATTAGCTAAAACGGTCTTACAGGAAGGACACCAGTTGGCAAAAGCCTCTTTACGGTAGGCAAGCCCTTTCTCATAAAGTTTTAAGAATATCCACTGCGTCCACTTGTAATAATCAGGCTTACAGGTAGTAACTTCCCTGTCCCAATCATAACCTACTCCCCACAGGCTAAGTTGTTCTTTAATTCGAGAAATATTTTTAAAAGTCCAGTCTTGGGGATGTATTTTATGTTTAATAGCCTGATTCTCTGCCGGCAAACCAAAAGCATCCCAGCCCATAGGACTTAAGACATTAAACCCCTGCATCATTTTATATCTGGCAACAGCGTCTCCGATAACATAGTTGCGGGCATGCCCTACGTGAAGTTCACTGGAAGGATAAGGAAACATTACCAGGCAGTAATACTTACTCCGGGAGTGGTCTTTCTCATCGATATGAAAAAGACCAATCCTCTCCCAGTAGTCCTGCCATTTTTTGTCTATTTCTTTAGTGTAATTCATTCCTGTATAGCCTCCTTACAGTTGACAGATTGCGTACATCGTCTAACTCCTTTTTCTTGGGCGTCTCTAAGATAAAAGGCAACTCTTTTAGAAAAGGGTGATTAACAATTAGCCTAAATCCGTATCTGCCTATCTTTCCTTCTCCAATATGGAAATGCCTGTCCCGGCGAGAACCACACTCATCAAGTGTATCATTTAAGTGAATAACCTTTATTCGCTTAAGGCCTACCTCTCTATCAATCTCACCAATAAAAGAATCTAATCCCTTATGGGTATTAATACTGTATCCGGCACACCAGGCATGGGCAGTATCTAAACATACTCCTATACGCCGATTGCCTCTTAGCTTACGTATAATAAAACCTAACTGCGCAAACTCATCCCCTACCATACTTCCATCTCCTGCGGTATTCTCAAGAAGAATCTGCGTTGTGCACTCCCGCGTATTTCTTAGAACTGTCCTTAAAGCCTCAACGATTTTTGTCAAGCCTTCTTTTTTGTCTCCCTTAAAACTTCCAGGATGAATAACAATGTAATGTGCTCCCAAACGATGTGCTTCTTTTATATCTTCGGTAAATTCTTTAATAGAAATATAATAAAGAAATTTCTTTCTTGCTGCAAGATTTAAAGTATAAGGCGTATGTATAACTAAAGGTTTAATGCCCGCCTTTTTAATTCTGGCTTTAAAGATTCTTATATCTTCTTCCTTTAACGACGTTTTTCGAAATTGACGAGGGCTGCGGGCAAATATCTGCATTGTATTGCAACCGAGTTGCCTTGCCCTGTCTATTGAATAGTAAATTTTACCCGCAATAGATACCTGAACACCTAAACGCAACAACAATCTACCTCTTATAACACATCACCTAAATAAGTGTAAAACCGAGGGGATTTGTATGCACTCATCTGGCGTAAGCCAGATGTATCTTTAGTGCATCCAAAAATGTATTAGGCTCCCGATTAATTATCACATTTATAAAGAGCAACTCGTTAACAGTTAAATAAAACGTGGAGCCGAGGGGATTTGTATGCACTCATCTGGCGTAAGCCAGATGTATATTTAGTGCATCCAAAAATGTATTAGGCTCCCGATTAATTATCACGTTTATAAAGAACAATTCGCTAACGGTTAAGTAAAACGTGGAGCCGAGGGGATTTGAACCCCTGACCTCTACGCTGCCAGCGTAGCGTTCTCCC
>Ga0180301_10001912_pt1 | contig 16299 bp, 15 predicted proteins | sample GuaBasSediGuay16_FD_121797 | JGI IMG/M metagenome (GOLD analysis project Ga0180301, IMG submission 121797) | Subseafloor sediment microbial communities from Guaymas Basin, Gulf of California, Mexico - Guay16, Core 4569-2, 12-15 cm | ecosystem: Environmental > Aquatic > Marine > Hydrothermal... | reverse complement strand
GTAAAGCTGTTAACAAATACAATGAACTTGTTAAGAAGGGTAAGAGAGTACTTGCATTCCTACATCTTACGTGTTAATTAGATTAAATTACGCAATGAATCTAGATCTAATAACTGCTCCTACCACTGTAGCTACAACACCATATAGAATAGAAACTGTAAATACTTCGATTATAGCTATGTAGTTCTGCCTATTTAACAAATGTATAGTGCTAGGAACTAAGCCCAAGACTAATGATCCTTGACCTACTAATGCAAATCTTATAATCCTAGATCTTCCAATTCTAATAAGTGATTTTGGCATTATAAGTATTGATATAAGAGGTATTATAGCACATATCATACCCCAATATGAAAGATCAAAGGAGTAAAGTATGATGAGGCATAGTAATCCCCAAAACAATGTATAAAGTGCTAGGTAGCCCTTTGAAGGATCTTTGGTAGTGAATGCTACGAAGCTTTTAGAAAATTCAGCAATAGTCTTAAGTTCTGCAATTTTCTTCTCTATTCTTTTCATCTTTATTAAATTAGGAAAAGTTAAAATAGGTATTTTTCTAATATCAATTCTCCTACAAGAGAATCTCCTACATGGTGGAATAAACATCATTAAACATTAGTGCTAAACCTATGACACCCATTATAGACATGAATATTAATCCAAAGCATATGACTATGAGTGGCAATGTAGAGGAGTAATTGAATAATTCAATAGCTTCATTGAATTCTACTATGATTTCAGCATATTGCTCAAGGATATTAGTTCTCTTAGGCTTCATTACTTTTACATAATGCTTCAGAATTTCAATTAGATCCTTTAAATCCTCAGGTATAGATACATCACACTCTTCCTTAGGATATATACTTATAACTATTGCTTTCCTTAGTCCTATATAGTATCTAGCTATCCTAATACCACGATTTGATTCTATATGTTTAGTTCTATACTTCAAACTCTTTTCATTTAGATATTTCTCAACAATCTCCATAGCTTTGTAGCCATGAAGAGCTAATGTAGCTTTCCACAAGTCTTTTGAACACCTTGTCCTTCTATGCTAATTCTGTATTTTAAAGCATAGACTCTAAGTCTTATTTTAATATAATGTCAAAATGGTTATGTTTTATTATGAGGTTAATTTAGATACTATTGTGAATATGTTGAATTTGATAAAATAGGGATGTTGTAATGATATTTGTAAAACATGTTCAAGTTCTAATGATTATTATACTCTTTATATGTGAAATTTTGGCTCCTCTATCTATTACTCTTAAAACAAATCCTGATTACTCATCTAAATCGGAGATATTTAGCGATAAATTAGTAACTATACAAAGATATCCTAAGAAACCAAGATCCATGGAAAATACTTTCATATTCATTAAATCACAAGGAGATAGAATATTTAAGGATCCAAAGCTTATTGTGAATATCAAAGTTGAATTGAATGCAGAATTGAATATTACTACAATTCAAATACAAGAACCTGGGAATACAAAGGTAGTAGTTTATACATATATTCCTAATAATATACCTGTATCTAATGCTTATGTTAGAGTTAAAGACTTAGTTCTAAATGAGACCGTAGCTGCAGGATTTACTAATGAAGAAGGAGTGATTAGTTTCACTATTAATACTACTAAGCTTGGTTGTTGTAAATTAAGACCACATAGAATTGAAGCTTTTTATGACTTAGATAAAAATGGTCTCTATGATTACTTCAATTCAATAACAATTCTCATAGGTTCTAGAGATGTATATATTAACTTATATCTAAAGGGCATAAAGGAATTTCTTAATATAGCTTTAGATTCTTGGTCTTTAAGCTATGAAATCCCATTAATACCTCTAAGTAGTAAGTTCTACATATCTTGCATACCTGGACTTCCTACTTTTAAAACCACATTAAGATATAAATCATCACTTTTTCGAGAACCTCTTATTCTATCTCTAAGTAGCTATGTCAAATACAAAATATATATCAATAATTATGAATACGAAGATAACTATATGGTTATAGAACGAAAATTCAAAGATGAAAAGAAGCCATTAATAATTATGTTAAATAATAATATAGATGCACTCAATAGCATTTCTGAACTTACTCTAAGCCCATTAAGTACACCTAATAACTTAAGTCTCAAAATTATAGCACTAGATAATTTGGGAATTGCAGATATTAGATTTGAGTATTCAGTTAACAATAGTTCATGGATATATGTAGGGCCCCAAAAACATGAATTAATGAAGTACTTAGAAGCCTTTTATACTAAGGTTAATGAAGAGATAATCAATTCTATTGAGAATAGCCTTAAACAACTAATACAACTATCAATTCCTAGAATAAAGACCCCATTAGGTATCTATACCATAGTATTAAGTAATTTAAACATAGGTACTTTTGTTAAATATAGGGCAAGAGCTAAAGATATTTATGGAAATATCGCTATGAGTTTTACCGGTCTTTGCTATATTTACAATTCTTCATCAAGTGTCAAAGTCTTAATAATAGATCCTCATGTTAAGCTTCAATTGATTCAAGAGAATGCAAAATATTTAAAAGAATTCATAGCTTTAGCTGAAAGTTATGGTATAACCAATGAATTCCTCACTTTATATACTGAATATATCGAGATATCTAAATTAATTCATAAGTATAGATCTATTCATTTTCATCACTGGGAGTATTTAGGTGAAAAATATCAGATAAAGATTGTAGAGCCTAATGAATATGTAATTAAAGAGCTTCAAAGTTATAAACCGGATGTAATAATACTTAGCGATCTATATTTAGGATTGAATAAATTTAATTCATTAAACTGGGATCTCACTATGAAAACTTATAACAACAATAGCATTTTGAAGTACTTATTGAATTACATAAGAGAGAATCATGTGGGACTTATAGCAACTCACGGTACACTATGTGAATTCTCTCTATTGCTAAATGATACTATGTTTAAAATCTTTAGTGAGGGATACATTGCACCAGATCTAAATGATGTTAGTTTAATTGTTCACGAAAGTCTTGCAAATGCTTTAGGACTTAGTTTATTATCTCTTTATAAGTATGTTAAAAATCAAGTCACATATGTAGAGGATAAATACTTAGCTCCATTACAGATACTTTGGGTACCTTGGAATGGATCATTGATACCTACTAGTAATACTCAAACCCTAGGTTGGTACATACCTAGTGAGCCAATAACTATACCTAATCCATATATGCATATAGGTAGTGAATTTAGAGCATATACGCAAGTCGGTTGGCAATTGGGGTTCAATACTAGTATTATGGATAAAGCCCTCATAAACACTATAAAGTATCGAGATTTCATAGCTAATAATTATAATGATTTACTACAGCTAATAATTAGAAATACAAACATTCGGAAATATGATAAAGATATATTTACGATTATAAATCTCTCAATCATAAACACAATTCCTTTATTTCAGAACATATTCTCAAACATGAATGTTTATGACGATTCAATTATCATAAATACATCTCAAATCTATATCAAAATACCACTCACAAAACAACTATTGAAATCTATAGTAGATTCTCAGACCCTAAGGATTATTGCTATATCTCCTGATTATAAGGCTGGAATTATTGCTTATGATAAATATTGGGATTTTGAATATGGTTATAGAGCTATTTACTTTAGTTTTGAAATAGAAGCAGGAATGGGTAATGCAGCAAAGATTTTACTTCAACAAGCAGTTGAATGGTGTAATAATTGGAGACCAGTAATTGGATTATCAGAACAGATAGGAGATTACATAAGAATACCTAAGTATGATGCTAATAAGTTAAGAGAATTCATAAGGGACTTAGGCGGTATAATACTTAGAAAGACAACAATTATTTCTGAGTTAGGTACAACAAAACTTGATATAGAAATTCATAATGTTACCTCATTAAAAATGATCATTGTAACACCAGATAGATGCGACTTAAATATCAATTCATCAAGAACTCTAAAATTGCTTGAAATTAAAGAATTGACAAGTAAAGTCAAAGTTCTAACATTTAAACCACTAAAGAATGGTTTACATATAATTGAATTAAATATTAAAGGTGCTGAGAGAACCCTTATACCAATATTTATAGAGATTAGATCTCCATCACGTATTTCAGGAATCACAAAATATATATCAGTAGTAAGTAGAACAATAGCTAAAACTCCGTACCTAGGAGAAGAAATTGAAATCATACTTAGAAAGGTTTTTACAAACATCACATGTAATTCATGCATTAAGGACCTAATAATCTATGAAATTATTCCACAAGGGTTTAAAGTCATTAAAGCTGATGGTAGAGTTATCAAAACTAGTTTTGGAAATATTTTGGAGACTTTAATACCCCTTGAACTTAGAGATATGATTATCAGATATATCAGGAATTTAGATGACAAATTCTATGAATACATACCTAGTAGTACAGACAAAGTGACATTAATTAAGTTCTCATTGGCTAATTTAAATAAGGTAACTTATAGAATCAAGGCTATAGATCTAACTAAGAAGATGTTAATAGCAGGATCTATATTAGTTGTAAAAACACCTAAAGAATATTACATAGTCCCTGGTCTAGTCATCGGAGATAATATACTTGAGGTTAAACCACCTAAGTTTACTGAAATAAAATTCCAAGAACCTGATGAACTTCAAGCAATAATTAATATTAAAGAACTTGAGAAATTCGGCAATGCTACAGTACATATATATGTACCACAAAGGTATGCAAACTTATTGAGGCAACTAACTATATTGCTTCCGAAGACATTACATAAGGAAGTAATTATTCAATTAGATTTAGAGACAGTTGTATCATCTTTACAACATAGAGACTTAATTATAGCAATAATCAATAAAATCACTAAATCATCCCTTAGCATTCATGTACAGAATTCATCAGAGTTGCCAAGGACAATTCTGATGAAATTTAAACCAAATCTCACTACTCTTCCACAAGGTTTCATAAATATATTCCCCATTATTATATTCGAGCCTAACATTAGAGTTAAAAAGCTTATAACAATCAGTTTCAACTATACAGAAAAAATCTTAGAGACTTTCAATGTTGATGAAGAGAATATCAGAATAGCTCTTTACAATTCGTCTTCTGATGAGCTTATTGAGTTAATAACCAATATCTCTCCGGAAATCAATATAATCTCAGCTCAAACTAAGTACATAGATTCACTTATAGTAATGAGTAATCAAGCTCAGATTCAAGCTATTACAAAATCTCTAACTACAGATAAACAAGTTAATATTACAGAGCTAATGCTCATAATTATTATGAGCATTGCTATCATGTTTATCTTAATTATTGTTATGAAACTTCGTAGATCTTAAATGATTAGCATTAAGTCTTAATTAACTATACTTTAATAAAACTTATCGTAAATTATTCAATATTAGCTAAGCGATAGTTATAGAACATAAGAAGAATATTATCTAAGAATTTCGCGATATTTTCAAGGAAAGATAACTTCTATGCTATCTCGATTCAAAGCCTCTCATGCTATAGCTATCTATTTATTTTAGATAAGACTTAATCTCATAGTCCCTATATCAACTGCTGAATTTCAAGTTACATACTTACTCATAGACGCTATATTACGGCAAGAAGTAAATAGATCAGTAACTTATGGAAGTATTAATCTCAGTAGCCGTAACATATTATGACCTTATGTAATATTTATTCTCTCATTTATAGGAGAGACTTAGATTATTGGAGAAAGTCTTTTTGTATCTTAAGTAAATCTCTTTTTCATTCACTCATAATATCAATAGGTGTGCTATGTGTTATATGTACGAGATATCGTAGTAGGAGTACCTATACTATCATCATATGGTTTTTTAGGCTGGTCATCCATTTCATTAATCCATGATACTGTAAGTAGTGAATATATACTCCTTGATTCAGGAGGATTCAACAACAGATTAATTCTCCTTAAGAAACTTAGCGATTTAGGTATTGAACCAAGTAACATAAGTAAAATTCTCTTAACACATCTACATTTCGATCACTGCATGAATCTCGAGCTCTTTCCTCATGCAGTAGTATATATCAACGAGAAAGAGCTCAAATATTTTCTCTCAAACGAGTACCAAAGGAGAAATGATTTATTCATTCCTAAGCCATATTTAGAGAAAATTATAGAGAAACGAAAGATTGTTGAAATAAGTGAGGGAATGGAACCACATCCAGATATAGTAGCAATAGAATTACCAGGACATACACCCGGAAGCACTGGGTATCTTATTGAACACACAAAAATAATCTTTGTAGGTGATGCTGTTAAGAATCTCTATGAACTCATGCATAAGAAACCTACATTATACTTCGGCTCATTAAGTCAATGGAAAAAATCCATAGATAAAGTATTGAAAATATCAAAGGAAATAATACCAGGTCACGGATCTAGAATTAAAGTAGAAAATGAAAAGATAAAGGAAATAATTGAAAAGCTTGAAATAGAATTCGAAATAGTTATAAAGAATTCTAAGAGAAAATTCAAATTAAGTACATTAGGTGAACTAATCATAAAACCAAACTCCTAAAATTAACAAGAACTAGTCCTTATTTTTAAACTCTTTAGCAAATATCTATATGGTAAGTTAATTGGCTACATCTCTAACAAATAAATTCCCTATGATCCTATTGCTAATTATAATATTACTAGAAATCTTATACATTCCCTTAGTATTATCAGAGAATCAAAATACATCTATAGAATTAAATGTTGAAGCAGGAAGAGTTACCACAATGGTCCCTAAAGATCTTTCCATTGACGAATTGAGAAACAAAATCAAAGAAGCCTTGGAAACTGCAACTAAACAAGAACAAAGTACATTAGTTAAGGAAACAATTAGTAATATAGCTAAGAATAATAACTTAGTGACAACAATTGCAAACAAGTTCAAAGATATAGTTAATAAAGGCTATGATGGATGTACTATTCCTATAATGAGAATTCGCTCATACACTGAAAAAGATGAGAGAATAATAAAAATAGTAATTATAAGTATAATGATAATCTCAATAGATGAGCGTAAGCTCCAAGAAATAGATAGACTAAAAAAGCATGAAGAAGGTCATGCCAAAATAAATGAAGAAATTGTTAAAAAACTTAGTCCTCAATTAGCTAAACAGTATTTCAAAAAAGATATGAGTAAAGAAGATATTAACAATGCTGAAAGTAAATTAAGGAATAGTCTAGTGAATATTCAGGACAAAGCACATAGCAAGTATGATGAATTTACTGATCATGGAAGAAAAGGTACTGCAAGTGATCAACTTAAAAGAGCTAATGAAGTTATTGAAGAAGTTCTTAAAGAATCAAGTGTTAAGCTTAGGTACTTACCGCTAAGAGACCCAGAGGCACCACCCTTGACTTTAGATGAGATTTCATTAGTTCTTAGTGATTATTGGAGAATAGAACTTAGAGATTTAAACTTTACTCAACTCATAGATATCAGTGATGATATTTTAGAACTAAGTAAAGAACTTATGAATGGTGTTGATTTCAATCTTGAATTTGGTAAGAATGTCGTATATGCATCGAACAAATTAGCGCTTTTAGCCTTAGAAATTTCGAAGAGTAATGATACTCTCTTAAATAGGTATAGGGCTAAAAGAGCTATTTATTACATTGACAATATTCTATATCGTGCTGAGACATTAGATATCAATATATCTGATGAGAAACAATTCTACAGTGAAATCCAAAATTCATTACTAATGGAGGATTACTTCAATGTTGTTCTCCATGCTAAGAGACTTTCAAAGGTATTATTACCTAAGTTATTTCCTAAATATCAGAGAATAGAACCTTATACCTTAGTACTAGTTGGAGTATTTAGTGAAAAAGAACCAATTAAGAATGCTGAGGTATTGATAATAAATAGAGAAACAGGAGAATTACATAAAGTTTATTCTGATAATAGAGGAGTATCAATTACTATTATATCTCCTGGTAATTACAGATACTTAATACCTATAAGAATGAATATCCTTGGTTTTCCATTAATAAGCATTACTAGGGATTTATTTAGTTGGAGTAGTGGAGTTACTAAAGCACCAGAGAATGGCGTATTAATAATATCCATAAACATTAAAACATTCATAACACCTTCTATAATAATGCCCATTATTGAAAATATCCCAAACATTGCTATAGCTCTTGTAATTGGAATAGCATCATTAAGTATATGGAGACTTAGAAAGAGAACTCAAGTTTGACATTAAGTAGCTCTCCTATAGATATATGTAATATCGTCAATTGCAAATCCTATTTTTGAATATAATTTTATAGCCTTATCATTATTTGCATGAACCCATAATCTAACTTCTTCAACTCCTTTTTGACAACATAAATCTCTGATAGCTATTCTCATCAATAATTTTCCAAAACCTTTGCCTTGATACTTAGGTCTTATACCTATAGAATTTATGTAACCATATAACTTACTAGGTACTCCATAGATTACTTCACCTACAACTTCCTTGTCTAAAAATAGAAGTTTCTTTTCACTCTCACGCCATGATTTAGTATTTTCTCTTCTTCTAAGATCTTCCTCAGTGATAGGTGTAAAACCTGGGTGTTTAGCGAATGATTCATTAACCACTAATAGAAGTGCTTTTCTAAGTTCTTGATTCTCAAACCTATAATCAATAAGTAGTGAATTACTCAACGTCTCTATTTCTTCACTACAAATTCTATCTGTGCATTGAAAAGTCATTTCATAACCTCGTTCTAATTCGATAAAGCCATTTTTAAGTAAAGCAGTTCTTTTCACAGCATTTAAGAAACCTTCATTAAGAGTATAAGCTTCAAGTTGATGAGCGCCTAGGCCTTTAGTTAAGTGTAAAGCCTCATTAATAGTTACATTAGTAATTTCTTCAATTACACTAAGTGGCAAAAGAGGATTCACAAAAGGACCTTTAAGCTCACTAATACCTTCGTAATTCACTCTACGTTTATTTATTAATGCAAAACCCATAACTCTATTGAATAACATTATAATAATAAAATATGCAATATCAGGGTTCTCTAGATACATAGCTTTGAAACTTTCCAAATCCCGAGTATAAGCGTACTCACCGTAACACATCTTGAGATATTCATTCATTATATTAATTAACTCCTCAATACTTACAAAATACTGCACCTTACCTCTTGGGATACTAATTACTCTTATCAATATAGAGACCTCTTGATTTAACTAAGTATGAGAGATAAAAATTTAATGATAAATAATCTTTCAATTATCTAATTAGGATGAGATATCAATAATAAAAATACTTAAGTAATATTTATTCTCTTAATTGCGATTAGAGTAAATGTGATACTAATTATTGAGATTATTGCTATTACCACATTTGTGAACTTACTAACTTTCTCAGTACTCTCAGTCTTTGGTAATGACACTAGAAATGCTATGACTAAAGAGTCTATATGTGGGTTATAGATAAATACTGTACTAACATGACATTATCACACTATCCTCTTACAATTACTATTTTAAATCGATAGAATACTTCAAAAGTATGTGGTAATTCGGAATAAATATTCTAGCTAAGATCACTTACCTAATAAAAGATCTTTCAGTTAGTGGTGATAGTGTACTTGCTGATATCGATAACCATAAGTGTTGTAGCAATTGTCAATATAAGTGAGGGTATTGATGCTATTATAGATCCTATGATTATCCCTAAAATATTTAAATTGACGGTTATTAATGTTATCGGTATCGATATCACTAAGGTTATTGAAACATATAGTAAGGTGTATATAATGTAGCTCTTCTTAGTAGCTAAATACATGCTCTCTCTTAATGCATTTATCATAGATAGGTCTTTAATGACTATGATGAACGGTGTAGCATATATAAAATATATAAGTATAAAGAATAGAAATATTGTAGAAATGAATATTACTGAGGATATGAATAATGAGAATGATAACAATAATGAAAGAGCATAAATAAGTACTTCATATACTAAGATATGAGGAAAATATCTCACAGAATATTCAATGAACTTCATGGGTTTCTTCAAATTCAATTCTCTTAAAATGACTCCTATATATCCCCCTGCTAAGAGAGCTGATAACAATAAAGTAGTAATAGATAAAATAATTCCAATAAAGCCCCCTGTATAAATAGACTTAGTTAAAGGTGTTGAGACAAAATCCCATAAAACATGTATTGAAGTTGGAAATGTGATTTTCAATCCAAAGTGAATTCCTCTAAATGTTATTACCCTTATTATTTCGGAAAAATTAAGAAATGATAATATGATGTTAATAAGTATTAAGTGAAGTAATCCTTTAAATAAACCACAAGCTCTACTAAAATACTCAATCACCATGGGTTTTGACCTCTCTATCGCATTAATTTAACTTATTAGATTAAATTATTTAAAATTCATTGCTAATTTTAATATTTCATCAATATTTCATTTTCATTAGTTATGTTTAGTTAAAGCTCTATTCTGGGATCTTCCTTTATTATCTTTATAATTACATGTGTTGATGTTCTTTCTATTTCTTTTATACTCATCATTTGATTTAATATTCTCATAAAATCCTCTCTATCATTAGCTCTTGATAAAACTATGAAATTTATATCACCAAGAACAAAGTAAACTGCCCAGACACCAGGTATAGATGCTAATTTTCTTCCAACCGCCTCATGATACCTGGACCATATTTAGCTCTAACGAACGTTACTGTTATATAATCTTTACCTATGCTCTCCACATTAACCTTCGCATAATAACCTTCAATAACACCTATTTTCTCAAGACGCTTAATTCTGTAGTGAATAGTTGATTTAGGCATATTAAGAATTTTTGCCATTTCCTCAAGAGGCATTCTACAGTTACTTTGAAGTAATTTAAGTATTTCAATATCTTTGTTATCTAACTTAATTTTCTTCATATAGATCACCTTCTTATCTATATTTTAATGATTTTTAGTATAGAGATATTTCTTAACTTATCTTCCCAATCCTTAGCTACATAAACTATATTACCATTTATAAATGTAATCATTAGTCTTAGATGCGGTGTTTTTACATTCCAAATGACTGAATAACTTTCCTAACTTCTATACTTTCTATTTCATCATTCCAACCTATTGTTATAGCTGCTAAATATGTATAGGTCTTAATAGCATCTATAAACGATATTCTTTCTTCAGAATTAAAAGGATCTTCATACATGGTCTCAATTCTTGGCTTTCTGACAATAGCTCCATAAAATCCATAACTAGGATCAGGTGAATTAAGAAACGGAGCATCTGGACTACTACCTACGATGACGCCCTCTCTTAGTAAAGCCCCCTAGGTAATACTTTTTCTAAGCATAGATTTGCCGCATATACATGGCCATAGATATATATGAATGGTGTTGCGTTTTGATACTTATACTGGGTTTTGCCATGGTTTTAATAGACTTCTCGGTAGGAATGATGCCATATATAATACAGTGCTGAGCTCTATAAGAAATTCCAGTAATTTACATAGAGGTATAAATAATATCTCAATATAAAGATCTTCATTTCTCTAAAGCACCACATATAAGAATTAAGCCGCTAGAGCACCGAGCTAAGAGATTATTAGAACTACAAAAAGCATTAGAAAGTAGTGCTGTTCTATACCTGTGTCACATACCTTTAGTACTAGATGAAGCAAAAGGTGCTACTATAAAAGATGTAGATGGTAACATATATATATTGATCCATTCTCAGGAATATCAGTACTTAACTTTGGACATAGTAATCCAGCAGTCCTAAGTAAAGCTATAAATGCAGAAGATAACTCATACACCTGACTTCCCAACAATAGTAAGAGAGACCTTAGCTCTAATACTTATAGGTAAAGCTCCAAGTATTCTTAGAGTAAGTGCAAAAAGTACTGTTTGGAGACCCTATTATGATGCTATTGAAGCATTATCTCTGCAATTGTGTATAGAAAAGATCTTGGTTCTTGGATACTGGGTGGTTATATTGGTACATTTAGAGGTAATGTAGTTGCTATGGCAATATGTATAGAAGCAATTCAATTTGCAGGAAGAACTAAGCTCTTAGATCATGTTAAGAAACTAGGTGAATAAACCTTAAAATTCCTAGAAGATTCTTTAACTAATCTTAGATGTGTGGGTGAAGTAAGAGGAAGAAGATTGATGATAGGTATAGAAATAGTGAAGAATAAAGAGACTAAAGAACCTGCCCAAGTATGATGAAAGAGATTCAATTTAGATGCTTTAAGAAGATAGTTATGGTATGAAGAGCAGGTAGGTACTCCAATGTGGTAAGGCTATTACCACCTTTGGTAATAATTGAGGAACTTATGGAAAAGCTCTTGAAGTACTAATTGAAACAATCAAAGAAGTGGAAGATAAATATATTGCAGTAACTTCATAAAAATTCAAAACCATACTTTGACATAGTGATGTTGAAAGTCAACGTGGTTTGAGAACTTTTATTAGAATTATCACCAATGCGAATATTGCTATACCTAGCCCTACGAATAAGTACTTTGTATTACTTATTTTTTGTCCGGGATATGTAGTATTAGTAGGTGTAGTGCTTATTGATGTCATGCTTAGATCTTGAATCTTAAATGTTTCCTTACTAAATAGTTTCCCATTTACATAGAGTTTAACAACATAAATACCTGGGTTAAGACTTCCTAAGTTATAGTTATTTTCTTTTTCTGTAATGATTTGCATTGATTCTCCAGTCCATTCCTCTACTTCTACGTTGATATTTACTTCATTGTTTAATACCTTTGGTGGATTTCACTTAACTCTGAATCCTCCATGTTTAAATATTAATACAATAGTCAAGGTCACACGTGTATTATTTTCTATATTCACCTTTATCTTAGTACTAATTGGTTTTGATGGTATCCATGTATGCTGTGTAGTATATTCAATTCTACATGAGTACTTCACTATTGTTAATGGATCTTTAAGACTACTTCTTCTACTTACTAAAACTTTCATTTCACTACTATGAGTAAGATTTATAATATTAATTATCGAAGTCATTAATAATAATGGCATTAGAAAGACACATAGTAATTGAAGTATTTGTTTCATGATTTACCTCTCCAAGCGTAATGGGATACAAGGTAATTAAACCTAAGTTTTAAAACACTAAATATTAATTATGGAATCTAATCTCTATTTAAAAATAATTAATATTTAGTTTTTAAACATACCTAATAGACATGGTGTAAATATGAATGACGAATTGATGCTAAGTGTAGATATAGTGATATTATTAAAGAATAAAGTAATTGCTGATAAACTTCTTATTGAGGCTTTAAGACTTGCTGGAGAAAGAGGCAGTCTTTTAGCTGCATGTAGAGCCCTCGGTATTTCTTATTCAAGGATATGGGAACGAATAGCTAAAGCTGAAAGAATTCTTGGAACTAAGCTCGTAGAAGCAAAAAGAGGTGGTAGAGGTGGTGGAGGAGTTAGATTAACACCAATAGCTAAAAAACTTATAGAAGTTTATAGAGAAGGTCTTGAAATACTTAGGCCATGTATAGAGATTATGGGTAAAATCCCATCTATTGAAAGACCAATACCTGAATTAACTATTATGGGCAGTCATGATCCTTTATTAGAGAAATTAATAGGTATCATACGCAGCTATGGTGTTAAAGATATTGAAGTTCATTGGGTGGGATCATTAGGAGGTTTAGCATCATTAATACTTGGAGAAGCAGATATTGCAGGTATCCATTTACTTGATTCAAATACTAATACCTACAATACAGAGTATCTGAAGAGATTTATGCTGATTAATAAAGCTATTCTGATTAGAGGATATTTAAGAGAAATAGGACTTGTCTTAAGACCCAAATTGAAACTAAGTAAAATAGATGAAGTCATAGAGATGATGAGAAAAGGTCTTTTAAGAATTGCTAATAGAAATCCTGGCTCAGGTACAAGAATATTGCTTGAAAATATATTGAGAAAATATGAAATCAATTTCTCTAGAGTTAAAGGATATGAAACAGAATATAGGACTCATTTCGAAACTATAAGTGCTGTTGCTACTAGTAATGCTGATCTATGCTTAGCTCCCTATTACTTAGCTAAGTTATATAACCTTAACTTCATACATGTCACGTGGGAGCATTATGACTTTGCAATAATTAAGAACAGATTGAAAAAGAAAGCAGTTCAATTATTTATTGAGACTTTAAAAAGCGAAAGAGAAACAATAAATAGTCTTCCAGGATATAGAGCTTCAGATAATATAGGGGAAAAAGTAGTACCATAATTTTAATTCAGTGATGATTTATTTAACTACTTTTATTCTTTGTAACATATACCCTATAGCTATACCAACTAGTAAGAGAGTCGCACCAATACCTACTGTTGTTCCCCAATCTCTTTCTATTGCAGTAGTTGTAGTTATTATAGGTATCGTTGTTGGTATAATTCTTGTTAACATTTCCATCCTAAATGATGTTATTGTAGTTGTTTTAGTCTTTACTACAGTAGTTGTTTTAGTAATTGGTGTATTTATAGTGATCATTGTTTCAGTTATTGTTGGAGGTGTTGTTATGCTCGTTACTGCTATCTTAGCTTGATCTAATTTCGATAATTCAATTACTTTATCTATAGGTATTGCTACCACATAATTTAATTTTCCTTCTATTAATTCTACAGTTAATGGTAATATACCTCCCTTAATACCCATTTGAGTAAGATACGATTTTAGAGGAAGTGTTAAGGGCATTATCTCATCAAATATGAATTCCTTCAATGTTTTCAATGTTGATTTTGTACCTTTAATGTCTAATGATACATTTATAGCTCTAAATCTACCTGTAGCTAATGCTAGATCTATATTTATTAACTGAGTATTATTTTTAACATCTAAATTGACATAGAGTTTAAAGACATTTTTTGACGGAATTATAGGGTAGAATAGAGATTTCATAGGTTTCACAGAAATGCCGGGTAGAGGTAATTGGGTAGTTCCTAATTGTTGAATGATTAATTGTATTAATTTATATAGAGATTCGGAACATTCAGTATTTATCTCCATGTACTTAGTGATATTTGTTCCGAAAGCTAAATGTCCCTCTGATTCAAATGTTATATTAATACCTTTCTCATAACTCTCACTATGAAGACCTAGAAAGAATCTAGAATCTAATTTATAGAATTCACAAAATGATTTAGCAAAGCACTCTCTAATTCTCTCACCCTCATCTTTTGTGATGATGCCTTGAGAAATTGCAGATTCTATAGCACGAATTATTGATATGGATATTACTGTATGAATAGTGTAAATTTTATTACTTGATTTAACTTCGAATTCTCTGAATTCTATATAATCTATATTTTTTTCCTTTAGTTTATTATTTAGGTAATCCTTAGTGATATTTAGGGGTATTTGTATTTCTGTACCACTAATGTTGAGTGTGAATTCAGCTTCTATTTCCTCTTGATCTCTATAAATAGCTATGTAGATATTCTTGACTAGTAGTGATATATTCTTACTCGATGGTCTAGCATAGCTACTGAGCTTAAATATTGCATTACCTCTGATCTCACCATATGTAGAATTACCCGCTCCTGCTAGATTAACTACTAATAATACTTCTGCCTCATTAATCAAATTACCTTTAGTAAGATCTGATTTAATCCTCCCTAAACCTTTGAACTTATGTACTATACTATAATTGTCAATATTAAGTATGTAGTCTATACTTAGATCTCCCTTAGGAGCATATAGAGGCTTAGTTTCAGGACTAAGAGGTATTTCTATTATAGAGAATAACCTATAGAGCAACTCTATTGATCCATCAGGATAGATCCATATCTTCATAGATGGTTTAAGTTCTGATTCAGCACTCACAGCTATAGGCACTAAGACCCCTAGAAACAAAGCTGTAGCTAAGAGCAGAGCTAGATACCTCATAATTTCACCATTGTGAATCTTATCAGATCTAGAATATATTCTTCACTCACTCTTAGACATGACTAAAAGCTTCAGAATTATAGTACTAAGTTCTTCACTAGATAAAGCTCTTTATTCTCCACGAATTTGAATAAAAGAATAGTTATGAGTATATTAGTGTAAATGAGTATTCTCACTATATTCTTCGGTCAGTTTAATGAGTTAGAATAACTAATATTTTCATAATCTAGCAACATTCTACTCCTTATATAAGGTATCCTTTTATAGAGAAATAAGTATAGGTTTAGACAATATATGGTGAATACGTGTTGAAATACAATACGATTAT
>Ga0180301_10001911_pt1 | contig 16308 bp, 19 predicted proteins | sample GuaBasSediGuay16_FD_121797 | JGI IMG/M metagenome (GOLD analysis project Ga0180301, IMG submission 121797) | Subseafloor sediment microbial communities from Guaymas Basin, Gulf of California, Mexico - Guay16, Core 4569-2, 12-15 cm | ecosystem: Environmental > Aquatic > Marine > Hydrothermal... | reverse complement strand
TCTTTCAATTCCCTTTGTAGGGTTCCGATATCCATTCTTTGCTTTTTTCTTTTAAAAGGCTTTCTGAAGGCTTCATATATTCACAGATTTGGGAACAAGGTAAACTTGTATAAAAATGATGGAAAAAGTTCCATTTTAATTGTTAATCTCATTTGCTCGTTTAATTTTGATAATGAATTTTCTTTGCAAAGTTGAATCGTATAGTATTATGATTGTAATTCTTTTGTGAAGGATAGATTTATTTGAGGTTCTTTTCAGAAACGTTCTCGGTCGGCAAAAATGATAAATATTTGCATATTATATTGAGGATGATGCAGAGGGAAGAATGTAAAGTATTAAAAATGCGGATACCGCCGAATAGAATATTGAGAATAAAGGTTAATGTTGCAGTGGCGCCTCTTACGTTAAATCATATTGAAAGGAAGTTACCTATGAGGACTAGAATAGTAAGGTTCCAGAACAGGCTTATCATACCGTTTCCACTAAATGTGAAGCTGGAGAATCCGTCTAAGAAGGTTAAGAGGGGGGAGGTAACCTATTCCATATTAAATCAGGCGATTATAATTTATCTAGATAATGCAGATTTAAGCATTGGTGAAACGATTATAGGAGAGATTATGGAGGAAGGGAAATTGAATGATATTAGAAGTGGTAGTGGTGTGGAGATAGCTATGGAGGAGCATTAAAGTTTAAGGAAGATAGGTTTTTCTTTTAATCTTATTATTGGGATGGCGATCCAACCTGGACGTGTGCCCTTGGAAATTACCACATGCTCTCTATTTTCTTCAGCTTTAACTAGGAAATAGTTTCCTTCGATCGGTTTTTCACTTTCAAAATAATAGAAGACTGGAATCCCATAATATTTATAGTAATCTCTATAGATCGCCATGAGGCCAACAACATGTTTACCTTTGAGCATGAAATGTAAAATATAAGTTGGCTGTCCAAGACCTGCAATTGAAGCTACAAATCTGGCTAAATCCTCTAGATCGTTAACCTTAATGGCTACTGGTGACGGTAATTCAGGGTCTTTAGAAGTACTCATAGAATCACCAACAAAGATATTAACATTATTTGCTTATTAGGTTTAGGAATGGCATACAGGATTCTCATATTACTTTTGGCTTCAAAGGTACATGAAGTGGAAAAGCTAAAGTGGAAGATTAAACGATTGAAAGAAATTGTCGATAAGATGGAAATAGAAACTGTAAATATATTGATTGAAGGGCCATATTCATCTATTAATAATGCGTTAGAAAAATTGAAAGAAAGCAGCTCGATTGGGGGCATCATTATATACTGTTTAACTGGGGGAACCTCGAAGATTGCATATGAAATTAGTGGAAAATGTAATGCCCCATTATGGTTAATGGCGGATGAAAGTGATAATTCGCTTCCATCAACTATAAATTTACGTGAAAAGGTTAGGAGAATTGGAAGAATAGCTAAAATAATATATTTAAACGAACCGATCGAAAGGATCTATAGAAAATTGGAAACATTCAACAGGGTGGTAAATATCTTTGATTTGTTAAGGAGATCAAAAATTCTAATTATAGGAAGAAAAGATAGGAAAGCAAATAATAGATTGAATTTAAAATTTAAATGTATTGAAATTGAAAATAAAATTATTGAGAATGAACTTAACAGGGTAACTGGTAATGAAATTGAAAAAGCTGTTAGAAAATTCGAGAAGCTTATCAAAAAGAAGATAACATTAAATGAGAAAGTTGAAGATGCTATAAAACTTTACATAGCATTTAAAAAGTTAATTAGAAAATTCAACTGTACGGCTATAACAGTGGACTGTTTCAGATTTATCGAGAAATATGGAGTTACACCATGCCTATCTTTCAGCCTATTAAATTCCGAAAAAATTCTTAGTGTATGTGAGGGGGAGATGAATTCGTATCTTGCGATGATGATTGCTTCTTCAGTCTCCGATAAACCAGTATTCATGGGTAACATGTCAAGCTATGATATGAATAGTAACACGGTGATACTTGCACATTGTACAGCACCCTTAACCATACCAAATGAGAATGTTGAAGTAACATCACATTTTGAAACTGGAAGAAGCATAGCACTCGATGTTAAATTTAAGAGGAACAATATAACTTTATTATCTATTGATGAGAAGATGAAGCATATATTAGTGGAGGAAGGAAGAATTTTAGAATCTTCTCTGAAGATGCCGGATAAATGTAGAACTCAGGTGAAGATTAAAATAAATAGAGGCGTGGAAGAATATGTAAATGCCCTACCTGGAAATCATCAAATTTTAGTTTTGGGGAATAGAAAGAAAATCGTCGAGGAGATTGCTGAAAGCCTTAAATTGAAACTTTTATAGTCGTCTCTCCACGAATCTCCTAATACCTTCAATACCCTCAACTATTTTATCCGTTGAACCATAAGATAGCCTTAAATGCCCCTCACCACCAGGGCCAAACACGCTTCCAGGAACTGTACATATGCCTTCCTCCAATAGAAGGTTTTCAGCCAATTCGATTGAATTCATTCCAAGTGAGGATAAATCAGGAAATGCATAGAATGCTCCTTTAGGTTCTTGACATTTCACACCGCCAATAGAATTTAATCCATCTACAAGCATCTTCCTTCTCCTATCATACTCCTCAAGCATTTTCTTAACACATGACTGGTCGCTTAATAGGGCAGTTATACCAGCCATCTGAACGAATGCTGCTGGACATGTAGTTGAATTCTGCTGGATCTTATTCATCATTGAAATTATGTTTTCTGGCGCTATGGCGAAGCCTAACCTCCATCCCGTCATAGCCCAAGCTTTAGAGAAACCATCTAAAACGATAAGTCTGTTGCGGAGATTATCCATGGTGAGAGCTGTGAATGGTTTTAGGTTGCCGTAAACTAACAGTCGATAAATCTCATCCGAAATGACATATAGATCATGGTCGCAGGCAATATCAGAAATTATTTTGAAATCGCTTTTGCTGAGTACACCTCCAGTAGGGTTGTTCGGCGAGTTAACCAATATGGCTTTTGAACGGTTGCTTACCGCTTCCTTCAATTTTTCCTCATCCAATTTAAATGAATCTTTACAGTTCACCTCTACAACCTTTCCGCCTGCAAGTTTAATGATCGGCCAGTAGGTAGCATAGGAGGGAGTCAATAGTATAACTTCATCGCCCTCATCTACAATGGAATATATGGCTGCATATAGAGCGAATTTAGAGCCTGGAGTTACGATGATTTCTGAGGAGGGATCTACTGGAACATTAAAATTATCCTTATAATATTTTGAGATTGCCTCTCTCAGCTCATGGATTCCTCTAGAAGAAGTGTAATGTGTATATCCTTTATTTAATGCGTCTATTGCAGCTTCAACTATATGTTTAGGAGTGTTGAAACCGGGTTCTCCGACATCAAATCTAACCAGCTTTTTACCTTCTCTTAGAAGTTTTCGAGCTTTTTCAGCTACACTTAGGGTGGGTGAAGGTTCTAAAGCTAATACTCTTTTTGAAAGGGGTTTCAAGGATCCATCACCAACATAAATATAATTTTATAAGGCTAAAGCTTTGCGATTAATGATAAAAAGGGAGATAAGGAGCAATTTAGCTCTTTTCAATGCTTCCTTGCGATGATAATTTCAATGGTGGAGACGTTTCTCGCTTGGTCTCCCTCGCCGACGGTCTCCGTACCTATCTTGACATCTTTCACTTCCACCTGGTCCGGTAGAAATCTCGTTTTAACTATCTCAACAACATCTACAGCTTTGCTTATGGCTCTTCCACGTGCCTTGACGACGACTTCGTCAGCTCCCTGGTTGAATTGTATAATTATTGCTAGAACATAGTTCATTGTTGTCTTTTTACCGACAAGAACCACATTACTTTCTTGGGCAGGCTTTGACAAATTTCACCCTCCAGCTACTGTTTTAAAGGAGTCTTTAAAATATGTTGCCTATATAAAATTTAAGCTTTACTATTGAAATACAAGTTGAAGCTATTTAAACAATAATTTACTCATAGATTCTATGAAGCGTCTAGCCTTGTTGAAGAGTTCTAAACCCTTCTCTGTGGTGGTATAGTAGGTTACACCATCAATGTTAACCTTTCTTATTAAACCCTCTCTGAGCATACGGTATAAAACTGCATATACAGTTACAGTGGAAGGAGAGAAATTAAACTTGGATTTAATGTTCTTTTTAACCTCATATCCATACATAGTCTTCTCTTTCAAAACACTTATCACATATAACCAGAGATTCTCCTTAGTCAATTTTCTAACCAATCTTTCATAGGCCAATTTGTGCACCCAAAATATTTACAGTCATAAATATTTTTATAAACTTTACATTCAACAGATATAAATAAATATTCATAAATAGGATTGAAGAAATATTTTGAATGTAAGGTGAAAAATTGAGGAACGAGAATATTGAAAGAGAGAAGCTCAAAGAAATGATTAAAGAAAAGATAAATCAGTTAAATAGGGAGATAGAAATCTACAAGCTATGCTTGGAAATTCTAGGAGGAGAAGTAGAGGAGAAGGAGGCTGCAAAAGTTATAGGCGAGAGGAAAATCATTTCCGAAATATATAGTAATGATGGTAAACCTCTAGCGAAAATTTATGGAGAGGCTGATCAAATAATCATCGTACCTGAGAGAAATGTAAATGTAAATGTAAACTCAAGAGAATTTAAACAATTCTTCATTAGAAAAGTATTATATGGAATTAAAAGGGAGAATCCTCTCGTCAGATATGAAATAAAGGATAGAGGCGGAATTTTAACAGAAATTATTTTAAGAAACATTACTTCACAAAAGGAGATTAAGAGGCTTCAAGGAGCAGTTAAATGGACCTTTAAGCAATTCACTTAAACTATGCTCTGAACCATTTAAACATGAAATATCTTACCTTTCCAGTTTCAGGATCTATGAAAGCTATTACAAATTTCTTTCTCACACTGTGAGATAATCTTCCAGCACGAACAATACTTATCGGATCGATCTTACTGTTTAATGGAAGAACATCAACAAGGAATGGTGCATGATCGATTCCTGGACCATACTGGTAAACGGCGAAGTCGGCTCCAAACTTCAACCCAGGCCTCACAACGTAGCCTTTATCTCTCAAATCCTTATATACCAAGTATAGATCATCGAAAAGTTCATAATATTTCCTAGCTGTTTCGACAAGATTCTTCTCGGAGAGTTCAATTCCTGAAGCATCTAATACTTTAATTTTACCTTCCCTAAGCAAATATAGAGTTTCAAAGAAGGAGAGTTCCAAGGGAGAGTTGAAAGCTATATCTTTAGGTTTCTTAACTTTTATAGGAGAACCGAAGAAGCCTTCACCGTAAAGCCTTCTCGCAGATTTAACATCCCAAACTATTATTCTCGGAGGCATTAAATAGGCAATTATTTGTTCAGAAACCATTCAGACACCTCCGCAACCAATATCTAACAGTAAACAAAAATCTATTACCAATAGTTTACCAGTGAGGAGAGGAGGAGAAAGCATGCTTAAAAGTGCTTCCAGAAGGAAGGAGACTTTCATAGTTGCCATCTCATATCTTATAGGGATAGCTATAATAATTATTTTGCTTCATTACGTTGGAATAGGTAGAATTATAAAAACTATGATGCAGATGAGCATTCAATTTTTCATATTGGCCTTCATCCTCGATTTGGCTGGCTTAACTCTATACGCATTAACTTGGCACATACTTTTAATTGGAGCAGATGATGTGAGAATAAAATTTTCCACATCTCTTTCAGTTTCACTTGCAAGTATATTTGCATGCTTCATTTCACCGTCCGGAGCCATACTTGAAATTCTCAGAATAATTCTGATAAATAGGGAGGGAGGCATATCTGTCGGTAAGGGAGCTGCCACAGTAGTTATACACAGAATAATATATACTTTGAGTTTCATCTTTGTTGCCATCACAAGCTACACGGTGGTTCAAGTGAAATACTCGGTTCTCGGGTCGATGGAAGAGATTTTCATAGTAATTGTGCTTGCAGCAGTATTTTTCATTGCTGGAATTTATTACATTAGTAGAAGAAGTGATTTAATAGAGAACCTCGTTTTAAAATTGTATGATAAATATCAGGATAAACTGGAAGGTTTACTTAGAAAGTATGGAACCATCAATGTAAAGGATACAGTGTCAAATACGCTTAAAGATTTCAAATCGACATTTACAAGTTTAAAAATGAAACCTGTACATTTATTTTTAGCATTTACATTGACATTTACAGTTTGGATTACAAATATTTTGATCTTTTACCTTGTGTTCCTATCATTAAACCATCCCATCTCTATATGGATAATAGCTTTAATAATGAGTATAGGTGAATTCGTCCAGATGACACCTATAATGATACCTGGAATGCTAGGTATAATTGAAACAGTATTCACAACGGCGTTGATGTCATTTGGAGTTCCAATAGAGATGGCTGCAACAGCATCAATACTGGCTAGGATAGCAACTTTCTGGTTTGATATACCTGTAACTTTAATTGCAGCCTCATATTATGGAGTGAAATATCTTGTGAGGGGTTTAGCGAGAAATAATTGAACCTATGAAAACTCCTTCAACAGCTCTATCTGAAATCACCTTGACAATTTTAACTTTATGAAGCTTGCCAAAGGACTTCGCCGGTAAATTTTTACCTTTAATGAATATTACTGGACCATGCTTAAGAGGATAACCAATATATGAGAAACCTTTAACATGAACTTTAACGATATATGCTTCAACCACTCTGCCTATCCATTTAAACTTCAATCTAGAATTGATCTCTCTGGCTTTTTCAACGATAAGTGAACTTGCAGGGTCTAGATGGCTGGGAGGAGGATTCGGAAAATCTCCGAAAGCAGACATCGGTAGAGGTTGAAAACGATAGACAGTTAACTTTTCAACACCAAGTTTCTCAGCTGCTTCCATCACTTTAACCGTTTTTCGAGCAGTTTCCAAGCTCTGTCCAGGCAATCCATGGATGAAGTATACGTAGGGGCGTAGACCATATCTTTTAAGAAGTTTTATGGCTCTCAAAACCTCTTTGGGAGAGGAAGATCTACCTAAAGTGTAGGCATGTATTTCACATCCAGTTTCGCATCCTATGTGAACGGGAGAACCATTTAAATATCTGCCTAAAATTTTGGCGACCTGTTCATTTACTAGAGAGGGTTTAACGTTTTCCACTCCTATGAAAATCTTCTCATCCATTGCATTGACAATACTCTTTAAACCTGAAAGTAGGGATTCTATCGCATCTATATTGGGTGGAGGATATCTAGGATCTGTTAGAGGTTCAGGTTCTACTAGGAGATCTCTGCCATAATCGAGGAAATCCGAACCGCTGAGAATGAATCTTCTGCAACCCTCCTCAATTAAACCTTTAAACTCCTCGAAAATTTTCTTTTCATCTCTACTTCTAGTAGGACCGAAAACGCTGGGTACTGAACAGTAGCCACATCCAGGAGGAATTGATAAAGGACATTTAACTCTTTCAGATAAGCTGCCCGTCCTACACAGATTACAATTTATACATTTTCTACTGTCAGACAATTTAATAGTTGTACGGTAAAAATTGCTGCATCCCCTAACAACCTCAACATAAACTCTTCTCATCCAGTAGTTTGGATAGTTCCTAACAGTTTTTATTGAGGGAAAATACGAGTTAAACTTTGATCTATCCATGATTGGTCGAAGAGAATTAACTTTAACTTCACCGGAGAAGTTGAATGCTACACCTTTAATGTCTTGTAAATCTTCCGGTTCTAGAAATCCTTTACAGGTTAATAGTCCTAGAAGTTCTTCAATGGTTTCTTCACCTTCACCTATTACAGCTATTTGGAACCCGCCTTTTAGGAGGGCTTTATAGGGATCTGAAGCTATTGGACCGCCAATTATGCTTAACCCTTCCGAATTAAATTTACGCCATAAAGACGATATTTTTCGCACAGCTGGAAGATCAACGCTCATTGCACTTAACATGAGAACATCGAATTCAACCATTATTGAAGGATTGAAGAGTACTCGTCTTAATGGATAAAGTTGAAATTTAAAACCTGACTTTTCTAGAATTCCCGCTATTAATCTGGGGCCATAGCTGATTACATCTATAGTGGCATATCTACGTCCCTTACCCACTCCTAACGCATCGATAAGCAGGATATTCATGGTGGAAGCCTATAATTTGATGGGTTTCCTTATAGTTGCTATCGAATTGTCTGCGATTCCCAAACTTTTCAACTCCTCATAGCTTGCCCATACTTCTCTTAGCGGAACTCTTTCATCACCCTGAACCTTCAACACGCATTTCCGCTTCCCTCCAACCACAACCTCAATAGTATCAGTAATGTCCAAATTTTCCATCATTTGGGGGTTCATTTTAGCCTTTCCAGGCTCAATATCGTCTTTTCTTCTCATGCGCAATCTACGTTCAGGAGGACGATTCATCAATCACCACCATAAAATATATGTGGAGACAGCATATTTTAACTCACCGACCTTTAAAAGGTGTGCCGAGCTCTTCGAAGCATAATGATCCTTCAAAATATTTTAGAAGCCTTTCTTTCAAATCGCTTATTTTAATTCTAACCTGTCTCCACGTATCTCTATCCCTCAATGTAACCGAACCATCTCTAAGTGAATCGTAGTCTACAGTGACAGCTATCGGTACACCTATCTCGTCGGCTCTAACATATCTTCTACCAATAGAACCTGACTCATCATATTCAACTCTAAGGCCGGCTTCAAGCAGCAATCTATAAATTTTGGTAGCCAATTCTGGAAGTCCGTCCTTTGAAACTAGTGGGAAAACTGAAACCTGTATTGGTGCTATATCTCTAGGCAATTTTAAAATTATCCTTCCATCCTTCTCATGGAAAGCGTACTCTAAGACTGTGTAGGTTACCCTGTCAGATCCAAAAGAGGGTTCAACTACATGTGGCAGAAAATGGATGCCGCCAACTTCAAGTTTCTCCCTCGAAATTATGAAGTCATCTTTGCTTAGCTTGTAGCCTGCAACTTCCACAAATCCTTTAGATAGAAGCTCTGAAGCTAACGATTCATAGTTAAGTGAGGTTAGAAGCTCTCTAACCTTAGATTTAAATTTGGGTCCTAGAATCTTCATATTAGGTTTAACTGTGACTTTCTCTTTCAAAATTTTTTTGTCAAGTTGCCTGTAAACTCTGAGATTCACTCCGCTAAATTTCATATGTCTACTTAGATCATAGTCAGTTCTATATGAATAGCCGGCCACCTCTACATAGCCCCATCTCTCCAATTTTACCACTTGGTCGAATGTTTGAGCTGAATAGTGAGCTCTCTCCTCTCGAGGCTTATCGATGAAAATCTGCATTTCTGATGGTATTCCAAGGGACTCCATGAAGATCTTTCCAAGAACCATAAAATATGCTTGCCACTCATTTACAATGTATCCTTCTTCAACTGCCTTTTTCGCAGTGATAGATATAGGCTTTAAAAGGCCTTTCCTAACTTTATCTTCAGGTATAATGCTTAAGGAAATATTTTTAACATTATCGAACAATGGGCAACTGCTCTGCTCTGGATCGAAGAACAATTCTATCTCCATAATTGTGAACTCTCTGAGCCTTATAGGTCCCTGTCTTGGTGAAATTTCATTTCTCATAACTCTTCCAATCTGGGCTATTCCAAGGGGAAGTTTAGATCGCATAGACTCATATACGCGTTTAAATGCTAGAAACATGCCTTGAGCTGCTTCAGGCCTAGAGTAACCCACATTTTCACTGTAAGGACCAATAGTAGTTTTGAAGAGTAAGTTAAAAGTTTTCACCTCATCTAGAATACCGCCACATTCAGGACATCTTACTTCTCTATCCTTAATGATGCGATTCAAATCTTCAATGGAGAGGGATTCAACCTCAACTATATCTGTTGAGGATGCCACCAGATGATCCGCCCTGAACTTTCTATGGCAAGATGTACATTCAACTATGTAATCCGTGAAATGTTTTAAATGTCCTGAAGCTTCAAAAACTTTTGCCGGCATAATTATCGGAGTCTCTATTTCAACTATGAAATCGCTATGTCTATGTATGAAGAATCTCCTCCACTTCTCCTCTATATTATGTTTTAGAACTGTTCCTAATGGACCGAAATCGATGAAGCCTCTTACACCTCCATATATTTCTGCGGAGGGCCAGATGAAGCCTCTCCTCTTCGCCAATTCCATGATACGCTCATACTTATCGGCCATATTGAACCACCAGTAAAGGGAAATCCCAGATTACAGGTTTATCCTTCTAAATAAAAGTTATCGTATAAAAAATTATAATTTAAAGTATAATATAATTATGATTGATCGTGAATGAGCAGCCTAAAGTTCCATCTAAGTGGGGAAAGCATGACGTTTAACGGTAAACAGACACCTTTAAAGGAGGCTGATTTCATCTTCTTCGGCGTACCATTCGATTCAACCTCCACATATAGGTCAGGGTCCAGATTTGCTCCAGACGCCATAAGGCAAGCATCGATAAATATAGAAACTTTCAGCATGAGAACAGGAATCGACGCTTCAGATTTAAAAATTTATGATTCTGGAAACATGGTTTCGAAAGTTGGCGTTAAAGAAACTTTGAAGGCCATAGTAGAGGTTATAACAGATTGTATTAAAATGGGGAAAATACCGGTAATGGTTGGAGGAGAACATACAATAACTTTAGGAGCTGTAGAGGCGTTAAGGGGGGGGATGATAATAATTTTCGACGCCCATATGGATTTAAGAGATCGATATCCAGAAGATGCTAGAATAAGTCACGCTACTGTGAGTAGAAGAATCTGTGAAATCGTTGGAGATGAAAATCTCATTTTACTTGGAGTTAGAGCTTTCTCCAAAGAAGAGTACGCCTATGCCAAAGAGAAGAGAATATTTTTCAGAACATCAGAAGACTTGTCAAAAAACCTGTTAAAAACGGTTGAAGATGTAAAGGAGAAGATAAAGCAAGCCGAGAAGATATGGATCTCGATAGATATGGATGTGATAGATCCGTCAATGGCTCCTGCAGTGGGAAATCCTGAGCCTGAAGGAATAACCACCACGAAACTATTAGATACACTTAAACATATTATAGATAGCAGAGTTGTAGGATTCGACTTAGTGGAAGTTTCCCCGCATTATGATCATGGAGTGACAGCTATACAGGCAGCTAAAATCATACTTGAAACTTGCTGTTTATTAGAGAAGATTAAACTTTAATCTTCTTGACAAATGGAGGTCTAACCTTATAGAATATGCGGTAATTACATATTGGACATCGCATCCCTGGAATAGAATCAAATTCACTTAAATCGGAAATTATATGGCCGCATCTACCACATCGATAAGGCATGGATATCACCAGTAGTTATGGAAGTAAAATTGATATTTATATTTGACGAGGAAATGGAGTGGAAATTTATGGGAAATTCTTTCAATTAAGAATCCTTTAAAAAATATTGAAAGTCATACGCAAACACTTATATAAAATGAAGAAGTAAAATAAGGTTGGAGCTTGGGAGATATATGCCGCAAAATGAGATCTGCCCAATATGCGGGCTTCCAAAGGATCTCTGTGTATGTCAATCGATAGCCAGGGAGCAGCAAAGAATCAGAATAAAAATAGAAAAGAGAAAATGGGGAAGAGAAGTAACCATAATAGATGGAATAAATGATAAAGATATAAATTTACATCAAATTGCAACTAAGCTGAAATCAAAATTGGCATGTGGTGGAACTGCAAAGAATGGAAGAATAGAACTTCAAGGAGATCATAGGCTAAGGGTAAAACAGTTATTAGTGGAACTTGGATTTCCACCTGAAAATATATTTGTAGAATAGGTGAAGTGTAAAGAAAAGATAAATTTTAATCGTTAACTATTTTAAAATACCAAGGGGGAGGAGTAGAAATGGCATCATCCATAACAGTTTCAGAATTTGCAAGAGTTGGAGCACACAGTCACATTCGAGGACTTGGATTGAAAGATGGAAGAGCCCTTATGAATGCGGATGGAATGGTAGGGCAGATTAAAGCTAGAGAAGCAGCTGGAATAATAGTTGAACTAATCAAGGAGGGTAAGATGGCGGGTAGAGGAATATTATTGGCTGGACCGCCTGGAACAGGAAAAACTGCAATAGCAGTTGCAATAGCAAAGGAGCTCGGTGAAGATGTACCGTTTATAGCTATAGCGGGATCCGAAATCTATTCAAGCGAACTTAAAAAAACAGAAGTGCTCATGCAAGCAATGCGAAAATCAATAGGTATAAGAATCCATGAATTTAGGAAGATCTATGAAGGGATGGTTGAGAAACTAGAGATAAAAATGACAAAGCATCCATACAATCCATATCAACAAGTACCTGAAAGTGCAAGGATAAAGCTTAAAACGAAAAGTGAAGTGAAAACTTTGACAGCAGGATCATCAATAGCCACAGAGATCATATCCAAGGGGATTGGCGAAGGAGACGTCATATGGATAGATGCTGAAACTGGAAGGATAACAAAGGTAGGTAAATGCAGAGAATATGAAGGAGAGAAATATGATATAGAGGCTGAGAATCTGGTGTCCATGCCGGAAGGATCAGTGCTAAAGGAAAGAGAATTCGTATACACTGTAACTCTACACGATTTAGATGTAAGAATGCAAAGCAGATCAGGAGGAATCTTCAGCCTACTCTTCGGAGGAAGAGAAGAGAAAGAGATACCTCCAGACATTAGACAGGAAGTGGATAATTTAGTTAAGAAATGGGTGGATGAGGGAAGAGCCGAGATAATACCAGGCGTCATGTTCATAGATGAAGCTTCAGCCTTAGATATAGAAGCATTCTCATTTCTAAGCAGAGCCATGGAAAGTGAACTTTCACCGATAATAATTCTAGCAACTAATAGGGGAGTAACTAAGATAAGGGGTACAGATATAGAAGCTCCTCACGGAATACCTCTAGATGTTCTGGACAGATTACTAATAATAACTACAACGAAATATAATGAGGAAGAGATAAAGGAAATATTGAAGATTAGATCAAAGGAAGAAAATGTTAAAATAAATGAAGAAGCTTTAGACAAGTTAACCAAGATCGGAGTGGAAACATCGCTTAGATATGCTGTGCAGATGCTTACACCAGCATATGTAATAGCGAAAAGAAAAGGTAAAAATGAAGTGGAAGTGGAGGAGATAGAGGAGATAAGAAAACTGTTCAGCGACATCAAACAATCGACAAGATATCTAAAGGAACATGAAGAAGAAATGCTTAGATGAGGGAGAGCAAAATTAAAGTAATAAAAGTTAGAGGCATCCGTGAAGTTGCCGAGAAGATTAAAGGAAGATCATATAACACTATAATCATTGTGGAAGAACCGAGTAGAAGACCGCCCTTAAAGAAAGATGAGAGTGAAATAATACGAGAATACTTCAAGGCAATAATGGAAAACGGCGAGTTTAAGGTGAAAATAGAAACAGCTATAAATAGGGTGAAGAAGAGGAAGGATGCAATGATGCTTGTAAAGGGGATTGAAAAAATATTGAATACAATAGCAGTTTTAACCGTTGAAAACAGCAAGATAAATGTTACAGCGATTATTCTGAAAGGAGAAAATGTACAAAAAATAATAAATACACTAATTTTTCTACAAATATTGCAAGAAGATCTATCGCTCTCAACAGGTTTAGATATAGGTCAAATATGTACATTTATACCTATAATTAGATGAATGATAGAAGAACACCTGCCAAGCTAATGGCAGATAATATTAAAGTGATAGCCCAGCAGAAGAATTTTGAAACCCCAATTTTACCTACATTAGGGATGGAAAGACCATTATAAATTAAAGCGACGAAAAACAGGGGGATAGGTGAGAAAATACATGAAAGAGCAGATGAATAAATAACTAATTTTAAGGGCTTCACACCTAAAGCTATTAGAATGGGACCTAAGATCAATGTGGCCGACGACAATATAACCTTCCAACCGTGAAGTATAGCTGCTCTTATTTTAAGCATATCCGATAAATCATCAACTATTTCGTCGAGAAGCCTGAAATTTGAGACTGCTACAACAGTGGATGATAGGAGTGCGGATGAGAATACACCTAAAGCAATAAGGTAAACTCCCATTTTACCTAGAAGTGGATCCAGAACTTTCAATGCAGATTCAATGTTATCTACAATGAGACCTTTGGGAAATAGTTGCGAAGCACAGATAATCATAATAGCAGCGTTAACTAAGAGAACCATTAATCCACCAATGGATGCACCAAGATATTCTTTAGGAAGATATGTAAAACCATCAGATCTCTCAGCAGCCTCTGAAGTTTCAAAAAGCAAGGTATATCCGGAAACTGAGGAGCCTATTAAAGCCATCAAGGTTAGAAGCCAATCTTTTTCAGGAGAATAGGAAAATGAAAACATCCCGCTTAAAATTTCTTTAATGCTGGGTTTCGAGAGGAAAACGGCAGGGATAACTATGAGGATGGAGAAACTGATGAAAACGAGGATGAGCTTTACTTTGGGCTTGGAACCTTTAATGGCAAATAAACACAGTATAAGAGCAACCAACGGACTCCAAAAGTATACTTCGATTCCTGTGAGTAAATATAGGGCTGCAGATGCTCCTGCAATCTCTGCAGCAATCAAAGCTACATTTGTTGAGGCAATAAAGAATGAACATACAACTGCCGATAGAAGGCCATACTTAGCCTTAATATTTTGTAAAAGTCCTTTTCCAGTGATGGATCCTATCTGAGCAGTAACCTGCAATATGAATATGAGAAATAGGGAGACTAAAACAAGAACCCATAAAAAGGAGAACCCATATCTTGATCCAGCATAGCAATCCGTTGCAAAATCCGATGAACCTAGATCTGAAATTCCAGCAATAATTGCTGGAAAAACTATTCTGAATAGATCTGAAGACTTGCTGATCAGCCTGCTTCTCCGCATATTCACCATTTATGATCCTCCAAAACGAGTATATCATGATCCATTTGAGGATAATAACTTAACCAACTCATCCCTACTGATCACTAAATTTATCACTAGGCCATTTTCAGTTAAGGAAACTGAATCAATCTTGAAAATAGAGGGTTCATTTTCATTCTCCCTATTGGAAAGCTCCACTCTGCTAAGCGGCTCTTTGATTTCACCATTGGGAGAACATACTTTGCCGACTCCATACTTTTTCGCAAGCTTTCTAGCTATAGCATAGTTGTAGGCAACTGGAAAAGCTCCTGCAAGAAGATAGGTGGCTATAAGTGCAATATCCTCCATCAACTCGATCACCAGAATAAATAGAAAAGGAGGGGGAATATTGCCCTTAACACTTTACAAAGAGAAATATACGGATTCGAATACCAAGAGTATACTATGGGAAGCCGCTAGATAATGGTGGAAATTTTTCAATGAAACGTTTAACAGCCTCTTTGGGATTTTTCGACTTGGTAATTGCGGAACCAACTATTATGACTTTAACTCCACTATCTATTAAAGGAAGAACTTTCTCGACGGTTATACCGCCAGCCACAGCCACAGGTACATGTAAAACTTCACAGGCTTTTCGAATATATTCGAAGAGATTCTCGTAGGCCGTCGTTTTAAGATAGCTTTGAACATCTATACCTGTATGTAGACAAACTATGTCTGCTCCCATAACCTCTACATCAAGCCCTCTCCTAACAGGGTTAGAGGTGTTAATTAAATCAACCATAACCTTCACACCATATTTCTTTGCAGCTTTTATAACCTCTTTTATTGTTGCATCGCTAGCAACGCCGAGCACAGTAACCACATTTGCACCTGAAAGGGAAGCCATTTCAGTCTCCAAGAAGCCAGCATCCATACACTTCATATCAGCAACTATCGTGGCTTCAGGTAGAATTCGCCGCAGCTCTCTGACAGCCTTCATACCAACGCTTTTAATTAAAGGTGTACCAGCCTCTATCCATCTTGCACCTCCATTCCAGCATTCTTTCGCCAATTTTAAAGCCAGATCTAAGTCTGTAACGTCAAGGGCTACTTGGAGAACGGGATGAGAAAGAAAAGGCAAATTCTCCACCAATCTAAGATTTAAACATAACCTCTATATATAAAGCCTGTCAAATTAGAATTGAAATTCAAAGAAGGGAAGAAGAATATGAATAAGAGCAGAACCTTCATATTCATATTCCTATCAGTAATCATAATACTGGCAGAATCAACACAAAATATTAGTAGTGCAGTTAAAGAGGAAAAATTCATATTCACATATACGATCAACATAAAAAATAATGGTGCAAGATCGTATCCACTGAAAGAATTTG
>Ga0180301_10001910_pt1 | contig 16318 bp, 19 predicted proteins | sample GuaBasSediGuay16_FD_121797 | JGI IMG/M metagenome (GOLD analysis project Ga0180301, IMG submission 121797) | Subseafloor sediment microbial communities from Guaymas Basin, Gulf of California, Mexico - Guay16, Core 4569-2, 12-15 cm | ecosystem: Environmental > Aquatic > Marine > Hydrothermal... | reverse complement strand
TGCCGTAAAGCAATTTCTTCCAGCTCAATTTCATTAAGAGAAGGAAGACTCCTAATTTCTTTTTCTAAAACTTTAATCACTAAATCCAACTCTTTTTCTTCTTCTTTCATTAAACACCTCCTTTCCGATATCAAGACATCAATCCAAGACAGTAAGTTTAATTTAAAGATAAATAAAATTTTTTTATTTAGCAGGGGCGGAGGGAATCGAACCCCCGACCGCGGTTTTGGAGACCGCTATTTTACCACTAAACTACGCCCCCATGAAGTGAAATAACCAATAACCAAGAAACAATAACCAAATCAGAAAATCAGAATAATTAAAATAACTAGTTCAATTAGACACTTTATAATAAGGTCTTTTCTTCTCATTATATTGGTATATTACTTCTTTACTTCTTTATGCACCGTATGTTTCTTACACCATTTACTTTGCTTTTTCAAGTCAATATACAAAACCATTGACAGATGTAACAATACTATGCTATAATAATATCGAAAAATCAGATTTGATACTTTCAGAAAGGAGGTCAAAAATGACTGAAAAATCGAAACTAAGGAAATTTTACTGCGCAGAATGTGGTGCTCAATTCGATACAAACCTTGAACTCGAGCAACACTTTCACGCCGTCAACACAATCACTAAGGGCTCGATATACCTCCTTTTGCTTCCAGATGGGTGTACTCCTGGAAGATGGGAGGCTGCAAGAGCCTTTGCTAAAGCAATTGCGGAGTTGAGAGAAAAATGCCCTAATAAACAATTTCAGTACATTCCATTCGATCATAGCGATGGGGCGGTCAATTCTCTCCTCGCAGTTGCATTAGTATAAACCCATTTGAGGCTAGAGGGTAGTGCGAAAATTATTTCGGCTACCCTTTTTTTATTTCTTTACTTCTTTATGCACCGTATGTTTCTTACACCATTTACTTTGCTTTTTCAAGTCAATATACGAATTTGACAAAAATATCTTTCCAATGTATAATAGTTTTATCCTGTAAGCCCTGACCTTCATGGCAGGCAGGGAAGAAGGAGGTAGCCAATGTGTCATCCGCCCTATAACGATGTAGACTTCGAAAAACTGGCTGGTTTGGCTACTAACCTTGGTGGTATCGCTGTCTTTCACTTCCGTATCGGTAAAGAAGAGAACTTTACGTATCCTCTTTGTCCCGACGAGGAAAACTACGCGGTAGTTGATCCTCGCACCTCCGAAGTGGTAGGCGAAATTACTCCTTTCGGGGCACTCACCGAGATGGAGCCCTTCCGTATCTATTTCCTTCACCCATTCGTAAAGAATGTAGAGAAAAGGAACCAATTAATCGGCGGCTAAGAGCAGACTATCCCTGCTCGGCGCCGAAAGTCAAACACTTTTTATTAAATCGGCTTTCGGCGCTTTTTTATTTCTTTACTTCTTTATGCACCGTATGTTTCTTACACCATTTACAAAATTTTTTGAATTCTAATTTCCGCTCCACTGATTTTTTATTTCGTCGAGTATAATAATTAATTCTTTTACACTCATCACAGGCCATTTTTGCAATATATTCTTTCTTCATAAAATAATTTATTTAATTCTTTTTAATCCACTTCCCTAGTTCTTGGCTATATTCAAATAAATCTAGGGATTTTCCTAAAAAAGGATTAGTTCCTGCCTTCAAAATCCAGTTTGTTTCTCCGGGTTCAAAATAGCCTACCACTCTATACTCAATTTTATCCTTATTCTCTTTCTTTGCTTCAAGTAAAATCTGTCTTAAAATATGCCCATCTTCATATTCAACATAAAAATCTTTATTACTATCCTGAACAAACCAAAATCTTGTTATATGCCAAGACCCTCCCAATACCGGTTCAACCGGAGAAATCTTATTAATTTTCTCAACAACATCGTGAATAATCTCTGAACGAGTAAGTTGGGAATTTTCAACTTTAACCCCTTCTTCCTCTAAGGAACTTTTTGGCAATTGGCTATTATTGCTTTCTATATAGAAAAAAATTGCGACTGCTAGTGTTAAAAAAATTATAAAAATTAATAAATATTTACTTTTCATACTAAGTCCAGGGCCGGGATCGAACCGGCGACCTCCACACTACCAGAGTGGTGCTCCCCGCCTGCCAATAGTCAGATTCGAACCGACGACCCCTTCTCATTCATAGAAATATCCTACCTGCCACCACCTTAGCCCAGGGCCGGGATCGAACCGGCGACCTCCACATTACCAGAGTGGTGCTCTAACCAACTGAGCTACCTGGGCTTAGGTTGTGGCGGGCAGGTAACCAACTGAGCTGTCTGGACAAAATCTGTTTTAAATTTTAACAAATCATTTAGATATTGCCAAGTGTATTTAATTTAAAAAGTCCATTAATGGACTTTTTAAATTAATTCTGGGCGGAGCAGGATTCGAACCTGCGTAGGCCAGAGGCCGTCCCGATAAATGATGGGGGCGGTAGGATTCGAACCTACGTAGCCTAGAAGGCGCCAGTTTTACAGACTGGTGCGTTTGACCACTCCGCCACACCCCCATCATTCATCGGGATGCTTTGACCACTCCGCCATCCGCCCAAAAAAGTAAAAGACTAATAGCCAGCGGAAGGAATCGCCCGGTCATCTCATTATATTCGTGACCGGGTCCCCCAGTCATCTTCGTGACCGGGTCCGGTCAATTCGGTCACTCGCAAAGCGAGATGACCGGAATGTACCGGAAATCGCCGACCGGCTGTTTTTATTTGCCCGATACACCTTGAGCCGTCCCTCGGACTCGAACCGAGAACCCGCAGTTTACAAAACTGCTGCTCTGCCAATTGAGCTAGGACGGCATATTAGGAAGGGCAGGTAAAACAGTTGCTCTACCGCTGAGCTACGTGGGTATAACTATACTTGAACAACTAAATTTCTTCTTCTTTATCCTTTTTTCTTGTTTTTTTAAGTAGCTTATCTAAAACATTGCTGATTTTTAAGGTAAAAATTTTTAGCCTTCTCAAAAATTTTTCTAATCTTGTTTGAGGAATTATATTAGAACCCAAATTCTTTGGAGCTTTTTTAATTTCTGAAAAAATTGACCTCAATGAAATCTCTTGGGCTCCAGGTTTTTCTGGCAACCTTGAAAGGGTTGGGATTTTTCTAATTACAATCACCAAAAGAGCGGCTAAGCTTAAAAAGAAAAGAATTTTGAAGATAATTATAAATATCATTTTATTAAACGCTTAATTAAAGTTCGTATCTAACAAATCTTCTTATTTTAATATTCTCTCCCAACTTTGCTATCTTTTCCTCAATTAACTCTTTTACTGTTATGTCTGAGTTTTTAACAAATGGCTGAGTAAGTAGGCATATTTCTTGACTAAATTTTTTGATTTTACCATCAATTATTTGATCAATGACTTTTTTTGGCTTATCTGTATCTGCAAATTGTTTTTCATATATAATTTTTTCTGTTTCTATAACCTCCTCGGGAATATCTTCTGGTGAAATATATTTAGGATCCATTCCTGCAATATGCATAGCTAAATCATGGGCCAACTCTTTAAATTCCTGATTTCTTGCTACAAAATCAGTTTCACAATTTAATTCTAACAAAACACCTATCTTCCCATTGCTATGAATGTATGCCTCTATTATCCCCTGTTTGGCTTCTCTTTCTGATTTTTTAAGGGCAACATCTTTACTTTTCAATTTTAAAAACTCTAAGGCCTTGTCATAGTCTCCGTTGCTCTGTTCTAGGGCTCGTTTGCACTCCATCATTGAAACCCCTGTTTGATCTCTTAGTTTTTTAACTTGTTCTGCTGTTATCATAACTTTATAGTTAATTTATTTTTTATTTTTTGCTTCAATAATTGCCTTTTTAACTTGGTCCAACATAAAAGACAAGGCAGCCACAGTGTCATCGTTAGAGGGAATAGGATAATCTACCATTGTGGGGTCTCCATCTGTATCTATTAAAGCTATTACCGGTATATTCTTTTTTCTTGCTTCATTGATAGCAATATAGCCGTCTTTAAAACCTAAAACAAATAATGCATCGGGCTTTCTGTCTAAATTTTTTAGCCCCCCAAAGATTTCATTCATTTTTTCTATCTTTTTATCTATTAAGGCACGTTCGCGCTTCGTATATTTTTCATATTCTCCCATTTTTCTTTTCTCTTCCATCTCTTTCAAGTTTTTTATTCTCCTAAGAATATTTTCAAAATTAGTTATGGTTCCCCCTACCCACCTTTCTACCACATAAGGCATTTTACATTCCTCAGCAACCTTTTTTGTAACCTCCTTTGCTTGAGGTTGGAGACCCACAAAAAGAATTATTCCCTTTTTTTCTACAATAGTTTTAATAAAATTAAGAGCTTCTTCTAGTTTCTTTTTGGTGCTCTGAAGGTCGATAATAAAAAGCTCTCCTCTTAAGTGATAAATGTAAGGAGTCATTTTCGGGTGTTTTCTGGACTTTGTATGCCCGAAATGTATGCCCGCTTCGGCCATTTTTTCTATAAGCTTCAAATCTTTTTCTTTTTTATCCTTTGTTTCTTTCGTCATATGAATGAATTATATCATAACTTTTTAAAAACTCAAGCACCTATAGTCTATAAAGGTTTTCTCGCAATAAAATAAATTGATAAAAATTTTGTTTTGTATTATAATATAATCTGTGTCCTAGGTCAAATCTAAAATTTATGGAAAAGCCAATTCAAAAAGAACAAACCAACAATCATTTAGAAACAGCTCGGGCAACTAAAAACAAATCCTTGTTTCTAGCTGCCTTTATAGCTACTATTTTTCAAATAGGATGGTTAACATTAGAAGCGTTTGGATTTCAACCTGTCCTCTTTGAAATGACCACTGTTTATCTTTTAATACTTGTTACCTATGTAATTAATAATCGCATCTTAAAATGGCAAGACTTTTCATACAAACCAAGAAAGGGGGAGTTTTTAGTATATTTTATCTGGTTATATACGTTTACCCTTTACACCTTATATATATTTAGCTTAGTTCCAAAAATTCCAGAGCAATTAAGCATAACTTTTAGTGGGGTAACTGTAGTATTTTTTGGAAATGAAATCGTTAAGTTTATAAGTCGTCTTCTTCCTGAAAAAAGCTTGCATTAAAAGTAAAAAAGATGTAAACTGTTATCAATAACACAGTTACTTATTATTAAAATAAAAACTTTTATGAAAAAAGATATTCATCCAACTTATTATCCTAATGCAATAATTCACTGTGCCTGTGGTAATATTATCAAGACAGGATCCACAAAACCAGAAATGCATGTTGAAGTATGTAGCGCATGTCATCCTTTTTATACTGGTAAAGAAAAAATCATTGACACAGCTGGCCGGGTTGAAAAATTTAAACAAAGATTAGAAAAAAAGCAGACAAAAGAAAAAAAATCGGGCAAAAAATAATTCCAAAACGTAAACAACAAAAATAACCTTCGGGTTATTTTTGTTTTTATATGAACCTAGAAACAATAAAACAAAAACTCGCTGAAATTGAAAGGCAAATCCAAGAAAATGAACAGTTGATTAAAACAGAACAAGACCTAGATTTAATCAGATTAGCAGAAGAAGAAATTAGCGAACTCAAAAAAAGAAAAATTATTTTGGAAGAACAAAAGCAAAAATTAATAAAACAACAAGGTGACAAGAAAATAAAAAGTGTTATTATTGAAATACGAGCTGGTACAGGTGGAGACGAAGCAGCCTTGTTTGCTGCTGATCTTTTTAGGATGTATACAAGATTCGCAGAAAAACAAGGATGGAAAACAAAGCTCTTGGACGCAAGCTCAACTCCCTTAAAAGGATATAAAGAAATTATTTTTGAACTTTCTGACAGCGATGTTTATTCAAAACTAAAACAAGAAAGCGGGGTTCATCGAGTTCAAAGAATTCCAGAAACTGAAAAAAGCGGCCGAATTCATACTTCCACAGCAACAGTAGCTGTTCTTCCCCAAATTAAAAAAGAAGAAATAAAAATCAATCCCAAGGATCTAAGAATAGATACTTTCCGTGCCTCTGGGCCGGGTGGACAATATGTAAACAGAAGAGAATCAGCTGTCAGAATAACTCATATCCCTACCGGAATAACTGTTGCTTCTCAACAAGAACGAACTCAAGCTGCAAACAAAGAAACTGCTATGAAGATTCTCCGCTCCAAGCTTTATGCTAAAAAAATTGAAGAAGAAGAAAAACAAAAAGGAACTATGAGGCGCCGTCAGATTGGGACAGGAGAAAGAAGTGAAAAAATCAGGACCTATAATTTCCCCCAAAATAGAGTAACAGATCACCGAATCAAAAAAAGCTGGCACAATCTTGAAGCTATTTTAGACGGCGACTTAGAGCCAATAATAAAAGAATTTAAGAAACATAATAAAGACAATAATTAAAGATAAAAAATTATTATTTCATCATTATGAAAGTTTCATTTGGCCACCTTCCTGTTCGATTATCTAAAAACAAACCATTTGATTTAATTATTGGTATTCCTTCGTACAACGAAGCAGATACTATTCCTTTCGTTGTAAAACAGGTCGATATTGGAATAAACAAATACTTCCCGGACTCAAAGGCTATAATAATAAACGCTGATAATAATTCTCCAGATAATACAAAAAAAGCTTTTTTGAAAACAAAAACAAAAACACCAAAAATCTACATAAGCACCCCTAAAGAAATCAGAGGAAAAGGAAATAATGTCTACAATATTTTAAAAAAAGCTCAAGAATTAAACGCCAAAAATACAGCAATAATAGATGCCGACTTAAAAAGCATCACGCCTGAATGGGTAAAAAAATTAATTTATCCTGTTAAATATAATAACTATGACTTTGTTCTTCCTCTTTACGAAAGAAACGAATATGATGGTTCAATAACAAATCACATTTGTTATCCTCTAATATATGGATTATTAGGAGTGAATGCTCGCCAACCAATAGGTGGCGAGTTTTCTTTTTCTAAAGAATTTGTTGATTATCTACTTAGCAAAAAATGGGATAAAACTACTAAAAACTATGGGGTTGACATTTTCCTTACTCTTAATGCTATTTTGAATAATTTTAAAATAGCTCAGGTAAATCTTCATAAAAAAGTTCATAAACCCAGCGCTCCTAAATTGGGTCCTATGTTTTTCCAGGTTGCTGCTTCCTGCTTTTCTCTGTTAGTTAAAAATAAAAAAATCTGGCTAAAAAAAATAAAATCTTATACACCTTTAATTATTTACAAGAATAAGAATCATTATAACCCTCAAAAACTTCCTGTTGATTATAAAGATTTAAAACAAAAAAGTCTTTATGAGTTTTCTCTTTATTACAAAATTATAAAAGAGTGTTTGGGTAAAGATATATACGGAAAGTTAGAGAAAATGTATTTTGAAAAAAAGATTCTTAATATTAAAACCGATTTATGGATGAAAATTCTCTACAGCATGCTTTGGAATTACGACAATAAAAAAATGCCAAAAGAAAAAATAATAAGGGCTTTGCGCCCTCTTTACTTTGGCAGAACAGTAACCTTTATTAAACAAACTTTAGAGCTTTCTTCTAAAGAGTCAGAATTAGCCATCCAAAAACAAGCAGAATATTTCTATAAACATCGAAGTTATTTACTTAAAAAATATAAATCTATTACTTAACTGCACTCTGTTTTATAAGATTAATCTGCTCTTGAAACTCAGCTGCTAAATCCATCACTTGATCTCCATAAAACCTAAGATACGGTTTCTTCCAATTACTTCCAGCTAAATAAATCATTGCAGCTCGCCACTCTGCTTCATAAGTTTGAGCACCTGCTCCGGCATTAGCTAAATAAAGAGCAGTAGCTACAAAGGCATCTGTAATATCCCAAGGATTAGGAGGGTTGTGTCCAGTTATAGCAGCTATTCTATTTTCATAAGCTAACCAAGTACGGGGCAAAAATTGGGCTGGACCCATTGCTCCTCCCCAACCATACCAGGCTTTTTTTGACACTGGCATTAAATCTGGATTAAATCCCAATCTTTCGCATATAGAAAGATAGGCGCTATGATCTTTCGGGTTCATGTCGGTTCGCCAAGTTCCAGTTCCTACATTCTTTCCCAACCCAGATTCTCTGCTTAATATAGCTAAAAGAAGAGCTGCTCTTACTCCTGTGACTGAAGAGGCAAACTCAGCAATATTTAAGGCTTCTTCAAATTTTAGAGACCCACCCATTCCTTGAAGAACATAAAGTTTGCTTCTTATTGTATTTACATCAGCCTGTTTAGAAGCTATTAATCTTTGGTATAAATATTCTTGGCCTCTAGTTTCTTCAAGAATTTTTTTTCGCTCCCGTTTCTTTTTTTCAATAGAATATTTCTGGGTTTCTTGAACTGCTCTTAATCCAATCATTTCATTTTTTTGATCTTCCAGGTTTTTCTGTTTTTCTTCTAATTCTTTTTTTAAGGCCCTTATTTCATTAAGGGATTTTTTTATTCCCCATTGAAGGTTTTCTAAAGATTTAATTTCTATAAAAAAATCTGACAATTTTTCTTTTGTCAAAATTATCTCTAAAAGAGAATAATTGTCAAATTTATAAATCTCTCTTATAAGCTCTGCTAAAACAATTTTTTCATCCTGACTTTGCTGTTCTATTTCTTTAATTCTTTGCTGAGTTTGGGTGATTTCTGCCTCAATCTCAGATAAAACTAAGTTTATTCGTCTAATCTCTAGCTCAAAGGTCTTAATCTGGTTATCTAAAAGACTAATCTCTCGCTCAAGACTTTTTGATTGGCTCTGAATTTCTCGCACTATTCCTCTATAGTGCTCTATTTGCTTTGTTAATTCCTCAATTTGGGCATTAAGCTCTGCCCGCAGTTGTTCTGCTCCCTTTTTGTTGAGTTCTGCCTCTTCTGATTGAGCTAGTGTTAAATTCTTAAAGAAAATACCAGTAGCTAAAAACAATAAAATAAAACAACCCAGAGCAAGAAGATTTCTTAATCTTTTTTTATTTGAAAAAAGATTCTTTCGGGTTGCTTTATTTAAAAAAGGATGTTCAAATGTTTTTTTGTTCAACATTAATCAAATCTAATAATCTTATTGCTCTTCCTTTTCTTCTTTTTCTTCTTTCTCTTTCTCTTCGCTTACCTCCTCAACTTTCTCTTCCTCTTTTTCTTCAACTTCCTCAGGTTTCTCTTCGGCAACTTCTTCTTCCAAGGCTTTTAATTCTTCTTCTGTACGAGGTGGGGTTACAAGAGCCACGACCTCATCTGGATTAGCTAAAATCTCTACGCCTTCAGGAACCTCTATGTCTTTTACGTGAATAATATCATCAAATGTTTTAAGAGAGGAAATATTTACTTTTAATTCATGAGGAAGATTTGCAGGAAGAGCTTTCACCTCCAAGTGGGAGATATTTTTTACTAATACCCCATCTAATTCTTTCACTGCTGGTGCTTCTCCTTCAAAAACCAAAGAAACTTCAGTAGTAATAGGTTTATCCATTCTTACCTGATAAAAATCAATGTGGTTAAATTTATCAGTAACAGGGTCGCGGCTAATATCATAAACCAAAACCGTTCTTTCTTTTTTTTCTTTTTCATCTTCTAATCCTTCTATTTCGAGTTTTAGCAAGGTGCTCTCCCCCACTTTTTCAAATATCTTGCTAAAATCTGTATAGTTCACTTCTAATAAAAGAGGTTTGGTTTTATAACCATACAACACTGCTGGAATTAAGCCCTTTTTTCTAAGGGCTTTAACTTTCTTCCCGAGAATTTTTCTAACTTTTGCTTTAAGTTTCAACATAGGAATTTTCTATCATGCTTATGTGCATTAGATATTAGCAAAATAAATCATTTTAGGCAAGTCTTTTCAGATTTTTCCTTGGCTACCAAATAATTTAATTTTTTCCTTAACGGTTTCTCTTACTGTATTTACTGAATAGGCAAGTATTTTGTATGGTTTAATTTCACTGCTTTGTTCGGCAAGCGATTTTTTTAAGGCATTAACAAACGCAATTCTTAACTCTGTATTAACATTGACTTTTACAACTCCTAATTTTATTGCTTCTTTAATATCCTCTTCTGGTGTACCCGAACCTCCATGAAGAACTAAAAATGTACTTGGAACATTCTTTTGAATCTCTTTTATTTTTTCTAAATATAAATGAGGATTCTCTAGGTCAACTTCTATACCATGAATATTTCCCACAGCTATTGCCAAGCTGTCAACTTTTGTTTTTTCAATAAATTCTTTTGCCTGGTCTGGTTTAGTTAAATCTTCTGGCTTAATTTCTATTTCTTTATGGATTTCAGAACCGCCCCTCAAATAACCTAGTTCTCCCTCTACCACTATATCTGGGTTTTTGCTTTTAGCATATTCAACAACCTGTCTTGTAATTTCAATATTTTTATTAAAATCAAGTCCTGAGCCGTCAAAGTGAACTGCTGAATAACCGGCATCAACTGCTTCTTTGACACTTTCAAAGCTTTTACAATGATCTGCATTTAAAATAACGGGTATATTTGTCTCTTCTTGCCAAGTATTTACTAAAGCTACTATTTGCTTAATACCTATAAAACTTCTCTCGCTTTCTGAGGTTCCAATAATCACTGGCGATTGCAACTCTCGAGCCGCCTCAATTATTGCTCTTAACTGTTCACCAGTAGAAATATTAAACTGTCCTACTGCATATTGCCCCTCTTGGGCTTTTTTAAGTATTTGAATTGGTTCCATAAAAGTTTAAAAATTAAAAATTAGCCCGAAAGGCTTATATATCCCTTATCAAAATTTTCAATCATTAATTTCTCTAAATTTTCACTGCCCATATATTCCTCAAAAACTTTATTCCACAAAGCCTCCTGGTGGTGGTATAAATATTTTGCTCGTTCGTTTTTTTTGACTAACGACATTACATTATCTACTAAGTCAAAACTTACTAAGCTTTCTCCATTTTCTTTTTCTTTAAAAAATCCTCCAACCCAATCAAGCTCATACCACATCTTTAAGCTTCTTCCATCTATTTTTTCTCCAAACTTGGTTATATCTCTTTCTGCTCTTTTCCAGTGAAGAGCTTCCGGACTTATATGAGGAATAAACAGTCGAGGATCGTTAATATTATCTTTGGCTAAATATCGTTGAATTATTAGCCAATTGATTGTTTTCTTTTTCTTCCTTATTCTTTTAGGAACCTCTCCTTTTAACAAAGAGATTATTTTTTTGCCAAATTTTTTCTCTTTACTATTTTTTTCAAATAACTTGGAATAGAAATCTACTTCATGAAGGTAGTGAAGCAATAAAGAAAAAAGACGAAGGGTTTCGCCAGGGGTGTCAATTTTTAGCGGAATCACAAAAATCACTCCGAGTTCCTTAAGATGACTTACATTGTGGTATTTTTTTTCCATAAACTTTTCTGCTACTTTCAGCCACTTTCCTGACAAAACTCGCAAGTCAACTTCTCTTTTTTCAAAATCCTCAATAGTAAGCTTTTTATAGGCTCTGTTGAAAGTTTTATGCATCCATTCCTTACTTTCTACAAATCTCAAGGCGCAAAAAATCTCTATTAAATCTTCATTTTTTAAAAGGTCATTAATGTCTTTATAATTCAATGCTTTAATAATGTTTTTGGGAGGATTTTTTACTAAAATTTCCTTGGCTTTATGTTTTTTTAAAACAAAAAGAGGTTTAATCTTGGCTAATTTTAAAACAGTATCAAATATTGGTTTTAATTCTTCTTCTGAGGTCCCGCTTGGTTTGCCAAAAAATTCAAATAAAGTCCAGTCATCTTCTTTAACTTTTCTAATTAGAGCCTCAAAAACATTTTCTGCCCGATAACTATAACAATTCAAAGAAGCTAAAACCTGTCCTACTCTTTTATCGTTTTCCTCAATTATTTTTTCAATGACCCCAGTTTTCTGAGTTATGGCAGACATTTTTTCCTCTGTTTCTAAAATCGTTTCTTTTCTTGCTCTTAAAATTTTAGCTAATTTTTCTTGGGGTGTCATAGTTTTTGTTTACTAATCTTTAATTTTTGCCATTTTTGATGTTTAAATTCTTTTGTGGTTAATATACCATTTTTTGCTCCGAGATATTCTACAATAGACGTAGCATTAGCTGTTCCTAGCCTAATAGCCTCTTCTATTGCCCCTGTTTTAATTAAGCCAGTTACAAAACCAGAGCCAAAAGCATCGCCAGCTCCTGTTCTGTCTATATATCTTTTTTCTTTAAAAGTCCCAGCCTGATAAATATTTTTTCCGTCTGAAACAATCACCCCTTCTGGCCCTTTGGTCATTACTACAATTCCTTTAACATATCTGTCTAATTTTCTAAAAATCTCTTTTTCTTTCTGATAAGGCAAATTTGTTAAATTTGCTCCTTCTTCTTTATTTAAAATCAATACATCTACAACTGATAAAATATTTTTTAATCCTTTTAGCTTAAGGGCTAATTGAGCCTTTCCTGGATTCAAAGCAATTTTTATTTTATTTTTTTTAGCAAAGCTTATTATTGAAGGCAAAAGATTTGCTGATTTACCTGACAAACCAGCAATATAAATCCATTTAGTTTTGAGTTTACTAAAAGGGATCTCTTTCTTTTCTAAGAAATGACAAGCTCCGCGATAAACCAAAATTGTTCTCTCTTTGCTTGATACTGAGATAATAATTGAATAAGCAGTTCTATGTTTTTTATCTTTTAAAACAAAGGGTTTGATTTTTAACTCTTTCAATTCTTTTAGAATTGCTTCTCCTCCGGGATCGTTTCCTACTTTTCCCACATAAGCAGTTTTTAACCCTTGCTTGGCAAAAGTAGCAGCTGTATTTGTGCCACCTCCTCCTGTGGCAAAAAAAAGATCTTCTATATATACTTTTGACCCTAAATTAAAACATATTCCTTCGCCAGAAATAAATCTTTTGTTTTTGAAAATATCAAAATTTTTGCTTCTTACAAAAAGATCTCTAGTTGCTGAACCAAATGTAACGATATCAAACATAAAAAAATTATAATAAATAAAAATATCTAATCATTCTAATTAGTCTAATTAAATACTAATATCTAATCTAATCTCTAATTTCCATTACTAATTTCCAACTTCCAACTACTAATTTCCAAAATGTAACGAGGAAAGACCTCGTTACAATGCCTTGTAACAATGTTTAGTTTTTTCTCCGAATCACTTTTTTAACTGCTCTTACAATAGAATTAACCCCTAACCCGAAATGTTCAATAAGTTCATCTGGTTGACCAGATTCACCCCATCTATCTTGAACCCCTACCATCTCTATCGGTACAGGAAAGTTTTTAGCTAAAACTTCAGCCACAGCTGAACCCATACCACCCATTACTTGATGCTCTTCTACAGTGACAATCGCCCTGGTTTCTTTTGCGGCTTTTATAATTGTCTTTGTATCCATTGGCTTAATTGTATGGTTATTAATAACCCTAACATCTATCCCCTGCTTATTTAACCTCTCTGCTGCTATCAATGAATTATAAACCAAGGGACCGCAAGCAATTATTGTTGCATCCTTCCCTTGTCTAAAAATCTCTGCCCTACCAATCTTAAAGGGAGTCTTTTCAGTAGTAAAAACCGGAGTGGCTTCCCGAGCAAATCTTAAATAAACCGGTCCTTTCCACTTTGCTGCTGCTATTGTGGCTTTTTTGGTCTCAATAGCATCACAAGGAGCCAGAACAACTAAACCTGGCAAACATCGAGTAATAGCAATATCCTCCAGAGCCTGGTGACTCATACCATCAGGACCAACTGAAACTCCAGCGTGGGCACCTGTTAATTTAACATTTGCATCACTCTGGCACACAGAAACTCTTAACTGACTCCAATTAACTCCTGGGCAAAAAACTGCATAAGTAGAAACAAAAGGAATTTTACCTGATAAAGCTAAACCAGCTGCTACTCCCATCATATTTTGCTCAGCAATCCCGACTTCAATAAACCTTTCAGGAAAAACCTCCTTGAACATTCCGCTGCGAGTAGAATCGGTTAAGTCAGCACAAAGAACTACTACATTTTTATCGCGTTTACCTGCCTCTACTAATCCCTCTCCGTATCCATTACGAGTTGGGATTTTTTTAATATTTTTTGATAGTAAATTTTTAATTAAGTAGGCTTTTGGATTAATCATAAAATAAATAATTAAAATAATTAGGTCAATTAGGTTAATTAATTAGATTAATTTTATTAATCGGCTTCGGATTGAATTTTGCCTCCTAAGGTCCTTAACTGATGAAGGGCTTCTTTTGCTTCATCTGGTTTTGGGGATTTTCCATGCCAAGAGTACTGCCATTCTATAAAATCTACCCCTTTACCGGGTATGGTATGGGCAATTATTAAAACCGGCTTTTCAAAAATTGCCTTTGCTTCGTTTATTGCATTTACAATCGCTTCAATATTATGGCCATCAACCTCAATAACATGCCAATTAAATGCTTCATATTTTGCTTTTAAAGGCTCAAGCGGCATTACGTCTTCAGTGTAGCCATCAATTTGGATATTGTTCCTGTCCATTATAAAAGTGAGGTTGTCTAATTTGTATTTAGCAGCAAACATTACTGCTTCCCACATACAGCCTTCATCCTGTCCTCCATCACCAACAATACAATAAACCTGATATTTTGGTTTGCCTGGTCTATCAGAAATAGTCAAATGTTCTAATTTTTCTCCCAAAGAAGAGACATCTGTTAAATACCTGCCGGCATAAGCCATTCCGCAAGCAATAGAAGCGCCATGAGCTACTGGCCCAGAACTATTTTCAATTCCTGGCAAACTTCCTCGATGAGGATGACCATGAAGACGAGAACCTAATTTTCTTAAAGTAGATAATTCTCTTACTGGAAAATAACCAGCTCGTGCCAAGGTAGCATATAAAACCGGACAAATATGGCCATTAGACAATACTACTCTATCTCTTTCCGGCCAATCGGGTTTTTTAGGATTATGCTTTAAAATACCGCTAAAATATAAAGCAGTAAAAACATCTGCCATACCCAAAGAACCAGCTGAGTGACCAGAACCAGCTTTTACTAACATTTTTATAATATCTTGGCGAATTGTGTTCGCCATTTTATACATTTGTTTTATGGTTAAAGGTTTAAGCATATGAGTTTTTTAAATTGTTAATTGCTATTTTGGTATTCTTAGATGTAAAAATATATGTTCCAGCACAAATTAAGTTAGCTCCTGCTTCAATAACTTTTTTGGCTGTTTTAGGATTTATTCCCCCATCTACTTCTATATTACCATTAGGCCATATTTCTCGCAAGATTCTAATTTTTTCTAAAATCCATTCTTTAAATTCTTGACCACCTCTTCCTGGTTGAACGGTCATTATCAATACCAAATCTAATTTTTTTAAAAACGGCCTTGCTGCAGAAACATCAGTTTCTGGATTAATCGCCAACCCAATCTGTTTATTTGCTTTATGAACTGTTTCTATTAAATTTTTAACAGCATTCTCCGAATTACTAATATCTGACTCATAATGAACAATAACTCGATCAGTTACTTCCAGCCAATCTTCAATAACCTTCTCTGGGTCTTGGATCATTAAATGAACTTCTGTTTTTGTTTTAGTTTTTATTTTTTTAAAATCGCTGATTTTCGCTCCTTCTTCAGAATAAGGCCAAGTTGTATTCTCAACAAAAATACCATCCATAACATCCAGTTGAACCCATTTCACATACTTTTCTACACATTTAATTCTTTTTTTAACTTCTTCAAATTCTTTAACTAATATTGTTGGAATAATCTCAATCATAAATATCAGCTAATAAAAAATTTAAGGACATTAAATGTTCTTAATATCTTAAAGCTATTTTTCAATTCGCCTGTTCTATTTTTTTAATTTTTTCAAGACGCCTAATATATTTTTCCTTTCTGAAAAATTCTGTCTCAAGCCATGTTTTTATAATTCTCCTTGCTTCCTTAAATGAAACTACATGAGCCCCTAAGCATAAAACATTGGCGTCTAAATGCTCCCTTGCTTGTTTAGCAACTTTTTTAGTGGTGACTACTGTTGCTCTTATTCCCTTTATTTTATTGGCAACAATAGACATTCCTAAACCATTTGTACAGACAAGAATTCCTCTTGCTTTTGTCTTAGCTACTTTTTTTGCTACTTTATAACCAAAATCAGGAAAATCATCATAGGGTTCAAATTTAAAATTACCTAAATCCTGGTACTCCACCCCGAGCTCATCTAAAAATTCTTTAATTTTCTCTTTAAAAGAGAAGCCACCGTGATCAGCGCCTAAATAAATCATAGATTTATAAATTCCAAATTAGAATAACCAAAATTCAGAACTTGTTTGGATTTTTTGTTATTATCCTCGGTTAATTATTATCTGAAATTTATGATTTGATATTCTTTCAG
>Ga0180301_10001909_pt1 | contig 16320 bp, 11 predicted proteins | sample GuaBasSediGuay16_FD_121797 | JGI IMG/M metagenome (GOLD analysis project Ga0180301, IMG submission 121797) | Subseafloor sediment microbial communities from Guaymas Basin, Gulf of California, Mexico - Guay16, Core 4569-2, 12-15 cm | ecosystem: Environmental > Aquatic > Marine > Hydrothermal... | reverse complement strand
GCCGGAAATGAGAAAAGACTTAGATTTCGTGCCCATTCAGTACCAGGGCCGGCAAATGGTCTTGATCAGGGACCATCTTGGGCTTGTCCCTGACGGAAGGGCCATCGAGTTCCCTCTTTATGAGTTCATGACCCTGCTTGACGGCAAAAGAGACATCCGTGACCTCCAAATGGCTTTGATGCGATCACGCGGTGGGATGCTTGTTGATACTGATGAGGTAAAGCGTCTCCTGGCCCACCTTGATGAGTCCTTTCTTCTTGATTCAGAGACCTTCAGGAAGGCGAGGGACCAGATGGTCAAAGATTTTGCATCAAGAAATGTGAGGCCATGCTCTCACTGCGGGCGCTCCTACCCCGGGGATCGATTTGAACTTGAAAAAAGGCTTGAGGAGATAGTCGGGAGCCATGAGCCGGTTGCGCCACCGGATGGTAAAATCGTGGCCCTTGTTTCCCCCCACATAGACCTTTCAGTTGGACTCAAGGCCTACTCCTGCTCATACCAATTGCTCAGGTACGTATCGCCCACCAGGGTGTTGCTACTGGGTGTTGGCCACCAGATGTCAGGAGACCTTTTCTCTATAACGGATAAGGATTTTGAAACTCCTCTCGGCGTGGTTGGAAGCGACCGGGAATGTGTAAAGATGTTGTGCGATGCAGGATCGGGGATCATTGCCGGGGATGACTTCGCTCACCGTTCCGAGCATTCCATCGAGTTTCAAATCCTTTTCCTGCAACACATGCTTCCGGCATCTTCTTTCAAGATTGTTCCGATTCTTTCCGGATTTATTAAGGCGTGCATTCCAGCGTACACGCGGGAAGCATACCTGAAGAAAGCCGGCCCCTTGCTGAAGGTACTAAATGAGATTATAAGTCAAGAACAGGAAACGACCCTGATCGTGGCGGGCGTTGATTTTTCGCACGTGGGCCCTAAGTTCGGGCACGATTCCCCCGCACGCTACCTCTCTGCCCAGAGCGAAGCTCACGACAAAAATCTTCTTGACCATCTTGTAGGGCTGGATGCTGACAGGTTCTGGGAAGAATCAATAAGAGTTGAGGATCGCTTCAATGTATGCGGCTTTTCCGCACTTGCCTGCTTTCTTGAGATCCTACCCCAGTCAAGGGGCAAAGTGCTCCACTATGAAACATGGTACGAAGAGCCGACAAAATCGGCCGTGAGCTTTGCCTCCGCTGTTTTCACCCGCCAGTAAAGCCGAAACCCAAGAACCGAGGTCAGGCATCTCTACCTCTGGCTCAGACCCGAAATCAGCATACTCCTTCTTTGCCTGGCAAGTTCCCTTTTGTCGGCCACCTCATCTGACTCGTCTATGATTTCTCTTCCAAGTATCTCTTCAAGAATATCTTCAAGCGAGATGAGTCCGGCTAGCCCCCCATATTCGTCTATTACAACAAAGAGATGCTGATGGGTGCTCATGAACTCCATGAGTATGTTGCTGAGCCGTGCAGTTTCAACCACAAAGTGGGCTGGCCTCATGAGTTCAGTAAGTGGCTTGTCTTTTTCCCCTCTTGCAAGGGCGATAAAAAGTTCCTTGGTTAGCACAATGCCTACAATATCTTCACTGTCTCGATCATATACGGGAAATCGGCTGTGCTCCCAATTAGTACGTGTTTTTGCAGCTTCTTCGAGAGAAAGATGCTCGCTAAGAGAAAAAACAACCGTCCTCGGCGTCATCACGTCTTTTACAGTTCTTTTATCCAGCGACAAAATGTTGTCTATGACGGTTTCCTGATACTCCTTGATGCCTCCTGTGCGAAGGCTGATCCTTGCCATGGTTTTCAGTTCATCAGGTGAAACTGATTCCGCTGGCTTGTGCTGAGCCACCAATCCGGTAATAAGGCCTATAAGCCAGATAGCCGGCCTCATAAAGCTTACAAGTCCTTTCAAGGGATAAGCGACAAGAGTTACAAGCGATTTTCCGTACATTACCCCGGCTGTTTTGGGGATGACTTCGGAAAATATCAATATGGCCAGAGTAAAAAGAGCAGAAAAATATCCCAGCCACCTGTAACCGAAAACCGCGGTCGCAGCAGACCCGGCAAAGGCAGCTCCTGCAGTGTTGGCGATGGTATTCAGGGTAAGTATTGCAGCTATAGGCCTGTCAACCTTGCTGCGGAGCTGCTTGAAAATTTGTGCCCCCGATTTTTTTTCCTGAACCATTGTCTCAATGTGCCGAAGAGGCACTGAATACAGAACTGCCTCGAAAAGAGAGCAGCATGCGGAAATTATCATGGCACCGCCAACGGCGATAATTAACTCAACCATTATAGATAAACCCCCCGAAATTTTTTGTTGCCACCTGGATTGACCATTTCACCGGCTGTTTCCGGCCTGTGTTGCTATTTTAGCCAGGGACTTGCGAAGGCCCTGGTTCTACGTCATAGGGAGATCCTTTGGCTTGTTGATGTTCAGGAAACATTTCAAGTGGGGATCAAAAGCCCTGATTTGAGCTTCGTCCACATACAGGGTATTCACTTCAGAGAGGAACTTAATAATCTGGAGCTGCCCTGTATCTATTAGTTTCTTTATGGCTGGAATGCATTTTTTTGTGTAAAGGGCGTGAAGTGGTTCAATCATCCAGTCTATCTTGGGGACAACGACATCGTACCCCGCCTTTGAGGCTACCATGTACCTGATCAATGATGTATTGAGAAAAGGCATGTCACATGCCACGAAAAATCCGGCTTTTCCGGGGACGGTCTTGAGCCCGGTGTACACACCTCCAATGGGCCCCAGCCCTTTGATGAGGTCCTCTACCATGGGAAGCTCAAGGTAGGCGTACTCCCGGGGATCATTGGTAACAAGCATCACGTGCTCAAACACTGAGCGCATAGCGCTAACAACCCTCTCAATAAGAGGAATGCCGCAAACCTCAACAAATGCTTTGTTCTTGCCGTAGCGAGTGCTTTTGCCGCCCAGGAGAATCACCCCTGTAACGTCCCTTATACCTGTCCTTTTTTCTGCTGGATCGTTTGATTGGGAGGAACTCATTACTCCAGGTCATTCTCTTTCACATATTTCGACGAGAACGCCGTTAGTTTCCCTGGGATGGATAAAGGCGATGCGAGCACCTCCAGCCCCGTTTCGGGGCTTTTGATCAATCAGCCTCACTCCTTTTCGCTTCAACTCTTCAAGGGCTTCTTCAATATTTTCCACCCGGAACGCGATGTGTTGTATGCCTTCACCACGCGATTCTATGTACTTGGCCACTGGACCGTCAGGATGGGTGGACTCTAGGAGCTCTACCTCGCTTTCCATGATGGGGATAAACGCTACGTTGACCTTCTGGTCGGCGACTTCTTCAATATCCTGGATTTCTAACCCCAGGACATCGGTGTAGAACTTGCCTGCATCTTTGATCGCCTTTACTGCAATTCCAATATGGTCTATTTGTTTGATTCTCATCTCAACCTCCACTAACTATTAACAGGATACATTAGAATCCTTGCTTTTGCAAACCTCATCTCCTGAACTGCGGCCTCCCGCCGGTCGCATGGGAAAAACCCCTTCCACCCCTTTTTGGTGACCTGTTAGTGTGGTGTTAATTCAAAGCAAAATTGTTCCGCGGGGTCAAGCTGAAATTAATCTGCCGGATCAAGAGAGAAGTTTTTGAAAACGACCTGACCTCATTCACGGCCTTACCAAGTATGTAATGGCACAAACAGTAAAGGCAGATCATGGTTGCTTATCTATCTATGTTTAATGTATGGTAGCGAAAAAACTGAGAGCACTTTCTTTATTATCTTTAAGGAGTTTGACCGGGAGCCGCCAAATGAAAACAAAAGCAAGGCCCTCTGCAGCTATTTTGCTGACCTTTTTGATATCATCTCTACTTGCGCCGGTCCATGGGGTGGCTGCAACCCCAGTCAAAGTCGTGGTCAGTATTCTACCCCAAAAGTACTTTCTTCAAAAGATAGGGGGAGAGTTCGTTGACGTATCCGTGATGGTGCTCCCGGGCGCAAACCCGGCAACTTATGAACCTAAAGCCCGTCAGATGGCGGCACTGACAAAGGCAAAGATCTACTTCGCAATCGGGGTTCCCTTTGAAAAAAGGTGGCTGCCGCGGTTTGCTAAGTTCAATTCCAAGATGGTGATTGTTCACACTGAAGAGGGCATAGAGAAAGTAGCAATGAAAAGCTTTAATCCCGGGTCGCGTAAAAGCCGATCAGCAGGCATTAAGGACCCCCATGTTTGGCTTTCACCTCCGCTCGTGATGATACAGGCGCGCAACATTCTTCGTGGCCTGGTAAAGGTAGACAGAGAACACAGGCAGGTATACGAGACCAATTATAAGAATTTTATACTGGAGCTCGTGAATCTTGATCTGGAAATCCAGGACATGATTTCTGCTGATAAGGCTGGTGGAGTATTCATGGTTTATCATCCGTCATGGGGGTATTTTGCAAAGACCTACGGGCTGAGACAGGTCTCCATTGAAATGGAAGGAAAGGAACCTTCTCCAAAGCAACTGGAGACTCTGATTCGATTTGCAATAAATGAAGGCATTAATGTCATTTTTGTTCAGCCGGAGTTTTCCACAAAAAGTGCCCTGACCATTGCAGGAGCTATCAAGGCAAAGGTAGCGCCTGCGGACCCCCTGGCACTTAACTGGGCAGATAACCTGAGAAAGGTAGCCAGGGAGTTTGTCTCAGCCTTGAAATAAAAGGAACGTCGCTTTCCCGAAGGCACACAGAAAATAAGCTGGTTTTTGTTGTGCAGATGGCCTGATCTTAATGCATCATGGTTCTTAAAGCGAGGTATTATGTCACTAATCCTTCTTCGTTGGATTGCTGATGAGGCATTACTCTACGGTTTTGTGGAACATCTTCCCACCATCTTATTGCTCGTGCTCGTCTTTGTGTGTATCCTGATCCTTTCAAAAGGCGCAGACTGGATGATAGAGGGCGTTGTAGCGCTTTCTTCGAGGACTGGGCTTCCCAGGATCGTTATAGGTGCCACGATCATTTCTCTTGGTACAACCACCCCTGAAGCCTTTGTTTCTGTGATGGCGGCATGGATGGGTGATCCGGGACTGGCGCTGGGAAACGGCGTTGGCTCCATTATCGCGGACACGGGTCTTATATTTGGTCTGACCTGCAGTATTGCAACAGTTCCGGTGAACCGTTTCATACTGAACAGGACCGGATGGGTACAGGTAGGGTCAGCCACCCTTCTGGTTGTGATCTCCCTTGGGGCGCTACTGGTTGCAAGGCCAAACCCTGTGCTGGGCAGGGCAACGGGGCTTTTTTTCCTGGCCCTGCTGGTCTGCTACCTCTTGGCGAGCTATGTTTGGGCAAAACAGGGGGCTGCGGACATCATTGAGGTACCTGAAACAATACCGCAGGCTTCTCTGCGAAAGTCATGTTTCATGATAGCCGGAGGGCTTTTGCTTGTTGTAGTAAGTGCGCGCGTACTGATTCCTTGTGCCTCTGCACTTGCAAAGAGAATTGGAGTCCCTGAGGACGTGATCGCTGCTACCATGGTGGCCTTTGGCACCTCACTTCCCGAACTCATGACAGCCGTTGCCTCTGTGAGGAAAGGGCACCCTGAGATTATGGTAGGGAATATCGTTGGAGCAGATGTTCTAAATTGCCTCTTTGTGATCGGCGCTGCGGCGGTGGCAAGACCTTTGGAAATTCCCGGCAATTTTTTCACATTTCATTTCCCTGCTATGCTCATTATTTTATATTCTTTCCGTGTCTTTATCTTCATGAACAAAGATGGCCGCTTCAAGAGATTTCAGGGGATCTGGCTGCTTGGTGTATACGTAGTATACGTAGTCCTTCAATACACCATAGGGGGACGCTCTTAACTTATTAACTTACGGCCCAAATACGACGGCTGGTTTTGCTCGATTTTGGCTGTTTGCTGGCAGAGACCTCAGGGGGATGCGCTGCGGAAAGGAGCAATCAAGCGCTTGCCCGCCTATGGAGCGCTTATCTGCGGGAGGACACGAACAGGCGCGCAGGAGACGTCGCAGGTGATGACTTAGGTTAGCGTATCAGGGGCGCTATTTTCGGATTGATGTTAGCTCATTAGTGGATTATAGTCATGCCTATGTTTACGAACACAGGAGAAAAGGTCTCAAGGTGCAGGCCAAATGGGAGGTATTACAATGGTTGAAGTGAGAAGTGCAGACGTAGAGTCTGTTTATATGGAAAAAAGGGTTTTTGCGCCACCAAAAGAATTCGTTCAGCAGGCGCATATAAAGAGTATGGATGAGTATAAGAAAATCTGGGAGCGCTCTGTGAAGGATTCAGCAGGCTTTTGGGCTGAGATGGCCGAGACCTACCTTGAATGGTTCAAGAAATGGGACGGTCCAGTTGAGGAGTATAGTTTCAAAGATGATATTTTCATCCGCTATTTTGCGGGAGGGAAGCTCAACGTTAGCTACAACTGCCTGGACCGGCACCTAAAGACATGGAGGAAAAACAAGGCCGCCATCATCTGGCAGGGTGAACCCTCTGAAGAATCGTTGACTTACACCTATCAACAGCTCCACCGCGAGGTGTGCAAATTCGCAAATGTACTCAAGGGATTTGGAATCAAGAAAGGGGATCGGGTCGCGATTTATCTCCCGATGATTGTAGAATTGCCTGTTGCAATGCTTGCGTGTGCCAGGATAGGCGCTGTTCACAGTATTGTTTTCGGAGGGTTTAGCCCCGAGGCACTAAGGGACAGGATTATTGACTGCGGAGCTGAAACGCTCATCACTTGCAACTGGAGCTACAGAGCGGGAAGGGTTCTTCCGAGTAAGGCAAATGCCGACGTTGCAATGGATCAGTGCCCCGGTATCAAGAGGTGCGTCGTGGTAAAGCGAATTGAAAAAGACACACCCATGAAAGAGGGGCGTGATCAATGGTGGCATGAGCTTATGAAGGATGTTTCGCCTGAGTGTGAGCCGGAATGGATGGATGCTGAAGACCCTCTCTTTATCCTTTACACAAGCGGGAGCACCGGTAAACCAAAAGGCGTGCTTCACACCTCTGCAGGGTACTTGCTCTACACCATGCTTAGCCTGAAATACGCCTTTGATCTCAAAGAGGAAGACCTGTGGTGGTGTACGGCTGATATCGGATGGGTAACAGGACACAGTTACGTGGTCTACGCCCCCCTGGGGCTCGGAGCAACTTCACTCGTGTTTGAGGGTGTACCCAACTACCCTGAGCCAGACCGTTTCTGGGAGGTCGTTGAAAAGTACGGGGTTACAATCTTTTATACTGCCCCCACCGCCATCAGGGCCCTTATGAGAAGCGGGGAGCAGTGGCCGGAAAGGCGTAACCTGAGCAGCCTGAGAGTTCTCGGGAGCGTGGGGGAGCCTATCAATCCGGAAGCTTGGATCTGGTACTACAAGGTCATAGGGAATGAGAGGTGCCCGATTGTGGACACGTGGTGGCAGACAGAGACCGGGGGATTCTTGATAACTCCTTTGCCCGGAGCTTTTCCAATGAAACCGGGCTCGGCATCTTTGCCCTTTTTCGGAGTTGACCCGGTGATCCTGCGCCACGATAATACTGAGGCGGATGTGAACGAGGGCGGGCTCCTTTGTATGCGGCGGCCGTGGCCTGGCTTTATGCGCACTGTTTGGGGAAGCCCCGAGAGGTTCAAAGAGCAATATTTTTCTCAGCACCCGGGCTATTACTTCTCAGGAGATGGGGCCAGGAAGGACGAGGATGGTTACTACTGGATCATGGGCCGGGTTGACGACGTGATTAATGTTTCGGGCCACAGGATGGGGACCGCAGAAATAGAGAGCTCTCTTGTTTCGCACAAGGCTGTTGCTGAGGCCGCGGTTGTCGGCTATCCACATGAAATTAAAGGGCAGGGAATCTATGCGTTTGTTACCTTGAAGGAAGAGTTCACCCCGTCCGATGAGCTCAAGAAAGAGTTGGTTAATCATGTGAGAAAGGAGATCGGTCCTATTGCTTCTCCGGACAAGGTTCATTTTGCTGATGCTCTGCCAAAGACGCGTAGCGGGAAGATCATGCGCAGGATCCTGAGGAAAATAGCCCAGGGAGCAATTGACGAGCTGGGCGACACTTCAACCCTGGCTGATCCTGAAGTTGTTGACAGACTGGTTGCCGGAAGGCAGTAAGCCCTTATCCGCTCCAGTGAAGCAAAAGCCAGTAGAGAAAATATAGAGAGCATGCCCACCGCGATCAAGACGACGGTAAGAATGTAGGCGCCAAGGACCAGCCCGTAGTACATTATTTTTGACCACTTCTCTCCGATGAGAATCGGCACTGTTTTTATGTTCACCATGCTGTCGTTCTTGATGTCGCCCAGGTTGTTGCTGTGCAAAATGGCGTCAACGAGCAGCGCGATTGGAATCCCGTAGAGCACCGGTCCCCAAGAAAAGTGATGAGCCTGTACATAATAGGCTCCGAGCACCATTGCAGGGCCGAAAGAAACAAACACGGCTATATCTCCAAGGGCCCTGTACTCGAATTCAATCGGCCCGGCAGTATAAAAAACGCCGAAGATCCCGCCCACGAGGATTACCCAAAGAAGAAAGATCCCTTTTGGCGTAGCCAATATGAAATACAATCCTATTGCACCCGCTACTATGAGAGCGATCCAGGCACCCCGAAGAATTTGAGACGGATTCATGACTTTTCCAACCAGCAGTCCGCTCGAACCAAATGTCCCCTCTCTGTCAACTCTTGCCTTGTAATCATAGTAATCAGAAAGCAGGTTCGCTCCTGCGTGTGCCAGCATACAGCCGATCCCTGCCAGGATAAAACGAAAGGGGCGGCAGCCAAGCAGCCCCAGAAGGGACACGCCCGGATAAAATCCCTTGTCTTTATTGCTTACGTATACACACGCCTGGCATGATCATCGGGGAGTGTATTAATAGGAGGACAAATGTTGAGGCCCGAAAAAGAAGATGCACTGGCGCCCCAAGGCGGATGTTTTCAGGGCAACGCCGGCTGGCCGGGGGTAAGGGCTTCTTTTTGAAATAAAGAAATAGCGGGTCCGGAGAGGGCATTTCCTTTTTCGTTGACCGCATTTCTGATGCTCTGGTAGGATTCATCTGCTAGTGAACTTCCTCACCGCAGGGAACGGCATATCAATCGGAAACTATATTAACGCCCCAGGGGGTGGGGAATTAATCCGCCTCGGGCGGGCTTGTCCGCCTCTGGCGGATTAATCCGCCTCTGGCGGATTAAAATCAACTGGTTTTGCTGTTTCCGCCCACTCCGTCTGACGCCAAAGCAGGAGAAGGTCTGTGGCAAAGGAGAGTATTAACAGACTACCATCGCTCTTTGTTTACTCCGAAGAAATGGCCCGCTTCGATTTCGGCTCCGACCACCCCTTCAAGCCCGAGAGGGCCATCAAAACATATGATCTTTGTACGCGTTACGGTGTTCTCAACTACCCCTGGATGAGTATTGTAGATCCCCAGCCGATTGAGCCTGATCTCCTTACAGTTTTTCACGAGCCCGCCTACTTGGAACTTCTCAGAAGAGCAAGCCGGGGGGAGGTGTCCCTCGAGATGCTGGAGCGAGGCCTGGGCACCGAAGATAATCCTATCTTGAGGGGGATTTACGAGTGGTCAATCCGGGCAGCAGGGGGCACGCGCAATGCCCTGAAAAAAATCCTGGATGCTCGGGCCCAGGCTGCCTTCAACCCCCTGGGAGGCTTTCACCATGCTTTTCCGGACCACGCTGAGGGATTCTGCTACATAAACGACATTGCCATTGCGATAAAAGATGCACTTCGCACCTTCCCTGACCTCAAAGTTGCCTACGTTGACTTTGACGCCCACCACGGAAACGGAGTTCAGCACGCTTTTTACGAAGAACCAAGAGTCCTTTTCATTTCTCTGCACGAGACGGGAAAGAATCTATATCCCTGGTCAGGGAGTGAAAACGAGGTCGGCAGGGGTAAAGGAAAAGGTTATAGTGTTAATATACCCCTTGAGCCCGGCACTGATGACGAGGTTTATGGGTTTGCACTTGAAAGCATCGTTTTTCCTTTGCTCAAGGCCTTTTCCCCTCCCTTGATCGTGGCCGAACTGGGGGCTGATGCCCTCATTTCCGATCCTCTCACCCACCTCAAGCTCACGAACAACGCCTACCAGAAGGCCGTAAGGGGGATTATGGAAGTATGCCCCAAAATACTTGCCCTTGGTGGAGGGGGTTACGATCTTTACAGAACCTCGCGCTGCTGGACACTTGCCTGGTCTATTCTTAACAGCGTGGAGCCTGCGGATGAATTTGCAGGGCTTGTCGGTGGAATGATGTTCGGTCCGGAAATGGAGGTTGGAAGCCTCTATGATCACCCATATGAAAGCAAGGGTGAGATAAAGGAAAAGGCCTTCAAAGAAGCGGAGAGGGTTGTTGCCTCCCTGCGGGAGCAAGTTTTCCCTGTGCACGGCCTTTGAACACCCCGGAAGCGCCCCAAACCCCGCCTCCTTTTTGAAAGAGTGGGGCTTAAGCAAGGGCTGAGGAGCTCTATAGCCTGCCTCCAGTAGCTTATTCTTGTCACTTGTCACTCGTCACTCGTCACTTCTTTGGCCCTGCTAAGGCTATGCGTGGAGATGCTGCGGGGTTATTTCGGGGACCACAGGGTGGTAGGAGCGGGCACTTATTTCTTAAGCAAAGCCCTTGCGTAATAAGCAATTGGAGGTATAATGCCCGAAGTTGACTTGAGATCGCAATGGTGCATAAATGATCGAAAAAGAGGCGAGAGCCAAGAAAGAACAGCTCATTAAGGAAATTAAACAATTGGGTAGCCTGCTGGTAGCTTTTTCAGGGGGTGTGGACAGCACCTTTCTTCTTGCAGTGGCGCACGAGGCACTCGGTAAAAACGTGGTGGCAGCCACGGCAACCTCCCCAACTTATCCTTCAGCAGAGCGGGAGGCTGCAGCAAAATTCACAAAGCAGAGAGGAATTCAACACATTGTCTTTCCCTCAGAGGAGACAAACCTCCCCGCATTTCTTTCCAATCCCCCGGATAGATGCTACCACTGTAAAAAGCACTTATCCCGTGAATTACTGAACATAGCAAGGGAAAAGGGCATTTCACATGTGGCGCATGCCGCAAATGCTGACGACCTCCGCGACTACCGGCCGGGGTTAAAGGCTGCCGAGGAAACTGGGATCATCGCCCCTCTCCTGGATGTGGGACTCAGCAAGCATGAGATACGCTTCCTTTCAAGGCGAATGGGGCTTTCAACGTGGGACAAGCCCGCAATGGCATGCCTTGCATCCAGGATCCCCTACGGGGAGTCCATCACGAAGAAGAAACTTAGCATGATTGAACAAGCCGAAGCTTTTCTCAGGCAGCACGGGCTCAACCAGGTAAGGGTGCGCCACCATGGGAGTATTGCGAGAATAGAAGTGGGGGAAGGCGAGATTGAGAAAATCAGCAAGAGTTCCTTGAGAGCACAAATCGTTTCAAAGTTCAAAGAGCTCGGTTTTCTGCACATTGCCCTGGATCTGGAAGGGTACGTGTCGGGAAGCCTGAACAGGGAGCTCGGGGAGCCCGTAAAAAAAGGATAGATATTTATGAGCCACAAAATTGTACTGAAGGATACATACAAGGGCTACACCTATGACCAGGACAAGGTGGTGAGTCCGGCAGAGACGGTTGCACGCTTCAAGGGAAAGCTCAAGGAGCTGGACCTTGACATTTTGGAGGAAACCATTCGCATAGATAACGGAAGGCTGGACATTCCGGTCTATTTCAGTATTTGCGGAAAAGACGCCCTGGAGGTGATAGGCACCAAGAAGCAAATGGGAAAGGGCAGCACCCCGCAGCAGGCAGAGGCCAGTGCCGTGATGGAACTCGCTGAAAGATTCAGCTTTTTCAGTTTCCTGAAAACCCCGCAAAATTTCATCACAGGGAAATACGTTGACCTCAAAAGCCAGGCGCTTTCACTTGACCTTGTTGCCCGCTCAGTACACGATGAATCCGAGGACATAGAAATAGCCAAAGAGGTGTTCTCTTCGATTCCTCTTAAGTGGACATGGGCATATAACCTCACGAGCCGGGAAGAGATCCTGATTCCCTTTGACTGGTTTTATGCCATAAACGAGTTCAATGGTCCTTCAGCCGGGAACTCAGTGGAAGAAGCTCTTGTGCAGGGAATATGTGAGGTGGTTGAGCGGCACGTCTCATCCATTATAAGCCGCAACAAGTTGAAGACACCTGCAATCAGGCTCGATTCCATAACCGATCCTGTGGCTCTTGAAATGATTGAAAAGTACCACAGGGCAGGGGTCAGGCTCTTTATCACGGACTTTTCCCTGGATACCGGTATTCCCACTGTAGGTGCGCTCGCGTACGACCCTTCGACATACCCTGAGAAAAGCGAAATCGTATGGACCGCCGGAACAACGCCGTGCCCCGGCAAGGCTCTAATACGGGCTTTAACAGAAGTAGCCCAGCTCGCAGGCGACTTTAATACCGGGTCAAGCTACGTGGCCAGCGGCCTGCCCAAGCTGAAGAGGCTTGAAGAAGCCCGGTTTGTAATGAGCCCGGGAAGCCAGACGGATATCAGCTCCCTGCCGGATATCTCCAGCCACAGTTTCAGGGTTGAGGTGGAAAACTGTGTTTCTGCACTGGCCGGATTTGAAATGCCTGTCATTGCGGTTGATATCACGCACCCGCAGCTTCAGATTCCGGCTTTTTATACGATCATACCAGGGGCACACTTTCGGGAAAGGGCTGATTGCGCCAGCATGGGCTTGTTTTCAGCCAAGCTAATATCACAAAGCCAAGACCTGCTGTGGGCAATTGCCGAGCTTGAGAAGATGGACAGGGCTATGCCCGGGAAATATTATGTGAAATTTCACCTGGGTACATGCTACCTGTCTTTGAACGAGCCTTTAAAAGCTCTCGAGCTGTTTGAAGAAGCATTGACGCTTGAACCCGCGCAAGAGGACATAGCGAGCATATACTCTTACATGGGGGTTTGTCTTAAAGAGCTGGGCCAAAACCGAAAGGCGATATCAGTTTTACAGCAAGCAGAAAAGTATGACACAGACAGGACGGACATATACAACCTAATGGGCTTTTGCTATTTCAAGCTCAGGGAGCATGAAAAAGCGATAGAGTGCTTCAGAAAAGTGCTTGAAATTGATCCTGCTTCGGCTATTGACTACGCAAATATCGCTTCCAACTACCGCGATATGGGAGACAAGGAAAATGCAATCAAGTACTATCAATTCGCACTGGAGCTGGACCCGAGCATAACTTTTGCCAGGGAAAACCTGGAGCGCCTCAAGGAGGGGAAACTCTAACCACTGCCAAGTGCCTCAGCAATGATGCTGAGGAGCTTTTCAGGTGAAATAGGCTTTGAAAGGAACAGATTCGCTCCTGCCTCCAGCCCCCGAACTTTGTCCTCCTCAGCACTTTTTGCTGTTAAGAACACTATGGGCGTCTTACTGTATTCTTTTATTTGGCGGACCCGCTTGCAAAGCTCGAACCCGTCCATTTCGGGCATGATTACATCAAGCATCAAGAGATCGTAGCTGTGGTCGGCAAGCCTCTCGAGGGCCTCCTTGCCCCCGGCAACGGTTTCAACCTCGTAGCCCTTTGGGCTCAAGAGCTCATTGAGAGCTATGAGAACCATCTCATCATCGTCAACCACAAGAATGCGTTTTGCCATAACACTACCCCTTTCCAGAGTCTCTTGCCGGAAGTAAAATCCTCACTTCTGTGCCCTGTCCTTGATAGCTGTTAATTTCGATCCTTCCTTTATGAGCCTCTATGATACCATAGCAAAGCGAGAGTCCCAAGCCGGTTCCTCTCCCCACCGGCTTTGTACTAAAAAAAGGTTCAAAAACTCTGTCCAGGTTTTCAGGCGAAATTCCCACTCCATTATCTTTTACCGCGACCGTTACCCATTGAGTGCCCCTCTCCTCAACCAGGCCCGAGCTAATCGTTAGCTGCTTTGCCCCTTCCGTATCGTCCAGGGCATCCCTTGCATTTGAAATAAGGTTCAAAAAAACCTGCTCGAGCTGGTTCAAGTCCCCTTCCACGGGGGGCAGCCCTTTGGAAAGCTTGCGAACGACGTTAATGCCGTGGTTTAGCAATTGCTGCTCCGTTATCATGAGAGCATTTTCAACAGGGAGGTTGATGTCTATCAACTTGAAAACAGGTTCGGTTTGCCGGGAAAACTCTCTCAGGTGCTCGACAATTTTCTCTATCCTGTCATTGCATTTTCCAATAAGCTCAAGGCGTTCCCTTTCAGGGAAGTCTTTGGGCAAATTTTCCAGGATTACATGCAGCAGGATTTGTGAAGCCATGAGGGGGTTGTTAAGTTCGTGTGCAACGCCGGCGACAAGTTCGCCCAGGGCCCTCATCTTGGATGCTTCAACCATGCGCGCCTGTGCCGCCTTTAGTTTCTCCTGAAGGAGCTTCTGCTCGGTTATATCCTTGAAAATTCCGGCAGTTCCTATCACCTCGCCCTGTTCGTTGCGAAGCAAAAAAAGTGATGTAAGGATGGTAAGCACGGTTCCATCCTTTCTTTTCACCTCCATCTCGTAGTTTTCGGCTCTTTCAACCGAGCGCAGGAGGGCCATGATTTCCCTGGCTTCCTGAATCCCCCTCACGTAGAAACGGGAGATATGCGTGCCCAGCACCTCGTCTCTTGAGTACTGAAGCATATCTTCCATTGCGCGGTTTGTGTAGGTTAGCTTGCCCTTGAGGTCTGTAGTCAGAATTCCGTCAACAGAGCTTTCCATGATATTCTCGAGGAAATCTTTTGTCTCCCTGAGCTCTCTTTCCAGGCTCTTTCTTTCTGTGAGGTCGCGTATTATTTCCACAAACCCCACTGTTTTTCCGGAAGGGTCCTTGATGGCGGTAACGGTGGTCAGCACCGGAAAGATTTCTCCATTCTTTCTTATCCGGTTCATCTCCATTTCGCAGACGCCTTCTTTCCTTGTACGTTTCGACATCTGCTCCTGGATGCCTTTTTCGCGGTCTGCGGGCAGGATAGTGATCCCAATATTCTCCCTGTTAATGAGCTCTTCTTTTTTCCACCCAAAGAGTTTTTCAGCCCCTTTGTTGAACTCTATTATGTTTCCGTAAAAATCCAGGGCAATAATTCCGTATTCCGTAGCACTGTCCAGGATGCTGTTCAGAAACCGGGAAGTGTCCCTGTATTTCTCTCTGGATTCCTTGAGTTCACTGGTTCTGGCCTCGACTATTTTTTCAAGGTTCTTGGTATAGTGCTCAATCTGGGCAACCATCCGGTTAAAGGATGTCCCGAGCACGCCGATCTCGTCAGCCCCGCGCACCCTGACCCTCTGTGAAAGATCTCCTCCCAGCATTTTTGTGGTAACCTCTGTTAGCTCCTTGATCGGTCTGGTCAGGGCCTTGGACAGGGCCAGGGTTAGAAATACCCCCAGCCCGAGGGCTATGAGCGCTATGATGAATATAAAACGCTCCGTCCTGTGAAAGGGGGAGTAGATTTCCTCTTCATAGCTTCCTGCCGCAATGATCCAGTCCCAGGGCTTGAAATAGGTATACTTAAGGAGCTTTGATCTCGGCCTTTTCTCCCCCAGCTCAGGATTGGCCCACTGGTAGCGGATGGTGCCAATATAACCTTCTCCATGAGAGATTGCGTCCTCGGCCAGGGCACGAATATATTCAAAGCCCGAAGAATCCTTTGAATTGATGATATTTACACCTTCCTTGGCTGGATGGATCCTGAGCACACCCTTGCTGTCCATGACGTACACATACCCGGTTTTTGCAACCTTTATTGACTTTATTTCATGTTTAAGAGTAGAGCCCCCCTTTTCCTTAACACCGACACAGAGCGCGCCAACAACACCCCCTTCCTTGTCAGTGATTGGTTGGCAAGAAACCACATACCACCCACCCGATTCGTAAGCTCTACCCCTGTAGATTTTCCCTGCAAGGATTGCCCTTGTTACCGGGCTCTGAGCTGGCAACAGAATTCCCGTAGCTCTTTTCCCGTCTTTCCCTGTTATGGTGGTCGTTATTCGCAAGAGGCCTTTGCCTTCAACCCTCTGAAAGACGCTACAAATTCCCCCTAGAAGCTTTTGAATCCGGTCTACTACTTGGGTGTTGTCGGCAAGTACCACCTCACCCAGCATCAAGGCAGTCACCTTGAGGGGCAAGATCTCGCCGGTGAGCCGATTGACGGCTTCAAACCGGATTTCTTTACTGCTGTCAATGAAAGCGTTCATACCGTCGCGGTACATCACGTTTGCTGCCACGCTAAGGTTGCGCATAGCCTCATTTTCGACCATCTCCTCTTGCAGCCTGCACATGGCACGCACGTTTCTAACCAGGTGTTCAAGGTCCTCCTCTGCAGCCCCTCTC
>Ga0180301_10001907_pt1 | contig 16329 bp, 18 predicted proteins | sample GuaBasSediGuay16_FD_121797 | JGI IMG/M metagenome (GOLD analysis project Ga0180301, IMG submission 121797) | Subseafloor sediment microbial communities from Guaymas Basin, Gulf of California, Mexico - Guay16, Core 4569-2, 12-15 cm | ecosystem: Environmental > Aquatic > Marine > Hydrothermal... | reverse complement strand
TACTTGTAGTGCTGGTTGTGGTTGTTGAGGTTGTCGTGGTTGTAGATGTACTTGTAGATGTACTACTAGATGTACTGCTAGAGCTGGTGGTACTTGTAGAGGTAGATGTGGTAATTATAATCCTGCACCTGCAATCGTATCTGCATTTACCATCACACGGTGTTCCAGTTGCATTTCCATCACACTCCTCCCCGGGCTCTACAATGTTATTTCCACAGCAGGGCATTGTTGCATTTCCCTTTCTGTCACAATCTGGATCTATGCCATAGCATGCTTTGGATTCACAGTAGTTGTCGCATATACCTGAGCATTTCTTACACATAGCGTCTGAGCAGTACTCCTTATACTCACAGACCTCTATACCTTTATCACAACAATTTATAATGGAATTTGCAGATATACATGATCTATAACCCTCAAATTTTTCATCACAACCTATTGTTAATGAACAGCCATTATAACCATCACAGGCCCCGTGGCATATATTGTCATATATTGCGGTGCAATCAGAGTCGCAACAGTCTTCGGGACAACTGATGTGGGTTTCATTTTCACTACAATCCCCATCCCCGCATCCTATAACCTTGATTGAGATAATATTCGAATGAGCAATTGGTGCATTAGTAGAAACAACCTCTATTCTCAATCTATACATACCTATCTTCTTTGTCTTGATCCTCCAGAGCTTAGAGCATCGTTCCCCCTTTTTAATGTTGAGGCATTTTTGGGGAATTTTATCTTTAGAATAAAGAGCGGCATAAGGACTAGTCTCAATATCTCCAAAAGACTCGCAACCCAATCCAGAACAATACTGTGGATAAATCTCTACTATACCACAAGAGGATCCATTACATACAGCGGTAGCTTCTATTTCAAATTCTCCATGTTCTTCAAATGAAGCATTCTCTACAGGCTTGTCAATAGTGACATTAATACATGCCCCTGATTCGATAGTCTCTTGAGCATGGGATGCATTAATAAAGACTGTTCCCAGTACCATGAAAATTATAATGTCCAAAAATATCTTGACTTTCATATAACCTATCTTTAGTTGTTAGAAAATAAATAGATTTTATTATCCAACTATCCTCAAAATCTCATTGGCATCCTCCAGAATCAGATCGCATTCCAATCTTTCAAATTCCCTCCTTAGTCTTTTCTTTTCTTCATCTTCGGAAACCGCAGAGAGACACCCAATTGAGAAGAAGCCGGCGTTCTTTGAAGCCGCGACATCATCTATGGAGTCTCCAACATAAACGGCATTGGTTTCTTTTTCATCCAAGTTGTATTTCTCACAGATCTTTCTCTTACATTCCAGCAACTGATCGGGTTCTGGCTTTCCAATCTCTACATCTTCACTGGAAACGATAAGATCTAAGGGAATAAACCTATCAAATTCATGTTTTTTTAGAACGAATTCTGCTTCAAACCTTTCCCTTCCAGTGGCAACCCCCATAAAGAATTTTTCCCTTAGTTTTTCCAGGCTTTTCAAATTGATCAATGCCTTCTCGTTTTTAATGAGCCCATCACTCTTTACAAAAATTGGCTCTTCACCATACTTCTCCCTAAAAAGCATTTCTCCCAGATAAAGCTCTTGGAATATTCTCTTTATCAGGTTTTGAAACCAGAATTTTTTTGCTATCTCCAGGTCTTCACCAAAGATCTCTTCTAGAGCCCTTTCGGTTCCTTCCAATCCACCACCCTCGTCTTTTATTCTTTCGGTGATATAACCCAGATCCAGTTGCAAATCAAAGCCTTTTGCTGTAGTGCCTAACTTCCTCAATTCATTAATCATGCCCTCAAAATCCTTCACAGAATCGCTCTTTATCTCTCTTTTGTCCAGGTCGTGAATCAACTTTGTAAGAAAACATAGTACTGAAGCATAGGTCAATTTCCAGTCATCATTAAATCTACCCACTAACTTAAATCTCTGTGTATCTCCAATCGTCATTAAATTCCTTTCCAGATTCAATCCAATAAGCTCTGAGAAATAATATTGTACAGCCTGCACAATTGCCCTTCTGTAGGAATCCCCGACATATATCAAGACGCCGTCAATGTCCCATACTATGATACCCGATTTCATAATACTCAGTTTCATTCTGGTTATTACCTCTAACCAATCCTAACTAATAGAATCTTCTGAGAAATTAATGATTTTATACTTAATAGTAAAAATTTATAATAGTTATTGATTGAATTTGTGATTAAATTGATAGACTTATCACAACTGAATGAAGGTCTAAAGAAGTTACCCGAGGGACATATTACGATGATCCTTGCTGATGCAGAGAACTACTTAACTGTTAATATACATACCTTGAAGTATCTATGTAACATAAGAGATATGCCAGGTATCTATATCACGGTAAATAGACCATACCATTCAATAAGTAAAATATTATTAGAGAACAAGATCAGAATTGATAGATTATTTTTTATAGACTGTATAACAATACAAGCGATGGGTGAAGTCAAACGGGAAGATAAATGCCTTTTTGTATCCCCTGGGGATTTGACCGATCTTGCTGTTTCTATTGATCAATGGGTGGAGGCCATTCCAGAGAAGGATAAGTTTCTGTTTATGGATTCTCTTTCCTCATTACTCTTCTATAACTCTGCCGGTACCCTTGCAAAATTTAGCCATTTTCTAACTGGAAGAATGAGGTTGTGGGATCTCAGTGGGATCTTTATGTCTTTGGAGAAGGAAGATGATCCCCATTTTCTTGATGATATATCACAATTTTGCGACGAGATAATAACAATAAAGGGGGCTAAAGAATGATATTTTACCTACTACTATATCTAACCGTAGGTATGTGTTTCCTTTCTTCAGTTTGGGTATACCAAAGCATAAAGAAGCTTACAAAGGGGCTTTTACGGAATTTTCTTAGATATATCCTTTTAATAACCATATGGGGCCTCATCTTCTCCACCTGGATCTTTTGCCTTAGTGTCGATTTGATTACTGTACCAGGTGAATCCTTCATACTACTATCCGTTGGCGTTTACGTAGCTATATTGTTCTTAATAGTATCCCGCATGGCTATATGCGCAAAAAAACTTGGGGAAGCCTACGGTTTTAGAGAGTGACATCATTTACTGTTTTTATTTTAAAATCGTAATTTAATCTATGGAGCTTATCTTCCTTGGTACCTCCGGTTGTGTTCCGACGAAGGAGAGGGGTCTATCTAGCATACTTTTAGATTACCTTAACGAATACTTCCTCTTCGACTGTGGTGAAGGAACCCAGAGACAGATGCGCATTGCTGGGATAAATTTCATGAGAATTGATAAAGTCTTTGTGACTCATCTGCATGCCGATCACTTTCTAGGCCTGGGTGGGATGATCCAGAGTATGGATTTCTTAGAGAGAACAAGACCTCTGGATATTTATGGACCCAGGGGTTTAGAAAAGACGATGGAGCATATGCTCTCAATGGGTACTTTTAAACTTGACTCCCTAGAGGTTCGGGTGCATGAAATAGATGAGGGGGTGGTTTTGAAGGGTGATCGTTACACCATTAGTTGCGCCAGAACTATGCATACCAACCATAGCTTGGCGTATTGTTTTGAGGAGGATCCAAAGAGAAAATTCCTCAAGCAAAAAGCCATATCTCTTGGAATTCCCGAAGGTAGATTATTCTCAAAACTTCAAAGGGGAGAAACCATAGAATTGAAGGGAAAGAAGATAACTCCAGATCAAGTTCTCAGCGATCCAATACGTGGAAGGAAGGTTGTTTATACGGGAGACACCAGGGTCTGTAATTCTGTAATTGAACTGGCAAAGAATGCAGATATCCTAATCCATGATGGAACCTACTCTCACGAAGATATAGAAAGAGAAAGCGTAAAAAAGGCAGGTCATTCCACTGCAAAACAAGCGGCGGAGGTGGCAAAAAAAGCAAATGTGAAAAAGCTTTATCTGACACACATCTCACAGCGTTATCCAGATGCAAAGCCATTGGAAAGGGAGGCGAGAGAGGTCTTCAAGGAATCTTATGTGGCAGAGGATTTTATGAAGGTGAGGGTGGAGAGGCATGATATTTAGGTTTCTTTTTCCATATTCTTTACACATGGGACCGTGGGGTAGCTTGGTTTATCCTCGTAGCTTTGGGAGCTATGGACCTGAGTTCAAATCTCGGCGGTCCCACTGATTTTATTCATCTCTTTTAACATATCTTCATCTATTTTTAGTTTTTTTGGATCGAATTTTAACTTTTGATTTTATCATATGTCTTCCAGCGCTTCTATCAGCTTCCTATTCTCTTCAGATGTTCCCACAGAGATCCTGACGTATTCCCCAATAAAGCCCGAGAATTTTCCAAAGGCTCTCACGATAATCCCCTTCTTTAGTAAATTTTCAAAGAACTCGGTGGCTTTTATTGGACTTACATCCATCAAAATGAAATTCGCCTCTGATCTGAATGCCTTGAATTTTTTACTCAATTCTCTAAACAGAATCTCTCTATCTATCTTTATCCTCTCTACCGTGGTTTTCATATAATCTTTACTATCTAATGCAGCTATTGCGGATACTAAAGCCAGGGAATTAACATTAAATGGTGGTTTTACCTTATACAATGCATTGATTATCCCCGAATTTGAGATTGCATAACCTATACGAAGACCTGCGAGTGCAAACGCCTTGGCGAATGTTCTCAAGACAATCAGATTGGGATATTCTGAGATCAATGGAACAAAGGATTTTCCATAGAATTCGTAATATGCTTCATCAACCACAGTAATCTTTCCCTGATCCAAAACGGCCTTTATATCCTCCTCCGAGATCACACCCCCGGTGGGATTATTTGGAGAGCACAAGATGAGGATATTCGCCTCTTTAGATTTTTCAATGAATTCATCCAACGGAAAACCAAAATCCTCTTTCAGATTTATCTCCAGATATTTTTCGCCCAATGCCAGAGTGAAAATCTTATATCCAGAAAATGATGGATTAACTCCAAGAATAGGACCCTTAAAAATTTTAAAAATGAGATCCATCAATTCATCCGAACCATTTCCAAGAATGACATTTTCTCTATCTACTTTACAATAATCGGCAACCTTTCCCCTGAGCTCTTCATCTCTATATGGATAAATATTTACCTCTTCAATCCCCTTCTGTAATGCTTCTATCACCCTCTGAGATGGACCATAGTTATTCTCATTGGAGGCTAATTTAATATAGCCTTTCATGGTCTTTCCGGGAATATAGGGTTCTATTTCCATAGCCCATGGCTTTATGAATTTTGAGATATCAAATTTCATCTTCAATTAGGATATGGATTAAGAATAATAAAAAAGATATTTATATTGCTCTCGTTAAGTATTAATTACAATGGATCAACCTATCGTGCTGGTGGTTGTTGGAATAACACTGCTATTATTTATCTACCTATTCTGGAAGGTGATAAAAAAGTTGCTGATCAATTCCCTCGTCGGAGTAATCCTGATATTGGTTTTAAATTTAGTATTTCAGGTGGGTATTCCCCTTAATTTATATGTACTGGCAGCAGTGGCATTATTTGGTCTTCCAGCTGTGGGAACATTATTGATCCTGCATCTGGGTGGAATGCTTTAAATAAAGCTTTAAATAAATAATCCAAGAATGAAAATCGCACAGGTAACTAAGTATTTTTATCCCAACCTTTTCTTTGGAAAAGAAAAGGTTGATCAAAAGAAAGGGAATTTCCCTCCGGGAAATTCAATTGTTGATCCCCATAATTTCTCTTTGGGGGTGAAGAACCTTCCTTTTTCCAAAAAGAAAGGGCTATAAAGAAAGAATTCGTAATTAGCTAACTAACAAAGCGAAGATTAAAGCTAACTATGGAGGATTTTACGAATCCAAGATTCGTAAAGCCCCAGACTGCGAAGCAGTCTTTGGGTTTTGGGGTGATAGACCTTTTGTGTGAACAACAGAGCTATCATTCCAGCTTAACGAAAAGGGCTATAAAGATGAAAATCGCACAGGTAACTAAGTATTTTTACCCTCATAGCGGGGGAATAGAAACCCATGTTTTTGGAATTTGCAATGGATTTATAGAGAGGGGTCACAAGGTCCTGATTTTCACCTCCAATGAGCCGTGGACTAAGAGACGGGAGAGACTCTACGGGATGAGAATCTTTCGCTCTTCGATATTCTTTACACTGTTTAATGGACCATTTGCTCCGGGAATATTCATAGACCTAATGAAAGAGGATTATGATCTAATTCATCTTCATCTGCCTGATCCCTTCAATAGTATCTTTGCATTAATAGCATCCAAGCTCAGAAAAAAGCCATTGATTGTGACCTATCATGCAGATATAATAAAGGATAAAAGGCGTCATAAGCCATTCAAATTTTTCTATAAATTTTTTTTAAATTGCGTCTTAAATAATGCCAGGAAGATTATCGCTACCTCACCAAATTATGTTGAAGGTTCAAATGTCCTGAAGAGATTTAAAAATAAAGTAGAGATAGTTCCGAATTTTGTATATATAGGAAGATTTAATCCGAGATTGAAAGGGGCAGGGATTGTAAGCCTCTATAGTTTGGAGAGAAAGAGGATAATCCTCTTCCTGGGAAGACTTGTACCATACAAGGGTGTTGAATACCTGATTAAGGCATTTAAGAAGGTTAAAGATAAAATCAAGGATTCTGCACTGATTATTGCCGGTGATGGCCCTTTAAAGGGGGAATTAAAAAAATTATCCCAGGATTTACAGATAGATGATGTTTTATTCGTTAGTGTCACAGAGGAGGATCTCCCACAGTATTATGCGGCATGTGATGTCTTTGTTCTCCCTTCTGTAACCAGACAGGAGGCATTTGGTATAGCACTCTTAGAGGCGATGGCTTGTGGTAAGCCGGTTATAGCTACCAACATAGGTGGAATGCCCTACGTAGTTAATGGAGCCGGGATTATTGTAGAACCAAAAGATATCAATGCATTAAGTTCAGCAATTTTAAAGATATTGCAGAATGATAAACTGTCTAAAGAACTTGGAAGAAAAGCCAGAGCCAGGGTAGAGAAGGAATTCAATCAAGACCTGGTTACGGAAAAGATCCTGAAGATCTATCGGTCTTTTCGATATTGGTGAAATTTACCGTGAGTTCAGGTACTGAACACACAATATCTACAGAGGTTTAGATGAAATGTTTAAATGTTTTAAGCGTCAGTGATACGCTAAACTTAAATCAAAGTGCCATTGCCTTATGGTTTGATTAATCTAAGCAGATCTTCGTGGATTCTTCCATTAGATGCAAGCATGTCTCTGGCTTTTAAATTAAAGGAATTCCCATCAAAATCCGTCACCTTTCCCCGGGCTTCTCTCACAATTACGGCACCTGCAGCCACATCCCAGGGATTCAATTTTATCATTAAGAATGCTTCCACCCTGCCACAGGCTACATATGAAAGTTCTAGGGCCGCAGCACCAATCTGTCTCAGGGTATTGTTAACTAGTTTTATCCTTCTAAAGATTTTTGACATGGTCTCTACCGTTTCTTTGTCGAGAGCATGACAAAAACAGATCACAGAATCTTCCATATTTTCTTGTTTAGAAACCTCGATCTTCTCATCATTGAGATGTGCACCTCTTCCCTTTTCAGCATAGAAGAGTTCATCTTGGAATGGGTAATAGACCACCCCCAAAATAGGTTCTTCTTTATAAGCGAGAGCGATGGAAACATTGAAGAAGGGATTCTTAATGCAATAATTTGTGGTGCCATCCAATGGGTCAATTAACCACGTGTATTCTGAACTTCTATCCTCCATTCCAGATTCTTCTCCAAGAAAAGAATAATCTGGGAATTCCCTATTCAGTATGGACTTTATAACTTTTTCGGATTTTATATCGGCATCTGTCACTATGCTCCCGTCCTTTTTATATCCCACTGTAACCCTTCCATAATACTTCATAAGTAGATCGCCAGCTTCTCTTGCAGCCCTTATTGCCATTTCCAGTTCCTTCGATCCCTTCATATTCTAGTCGTGTTCCTCAAACTTCCTGTCCTGAGCTCGATCCCTTTTCCTTATCCATTCCATGAGCATTGCTACATGCTCCTTCTCTTCATCCATGTTATGTTCCAGTATCTTTTTCAGTTCTACATCTCTTGTTGTATCGATCCTCTCCTGGTAGATGTTTATTGCTTCCAGTTCCTCTACCAGAGACTGTCTTGCCCTTTCCAGATCCTTGGTCTCTTCAGGTAATTTTTCCCAATCTTCATAGTGTGCCATTTTATCACCATATTTTACAGTAGTTCCGAACGTAAACCGTAACATTAATTAACATGAGAGGCTTTATTTTAATTATGAAAATCCAAAAGAAAATCCAAAGGCCCCATAACAATATGGGAAAACGGATATATATAATATACGAGCAGTAACGAAACTTCCGAATGATCAATAAACCTTAACCTGATTCCTGGAGCGAAGTTTACAGTGAGGGTTATGTATTCGTTGCTGGAGATTTGCCTCTACAACCCTGGGTATTGATAAACCTTCTGCACGATTTCGAGATAATCAAAAAAATCAAAGGGCTTGTTGGTACTGATGAGGGTAGATGCCCTCAGCATGTCGAAAAGAGGGCATATTTATGTCTTTGTAATGATAAATAGATAACAAGATGGGGATAAAAGATGGTGTTCATCTCAGTTTCGATGGTGTTATTCGGAACTACCGACAACGCAAATAACTAAAATGCAAGAATTCAATGCGGACCTTCACATCCATTCTAAGTATTCTGGAGGAACCTCTCAGAGCATGGAGTTGCCCTTGATAGCAAAGCAGGCTGAACTTAAAGGCCTTCATTTGGTTGGAACTGGGGATGCACTGAACCCTTCATGGATGAGACATATAAAGCACAATCTCTCTGAGGAGAATGATGGAATCTATTCCATAGAAAATTCTGAGACCAGATTTTTAATCACTACGGAGGTGGAGGATTCAAGAAGGGTGCATCATGTAATCCTCTTTCCCTCGATTTCATCCGCGGAGTCCTTGATGGAAAAATTCAAGAGATTCTCTTCTGACATTGAGAGGGATGGAAGACCACATCTCGGGCTTAATGGAGAGAGAATAGTTGATTATGTCAAGGAGGTTGGTGCCTTAGTTGGCCCAGCTCACGCCTTTACCCCATGGACTGCAATGTATAAGGAGTATAACTCTATTTTTGAATGCTATGGGGATAACACCAAAGAAGTGAAGTTTCTGGAACTTGGATTGAGTGCGGATACCTATATGGCGGACAGAATCTCTGAATTACAGGATTTGACATTCATGACAAATTCTGATTCACACAGCCCGTGGCCTCAGAGGCTGGGGAGAGAATTCAACAGGATTTCAATCAAAGAATTATCTTTTAATGAACTTAAAAATGCAATAGAAAGAAAGAACGACAGAAAATTTTCCCTGAATGTTGGTCTAAATCCAAGGGAAGGGAAATATCATCTAACCGCATGCAGTAGATGCTATCTTCGCTTTAGATTAAATGATGCCTTAAAATTAAATTGGAGATGCCCAGAATGCGGGGGTCCTATAAAAAAGGGTGTTTCTGATAGGATAAATGAACTCGCTACTTGGGAGAAGCCACTTCATCCCTGGCACAGACCCAAGTACATTCATATCCTTCCATTGGCAGAGGTAATATCCCTTGTCACAGGAATTGGAACCCTAACCAGTAAAAGCATAAGGGAAAGATGGAATTCACTTATTGAAAAATTTGGAACAGAAATTAAGGTTCTAGTTGATGTTGACATAAATGAAATAAAAAAAGAAGAACCAGATGTGGGAAAGATAATCGAGAGATTCAGAACCGGAAGGATGAGATATGTCGCCGGAGGTGGGGGTCAGTATGGGAGACCGACATTGAAGGATGAGAGGGATAACTTTTATGGGAGTGGGCAGAGGTCATTGGTAGATTTCTAAAGACTGACAAGGGCTATTTTAATTTTTATTTCTGAAATTGCTTTTTATATAAGTAATTCAATAATAATTATGAGTTTAATTCTCAAATTAAATTTAGATATAAGATTGAGGCGATTTCTTTGGAATCAAAAATCCTGAAAGGAACTACAACAATTGGATTGACCTGTAGTAACGGGATAGTATTTGTTACGGACAAAAGGGCATCTTGGGGAACCTTCGTAGCGAGTAAGAGGGCAAAGAAAGCCTTCAAGATAAATGATATTGTAGGAGCGACTGTTGCCGGTTCGGTAGGTGATGCCGAAGCCCTTATGAGATTGATGCAGGCAGAAGCAGCATTATACGAAATGAATAACAAAGAGAAGATGTCTGCTAAGGCGGTTGCTACTTTAATGGCAAACATCCTTCAGGGAAGTAAGGTCTTCCCCTATTTGGTTCAGGTTTTGGTTGGTGGCATGGATGAGAAGGCTACCCTTTTTACTCTAGATCCGATAGGTGGCTTAATTGAAGAAAAGATGGCGGCTTCAGGTTCTGGATCCCCCATGGCATATGGTGTTTTAGAACTGGAATATTCAGAAGAAAGGAATGTGGAGGAGAATATCCCCATTGCACTAAAAGCAATGACTTCTGCTATGGGAAGAGACACCGCTACGGGGGATGGTATAAATCTGGTAACTATAACAGAAGAGGGCTTTAAGGAATACAAAGATGAGGAGGTAGATGAATACCTCAAGAAAATTTCAAAAAAATAGATGATTAATCTTTGATTAATCCTTTGGATTGGGTTAGGTAATCTATTTAGTCTGTTGATTTTTAATCTAACTACAGTTTTTATTTTTACTTCAGTGTGGAATTTAGATGAAAGATATTAATCTTCAAAAATTTTTTGAACTTGATGGAGGTGGGTTTCTTGGAATTTAAGGATATTAAACAGATCATAAGAGAGAATGCCCCCGAGGGAAAGATAGTGAAGATAGATCTGGAGGGACCAAAGATAGTTCTCTATACTAATGATCTCCTATTCTTTATAGAGCACAATGAGGAGGTAAGAAACCTTGCTACAATACTGAAAAAGAGGATAGTCATTAGGGCGGTCCCAGTGGATTTAATGGAGCCAGAAAAAGCCAAGAAGGTTGTGGAGGAAATAATTCCAAAGGAGGCGAATATCTCTGGGGTATATTTTGATCCCAATTTTGAGGAGATTCATATAGAGGCCGAAAAATTAGGCTTAGTTATAGGAAAGCAGGGAACAACCCTGGATGAGATAACTAAGAAAACAAACTGGAATCCCAAGTTGTTGAGAAAACCTCCCCTCGAGTCCGAAACAATAAGGGGCATTAGAAAGGTGTTGTATGAGAGTAGTGGGGAAAGGCAAAAGATTTTAAGGGCCGTGGGAAGAAAGATATATAGAAAACCAGATGCCGAATGTGACTGGATAAGGATCACTCCATTGGGTGGAGCGAGAGAGGTTGGCAGGTCATGTTTCTTACTACAGACACCAGAGAGCAATATCCTTGTAGACTGTGGGATAAATACGGCCGCCTCTGGAACAGATAGATTTCCGGATTTCAGGGCGGCGAAATTAGAAATAGAAAGATTGGATGCTGTGGTAATATCTCATGCCCATCTGGATCATGTCGGATTTCTGCCTTATCTCTATAAATATGGCTACTCTGGCCCAGTATATTGTACGGAACCCACTAGAGATTTAATGACCCTGCTTCAGTTAGATGCGGTAGAGATAGGGGAAAGAGAGGATAGAGAACTCCCCTATTCTTCAAAGGAGATACAGAACATGGTGAAGCATACAATTCCACTGGAATACGAAGAGGTAGCTGATATCACTCCAGATATGCGCGTTACTCTGTATGATGCCGGTCACATTCTTGGTTCGTCAGTAGTTCATTTACATATAGGTGAGGGTCTTCACAATATTGTCTATACGGGAGACATAAAGTTTGGGGATACGCGTCTCTTAGAAGCGGCAAATTATGAATTTCCCAGAGTAGAGACCCTGATCATGGAGAGCACCTATGGTGGGAGATATGATATACAGCCACATAGGAGAGATGCAGAGAGGATACTCATACATACCATTCAGGAAACCGTGAAAAATAAAGGTAAGGTTCTGGTTCCAGTATTCTCTGTGGGAAGATCTCAGGAGGTGATGATGGTGTTAGAAAATTACTACAGATACGGCGAACTAGAGGTTCCGGTATTTCTGGATGGAATGATCTGGGAAGCCACTGCCATTCATACATCCTATCCAGAGTATCTAAAAAGGCATATTCGCCACAGAATTTTCAATGGATATAACCCATTTTTAGCAGAAACATTTGAAAGGGTGAAGGCAAAGGAGAGACAGAGCATAATTGAATCTAAGGAGGGTTGTGTAATTCTAGCTACTTCTGGAATGATGACTGGGGGACCTTCATTAGAATATTTTAAGAATTTTGCTGAGGATCCAAAGAATACATTGGCCTTTGTTGGTTATCAGTCTGAAGGCACTTTGGGAAGGAGAATACAGAATGGCATTTCTGAATTGCCAATAGAAAAGGACGGAAGAACTACCGCATTAAAGATAAACATGCAGGTAAAAACCATAGATGGATTTTCTGGACATGCAGATAGAAGACAGCTTTTGGGTTATTGCAAGAAGATTTACCCCAAGCCTAAAAGGGCATTGATAGTTCATGGTGAGGAGAAAAAGGCATTGAATCTTGCTTCTACATTAAATGAGATGTTCGGCTTTGATGCAAGTGCGCCACAGAATCTGGATACGATAAGATTAGTATAAGTTTAATCATCAAATGCCCATCTATTTTTCCCTCACTATGTACCATACATCATTTTTCTTTGCAGCAAAGACCAACTTTCCGTTAACCTCGATAGAGGATAAAACATCACCATACTTCTTGCCCTCTTTACCATCATAGACGATAAACTGCTTGTCTCCTTCTTTTGCCCAATAAGCCAACTTTCCGTTGATTTCAGTGAGATACTCAACATAATCATACCCCTTACCTTCTTTACCATCATAGACGATAAACCGCTTGCCCCCTTCTCCTGCTACATAAGCCAGCTTTCCGTTGATCTCTTTAGGAGAACTAACGAGATCATACCTCTTGCCTTCTTTACCATCATAGACGATAAATTCCTTGTTATCTTTTTTTGCCACATAAGCCAACTTTCCGTTGATCTCTGTAGGCGATTCGGCATCATCATAGTTCTTGCCAATTTCCTTGCCATCATAGACGATAAACCGCCTGCCTCCCTCTTCTGCCACATAAGCCAACTTTCCATTGATCTCTTCAGCAGGGGAATAAACATAATCATACCTCTTGCCTTCTTTACCATCATAGACGATAAACCATTTGTTTCCTTCTTTTGCCACATAAGCCAACTTTCCGTTGATCTCTTTAGGATAACTAACATAATCATACCTCTTGCCTTCTTTACCATCATAGACGATAAACCATTTGTTTCCTTCTTTTGCCCTATAAGCCAGCTTTCCATTGATCTCTGTAGGAGATTCTGTAGGAGTTCCAACGTGATCATACCTCTTTCCTTCTTTACCATCATAGACGATAAACCATTTGTTTCCTTCTTTTGCCACATAAGCCAACTTTCCGTTGATCTCTGTAGGCCATTCGACATTATCATACCTCTTACCTTCCTTGCCATCATAGACGATAAACCGCCTGCCTCCCTCTTCTGCCACATAAGCCAACTTTCCGTTGATCTCTTCAAGGGAATAAACATCATCATACCTATTGCCTTCTTTACCATCATAGACGATAAACCGCCTGCCTCCCTCTTCTGCCTTATAAGCCATCTTTCCATTGATCTCTTCAGGGGAATAAACATAATCATACCTCTTACCTTCCTTGCCATCATAGACGATAAACCATTTGTTTCCTTCTTTTGCCACATAAGCCAACTTTCCGTTGATCTCTTTAGGATAACTAACATCATCATACCTCTTACCTTCCTTGCCATCATAGACGATAAATTCCTTATTATCTTTTTTCGCCCAATAAGACAGCTTTCCGTTGATTTCAGTGAGATGCCCAACAAGATCATACTCCACCCTCTGCTCTATAAATTCTATTTCTGCCCGGATAGAAGTGGTGGTCACAGTAGTAGTGATCGTAGTAGCCTCTATTGTAGTAGAAGTGATTGTTTCCTTCAGGACATCTTCGATACAACCAGAAAATACCAGTACTAAAGCCAAAATCAAAACGGGATAGATTTTTTTCATATTAAGTTGTACATAATTTATTAAAATAAAAATGCACCCTTTTTTATATTCTACCCACAGGCATTACATACAGCGGCTCTTCCTTCTCCAGATTCAGAATCTTCTTCATTTTATTATCATTAAATGCTCCAACAACTACCGTTCCCAAATCAAGGCTCTGACACTGCAAGTAAACATTCTGGGCTGCATGACCCGCCTCCATATGCACATATTTAATGCCGCGTTCTCCATATCTGGAAGTGGTTCTCTCATAGACGGCACAAAAAACCAGATCAATGGGGGCATCTTCTACAAAAGACTGACCCAATGCCGCATCTGTCAATCTCTTTCTATAGTCACCGGATATGGTTCTTTTTAGAGAATGTTCCTTTGGTATATAATGATAAATTCCAGGGGCAATTCCCTCTAATTTCCCCACAACAACATAGATCTCCAAGGGATAGGTGGCGCCAGCAGATGGTGCCGCTCTCTTATATCCCCGTTTCTCAGTAATACCCTGGGCAGCCCAAAGGATCTGTGAAATTTCCTTCAGAGAGAGTGCCTCATCCCTGTAGCTTCTAACAGACCTCCTTCTAAGAATGGCTTCCTCTACACAGGTATCACTTTCATATCTTGGCTCGGGAAGTTTTATCAAATCTTGATTTTTCATCATCTTATTATTATCTTTTCCTTTCTCTTTTAATAAAATATCGAAAATCTGGAATACTACTGCAATTGAAACTATTGCAATTAAAAATAAAACCAAAAATTCTGTTTTATCCATTTTACTTTTCTGATCCCAATAATATATGGATTAAGAATGAAAAATCAAAATCTTTCCAGTGTTTTTTCTGATTTTGATTTTGTTCTTATCTGCATGTATCATGCTGAAAATGATAGGGTAATATGAGGAAAAATTTATTGGAAATCTATAACATTCTATTTAAAAAATTTGGAGAGCAGCACTGGTGGCCAGCCGAAACGGAGTTTGAGGTAATTGTTGGGGCAATTCTCACCCAGGCGGCGGCATGGAAAAATGTCGAGTTAGCGATAGAAAATCTCAGGGTTGAGAATCTCTTAAATCCAGAGGGGATATACAAGACAAAGGAATCTAAACTCAAAAAACTTATCAGGCCTGCTGGCTACTTCAATGCCAAGGCAAGGAAGCTTAAAGAATTTGTAAATTTCTTATTCGAGAATTACGATGGAAATCTCAAATTGATGCTAAATCAGCCTCACGAAAAACTTCGAAATGAACTTCTTTCCATATGGGGTATTGGTCCTGAGACTGCAGACTCAATTGTTCTTTATGCTGCAAATAAGCCCAGTTTCGTTGTTGACGCATATACAAAGAGAATCTTTTCCAGAATTGGTTTAGTCGATGATGATATAAACTACGAGGATCTTAAAAAATTTTTTGAGGAAAATCTGCCAAGGAATGTAAGGCTATATAATGAATTCCATGCCCTTCTCGTCAGACTTGGGAAGGAATATTGCAAAACAAAGCCACTGTGTGATGAATGTCCTGTCAAAGAGGTATGTGAAGGTCCAAATTGATGTTAGTGTGTGAAATGAAAAGGGTTGATTCTATGGAAACCTTCAAAAAGGAAGTGATGGAGAAGGATGCACTGAACAGGATCAAGTGGGATCCTGGGTTGAAGCGGGAGGAATTTGATGTTTTTTATCTGGACAGGATTTCGGGGAGATTGTCAAAGGTAAATTTCTCGGAGATTGAACTGGAGGGGGATTTCTTAAGGATTGGGGATAATTTGATTCCCATGCACAGGATAAGAAAGATTGAATGGAAAGGGAGGGTTGTTTGGGAGAGGAGGAGGGGTTGAAAACAAGAAGTATTTATTTTAGTATTCATAATAATCTAAACATGGTCAGAAATATTGATCTCTTCTTCGATCCACAAAGCAGGGAATATGTTGTGGTCTCAGAGGGTCACCATTTGCGGATGAGTGAAAATGAGTTCAAGGACATCAGAGGTAGTATGAATGGAATTGCACTTGCATTTTTGATGAAGTCAAAAAAGAAATAATCTAACAAATTAATTTGGCTCTGTAGAAAACCTGCATGTATAAGTAGGAGTTTCCCCCTTCTTTGTAATAAAGAAGGAGGAACCTACAATGAAAATTAGGGAAAACATGCTTATAAAGTTTGTTCGAACTGCTC
>Ga0180301_10001905_pt1 | contig 16336 bp, 19 predicted proteins | sample GuaBasSediGuay16_FD_121797 | JGI IMG/M metagenome (GOLD analysis project Ga0180301, IMG submission 121797) | Subseafloor sediment microbial communities from Guaymas Basin, Gulf of California, Mexico - Guay16, Core 4569-2, 12-15 cm | ecosystem: Environmental > Aquatic > Marine > Hydrothermal... | reverse complement strand
TAGCGTATCCTCTATCCTAGAGAGTATAGATGCTTTACTTAAGCTCACGGTACTGCACCTCCGAGCCAGTGTTTATCTGTTCGAAATGCTTTAACATGTGTATAGACATAGTATAGCAAGATAACGAAAATAACTTTGAGGAGAGCGAAGGGTGCTAAATACATAATCCCTATGGGTGTGTAGCCGAGAATTCCGAGTAAAACGTATATAGGTATGGATAAAACGATATTCAAGCACGCTAGGAAGAATTCACTTAGAATGAGAGGCTTATCCCTTAACTCAACAACTTCACTAGGTCTCTCTAGGGAGCCCCAATATATTGTGAGGTATCTAACTCCATAGCCTATAGCTAATGCAACCCCTAAGACTGTAGCAGCTAAGAGAGCTATACCTATAGTTGGGGCTAGATACGCTACCTCTATGAATCCAGCAAAGAGGTAGAGCTTAGCTAAGAACCCGAGTGTGGGGGGTACCCCTATCAGAGATAGAACGGAGTTCAAGCTAGAAATCGAGGGTAGTGAAAGAACACGCGATAGATGCCCCAGTCTGGGAAGCTCTCTTGTATGAGCAGCTATCTCTACAATACCTGAATCAAGGAATAGAGCGGCCTTAAACAATCCATGTGCAATAACCAGGAATAGAGATGCCGTCAGTAAGGTCTTGGTACCGAAGACACCATGGACAGCTAGTGCGAGAGCTATTAGACCTGTGTTCTCTATCGTACTATAAGCTAAAAGTCTCTTGATATCGTTCTGAACCAATGCCTGTATACCTCCATAGACAGCAGTTATAGCTGAAAATGCAACTATAATATATAGGGTTAAGTTATTTAGTGAGGGTAAAACCCTTAACAATCCATATATGCCCATCTTAACCATGACGCCAGAAAGTAGAGCTGATGCTGGTGCAGGTGCAAGTGAGTGAGCGTCCGGTAACCAGAAGTGCAAAGGTGCAATGGCTGCTTTCGCCATGAACCCCAAGGCGATTATCGTCGATAGAGCCGGGCCCAAATTACCTAGAACTTCACCTATCCTTGAAACGGGTAAGAGAAAAGCTTCCTCAAACCCTAGCCTTATAGATGACAAGGCTACCAGAGCTATGAGTGCTATATCAGCTGGAACCATAGACACTACTAGATAGCGTAGACCAGCTGCAAGGGTTCTTCTATGGACTTCAAACACTATGGCGAAGAAACCCACTATCTCTGCAAAGAGCCAGAACATAATAAATGATACCAGGTTTGGAGATATGAAGGTTGCAAACATGCTTAAGGAGAATAGATCTATTAATAAACGTAGATTTCTAACTTTATACTTAAGAACTTCATAGCTATCTACGTAAAGTCCTACCGATAAACCCACTAAAGCCGCTAGAATCGCGAAGAGCGCAGCTGTAGGATCGATGAAACCTACCCCTATGAATGGTGATATAGCCAATGCAAGCAAAATTAGGTATCCCAAGCTTTTCACTATACTCCTAAGAGTTCTACTACTTATGAAGTCCGATAGCAGGACTATTCCAAAGGATACAACTGTAACCGTAAGAAACGTAGTGAAGTTATCCATTTCATAGTAGTTCATGAAAGCCCACCTCAATACAGCCCTCCCTTTATACCCGTTAACAGCATACCTTTAAAATTTTATATCTTAAGATCTTGTGTAATTATCGGTATAAACATCTTTCTTTAAAATTTTATATCTTAAAACCCTGGTATTTATTGGTATAAACCTCAAGGACTCATCACCTTAGCTATGATATTAGCAACTTCAATATAGTTTAGATATCCTTTAGGTCCAAGACTTGTAGCTACGTTCTCTATGAGAGGCTCAATTACGTAGCCTAGGAGTGTCGCTATGCCTAATGCTATTAACAGTATCGCTAGTAATAGACAAGCTATATCAGCACCTAAAACCTTTTCCTTCTCTACTCTATTCCCTACTTTACGTGGTTTCAAGATCAGTAGTGTGTATAGAATTCTGAAGTAGCCGATAGCTGATATACCGGATATCAGTATAATAGATATTGCATGTAGTAAGAGATTTGCGTCTACTAACGCTAGGAATAGCATATACTTACTAAAGAATCCTGCTAAAGGAAGAACTCCTAGAAGGCTTAATAAACCTATTACGGTCGACATACCAAGGGCCGGGTATAACCTCCCATATCCAGCCATATCCTGTAGTCTGCGGCTCTTAGCTATGGTTGCTAATGCTCCTAGGCTTAGGAATAGGGATGGTTCTCCTATTGCGTGTGTAATCATATGGAACATTATGGCTGTTAAAGCTAGCACATTAACATTTTCAGGTAGATTCGATGTTGTTGCTCCTAAGGCGACAAATATTATTCCTATGTGACTAATAGTGCTATAAGCTAAGAGCCTCTTAACATCGTTCTGGATAGCCATGAAGGAAGCTCCTAAATACCCTGTAAGAAGTCCGAGATAGCTTAGAATAGACAATACTGCATCTCTAAAGGGAATACCGCTAATGCTAAATATTATTGTTGAGCCATATGCAGTAAACAAGGTAAAGAATATTCTCAATACTCCGTACGTACCGACCTTATCTACTATACCAGCGAAGAGTGCTGAAGCTGGCGTAGGCGCCTCTGTGTAAGCTCCGGGTACCCAGAAATTGTTCGGGAATAAACCTGCTTTAAATGTTAGTGCCCACAACATCAATGCCACAGCTATAGCCGAAGCGATTGCTATATTGCCTACGCACTGATACCCTCTACATACGCCAGACCACATATAGAGAAAATCAGCCTCTATGCCATGAGATTTAGCCGCTATGTCAGCCATATTGAGGGTACCGAAAGATGCGTAAATATATATTACTCCGAGTAGGAAGAGCGTTGTTGCTAAAGCCCCTATGAACGCATAGCTTGTGGATGCCTCTATAGCCCACATCCTCTTCTTAAAGAACGCTACTAGAGCATACGAAGATATGCAAAGAACTTCCAGCATAACGAAGAAGTTGAAGAGATCCCCTGTATACAGACACCCAACTATACCCGCATATAGTAAAAGTAGAAGTGTTGTCAGCCATTCAGCTCCTCTCTCAATCTTCGAATAGTACCAAAAGCTGTATACAGATACTGTGACCATAAGTATGGAGGTTACCAAAGTCAGTATAGCACTAACGAAATCTACTTCATACGTTATACCTAGAGGTGGTGGCCAACCACCGAAAGGATACACAATCGGTTTACCTTTAAGCACTACGTTACTGAATACCATAGACGTGAACACTAGAGTTAGTATTGATAACACCGTTAGGTAAGCGCTATAAACATATCTATTCTTCGTTAATAAGCTAATTAGTGGTGGTATAAACGCCGATACAGCTAGGAGTATGGGAGTCAAACCAGCTAAGAACTCAACTTCCACCATATCACCTCATTCAAATATCTTCTTTGCATACCTATTGAAATCCCAAGCTATTTCACGATAGGTAACCTCAGGTTTAACATCTTTAACATATATCCAGTGAACGTATAAAATACCTCTTTCCTTATTTAGATCAACAACTACAGTTCCGGGAGTGTTAGTAATGGCTATAGATACCATCGTTATTGAATACTCGTTCCTTGACCCTATAGGGACTCTTACGATGCCTGGTCTAATCGGCATTGTGGGGCTCAACCCCATCTTGATGACGTTTAGATGAGCTTTCACTTCGTGTATAAGGAAGTACCTGAACACATAGAGTGTAAAGTGTAGAAGTCTCCTTACATCTAGACTTTTTCTCCAGTCCTCAACTAATAGCGGAGCCATTATAATGCCTAGCGCTATAGCCGAAACTATGCCTGTCACTATATCATATAGCCTAACCGCTCCTGTATAGACTATGTATATCGCGAATGCTAGTAGTATAGGTGTTATTGCTCTAACCAACCTCTTCACTGATAACACCCCTCTTCATCCTCCCTATTCTATCCATATCAACAGTTCCAAAGTGTCTGTACATATAGAGGGCTAAGACTATGAGGAAGAGGGTTACGGCTAGGTTTATCACTATAGCTGTGAGCACTAATGCTTGCGGTAGAGGGTCTACAGATCGAGAAACGAATTCCTCAATAACTTCTCTACTTACATCATCTAGTTCCGTTAAAACAGGTGGTTGTAAAACTAGGCCTGGTCTCCACACCTTGTAACCTGCTAATATAGCGAACGTGTTGACAGTATCTCCAAGAATTGTTAAGGCTATGATCTTCTTAACTAAATTAGGTTTTGCTAGAATTGCGTAGAGAGCAACAGCTATGTTTACGTAAAGAGCTACGATCGTTATCATGTACATGGTCTTGGGAATCTCAATAACCATGTTCTTCACCCACAATCTCCTTTCTACTTAATTCTTCGCTACTAAGCAAAACCATGAAAACAAGCGTAAATCCTGCTGCTACAGCTAAAGCTTCAAATATGTTGAAGAAGAGTAGCGTTCCACCTGCCGGAACACCGAGAATTCGTTGCGGAAATGATAGCTTTGACATCTCCTTTGCTTGATTCTGGAATATGAACGCTTTCTCTCCTATGGCAAAACCAACTATTGCCAAAGCTATAGCTGTTAACCCAAGACCTAGAAGCCCTAGGTTTCTCATGGTTAAGAGCTGCACATGACTAAGTCTATCCGATAGAAATCTCTTCGAGAACACTATAAGCATTACTAAAGGTGCTACGGCAGCTATAGCACCAGCTTGAAAACCTCCTCCAGGAGTTAGATGACCATGGAGCGCTGTTGCTACGGCTACCGACAGGATTGCGAGAGATGTTACAGCTGTAGCCCTCTTAACCACTATGGACAGTCCTTTAAGGGGTAGAATATCCCGTTCCCTATACGTTTCTCTATATAGGGTCAGAACCGCTATTATAGCTCCGTAGAACACCACAGTTTCGAACAGAGTGTCCAGCCCTCGGTAATCCCATAATATAGCCGTTACTGCCTCTGGAGCCATAGCTGTGAATTTAGGATTCTCAGGGTTGTAAACTGTTCTCAAGTAGGTTATTGCTAGAGGTCTTAGCGATTCAGGCGGTAAAACGCCTAAACCTCCACTAGATGTTGCATATGCTAAAGCCACAATAGCTAAGATTAGTACTGAAGTAAATGCTAATGCCTTTATAACGCTATTCATATCTACCAACCTTCTTAATTAGTAGAACAAGTGTAAGTGGGTATATCCCTACAGCAACAGCTGCATAGACTAACACTATGTCTGGGGCCATCAGCAGGAAGTACATTAGTGTATAAGCAACACTTTGAAGAGCTGAGAACACTATTGCTTTGAGGAGATCCTTAGCCAGAACGGCTAAGACTGTAGCCATAGTCGACAACAATGCCGAGATCGCTAGTAAGGTAAAGACTAGATCCCCTACACTCATTCGGATCCCTCCCTTAACTTATCTTCCTCCAGATGATCAACAACTTTTGGATAAACTTCAACTGCCCTAGATCTATGAGTAGCTCGAGCAATTGCGTGAGTACCAGCTCCAGCAAGGATGAACTCTATAATGGCTACCACTATCGCAGCCCCAACCATGAACCAACGATAGGGACCTAAGAAGGGGGACCCGGCTGCTATGAATGCAACACCTATCATAGGGATGAATGCACCCCCAACACTACCTATGGTTAGTGCATGTAGCCTTACGTAGAAGTTGGGAAATCTTATCATGAGTATAGCCGCTACTATATCGCAGAAAACACCTATTGCCACCAATACCTGACCTACTATGACTAGAGCCCACTCAACGACTGAGGCCATAATTACTCACCCAACTCCTTTGACTCTAAGTACTTAGCCACATAAATGTCTAGAGCATAAGCCCATAAAACAAGGACTAGGGCGGAAGGTATCATTATTGGAGACCTGAAGAGCACGCTTAAGACTACCAGGAACGCCGCTAAGTCATAGCTTAAAGCATCTATAGCCAGAACCATGTCAGGTACTGTAGGACCTCTAACTATTCTTACAGTATAAAGCAGGAAGGCAGCTACGTAAAAGAACATGGCTATAACTATGAAATTCTCAACCCAAATCTCTAAATCCATAGCTGAGACCGATATAGAGTAAATTAAGGGATGTTATTAAGCGTTTCTCTATTGAATATGGAATTAACTGATATGAATCTCAATTCCTAGATGCAACGTGAAACATCTTCGCATAGAATTCAACTACCCTCCTTAAAGAGTAACGAAAGCGGTACGGTAGTAGCCATGATGCAGTACACATATAGGTATAGCTTAAGATTATTGGTGTCAAAACTTCCTAATACAATTAGCGATAGCTTCAGTGAATAGAGATACCGTAATTAACTAAGTGAAATACTAACATCTCTCTTCGGAGATGAGCGTAAAGCGTTAAGGTTGATTGCAGACGTGGGATCGTAGTTAATGGGAACATCAATATAAAGCACTCCAAAGTATTTGCATTAAGTGACGCAGTTCAAGAATTAGCTTAATAGGTAAGGTTTCACCTCATGATATAAAAGCAATTACGTCAATATGTAAAATAATAGATCGGAGAAGGAAGTCGTGAGATTCAAACCGTAACTTTTTTATGCAAAATACTTAAGAACTTTCTAGCATTGTCTAACATATCATGGTCATTATTAAAGAAAGCATATAACGCATCACCACCTAGTTTCAACAGTTTATTAGCGACCTCATCAAGTTCCTCATCAGTATAATAGTGTGCATACCAAAACGTTCTACCATGAAACCTTACGTATACGTAAGGACCTGACCTAGCATAGAATATGAAGTCGGGTGAGTCAACACTAACAACAGTTATTGATAATTTCTTAGCCCAACTAACCCATTTATCATTAAACCACTCCAAATTTCTCCACTCAATGGCTAACCTCCATCCTAAATTAACCTCATTAACAAAGTTCTCAATATTTTCAATAATCTTAGCTGTTGGCCTAGCTCTTGGCGGTAACTGAAGTAGATAGAAATCAATGTAACTACTTAAAGGTTTAAAGATAGATAGAAATCTGTTGAAAATCTCTATAGACTTCCTACTTAATAAGTAAGAATGTGTTATTAATCTATGAACCTTTATGGCCCATCTAAGGCCCCTACCCTTACTCTTCTTAGCCCACGACTTAACTTGAGTAGAGTATGGAAATCTATAGAAACTACTATTGAGTTCTACTGCATTTAAACCCGAATTTCTAATAAACCACTCAAAACCATCGGGATTCCAATCATACATCCACCCACTCGTACCTACATATACCTTCAACATCACACCTTGCTAAACCTGTACCCGCATCTTTTTAATTCATCCATGATGTTCTCAAGGGCTTCAATATTAGGTATCTCAATGAGTATGGAAACTTTAGCATGCCAAGGTGGTGCTCTAATGTCTGTTCTATCATGTTGTACTTCAAGTACATTACCTTTACATTTAGCTATAACATCAAGTACTCTACGTAACTCACCTGGCATATCGGGTATGTAGCCTTCTATCCTAGCTATTCTTGAATGTGAAGTTAATCCTCTAAGTAACACTCTATAAATTACATTTAAGTCAATGTTACCGCCACTAATTATTGCTACAACGTTCTTACCTTTAACATCAATATTGCCAGATATGAGCGCTGCCAAACCTGTGGCACCAGCTCCTTCACTAAGTATCTTACTTCTCTCCAATAGTAAGTAAATAGCTCTAGCTATATCGTCTTCCTCAACAGTGATTACTTCATCTACGAGCTCAGAGATTATTTTAAACGTTATATCACCTAACTCCTTAGTAGCTAACCCATCAGCTATTGTAGGTTTGGGAGTAATTGTAACTGGCCTACCATGCCTTAGAGCTTCAATGGTCTTAGGCACATTCTTAGGTTCAACCCCCACAACTTTTACGTTGGATCTCAACTTCTTAACAACTGTCGCAATACCGGATATCAAACCTCCTCCACCAATCTGTACAATAATAACATCGAAATCCTTCACCTGACTTAATACTTCATAAGCTATTGTTGCTTGACCAGCAATTACATCAATATCATTAAAGGGGTGAACAAATTCGTAACCTAAGTCTTTAGCTATTTCGAGAGCCTTCAACTCAGCATCATTGTAAATTCTACCATAAAGTACTACACTAGCACCATAATTTTTAGTAGCCTCAATCTTAGATATCGATGCTGTTTCAGGCATTACAATTATTGATTTTAAACCCATTATAGATGAAGCGTAAGCAACACCTTGAGCATGATTACCAGCCGAAGCAGCTACAACACCTTTAACGCCTCTTCTCTTCAACCGCCAAATTTTATGTAAAGCTCCTCTTACCTTAAATGCACCAGTTTTCTGAAGATTTTCAAGCTTAAGAAATACCTTAGCACTCGTCATTCGTGAAAAAGTAGCACTTCTCTCTACAGGTGTTACATGTATGTAATCCCTTACTACCTCTAACGCTTCTCTAGACCTCGTAAGGACTTCGTTAATTATCTTACTTGCGTCCATAACAATTCTCCCATGTATAAGGTAGGATAGGATTTCTAGTTAGCTTTAATGCTGACGTGGTATAGTATCGTTAAGAGCTTTATTAAATTTATGCATAGGTAGAAACTGTTCAAATTTAAATAGTCAATACATTGAGGAAGTAAGTCATCTAATATATGCTATGACGTCAATTTCCACTTCAACATTTTTGGGCAGATTAGAAACCTCAACAACGGATCTAGCTGGTGGTTCTTCCTTAAAGTATTCCTTATATACCTCATTAAATTCTTGGAATTTATTTATGTCCTTCAAGTAGACTGTTACCTTAACCACGTCTTTCATGGACGCTCCTGAAGCCTCAACTATAGCTTTGATATTCTCTAAGACCCTCCTTACTTGGGTCTTAAAGTCTCCCTTAATGACTTCACCAGTCTCAGGATCTATGGGTATCTGACCTGATACAAATAGGTAATTACCGGCGATGATACCTTGACTGTAAGGTCCTACAGGTTTTGGAGCCTTAGGTGTGTAAATTACCCTACGCATTTCAATCACCTATATCTTCTTAGTATGTTGAAATATTAAGCTTTAAGGATAGACCCTATACGTTTGTTAGTTTATCAATAAGCTTTCTCCCTTACTATATTTACGGTGAATGGTATGCCAACCTCATTGGATATTCTCTTAAGCTCATTAAGTACTGCTTTATGTATTGGTATACCTATTTTAAGGCGTGTTTGCATTGTGAGCCACGCTTTCTCGCCAGGTATCCATATACGCTCAGCCTTAGGGTGTTTCCTTAATGATTTTATCTCAGATATGAACTTCTCAAGTCTGTCGAAGAACACATCCTTATCCATGAATGCATCAATATTTACCGCAGCTATGGCATGACCTACGTTTGCTGGTCTATCACTAATTGTGTGTCTCACATGCCAACCCCACGCTGCACCCGATAACACACCTGAGAATACATCTATGATCATTGAGAGTCCTGAGCCCTTATGACCGCCTAGCTCCTCACCTAAGCCTCCAAGGGGTAGTAGTGCTGCCTTACGTTCTCTAATAGCTTTAAGGATTCCCTTAGCATTACCACTTAGTATATTACCTTCTAAATCTATAGCCCATCCAGGAGGCACTTCCTTACCTATCTTTGAGTAGAGTTCAATCTTACCTACCGGAACTACCGATGTAGCTGCATCAAAGAGTATTGGTGGGGGATTCCTACGTGGTATAGCTACTGCAATGGGATTAGTACCTAGGTATCTCTCTGCGGTATGTGTGTAAGCGACTAATGGTTCTGAATTAGTTACTGTCATCCCTATAAATCCCTCTTCAGCAGCCTTTAATGAGTAATAACCTGCTATACCAAAGTGATGACTATTCTTAACTAATACTAGGCTAACACCATACTTCCCGGCCTTACTTACAGCTACGTTCATGGCATAGAGTGCAGTGGGGTGACCAAGACCGTTATCACCGTCAATCAATGCGGTGGCACCAAAATCTTTAACGATCCTTACTTTAGGTCTAAGATTAACGGTACCTAGCTTAATACCTGTGACGTACCTACTAACTCTTTGTACACCATGACTGGATATGCCCATGAGATCAGCCATAGTTAAGACATCAGCAACTATCTCAGCATGTTCTTTGAGTAGCCCTAATTTAATATACACATTTTTAACCCATTTCTTTAACGACCCATAATCAACACGGACGTATTCCTCAGGAGGTATAGGTTTCTCACGTTCATATAAGCTTAAAGACATAGCTATACCCAGAATTCATTGAAGCATTTATGAATATAAATTAATATTTAGCAACATCGTGATAGGATAATGAAGATAAGAAGCATGAGCTTACATTCTCTTAAGTAGTTTCTTTAATTTTAAACACACCTATTAACGCATTTTCCTCATTTTCAGGTTCAATAACTTCTATTAATTCGCTTTCTATGCCTAGATCCTCAAGAACGTATTTAAAGTCTTCAATCCAATCTATGATACCACATGATGTACAGAAAGGTCCTTCAAACATTACTTTCAAGGTATTGTGATCGATACTTAATAGTTTAGCCTTAGCTTCAGGTTCTCTGTACCTGTTGTAGAGCATTACTGCTTTATTAATTATCTTACTTAACTCAGAATCGTCCCTAATAATCTCACCATTTAAAGATTAATTGAGAGCGTAATAAAGTGTTAAGTACTTAGGTTATGAGATGTATGCCTCAAGCCTTATATATGGTGCTACCTCTGTTACGATACAATCTCTCTCCTTTGAAGTTCTAATGTTAAGTTCCTTGGAAATAGCGTTTATTGTTTTAAGGTTAATTAAAGGTATCTTGACTTCTCTAACCTTAACATTATCGTGTATCTCACCATGTTTTATTATACTTGCGTTTTGAGGTACAAGTCTTATGTATCCCATTTCTAAAGTAGCTAATGCTACTCCATTAATTAATATGCCGCTCCTTGTCTCTTCTATCATCTCATTCACCCTCCAATCACCTTGACTTAATACAAGGGTTGTATGGAACGGTATGGGTTTGTGGAACAAACCATATGCCGAGCCTGGTACTGAGTTGTAATGTAAGGCTGTGCCTCTTGTGTGATGTAGGTCAATGATACGACCTCCCTCAATGAGATGCCTTCTTTGAGTCCTAACTAATTCGTCATCAAAAAACCTAATACTTGGGCTATCATGTCTGAATGGGTCATCAATTAGTTCAAATTCCGGAGGAGCTACCGTGACACCACGTTTAAGTATTCTAGCAGCATACGTAGGGTCAAGTAAGTGAGATATTTCATGTATTAATGCAGCCGAAGCTTTACTGTCTAAGATAATTACATTCTTGCCTATCATATAGGGACTTAATACTCTAACGTTTCTATTCTTCATTAAACTATCGTATGCTTCTTTAACAGTCTTCTCAATAAGTTTAGGTATCTCCTTAGGTTTCCAAAGAATTGCGGCAGAAAACGCGCTTCCGAAATTGGGTACACTCCTAAACATGCTTACTAAGCCAACATCAATTTCCACAAGGTTTCTCTCTTCGTAGGCCTCATAACTGTTACCGTTAGTCATAGTTTTTTCTATATGCCTAAACGTAACTATAATCTCACACCTACTAATACCTGAAGCTCTTAACTCACTACATAGATCATTAATTAATTTAGCTACTTCATTAATATCAAAACTATTAACACCTAATCTAACCTTGCCGTCAAATAGGTTAGCATCAGCTAACCCTTTACACAAGCCTTCACGATTTAGGATTTCAAGTGTAAGCCTAGAGGGATCGGGGAAATCATTAAAGGAATTACAACCTTGACATGATGTAATGTGCCAACAACCATTAAGGCATAATCTCTTACCTAATACGCTGCTATGTAATTCATTGATTTCTATGGAATCATCCCTATACCCTATCTCAACATATCCTTCCCTCAAGGATACTTTATCTTCGTAGATGTTCATGATATCACCATAACATTTAAAGATTAAATCTAGCTATCTATCCTCAGTAGGGCACTATTTCACTGTCAGGGTTTCTACAAAATTATTGAGCGTTCATGTCCTCATTAACCAGTCTCCCTCATGAAATGCATGATTAATCACTTAACCGAAAAACTTACTTCAATTTCATAGCTTAGCGGATAGTGTAACTAGCGAGTTACATAGCACAGACTATGAAACACAATCTTTTTCCATTTCCATTAATTATAACAATGCTAGTATTTCTTGCAGTCTAGCTTTCACCTTGTTTAACTTATCCCTTAACTCGCTAACTTGTTTCTCAAGTACTGAGACTTTCTCCTTTAATTCATCACGTTCTTTTACAGCTTTATCTAACTCCTCCTTAAACTTTCTTATATCACCTGCTGTACTAATTACTGCTGCTATAGGGTCTATCTGACCCTTAGCCAGCATTTCGTAGGTCTCCCATACTAGCTTACCAGCTTCAGTCTTCCTATTTAGGTGGTTCCTTATTGTTCCCTCAGACCTACCTAATTCCTCAGCTATTCTCGATATTGACATACCTGATTTCTGCCTAGCTAAGGCACCAGCAGCTACAGCTAATGAATCAATCCATGTAAGTCTATCCTCAGCACTCCTTATCCTTTCAACAACATCACTACGGAGTAGTGTACCTATTAGAAGATAGGTCTCTAACCTATGTATGTCTCGCCTACCGAGAGGCTTTAAAGGTATCTCACTCACATATCTCACCCATAAAAATATCTATTTAAGCTTAAAATTATGTGATTATCTTCTCTTGTACATAAGTAACATAAACACTATTGCAAGTATTGTTGCTATTATTAAGGCTAACTGTGTATTTGTTATGACAGGCTTAGCTACTGTCGTGGTTATATAGGATGTAGTTATTAAGGTCTTAGTCACGGTCTCTGTTAATGATCTTGTTAGCTCCAACGTCTTTGTTATTGTTGTAGTTACCGTTTTTTCTACTTCCTTAATTAATGTCTTAGTTGTAGATATGGTTATCGTCAGACTTGGTGGTTTAGGTAATGTGTATGTGGTAGTTATCGATTTAAGTTCTAGTGTTACGTATGGTAGTGCTCCAATGCTGACTATAGTCTCATTTACACTTACCCATTTATCCTCAAGCTTACCTCCATAAACTTCAACATTAGTTGGTATTGGATTACCTATACCCATAAGTTCTAAGAATCCTAACTTCCTAGATACGTTCTGTAGGAAATTACTTAACTCCTCTAAACTCTTCTTAGCTACGGTCTTCCACCCATCTTGCATAGGGTACTTAAGCCTTGAGACATCTAGTGAAAGTATGAACATATACACATCACTTGTTAGCTTACCATGTAAGGTGAAGCGGAGATCGAAGGGAAGTACTCTCTCTAACTTAACTTCACCAATACCCATCTTACTGATAGTCTCATTAATGACCTCAAAATTTACTTGTGTAGGAGGTGCTGTAGGTATTTCTCCAACTCCAGTACCGCTAACTAAGGTATTGACCAGATACCCCAACTTTGACATGGCAGTGCCACAGGCTCTTGAATAGTGCTTAAATCCCTCAATGTTACCTCCAAGATTAAACTCAAATTCGAACTTACCAGTAAACCTACTACCCATCGTATAATTTGAATTTATGAAACTTGATGCAAATTTTAGCGATCCATCAAGGTCTTTGTACGTTGCCAATAGACATGTCCTCACGGTTTCGACATCTTCATAATTGAATACTCCCTGCTTAACTCCTTGACTTAAGAGATCCTCAATATTAATCGTTAGCTCTCCATTGATATCGAAGACCCCATTAACTTCTTTAACCTCTAGTTCTTTGAAGCTAATGAAGGTGATATTCTGTTTAATTAGCCTCTCATTAGCTGTATTGGTAGCATCTACTTGAGAAACATTTCTTAGGATTTTAGTAAGTGTTTCGTTGACTGTCTTAACTGTTATTGCGAAGGTTATGTACATAATATGGGGCTGTGATCTTATTGATAAAGACTTAATCTCAAGTCTATGCAATTCTTCACCATTACTTCTTATTCCTAAATATGCGTTACCGTAAATTAATGCTGAAGCGTTAACACTAAATGATTTTATCTTAAACCCACCCCTAAGGTCGATTATTTGCGTAGATATGGGATTCTCTAAAGTTCCGTTGTAGAGATCGAAAAATCCACCAAATGCCATTCTTAAGCCTTCCTTTAGTTCTGCATAGGTTAAGTCTAGCATGAAATCTCCTAATAATGTAGCTTTTGAAGGCTCAACCGTAACGTTTAGCATGTAGTTAATTCCTATACTTCCATCAGGATATACAGTAACCTTCATGTTAGGATTAAGCTTAATCGGTGGCGTAGATACTTGCGCATCAGTTACAGCTGGTGAGATTAGTAATACCATTAATAGTATTGAAAGGGCTAATATCTTGATAGCTCTTAAGCCCATATTAACGCCTCTAGAGATTACGTATTTCATTCTTAAAACATTACTTGAATTATAACTTCAATAGAGTACCATCACTAGGTAGGATAACTCTGACATTATTGCTTACCTCTAACCGTGTGTGAAGAAACTCTCTTTCAGATTCCTTAGTAAGGTGTACGGGGGTAAGTATAGCGTTATTTCTCATATACCTAGATAAGCTTAATACCTGTCTTACTGTTGTATGTCCTTTACTTAGAGCTAGCGTCTCTAAGTTACTAGGTAAGGAAGCTTCGTGAATTAGGAGTTCAACATCATCTAAGTATCCGATTAATACTTCATTAATTGATGTATCAGCACTGTAGAGTATTGTGCTTTCACCATTAGTTATTAAGATCCCATAAGTCGGTACTGGATGAATTGAAGGTATGACCTTAATTATTACATCCTTGAATCTATACCTATCATCGTTAATTTCATGGAAAATAACATTGCTACTCACTTCCTTAGGTAATGTACTAATGAGCAAGGCTTTAAGATCCTTCATTACATTACTATGTGTTAGTACATTAAACGATTTACATCCCTTGCTTAATGCAAGAACTGAAGCATCAAAGAGACCTATCCAATGATCTATATGCTTATGACTTATGTAAACTAAGTCAATATCACATAATGTTAACCCTAACTCTTCTAGTCTCCATGAACATCCTTCACCGAAATCTACAAGTAATCTACACTCTTTAGATTCAACAATAAAGCAATTATGTGCCCTATTTGAAGGTCCGCCAGCACCGCCTGTTCCAAGAAAATATACCCTCAACTGAATCACCAATTAAAAAGTCATATCTTTTATTAAATTAATAAATTGCATAATAACATATACTAGGTTAGTAGGCATGAACTGGTTGATACTAGCTATAGCGTGCTTGATGTTTTGGGGCTTATGGGGGCTACTGATTAAGTTAGCTTATAGAGATGCTGAATGGTCTGAAATATATCTAGTATCGAGTTTAACTTCATTTGTAATAGCCTTAGCAGTATCCCTAATAAGCCACATAAAAATTCACTTTAAACCATCCCTTCTCTTAGCTCTCGGAGCTGGATTAACTGGAGGTATGGGTTATATATTCTTCATTAAGGCTTTAGAACATGGTAAAGCATCGATAGTTATACCTCTTACAGCCTTATACCCAGTAATAACAGCCGTTCTTGCGGTAATTGTACTTCATGAGAAACTAAGTATGCTGCAATTAATAGGCATAGCATTAGCCATAATAGCTATGATACTACTATCGTTATGAGGGTGAGATATCTCAAGCTAATTATGAATTAATCTTAATACATACATAACGTAGTATGGGACTGAACGGGGAGAAATTGTGTTATGCCTTAGAATGCCTGAGGAATTAAGGACTATTTTAAGTAGAGCTCATGAGTATTTCAATATGCACTTAATAACTGGAAAGCCTAAAGATGTAGTTAGAAATGTTAAACACTACATTATGAAATCATATGTCAAGAAATTATGGTGCGTTGGTGATGTAGTATGTGCTAACTTCATTAGATACGGGCTTAAACCTGGCTTCTGCATTATTGACGGAAAAACGCTGAGGTATTATGAAGGTATAAAGCTAAGTGATATAAAGAAGGTTTTTAGCAGGATAGTAATAGTTAAAAATCCTGCTGGCATGGTCTGTGATGAGGTATTTAAAGCGGTAAGGGGCGCTAATGACGATACCCTAATATTTATTGATGGTGAGGAGGATCTTACTGGTTTTGCTGTAGTTCTCTCTAGACCTGTAGGCGAAATTTTAGTTTATGGTGTTCCACCAAATATAGGCGTAGCTATTTCACGCATTACCTTAGAAAATAAGATTAAAGCCGCTAAGTTCCTGAGGAGATTCCAGCTTGTCAGGATTTAGGGTAATCAACTCATGAAGGACATAAGTGTGAGTATTAGG
>Ga0180301_10001904_pt1 | contig 16337 bp, 15 predicted proteins | sample GuaBasSediGuay16_FD_121797 | JGI IMG/M metagenome (GOLD analysis project Ga0180301, IMG submission 121797) | Subseafloor sediment microbial communities from Guaymas Basin, Gulf of California, Mexico - Guay16, Core 4569-2, 12-15 cm | ecosystem: Environmental > Aquatic > Marine > Hydrothermal... | reverse complement strand
CGCATCCCGTTGGACACGATTATTTACACGCCGAAGGAACTCGAAAAGCGTCTCAGAATCGGCGACCAATTCATCGCCTCGATTATCGATACCGGAAAGGAGCTTTATGCCGCCTGAAGAGTCAACATACCCGAAGGAATGGTTATCTATCGCCCGCAAAGATTGGGGGCGAGTCGATGTTCTATTGCGATTGGATGACGTGGACGGCGCCGCTTTTTTTCTTCAACAAGCTGTAGAAAAATATCTCAAAGCCTTTTTATTGAAACAAGGATGGCAACTGCAAAGAATCCATAATCTCGAAATACTTCTGGAGGAAGCTTTGGAATATGAGTCGTCTTTCGATGAATACAGGTTTTCGTGCCAGACGATTTCGGGTCTTTACCTTATATTCAGGTATCCAAACGGGCCGAAATCGGCACTGGTAGAAAGCGATATAGAAGGAATGAAACGGGAAATTACCGGTTTGATAGAGAAAATAGAAAAGCACTTCGAAGAATAATTAGCCGGAGGATAAGATGCTAAAAGAATACCGAACAATAACCGAGGTCGCCGGGCCGCTGCTGGTGGTCGAAATAAATAGAAACACCGCCCCGGAACCGGGACGGCGTCAGGCTAACGATACTATCGTTAGGGCTGTTACACAGTTATTATAAACTCGATTGTTGAAATGTCAAGTGTAAATTTTCAGAAAAAAGTTATTGCCTACATCGACGGGTTTAATCTGTATTTCGGTATCAAGGCAAAATACGGTCGGAAGCTAATATGGCTTAATCCGGTTGTATTAGCAGAAAACCTCCTTAAGCCTGGTCAGCGATTGACGGCGGTCAAATATTTCACATCGAGGTTAGTAGCGCCTCCGGATAAAGTCAAGCGACAAACGACCTTCATAGAGGCTTTAGAAACCCTGCCAAATGTGAAGATAATCTACGGCAGGTATCAATTAGAAGAGAGAACTTGCCCAAAATGCGGTTACTTAGACCAGGTGCCCCATGAGAAAAAGACCGACGTCAATATCGCGGTGGAGATGTTGGCCGACGCAGTTAAGGGCGATTTCGATACAGCCCTACTTATGTCAGCTGATGCAGACCTTGTTCCCGCATTGGAGAAAATCGGGGTTCTATCCCCATTAAGAAATATAGTGATAGCTTTTCCACCCGGAAGATATTCAAAGGAACTTGCCAAGCAAGGTTTTCCGTCTTTTGTTATAGGCAGACGTAAGCTCGAGATAAGCCAGTTCCCCGATGAGGTAATAAAAGCGAGCGGTTTCGTTTTGAAAAAACCGGAAAAATGGAAATAGAATAATTAGCCGGAGGATAAGATGCTAAAAGAATACCGAACAATAACCGAGGTCGCCGGGCCGCTGCTGGTGGTCGAGGGTATCGAAGGCGCGACTTATGAAGAGCTTGTCGAAATCACGCTGCCGTCGAACGAGAAACGCAGGGGCAAGGTCCTCGAGGTCAACCGCGACAAGGCTGTAATCCAGCTTTTCGAGGGCACCACCGGTGTCGATGTTTTCGGGTCACGCGTGAGGTTTCTCGGACGGGGCATCGAACTCGGTGTATCGGAGGATATGCTCGGTCGCGTTTTCGACGGCCTCGGACGGCCTATCGACGATGGCCCCGAAATACTTCCCGAAAAGCGACTCGATATCAACGGCGCGCCGATAAACCCTTATGCGCGGGAGTTCCCCGACGAGTTTATCCAGACGGGCGTTTCGGCAATCGACGGACTGAATACGCTCGTCCGTGGCCAGAAGCTGCCGTTTTTCTCCGGCTCGGGATTGCCGCATAATCTTCTCGCGGCTCAAGTCGCTCGTCAGGCAAAGGTTCTCGGCGCCGAGGAATCGTTCGCGGTGATATTTGGCGCGATGGGTATCACGTTCGAGGAAGCGGAGTTTTTCAGGTCGGAATTCGACAAAACGGGAGCGCTCGAACGCGCGGTGTTATTCCTGAATCTCGCCGACGACCCGGCTATCGAGCGTATATCCACTCCGCGAATCGCGCTGACAACCGCAGAATATCTCGCTTTCGAGAAAGACGTGCACATATTGGTTATTCTCACGGATATGACGAACTATTGCGAGGCGCTGCGCGAGGTTTCGGCCTCACGGAAGGAAATCCCCGGCAGACGCGGATTCCCCGGTTATCTTTACACCGACCTCGCCAGTCTCTACGAACGCGCCGGCAGAATAAAAGGCAGAAAAGGCTCTATCACTCTGATACCCGTGTTGACTATGCCCGAGGATGACAAAACGCATCCGATACCGGATTTAACGGGATATATCACCGAAGGGCAGATTTATCTCTCACGTGCATTACAGAAGAAAGGTATCGAACCGCCAATCGACGTTATGCCGAGTTTGTCGCGTCTCCGTCAGAAGGGTGTCGGCCCCGGAAAAACCCGCGACGACCACGATAATCTTTTCAATCAAACCTACGCCGCATACGCACGTGGGAAGCAAGCGCAGGAGCTCGCGGTTATTCTCGGCGAGGCCGCTCTCTCCGATATGGATAAGATGTATCTTAACTTCGCCGACAAGTTCGAACGCGAGTATGTCGGTCAGGGGTATTATACAAACCGGACAATCGACGAGACACTCGACCTGTCGTGGCGATTGCTCGCGACATTCCCAAGAAGGGAGCTTAAGAAAATCAGCGAGAAATTCCTCGACGAGAGGCTGGAGAAATTCAAAGAAAACACCGCGGTATAGCAGCGATTTTTGTTGCTTACTATCCCGGGAACAAACAAATCGGAAATGAAAAAAACTGTATCCGCAAACAGGATGGAGAACCTCAAACTCAAGCGGCGGCTCGAGCTGGCAAAGCGCGGCCATAAGCTATTAAAAGATAAGCAGGACGAGCTTATGCGCAATTTCCTCGAGCTTATAGATACGATACGCGGCTTGAGGTCCCGCACGGAAAACGCTCTCATCAAAGCGTTGCGACGTTTTACCAAAGCTACCTGCGAGCTTTCTCCTGCGAAACAACGCGCGCTTTTCGCTGTGCCGGGAGTGCAATTCAGGCTTTCTGTGGAAACCCGGCGATTAATGAACCTGCGCATTCCGGCATTCGACGCAGAACTCGAGGGCAACCCGTTCGCCTATTCTCTCCGTGAGACGGACCCGGAGGTCGATTTCGCGTTGAAGGAAATTGCGTCCGCACTGGAGCTTTTGTTAAAACTAGCCGAGGCCGAGAAAAAGATGTCTCTTCTCGCCGACGAATTAGACCGCACACGACGGCGGGTTAACGCGCTCGAATACACACTCATTCCCGACCTCGGGGATACGATAAAATACATCAGTCAGAAGCTCGAGGAACTCGAACGCAGCAACCTAACAAGGCTTATGAAAGTGAAAGAAATTATCGAGGCCGAGCATTAGCCAGATATTAACGAAAGGGGATAATATGATTAAAATGGATAAAATCCTTCTACCAACCGATTTTTCCGAACATTCCAAAGCGGCGGCGCCATACGCGGTAGATATCGCTTCTCGTTATGGTGCGGAACTCCACATTATCCACGTTTTCGACGAAAACGCGCTCGACCCGCTTTATTTTAGCTATTCGGGAACGGTCGGCGAATATTTCGACAAGGTCAAAGAAGGGTTCGATAGCGAAGTGGACAGTTTCCTATCCGATATCGACACCGGCGATTTGACTATCGTCCCGATACTCAGCAATGGTAACCCTTTTGTCGAGATAGTCAGATACGCCAAGAACAACGACATCGATATGATAATAATAGGGACTCACGGTCGGACCGGGCTCTCGCATATGCTATTAGGGAGTATCGCGGAAAAGGTAATTCGCAAGGCGCATTGCCCGGTTCTATCGGTGAGGCGCGCCGATTTCGAGTTTATCCCTCCGGCGTAAGAGCTATGATTCTACAGGTTGAATTATTTCAACAGGAGTAATTTCCTGTTCGTTCGGGTATCTCCCGTTTTAGCGTGTAGAAGATACACACCGGTCGGAATGGATTTTCCCGAGTCGTCGCGGCCGTCCCAGGTTATCGAATGGGTATTGTCGGTCAATAACCATCGCCTAACAAGCTTGCCGTTCGTATTATAAATACTCAACTCGGCTTCCCTCGAATCGCCCACGGAAATATCTATCTTCGTCGAGGTATTGAACGGATTCGGAGAGATTTCTATCATAGGTCTTGCCGGCTTAGATATTTCCGTTGTGGTCATACCGGTTTCGATGTAATCCAGAAAAGCAACATCGTCCACATACCATCCATCCTCGGTTACATAAGGGTCGCTTCCCATAACCAGCGCGATTTCTACGGTCATACCCTCGTAAGCGCTGAGGTCGAAATGCTCGTGTTTCCATAAGCCGCTGTTGGCGGTAAAAACGCTGTCGCCGCCGACATAATCGTTACCGCTGTAGGCCTCGCCGTCGTAACCGTTTATCGGGTTTAATACTTCCCAGGTGGAACCGCTATTGGTCGAAATGCGCACCGTCCCTCCGTCGTAGACATCGCCCGCACTCGGGGCCTCGAACGAATACCAGTGGACAAAGGAGAGCATAGGTTTATAGCAACTGTCGGGGATAATAACCGGTGGTATTAAGAGTATCGACTCTCTGTCGTTTCGATAGTTAGAATCCAGGCGCGTAGCCCATAGTTTAAGCCCCGAATAGGCCTCTTCGGGGCCGGTTGTCGGTTCGCCCCATTCCCAATCGCCGGAGGCGATAAAGCTGCCGTCGTCGGCCTCGAAATCGTATTGGGCAAAAAAGAACGGGGTTCCGCAGATAAACGAGGTCGAATCGAATGTCAAATGTCCGCTGGTGTCGCGAATCTCGAAATCCAATCTAACAAGGTCGCCGGCGTCGAACCTGACCGGGTCGAGTATGAAATCGACATAAGTTGTATCGTAACCCTGTGAAGGAATGAGTTCGGTCCATGCCGTATCTGTAAGAATGCTCACACCGCTAATCGGCGCGGAGGGTATTATATAAGCGAGCGTTGGGTCGTAACCGAGATTCTCAACTTCTATTTTAAGCCGCGCGGTTTCTCCGGGGTCGGCATAACCGCTCGTATCGCCGGTAGAATCGGTAACCCATGTCGAGGTCATAAACGGCGCGCTACCGGCGACCTGACAACAAACTATACAGGCTGGCATATTCTCGGCCACAAGTTCCGGCTTCCGCCAAAGCGGCGGCCAGAAACCGTCGTCGTATCCGCCGACCTCGGGCGTAACGGCGAGTATTTTGTTTCGCTCTGTCGTATCGCCGTAGAACCAGTCGTCTGTGTCCCCGTTGGTTCGATAGATAACCGAAGCACCCGGGCCGTAGATATAATTATTGTTTCGAGCGTAGCGATACATAATACGCATAAACCAGTTGTGGTCGTCGCAGAGGTCGTAGGTATATCCCCATGGGGAAAGATACAGGTTGCTCCAACTGTGGAAACCGAGACTGGTGCGGAAATCGCGCGAATTCACCAGTTCGAGTATTGCCTGCGTTTCGGGTTCGCTGGCGGCGCTCGGTCCCCGATAGGTTTCTTCCGAAGGGTCAGGGGAGCTGCCGTAATCATCGTAGCCCCACATATACGGGAAATTGCGGTTCAAATCCACACCATAAAGGCCACCGCCGTTATTACGGCGGTTTTTTCGCCACATACCGCCGCCGTCCGGTTCGATAATTTCGTTATACCGGTAACCGTCGGGGTTCATCAGCGGAACAATCCATATTTCGCGGTCATCGACGAGATGGGCGGCAACTTCGTCGGTTCCGTACGATTCCATAAGCCACTGAGCGAACTCGAGAACAATCTCCATCGCGATGGGTTCGCGGGCGTGTATCCCAAGCCCAATAAGCACCTCCGGTTCGTCCTCGTCGATATCCACGTTATCGGATATTTTGACTACCCATATCGCGTTGCCGTCCCAACCCGCGCCGATAGATTCCGGCTCGGAGACATAAGCCGGGTAGGTGTCATGGAGCGAATCTAATGCCGCCTTTTGCATCTCGTATGTTCGCCAGCCTCCCATATCCATCATCGCGTCGAACCGGGAAACATAATATGCGGTCATATCGCGGATTATCACGTCGTATGGAATTCCATGAAAATCCAATTCTGCCAATTCAGATTCCGTAAGCGCGAATTCGGCCCAGACTCCGGGGCGCACGTATACCGGCTCGTTGTGAATTCTTCCTATATCGGTCCAATCGACCCTTATTTGCGAGTATATCTCCGGCTGGTTTGCTAATATAGATATTACTGAAAGGATGCAGATGGTTATCATCAATTTTTCTATTCTATTCAATTTTGCACCTCTTTTTCCGATGTTTTTTCGGGCATCTGTTCGCATTCCAGCGCAACCTCGAGAACCTCGTCCATATTGGATACAAATATAAATTTCACGCGTTTGGTTATCTCTTCGGGAATATCTTCCATATCCTTTTTATTCTGAATCGGTAGCAGTATTCTCTGTATCCCTGCCTGGTCGGCGGCGAGCACTTTTTCTTTGACCCCGCCTATCGGGAGAACTTCGCCGCGCAGAGTAACCTCGCCGGTCATGGCGGTTTTTTCGCGTATTGGACGTCGCGTCAAAAGCGAGGCCAGGCAAGTAGCCATCGCGATACCCGCCGAGGGACCGTCTTTCGGTATCGCTCCCGCAGGAACGTGAAGATGTATATCGAATTTATTAAAATCTTTATCGATATTCAAGCTATCCGCTTTCGACCTGACCCAGCTTAACGCAGTTTGCGCGGATTCTTTCATAACATCCCCAAGGTGGCCTGTAAGAACGAGCGATTTGTTGCCCTCCATTACCGTCGCTTCGACAATGAGTATTTCTCCCCCCACGGGCGTCCATGCCAATCCGATAGCCATTCCGGGGAGCATTTTATCCGGAAGCCTCTCTTCGATATAATACTCCGGCCCGAGATATTCCCTTACACGATTCGGCGTAATTATAGCGCGTTCACGCTCGTTCGAGGCTATCTCTTTGGTTACCTTTCTACAAATCGTAGCGATAGCTCTATCCAGATTTCTGACACCGGCTTCACGAGTGTAATTATCTATAATATCGTCGATTGCTTCATCCATAAAAGATATTTGCATCGCGTTTAAACCGTGAGCCTCTCGCTGCTTATCGATAAGGTAATTCTTGGCGATTCCTATTTTCTCGACAATAGTATATCCGGGTAGACGTATCGTTTCCATTCTATCGAGAAGAACGCGCGGTATTGGGTCGATATAATTCGCCGTGCCGATAAACATCACTCTCGATAGGTCGAAAGGAACCTCGAGGTAGTGGTCGGCGAATGTGTGATTCTGTTCGGGGTCGAGAACCTCGAGTAGCGCCGATGCCGGGTCACCGCGGAAATCCTGACCAATTTTATCGACCTCGTCGAGCATAAACACAGGATTATTCGAGCCGCATTTCTTAATTCCCTGGATAATACGTCCGGGCAAAGCGCCGACATAAGTTCTGCGGTGTCCGCGGATTTCGGCCTCGTCACGCATTCCGCCGAGGCTCATCCGGTAAAACTTACGGCCCATCGCCCGCGCGATACTCATACCGAGACTCGTTTTACCTACGCCGGGGGGACCGATAAACAGCAATATCGGCGATTTGGCGTCCGGTTTTAGTTTCCGAACTGCGAGAAATTCGAGAATTCGTTCTTTTACTTTATCGAGGTCGTAATGGTCCTCGTCGAGAATCTTTTGAGCGTGCTTTATATCTATTTGGTCTTCGGTACCCTCGGTCCACGGAAGATTAAGTATCCAATCGACATAGGTAAGAGCGACCGAATACTCGGCGCTTGCAGGGTTCATCCTTTCGAGACGCTCTATCTCGTGTTCCCCGGCTTTGCGCGCTTCATCCGGCAGGTCCTTTTCGGCCAGCTTTTTACGGAGTTCCTCGATTTCCGCGCCTTCTTCTTCACCCAGTTCCTTTTTAATAGCTTTTAGTTGTTCGCGAAGCATATATTCGCGCTGACCCTGTTTAATCGACTCGGTAGCTCGATTTTGTATCTCGTTGCTAATTCTGAGAACGGAAAGTTCTGCCGAGAGGAAACTCTGCAGTTCGCGCAATCTTTCCAGAACATCACTCTTTTCGAGAAGGCTTTGTTTCCTCTCGACGCTGATATTTAGCGCGGCGGCGATAGAGTCCGCGAGGCGTCCCGGGTCGTCGATATTAAGCATCTCGATAGGTAAATCGTCCGGAAGATAAGGCGCCAGCGAGGCGACCTCTTTGAACTGCGATATGATAGTCCTTACAAGAGCGGTTTCCTCGACGCCGGCAGTTCTTTTTTCCAGTATTTCCGTGAATTTAGCAACAAGATACGGGGTGGTCTTAATCCGCTCCTCGAGGCGTATTCGGTTTATACATTTAGCGAGCATTCTGATAGAACCATCGGGGAAACGGAGCATTTTAAGAACCGAAGCTCTTACCCCGACTGCATATAGATTGTCGAAACTCGTGGCGTTTTCGACGCCCGGCCGTGCCGCCAGTAGCGCGAGGACCTTGCCATGCGACACTACATCGTCGACGAGGGCTATATGTTCTTCCTCGGAAACTACCAGAGGGACTATCAATCCCGGAAAAGCGACGTTATCTACCAGAGGAAGAACAGAAAGGCGCTCTAATACCTTTTCGGTCATCGTATCCGAATCTCCCATAGCGTTAAGTTACCTCGACTTCGATTTCATTACACGGTTTTTCGTCCGACACCGGTATTCTTATTTTTAAAAAACCATTAGCAAAAGTAGCTTTAGGCTCTGAACCGACAAACCGGGGGGGCAATTGTATATTTCTCTCAAAAGGCCCGTAACTTATTTCGAGGTTATGATAGACCGCTTTTTCTCCAACCTTCTGCTCGACCCGGATGCCCGAAATGGTCATTATATTCTCTTCGATATGGATTTTGATATTCTCTTTGGCGACTCCCGCGAGTTCGCAGATAATCCATAGTTCATCGTCGGTTTCGCAGACATCGGTGGCCGGATGCCAGATATTCAACGCGTGAAGAAGGATACGGTTTCTCATTTGCGCAAAGCCAGAGAACAAACGGTGCATTTCTTCTTCGATATTCGGTCGGTCCTTAACTCTGATTTTTTTATCCATATCGCTCCTTATTAGTTAGAAAACAGTGTAGGTGTCGTATTCACGAAATTAGAATTTCATTTTCGGGACGATTTCTGCGACCAACCCCGATAGCTTGGCGTCGGCTTTACTTGCGACCTCGAGTATTTTTTCCAGAGTAGCCGGTTCGAGAGCGTCGGGGAGACACATATCGGTAATAAGCGAGAATCCAAGAACGCGCATTCCGCTGTGGACCGCCACGATACACTCCGGAACGGTGCTCATTCCGACGACGTCCGCGCCAATTGTCCTGAAAAAACGATATTCCGCAGCCGTCTCCAGATTCGGCCCCATCACCGAAACCAATACCCCCTGAACCAGCCTGACGCCACTCTCTAATGCGACCTTTTCCGCAAGTTTCCTCAATTCGGGTGTATACGCGCGGCTCATATCCGGGAATCTCGGGCCAAGTTCGTCATCGTTCACCCCTCTTAAAGGATTGTCTCCCAGCAGGTTAATATGGTCCACAATAAGCATAATATCCCCCGGGCGGAACAACGGATTCAGAGCGCCGACCGCGCATGAGACTATCATCGTATCCGCCCCGAGAGCTTTCATTACTCTCACCGGATACGTTATCGTTTTCATATCGTAACCTTCATAATAATGGAAACGCCCCTGCATAGCCATTACCGGCACACCTTTCAGGTGCCCAAAAATCAGATTCCCCGCGTGGCTTTCGACCGTGCTCACCGCGAAATTGGGGATGTTCGCATACGGAATAATGGCCTCTTTATCGATTGTCTCGGCGACTTTACCCATACCGGTGCCCAGAATCAAGCCGAGTTTCGGTTCGACGTTTGTTTTTGACTGAAGAAACGGAATCGTTTCCGAAAGCTGTTTCTTAATCTCTTTCATAATCTACCTTTATAGTAATTGGTTGATGCTTCCACAGGTTCCTTAATAAATTAGTTCCTATTCGCTTTCAAACAGGACTTCCCGTTTGCGCCGGTGGACCAGATTACTAAAAACCTCGCTATCGGAAAGAGGGAATTCTACCAGGCTTTCCGAAGCGAGGCTTGCGATAGAGGATTTCAGCCTGCGGGCTTCGTATTCCTCGTCGAATCGGCGAAGAGCGTCCTCCTGCAATTCCAATATTCTCAATAGTTTACGGAAATAGGAATCTTTAATAGTCGTGAGTTCGTAGAGTTCCTGTTTTGTCTCGTTAATTTGAACCGCGTATTGGTCCATAACTTTTTGCGCTTCGGCATCGGCGTTTTCTCGGATATGTGCCGCCTGTTTGTTCGCTTCGGCGAGTATTTGTTCGCTTTCCTTCCTCGCAAGTTCGAGTGCCTGTCCTATTGCGCCGGATTGCGCTTCCAGTTCACTGACCCGTTTCATTAAACCTTCCAGGCGGCGTGCGAGCTGGTCGCGTTCTTTGTTAAGTTCGGCTACCGCTTCCGCGACCTGTGCGAGGAAAAACTTTACCTCGTCGCGTTTATATCCCCAGGGTGCTTTCGCGAAATCCTGATTACGTATTTCGAGTGGTGATAGTGGCATAATAATCCTTCCAGTAATGACTGGCTTTAAGTTCGCCCACTAACAAATTAAATGTCAAAGCCTAAAAGTCAAACAAATATCAAATGCCTTAAACGACAAGCCGATATCGGTAGGTATCTCTACTTTAAGTAGCCCGCCCGCTTTATAATCGACTCATCGCCGATTTTCACACAGACAAGATAAACGCCGGAACCTAATGACCCATCCGGTTGCCAGGTCTATTCACGGACCGCAGGGGCGACGCCTGCGTCGCCCGTTTCGTAATGTTCAACCGAATTTTATCCCCTGCGCGAGTGGCATCTCCTCGGAATAGTTCACCGTATTCGTCTGTCTACGCATATACGCTTTCCAGGCGTCGGAGCCGGATTCGCGCCCGCCGCCTGTTTCTTTTTCGCCGCCAAATGCGCCGCCTATTTCCGCACCGGAAGTCCCGATATTTACGTTGGCAATGCCGCAATCCGAGCCAACCTCCGAAAGGAATTTGTGCGCCTCGCGGACATTGTTGGTAAATATCGCCGAGCTTAATCCCTGCGGGACATCGTTGTGGTAATGCAACGCTTCATCGAAATCCTCATACTCGATTATATATAAAATCGGGGCGAAAGTCTCTTCCTGAACGATTTCATATTCGTTTTTCGCCTCGGCGATACAAGGCGTAACATAACAACCGCCCGGTTTATCGAGTTTTTCACCGCCGAATAATATTTTTCCTCCCTCTTTTTTGATTCTTTCGATAGCGACCATCATCTCGTCGACGGCGCCGGTATTAACGAGCGGGCCCATAAGCGTCCCCGGCTGCAACGGGTCGCCGATACTTACTTGCCCATACGCCCTAACGAGTCGTTCTACAAGATTATCTTTGACAGATTTATGGACAATGATTCTTCGCGTCGATGTGCATCGCTGTCCAGCGGTTCCGACCGCGCCGAATAGTATCGCGCGGATAGCCATCACCATATCGGCGTCGGGCGTAACGATAATCGCGTTGTTTCCGCCGAGTTCGAGGATTGTCCGCCCTAATCTCTCACCAACGACGCTTCCGATACGATACCCCATTTTGCAACTTCCTGTAGCTGAGATGAGCTTAACTCTATTATCCTTTATGAGCATCTCGCCGACTTCTGACCCGCGACCAATGGTCAGACTGAGTATCGCCGGGTCGATATCCATTTCTTTACAAATCGTCTCGGCGATTTTTGTGCAAACTATAGCTGTAAGCGGCGTTTGACTCGACGGTTTCCATATATTGGCGTTTCCGCAGACTACCGAAAGGGCTATATTCCAGGCCCACACTGCAACGGGGAAATTAAAAGCGGTGATTATGCCCACTATTCCAAGCGGGTGCCACTGCTCCATCATAAAATGCCCCGGTCGTTCGGATTTCATAGTAAGGCCATAAAGCTGACGCGAAATGCCGACAGCGAAATCGCAAACATCTATCATTTCCTGGACTTCCCCTTCGCCCTCGGCGCGGATTTTCCCCATTTCGAGCGAAACCAACGCACCTAGGTCCTTCTTGTGTTCGCGGAGGCTGTGTCCAAGCCGGCGTATAAACTCCCCTCTTTTCGGGGCCGGAACAGACCGCCATTTTAGGAATGCATTTTGTGCTGCCTCGATAACCCTCCCAAAGTCATCGGCGCTGGCCTGACGAACTTTTCCTATGAGGTTGCCGTCGATTGGAGTATAAACCTCCAGGATTTTGCCGTTACCGAACCATTCCCCGTTGAATGTGCCGGGCAATTCTCCGGTCAGATTAAATTTTTCGAGGATATCTTTCACTTTCGTTTCTCCTTTCATCTACTTCAGTATTTTTCCTGCAAAATTGCGATTCTCGATAAAAGCGATTGAAATCGCTCTTTTCCAAAAGCCACCGAAGTGGCCAACCCATTATCCAACAAGTCATTAGCGCCACACGGCTAAAGTCGTGGGCTTTGGTCGCTAAAATCTAAAATACAAACCCTGGGTATTTTGTAGGAATGGCCTACCTTAATTATTTACTTTCCATCTATTTATTTCTATTTGCGGTTCTCCGGCGCCAAACCAGGTTACCTTAATCTCGGGTCGGCGGGTATAGTAATCTACGCTATCGGAATAGACTTTGAGTTTCGCACGTTTACAATCCGGGTTAGATTCGAGATGTTCTTTCAGGATAGCAATCGCGAGGCTTTCCGCATCGGATCTAGCAGTTTTTTCAGGAATAAAAATATCGACAACATAAGCGGCGTCGGTTATCGCCGGTTCAGATTTATCCGGACCGGAATAAAGGAGTTTATACTCTGTGTTTTTTTCGCGGGAACACGATAGCACAGCAAAAATAATTATTATGCAAATCAGTAAGCGGTTTCTCATATATTCCTCCGTGATAACAGGCATATATCAATGTAGATATTATCGCTTTTAAGGACAGAAAAATCAAGCGTAAATTATAAATAAAACAAAAGGGCGCTAAAGCACCCCTATAAATACGCGGTAACGGTATAGGTTTATTTGGCTTTTTGGGCGGCTTTTTCCTTAAGGCGTTTGTTTTCCTCCAACATTTCATTAAGCTGGTCCTCGAGAATCTCTATCCTTTTCGCTTTTGTTTTTGACCAGATACGATGGAGTATGGCCAGAGCCACAAGGAGCACCATATAAGATAGGACGGTCTGAATAACCGGCCCCCAATTTAGGATAGCTCCGATTACCATAACCAGAGAAAGCATAGCGATAGCTATTGTCCACGTAACCATATTGCTTTTTAACTTTAGCGCTAATTATATATTTCGAACAAACGACCTATTCCGCGAAAGCCTTATTCAGATTCTCGTAGTATATCGTAACGGTGGCGTTCTTGCGAAGTTCTTCTTCCTTTTTTCTGCGCAGCCCGGCGAGGTTCCTTTCGGTTATCGAACGCGTAAGTTCTTCCTTTACCTCTTCGAACGGCTTTTTCCCTTCGGGTATTTTCTCCAGAACAAGCATGACGATATACCTGTTGCCCTGCTCGATAGGACCGATTACATCGCCGGGTTCGGCATCAGCCAACATAGAATATCCGGTCTGGCTTCTACCCCTCAATTTCGAACCTTTGCGTTCGTCGCGGTTAGCATTGCTGGCGCTACTTCCCTGAACGTTTTCTTTGGATTTAGGCACTCGAACTATTTCGATATTATATCGACCTTCCCCTAGATTCTCTATATCGATTGCTCGCAACTCGGCAGCTTTTTGCTCGGCTATTTCCGCGTTTTCCGCTTTGATAGAGATAATTTTTGCCCGTTCGGGTTCATAAAACCTGTTAGATTTCTCGTATTCTTCTTTGACTTCCTCGATGGATGGTCTGGCTTCTTCGATAAGGACTTTCTGGAAATACATTTCAATCATCATCGAATTCTTAAAGGCCTCGGTAGCCGCCAGAACATCGGGGTCTTGGGCCATATTCGCCTTTTCCGCTTCCTCGAGAATAAGCGTTTTGTTAATAGCCCGTTCGAGCAGGTCTTCGGCATTACGGGAACCGATTCTCCTGACTACGCGGGACGAACCCGCAGTTTTGCTGTAAAATCTCTCGATTTGCGAAACCATCTCGTTGTTCTGGTCGGTAAGTTCCTCTACAGTAATCTCGACCTCGTTCACTTTCGCGACAACGTTTTCCGGTATCTGTTCTTGCGCGAAAAGCAGCGAAATGCAAAGCGCTAAGGTTATAATTAGATAGTTATTCCTTTTCATATAACTGCTCTCCTGTTCGATGTGTTTCTATAAATATCGATAGGGAAAATATACTATTGCTATAGGAATGTCAAGAAAATTAAAAGTCGTCGGGTTACCGCACGCTGTCACGCTCCGTGCTACGTCCTCATAAGGTTTATCGAATATATTATATCGGACGCACGGACTCCCGACCGATACACCGGGAGCCGCTCTCGCGCCAGCGGCCAGCGGGCTGTCTGTCCAGTCCTGGATTTCCGCTCAGATTCACGACCTATAAATTCGGTTCAAGCTATGTTTTTAACGATTTTCAAAGAAACTGGATACGTTATTTACGGTTCCGTTTTACAACCGTCGATTGTAAAAACGCTGTCCATATTAATAATCACACTGTCGCCGTCCGCCCAATTTCCTCTTACAGTTGCATATAACGAGTCCAGCGCGCCGAAAATGGTAAAAAAGAGGCTATCCGACGGTTCGCTGACAGTGTAGCTATCGAACAGGGCGCCGCCACGGAAAATTTCCACATCGAAAAACACTCGCATAGTATCAATACCCGTGCCGGTAGTGTCGTTTATTCCGAAAATCATCTGCTGGGTGCTACAGGACGTAAAACTATAGCACGGCAGCGGGCAATCGACCCAAACATCGACCGGCACACACGGTTTTATATAGATTTGCCAGCAGGTATCGAGCCGGTTGTCGGGGCAGTAATCGGTAGTATCGGTTACAGTTACGCATATATCGACAGTATCGCCGCGCGAAAAAGCAGATGCTGGCGTCCATTCGACAAGCCACGAGGCCCCATCCCAAACGACTGTCGGAGACTCTGGCAGTGCCTCGACAGTAAATACGATACTGCTGGTATCGACCCCGGTTATAGAATCGAACAGATGGAACGAAATGTTCGGTAAGGTATCGGTTATTATTGTATCCGGCGGCGGGACGATATCCCATATTACTGGAGGCGACAGGTCGACGAAGAACTCGACGCAGACGACCGAATCGAGCACGCCTCCGCATGTATCGACAGCATTCTCGACACAGGCGATAATGGTATCGCCGTCCCGGAACGTGTCGGGCGGTATCGGCGTAAATACGAGCGTCGAATCGCCGTCCCAGATAATTTCGCCATCGGTTACACCGTAATGAACGCCGTTAATAGTGAAATCGATAGATAGGGAGTCAATTTCACCGCAGCAGGGCGAAGAGCATATTACATAAAGCTCGAACAACATTCCAGCGATACCGCCTGCGTTGAACCCCATTATTTCCAGCGTATCGACTTCGCCGTGGAAATACGGCGTCAGGTCGAACTCGTGTAAGGTGCGCCAGCCGGTCGAACCGCCGCCGGGATTACCGTGCGTCGTGTCGATATAAGTGCCGTTTCCGTAGAGAGTGCCCTGATTATCGACCTGAATTCGGATGAATGCCGTGTCGATGGTTTCACAGTCGCTGTTGACAAGCACGCGGAACCAATCACCGTGGGAACTCGTAGCCGGATATTCACTCCAGACCCAGTTGCAGCTATCGGTATCGAGATGCACCCAATACGTTCCCCACGGCGTAGGGTCGAGGTAGAGAGCGTTCTGCCACGACATAGTAGTCGAATCGAAGTATTCCACAGTGGAATCGGTTGATGTGATTTTGACCATAGTGCCCCATTCGCAGCAACCGATATACGCCGTTATATTTTGGTCCTCGCAGGAGGTATAACTGCTTTCCGCCGGCTCGCCGAAATGTGCGCAAACTTCCGTAGTTTCCTCTATAACGGGAACTATACAATAGCGGTCGAACATCAAAGAAACAACCGGACTGTCCGGGTCCGCCCAGGTATAAACATAGTCGATACAAGGATAATCGACCCTGTTAAACGACGGAAATTTACTTCCTCGGGCGTTTGGAAACCGCGCCTGGTAGTCGTTCACGAGCACTGTGTCTATCGTGAATGTCGCCCCGCCATCCTCGGAAACCTTACAAAAGACGCTGTCGTTATCGTGATAAAGGACGTAGACATCGCCCGCATTATCGACAACGACGTCGCCACTATAATTAACATGTGCGT
>Ga0180301_10001903_pt1 | contig 16341 bp, 16 predicted proteins | sample GuaBasSediGuay16_FD_121797 | JGI IMG/M metagenome (GOLD analysis project Ga0180301, IMG submission 121797) | Subseafloor sediment microbial communities from Guaymas Basin, Gulf of California, Mexico - Guay16, Core 4569-2, 12-15 cm | ecosystem: Environmental > Aquatic > Marine > Hydrothermal... | reverse complement strand
TGCCTCTCAGATCTATTTTTATTCGCCTTCCATGCCATGTAATGACTATCTCATCATAACTTACTTCTCTAACACGTCCGTTAGGTATAGAGTTTGGCTCTGGAATTCTTCTTTTTATACCTATTCTCTCTTGGACAGCATTGTTAGGAGTCTTTGAGAGCTTGATAACATCGCTAACTGTGAAGTTACTTACTAGATATGTGGTGTGTGCTGCTTTCAAGATTTGTCCCAAAGCACCTACTGCAAATATCGCAGTTACTTTGAATTGATTAGTAATGATAGGTAATCTCTCGATTAGGGGTGTTATAGGTTCTAGATCGCGAGGAACTACCTGTTTTAACAGGTCATCCTTCAGAAGGAAGTTTACAGCACTACTGTCTTCATCAATCAAAAAACCTAAAACTCCGCATTCTAAAGCCTCGACAAGAGATGCTGCTTGGGAGGTAGAACCGCTTGCAGAATTTGTAGTAAAACTCTTCGTGTTCTCTATACCAGGGAGTAATCTCATAAATGGTGAAATATCAACTCCTCGTACAATTCTTCTATTCTCAACAGCTATTAAGGGTAGTTCATCCACAGCGATGACGAATTCTCGCCCATCTCCAGGAATATGGTTATAATGCGCTACTCGTAATGCTTCTAAAATGGTTGTTTTGCCATGAAAATTTGCACCGGCAAAAACTATCGTTTCTCCCTTCTTAAGGGCTAGACCTCTAACAGTTCCGTGATTTGGTAGATGAAACTCATATGCTAATTTATCCGGTACTTTAAATGGAATGGCCTCAGGAAGAGGAAAATCACTATCACCTCTACGAGGAAGAATGGATCCATTGGCTATGAATGCTACAAAGCCTTCTTCGCGTAATCTTTTTCTTAAGTATTCCTGATCCTCAAGTGTCTTTTTTATCTCCGCTAAAAACTCCTTCTTCTTATTCGTTGCTTTGAGACTATCAATAACTCGGGGAATCGTCTGAGAAAATAATCTCCTTAATCGTCCTCCTGAGAGTCTACGTCTAGATTTATACGGAGGGATAAAATCTAATCTAATCTCGAGATACCCATCTATTATATCTACAGAATTTCTTTCAAGAACAGCTTGTCCTGGTGGTTCCATCCACAACCAAGGTCGTCCCTCATATCTTATGCTACGATAAGTATATTCGGTGAAGAAGTGTTTAGCTGCTAATTTTCCGAAAGAATTTTCGAATAGGTCGTTTGGATATCGGAGATTATTCAGTGGGATGCGAACTCTAACTTTTCCAGGGATAGGAGCCGAAGGGTCCTTAGGGACATAATCTATGAGAATAAGAGTGTTATCATCGTAAGCATAAACTCCTAGAAGATTCTGGGCTGATCCAAATCCTTGTCCGTCTATTTTCTCACATTTTTTCAGGAGGTTAGAAATATCCGAAGTATCGGCATCAAATTGCATTTTTTATCTCCGTACTTCTTAGATAGCTATGAGGCATCTGCTGAGCATGGAGAGCAAAAGACGGTCTCTAAAATCTCGTAACTAGCTAGAATCAGGGCCATCGCGTCAAATATCTGGTTTTCTCTAAGATTCTTTTCTGCTTGATCAAGCAATTGCATAATTTTCGGTAAGTATTCTTTTCCTTCGTACTTACTTGATGAGATGTAGTAATAATCATCTAGATCAACAGTTAATTCTTCACCCACTATCTCTTCGATAAAATGCTTCATGTATTGTAGCTTTCTCTCTATCTCTATTATAAGCAAACGATATTCAATACTTTTTCTAGAAACTACTTTTAATTGTTCTAGGCCTCTTCTAACTTCTTTAAGAGTAGATAAGGCAAGATCCTTAAAAATGATCAGCTCAGTACTGTCTGGGAAATCTTCACTGTCTTCGATGAATTCTTCGTTTTCCTCAAATACATTTTCGTAATCTTCCCATAAATTATCATTAGACATTCTTAACCCTCAGAGTTAGTGAACAACATTCGCGGTCATATGAAACCGCCACTCATCATAGAACAATGCTCAGCGACTAAGCCCGTAATCATCCCTCCATGATGAAAAAATGAGTACTAACGTTTCTTTAAAAAAATTATGAAGTATAGAAATAGTGAAAGATCTATTCCGTCTTTCTTATTAGGAAAATGATTGCAAATATTATTGCTAGGCCTAAAAACAAGCTATCTAACATTTCTTTTTCTACCCCTCCGGTGAGAACAGGACTATTTAACCCATATTGATATCTCAATTATAGAACTTATTAAATAGATTTTTTTAATCTTTCTATTTTTGAGTGATAGCATGAAAACTAGTTAAAGAGGAATGAATTGTTTTTGCCGTAATTTTTGGCTGCGACTTATGATTCTCTCTGAAGGCAACGTGATATAATAATGGAGGTCCTTGTTTCTATTACGAAGGGGAGGTCCCTTAATTTCCTAACTAACTCGAACAGTTCATGAGCATCTGTTGTCTCCGCATATAGAATTACATCTATTTCTCCAGTGACGACAGAGCAAGATTTTATCTCCTTGAATTTTTGCATGTTTTTTTCAAGCTCTTCTATTGGGATAGGTTTTAATTTAAGGAGAATATACGCAGCAATAGGCAAGATAATTCACCTTTGGAGATAATTAAGTGCCGAATCTAGTAAACACTTTTCAGTTATTTAAAGCTTGAGCAATATACCTACTTTTACTAGACAGAAAATCTATAGTGATGAAGCAATTTCGCGTATTCTTGCTAACCACTTATCTATATCTGCCAATAGTTTATTCTTATGATCTTCTGAAAATGCGTTAGTACTTTTAAGATAGTCTTCTAATTCATTTATCGTAGCATCTATCTCCAATATCAGGGATTCGAATGCTTTTTCAGAGGATAATAGACTGGATGCTTCCCTAAGATCACTCAGTATCATGTAAGGATTCATGTCAAGTTCGATCATATCTTTTATGGTGATTAATCTTTTCTGTACCTCCATAACCAATAACAGTATCTTTCGGAATTTATCTCTCATTCTATTCCTTTCTCTAAGAAACTCAATCGTAGACTCGACTATAGCTTTCGCAGTATGTAATACGTAATTCCCTATATCATCGAAACTTGAGTCGGATCTGCCTAGAACTACTTTATTGTCTCTAATGGATACGTATAACTCAACGTATCTATCTGTACCCCTACCGGGGAAGAAAAGAGTAGCCTTTTTAAGAGAGTCGTTTCTTTCCTTTAACAATGCACCAGCTAGCATTAGTTGCTCAATTATTTTCCCGAACAGCTCTGTTTTATCTAGATTTTCGAAGTGAATCGTAGCTTCTTGATAACTGGGTTGAACTTTTATTTTCTCTTCTTTGGCTATCATTGGTGCTCTAGGTGGCTGTTTTACAAGCATATGTAAAAGTCTGGTATTTTCGCCGATATTTTCTATCATGTCATAAGGCATTAAGAAAGCGATTGAACTGAGAACATAAGTTCTGGTACGGGGATCAAAAGCTATTACTGGTGAACCATCTTTTGCAAAAGCTATAGATAGGAACTCTCCAATTGTTTTCAGAGGATAGATAGTTATTTGGGAGGGAATAATGCACTTAATACCATATGAGGGCACGGTTATAGTTACGAAATTTTTCTCGCTTCTCAAAGGTTTTGATACGTCATAGGCTATGGAGAGATTTTGTCTCCTCAACAAGTTATTTAACTCTAGTATCTCTTGTACGCTTGCAGTAACTTTAGGAGCTATTATTCTCGGTACGGTTATTTCGTGGTGAATATAGGTAGGTTCTAGGATAAGTATCACATCAGCTTCTTCAATTTTTTCTGAAATCTCGTAACCACCTAACCTGACACCCGCTATAAGCCAATCGCTTACAGACCCTACTATGTAAGCTTTCCCTAGTTCGGGAGCACTTTCTTTAAATTCAATCATTTTGATATTTTCTGGTACTTCGTCCGCGATGATATCGATCTTAATAACTCCTGCTTGTTTTTTCACGGATAAAATAGGGTAATGTTTCCCATCAATTACCGCGAAATCTCCCGGCCTCGCCTCTACCGTTTTTTCTGTCTCTACTAAGATGCTTACTATTCGATTCGCACTTTGCCATACCCTTATGATTTTGAGGAACAAAATAATCACCGAGCTTTACTCAAACTAAAAACATATTTAATTATCTTCCTGAAAATTTTTTCATCAATCCCCTTTGCTTGTTTTGCCAAGAAAGCTAAGCTGTCAAACGTTTTTAGGAAGGTTCCTATGAGTTCAAAGGAGTCTTCCTTTAGGCTTTGCCTCAATAATCGATTATAGAGCTTTGAGAGATCATCTTTTGGTGCTTTTAATCGTTTTTTCCCATCTATTATTTGATTATTAATCAGATCTATAATAACTCTATCAACTATTTCCTCAGCACTAGTAAAGGTTGATGAAAAAACGATGTTTAGTTCTTCTTGTAGAGGCTTTATAGAGAAAGAAGAGACAGAGATCTTACTTCTTATAGAATTTGGTAGGAGGTAAAGGAGAATATCTATTAAATCACAGGAAGTCAATGCTTTCTCGGCAGAAATATCATATATGTCGATAGTATTCGGATCTACGAGAAATAGTAACTTTTCCCTCCGAATAATACTTGATAGGATTACAGAGAGGAAATCAACGTTAATCACGTTGTCGACAACTTCCTTTATATTTTCTTCGATCTGTCTAATTGAGTCATGTAAATTCTTCAGCAACTCCCTTAATTCGATATATATGGGAGGGATTGATCCTAACGAGTATTCCTTTTTATGAAATTTGACCAAGTATTTTATTGGGAAGTAGAAGTAAGATGAATATTCCTTTTTTAAGAGGAGGATATGTGCGTGCTGTCTACCTGGTCGCCCAAATTCGTCCTTACCAGCAATTGTTACAAAGCTGATAGCTGTCGTCTCGTTAGGGAGATTAAATATTCTTAACGCGGCTTTAAACGGAATTTCTGGACTAATATAAAAGTGTTTAACTAGAGCATTTCGTACTATCTCTTCTTCAGTCTCCTGATCCACATTCGTTGATGAAGCTACTATTCTGTAATCTCCTCCATGACCAGATGTGTAATGAAGTTGATCGATCCGGAAGCTTTCTGGAAGATTAATCATCATATCCTTCGCCAATAGAATACTCGTTATAATCGATACTTCCTTAAAATATTTCTACATGTTTTCTATGAGCCATAAAAATGGCTTCTCAACATCTATTGGCTTGATCTCTTTTCCTTCCATTCTCAGTGTTTCGGGATCTCCACCAAATGCTGAAACTGCGAAGAAAGCGAATTTTTTCACGTTTTTCAGGATATGCATTGTGTTGAATACCGGGTTTGTATACTGCCAGAATGCTTGTTGAGGATTATTGATTCCGTATAAGTCGTTTTTAGTAAATACGAATGCTATTGGCCTATTTGTTTTTTTGTTAAAACCTTGAGTGAGGTATTCAATGAATCGATACATTAGCCATACCTGCGTGACACGAAGGTCAGGATCGGGACTTGGCTCTATTAAGAAGAGATAACCCTCTCCAATATCTATTAGAGCCCTAAATGTTGGTCCCATGCGTTGGATCTCTCCACCAGCTAGATCATAAGTCTTTATTTCTAGTTTTCGACCATTTATTCTAAGAGATGCGTGAATGATTAATCTCTCACCAGGTTTTGTGGGTTGAGGCCCTTCTCCACGAAGAATCCAGCGCATCATTTCCATATAGTAGTCAAGCCCAGAATGGATCTTTATGTCACGAACAGTCATCATTTTTGAAAGCTTATTGATTAGCATAACTAGGTATGCTGTTTTTCCTACTCCTCGTATCCCAAAAATACTTATGTTACGGGCCCTCTTTATGAGTGAAACCACTTTTCACCACCATTAATAATCTATTTTTAAATCTACAATAAATATAAATTATTCCACAACCTCTATGTTTAAAAAAGGACTTTTATTCTCTTCCTTATAATCCACCTCAAGGGTTCGAATAGCTTCTTGATTTTTTCTCTCTCATCTATATTTATCGAGAAAGATTCATTATTAATGTCTAATCTTGCATTAGAGTAATCGAATATAGCATAGTTCTTGAATCTTCCACTGAATGCCTCTATAAGATTATTTAATTCGTTTTTTTCAGCTAACATCACTAATGCCACGGGATCTTTCACCTTTGATTGATAAATAAACAATCTCGTTGTCTTTGCTCTTATTATTAATCGCAAAATATGAGCCAACAAATCTTTGCTCATCTCGGGAGAAACAACTATTGCGAAACTGTTGAATCTATTCACATAGTTAATTATGTGGAAACTTAGCCTTGAGAGAGATACTCTAATGACGTAAAGCTCGAAAACAGCGTTTAAAGTGGTCATAGCATAACAAATATATGTTGTCTCATCGATGTTTACTCCTTTCAAGAGCAAAGCCAACTTTTGGAAGTATTCACTATCTGTTCCATATCTAAAGAATCCTTCCTCTTTAGTCACGAGATAGTTCATCCACAGCAATCCTATAGCATTGCCTAGTTTAAGCTGATCAGTCAATATCAATAATTTAACCCTTCTAGCCATTTTCGTCAACTTGTTCCCTAAAATAATTGCGAGTACAGATCATACCAACTAGGAGAATGTTGATGATTAGGGGTTTTAAAAATATGCTAACGATCTCCGAAGCTAAAGTTATTCTTACCCTAATTTTTACACTTGTTGCAGGATTTGATGATTACAAGGACAGAAGAATTCGTAATGAATTATCATTCTCCTTCTTAGTTTTTAGTCTTTATTTCTGTATTATCATTGATCCGTATGACATGAAGTATATTTTATGGAAACTAAGTCTCATTTTCCTACTAGTTATACTATACATGCTAGGAACTATAGGAGGAGGCGATTTTAAAATACTTTTAGCATCACTACTCGTCAGCAGGAACAGTATCTTTCTAGCGAGTCTTATATTAGCACTATTATTCGCAGTAGTGATGTCGCAGTATAGAAAAACTAATGAAATACCGCTCCTCAGCTTCTACGCTCCAATATACTTAAGTATCTCAATAGTCTTCACTCTAGTTTAGCTTTAAAGAAGGAGCTTAAAACAGAGTATCGGAGTACTGATGAGTATTTTTATACCACTAAAGATCTCGTTGAGGAGAAGAAATGGCACGAATTACTGAAGTAACAATAAAAGATATCGATGAAAAAGGGTTCGGAATTGGGTATTTGGATAATGGAAGAGTAGTTAGAGTTCCTTACGCTCTACCCGGAGAGCGCGTTCTGGTTAAGATAATTTCTAGACGAGGCGAAAGTATATTACTAAAAATTATTGAAGAATCAGAAAGACGAATACATCCTCTCTGCCCATACTTCGGTGTCTGTGGAGGATGCTTTTGGCAACATATAAAATACGAAGAACAGCTCAGAATCAAGCAAGAGATCGTTAGAAAACACTTCAAAAAATACGAGAGTGCGTTGCAAAATATAATAGGTTCTAAGAAAATATGGAGATATAGAAATAAGATGGAGTTCTCCTTTGGAGAAGGATCCCTAGGTACGATATTAGGACTCAAAGTCAGAGGACGATTTGATAAAGTGGTAAATATCGACGCTTGTCTTCTCCAGAAACAAGAAGCTGATCAAGTTTTAAGACGTGTAAAAAAATTCTCGAATGATTCTAAGTTGATCCCTTATGATCCCAAAAACCACACAGGTTTCCTTAGACACCTAGTTATTCGGACAACATTCTTCACCGATCAACTAATGGTGAACATCATCACGACTTCTAGTGGAGACCTAGACATAGAAAAATTATGGAATCTTCTGGAAGTAGATTCTCTTATCTGGTCGATTAATGATTCAGTAGCGGACGTAGCGATGGGAGATGTTAAAAAAGTTTTTGGAAGCCAGTATATTGAGGAGAAACTGCTTGGGTTGAATTTCAAAATTTACCCATACTCGTTTTTCCAAACGAATCCCGTACAAGCCGAGGTCATGTATAAGTTGGTAAAAAATTTGGCTGGCTCTGGTAATAAAGCACTTGATCTTTATAGCGGAATCGGTGTTATGGCGCTTATTATTGCAGAAAACTTCTCGAAAGTCGTTGGGATCGAAGTTGTTCCCGAAGCTATTAAGGCTGGCAATGAAAATGCGAAAATAAACGGGATCAATAATGTAGAATTCCTCGAGGGGAAAGTGGAGGATCTTCTGCAAAAAATAATTAATGAGAAGGTAGATTTAGTAATAACTGACCCCCCTAGAGCAGGTATGCATAAAAAAGCTCTTCAGGCGTTAGCGAAGATGAACCCGCCCAAGATAATATATGTTTCATGTAATCCCAGAACTCAGAAGGAAGATATTGAAAAATTGTTGCGTTTCACAAATAATGGTTATGAAGTAAAATTGGTACAGCCAATAGATATGTTTCCCCATACACCACACATCGAGAACATAGTTTTATTAGAAAGAAAAAAGTAGACATTCGCCAAGCTGTTAAAAAAGCAAACCGATAATCCCCAATATAATTAGGAGAAACAAGAGATTATACGATAACATCTTGTGAAAAACAAAGCTGGCGACGACTGCTCCTTTGAGAAGATTATTAACTACTTCATCTCCTAAAACTCTAACGCTATATTCTTTTATCTCGAACCCTAATTTACCCTCCTTTAACCTCTCTACCGCTCTTTTGCAAGCCTGAGCTACGCATTCCTTAATCTCTTCAGCCTTTTCCTTGCTCAATAAAGGATAGGCACTTTCGGGACCTAATGCGTTGACTATGTGTGTATCCGTAGTTAAGACCTCTGCATCATCGAAGCCTAGAGAGAGTACATAGTCTCTAATCTCATCTCGGAGGCCTTCTCCAAGATTATTTGCGTCGATAATTATCCATGAGTACTTTCTAGAACCCATTTCATAGACTAAACAACTTATACCCAGCGGTCCTAACCCATCCTTAATCCCTATTTTGTCGCAATTTACCCTGTAGAAGCCATATCTAAATCTGTCGACTTTTTTCCAAGGTAAATTTTCAATATCACGAAGAATATCCACTATTTCTAAGGCTTCGTTATCTCTTATAGTGAGGAGTTGAGCATTAGTGACGTCTTTTATTGAATTGTGCGCATCTACTAATAATCCATCAAAGTTCCTTATACGTAGGAGTTCTCTGGCGAAAAGTCCTATACCGTAATCAATGTCATCGAAAGCAGAATTATGCTTCGAAACAATTATCAGAAAGTTGTTTCCTGCTCTTTGTATGAAGAAAGATAGATGCTTCTTATCTATTCTGATCGGCTCGAAAATATCCTCTCCTAGCCGTATACTGTTAATATCATTCGAGATATCCTCTGCTAGTTCTCTGATATAATCTTTTTTAGGCATATTTTGACCGTGAGAACAAGCTCCATGAAGAATTACGGTATCAATTTCGCGGAGCATTCTTATTTGCGAAGCTAAATGATAGGGTAGATTGGAGCTTCCAATATCTAAGAAAGGTCCTGGATGAACATTTGGCACAATTACAACTAGTGCTTCATCATCTTCTTCGCTCCCTAGTTTCAAGAGCCCTATGGGAATATCCTCTACATGAGACGTCTTATCAAATAGCTCCTCGATGAAGTCGTACTTATGATCGACCCATGCAAAAACGAATGCTCTAACTAAACTAAGTCCTTCCAAACCAGTTAATCTTTCGATAGTTCTTAAGGGCAGTTGTGTAGTTATGTAGATGCTTGCCAAAATCATCAATACTCCAAAAGTAAAGAGCAAGGCTTCTTTACTTGTTAAATTCTTTTTACTCATTATAACCAATAGTGATGGCGGGAGAAACGTTAGCACACTTGTTATTATTGCCTTAACTTCTGAAATAATAGATGTGGTTAAGACTACTAGAAAAAGAAATGCTATAGGAAAGCCCACTGAGGCTATCAGAAAAGCGAAGGAGAAACCCTTATGAAATCTAGTGATTAATTTGCTCAACATCATAAGTCCTATTGAAATACTAACCACGAAATCAAATAAGAAAAGTGATCGTCTTATATCCAGTACACTTTCCCTAGTCGTTCTTAATAGGCTCTGGTAAATAATAAGAGATGCTACAACACATACCGTACAAAGAATTAAGTTAAACATGGTCTGCAAGTGGATTACTATGATATAGGCTGTCAAAACGATGAGGGTTAGGAGGATTACTCTTGATAGTTTTGGCAGAGAGAATAATTTCTCATACTCTGTTAGTGCCTCCTGCATTCTAACCTTACTCATTTCTTAGAAACCTCCGCTACCTCACTGATTATTTCTTGGATAGACATTATTGCCACTTTTATTTCTCCTTTTGAAAAACGAGGTATGTACCAAGCAGCTTTTGCACTATTCGTAGCGATGCCTTTAATGCCTAAATATTCTATCGGCGACACAACCATACACGTATCCGTGAATATCTTCACATTCTTTCTACGAAGCCTTTCTAGAACACCCTGCTTTCTAAGTAATTCCTTAACATAGCGAGAAGTAAATATCCAGAAGTGTACATCTTCTTTTATTCTCTTATTTTGCAATCTTTTATCTATTTCAAGAATTTCTTTTACAGATGCATGAGGACAACCTATAGCCACTAAATCGATCTTCTCTGGTTTTTGGAAAAGTCTTTCCTTAGCCTCCTTTAGTTCATTCTGATCAATCGTGATACTTTCCATACTTTGAGACTCTGCCGTAAAATTTCTCTTTCTAACAGCTTCTGGCGTTATATCAGCTACGTGAAAAAGTGCTAAGGATCCACTAGCAGCTAATGCGGCGCCCAGAAGTCTTAAATCTGAGAAAAATGGGGGTTTGTGGAAATAAAAAATCGGTACCTCCTCGGCGCGTAATTTTTCTCCAATAACAATACCTAATAAGCCATAATGAGCCTCGCTCGAAAGCTCGAATGGGACATCTATTTTTACGGTTGGCACTCGGTTCTCGTCTAAAAGAAGACCGTATTTAGGCACTTTGCCTAGGATTGCTGCGGATAGTGCCTCTAAATTACCATGCCTATTTGTTCGAGCACCTATAAGAGAATTCACAGTTATCACAGCTGATGACTCTGAAAAGGCCACTATTTCGCCAAATTTTGGAGTGTTTCCGCAGAAGTACGGGGCACACGTTAAGATAGGCTTAATACCTAGCTTCTCATATGCTTTAACCAACCTAATCTGATTTCTAGCGAATTCCTCGGGTATCCCCATCTCTCTCCATAATTCCAGATCCATCCCGGCGGGATTAAGTGTTGCATATGTACGAACCCTTATTCCTTCCCTTACCATGTCTTCAAGCAATTCTATCATATGCATACCAGCGGTTTTATAGGAAACCCCAGATACATGGACTCTTGAGACTGGTACAAACTCTTCCGTCTCCCAGATCCTAGCTAAGACGCTTAATAATTGCTCTATTCTCTCCAACCAACTTGTCTTCAACCTTTAAGCACCCTTATCATAGCTTTCTTGGAGTTCTCGGGAATAAGCTCTACAATATCGCCTGATGAAACAATATCAAAAATTTCTTCTGGAACACGCGAAATCATGGGAATTCCAGCAAAGATCGCACCCGCCACAACTACTGGGTCTACCTCAATAGTAACCAAAGCTAGGGGTGCATTCCCTCTTTTCGCGAGGCCATATATCACACTTGCCCCAACAGTGCTTCCTCGCCCACCTCGGAAAATGAATACAGTATTTCTTATAGATCGTCCACGAATATCACTGAAAGGATCAACGATTATTCCTGTTTCGATATCCACATCTCCTAGAAAAGAAATTTTAGAGGATGAAACAATAGCCTTTCCCCTAATAATCCCCGTCCAAGGATTTATTATCTCACCAAAAAGTTCTCTAGACTTAGTCATCTATGGCAGAACCTCCCCACTCCATCTCTTGTATAAGGAATGCTCAATGCCTAGTTGATCAAGGATTTTCCCTACAATGAAATCGACAAGATCCATGATTCTTTCTGGTTCATGATAGAAACCCGGACAGGCAGGTAGTATCACTACTCCTAGTCTAGCTAGCTTTAACATGTTTTCTAGGTGAATAGCGTTAAGAGGAGTTTCCCTAGGAACCAATATCAGTTTTCGCCCCTCCTTGATAGCAACATCCGCCGCTCTAGTAATTAAATTATCTGCTATCCCATTAGCTATCATTCCGAGAGTTTTCATGGAACAAGGCACTATTACCATTGCATCGAACTTGAAAGAACCACTGGCTATGGGAGCCGTCATATCCGTGTTTAGAAAAACTCGAGTAGCTAAGCTCTCTATGTAACTTGGATCCTGGTCGGTCTCGATACTAATAATCTTCTTAGCTGTTTCGCTCATTATGAGATACGTCTCCACGTTCTTATTTGCAAGAACCTCCATTAATCTTATTCCATAAATAACTCCAGAAGCTCCAGTTATTGCCACGATTACTCTCAATTAAGACCCCTTTTTTAACTGGCCAAACCTTACATACAGCTAAAAATTCTTTTTATCTCCAAAAATATATGCTTTCTTTTTTAAGGTGCAGGATTTGTAACGATTGGTGCTCTTTTCATGATTATCTATCCCCGAACCGCAAATAAAACTCCCAGAGCAAAATGCAAGGTATGTGGCGAAGAAAAACCATTAGCTCAAATCCTAGGAATTTGCAAAGAATGCATCATTGAAAGGTTCGAGGATGCTAAGCCATTCATCATAGAAGCTTTTAGATACACACGCCTAAGATTTGGGTTGCCTACCCAACCCCCGAAGAGCGAAGATGGAATACTTTGTTCTCTATGTTCTAATGAATGCAGAATTGGTATAGGCGAGATAGGTTTTTGTGGAGTCAGATGGAACGAAGAAGGAGTTCTGAAAAGTCTTTCAACAGCATCAAAAGCACCTCTGTATGCTTATCTTGACCCTCACATAACTAATTGTTGTGCCGCATGGTTTTGCCCAGCAGCTACTGGCGTAGGGTATCCACGATACGCTGTAAGAAAAGGACCAGAGTACGGATACTATAATCTAGCGGTCTTTTTCTATGGATGTAATTTCTCCTGTCTCTTTTGTCAGAACTGGGAGCATAAGAAGGTTAGTGAGGCTAGAGTTCTGTCGGCGGAAGAATTAGCCAACGAAATTCTTCGTAACGAGAAGATTACATGTATTTGTTACTTCGGGGGTAGTCCAGAGCCTCATCTCCCTTATACCATTCGAGTAAACAGCATTGTTTTAAGAGAGAAAGATGACAGAAGAGTAGTAAGGATTTGTTATGAATGGAACGGTGCTGGTAATCCGAAGCTTGTTAGGAAGGTAGGAGAGCAAGTCCTGGTGAGTGGTGGTATTATAAAATTCGATATAAAAGCTCCCAATCCTCAACTTAATTACGCTCTTACGGGAACAACGAATGAAAGAGTCTTTGATAATTTCAAAATGCTATATGATGAGTTCTGGCACGAAAGACCCGAGATACCCATAATCACTGCAACAACTCTATTAGTACCAGCGTATATTGGTCCAGAAGAAGTAGAGGAAATCGCAAAGTTCATTGCTGAAATAGACCCTAATATCCCCTACTCATTACTAGTTTTCCACCCAGATTTCATGATGATGGATCTACCCATAACGCCAAGAAAAGTCGCAGAAGAAGCTCTTAAAAGAGCTCGGAAGTATCTAAAAAATGTGCATTTGGGGAATAGATTCTTATTATCATATGCACCAGAGGATCTTTAATTAACGCAATAATCTCTGCGTGATGAGATTGGCTACCCCTGAAAAATAATGATGAGCGTTTGGGGGGCTGATAATTCCTCATAGGTCGTTCTATGCCAGAATGTAAAAGCTTTAAATTTAAATAGGAAACTAACACACATTCTTTGAGAAAATCATTTCCAAACGCTCCAAATGTAGCTTCAGCTCCAAAACCTAACAAAAACTCCTAACTGGAGGTAAAGAAGAATGTCCACCGAACAAACTCAGGAAGAAAATGTCCCCGTTATTTATATTGGTAAGAAGCCCCTTATCAGGTATGTAATGGCAGCCATGGCTATAATACTCAACGAGGCACCCAAGAAGCTAAAAATCTCTGCACGTGGAAGAGCCATTAGCAGAGCTGTTGACGTAGCCGAGGTACTAAGAACAAGATACCTACCAGGCATCATTGATGTAGAGAATATCAAAATAGGCACTGACGAAATCCGCAACCCACAGGATCCCAACAGAATCGACAGAGTAAGCACTATTGAGATAACACTGGTCAAGAAGAGAGACATCGTCCCACCACAAACAGAGTCCAGCTAAAAACTCTAAAAGAAAGCTTTCCTTTGCACGTTCTCGAAAAATTCTTCTTCTCACCTATCTATTTTATTGTTTTAAGAAATAAGGTTTAATTCCCAAGCTTTCTGTTCTTCTCCTATGTTGATATCTCGACCAAACTCCTGAAAGAGTTAATTAATTTTCTTAAAAACTCTAGAGATAGTTCTTCTCACAAAATGACTATCCTTATCAGGCGGTGTGCTTTGCCTCATTATGAAGTTAGGCCACTAGAAATACTGACAATGAAAGAAAAACTCTTCTCCCAGTTCAAAGAAGAGTTGTCAGATATAGAGATAGAAAGAGCTCTACGTGATCCTCACGCAAAGAGATCACCGAGATGGTGTGGTATCACTGTTCATGTAACAGTGAACTGCCCATTCGCATGTTCCTACTGCTATATCGAGAATATGGGGTTCCGCTTCAGCAATCCAAAACCATATCCATTAAGCGGAAAAGAACTAGCCTTTGCTTTATTATCCAATAAAACATTCTTACCAGGACGAACAGGGTCACTTATAGCTATCGGCTCTGTCTCCGAACCATTTATTTTCCAGAACAAAGCTTTAGAGTATCTAGAATGGTTAGGTAGGCTAGGAAACCCATTGCAATTCTCGACTAAGCAGTACATATCTCCAAGTCTAGCAGAGAAAATCGCCGAGATATCAGAGAAGTATGGCCTATCGATCTCACCATTAATCACCATAGTAACTATAACCAAGGCGGATGTCCTCGAGAAACAAGCTCCTCCTCCAGACAAAAGATTAGATTCCATAAAAAATCTAAGAGATGCTGGTCTCCGCCCGATACTATTTCTCCGACCCGTAATCCCAGGCATAAACGTAGAAGAAATACCCCTAATTATTAGAGAAGCCAAGAAAGCAGGCGCCTACGGAGTCGTTGTAGGAGGATTCAGAGTCACAAAAACTATACTAGAGAGATTAGAAAACGCGGGATTAGATACACTAGAAATAAGAAGAAGACTAAAGAAAATAGACGAAAAACAAAGAGCAGTACCTTTCCCAGAAAAGAAAAGCATCATAGAAAACATTAGGAAACAAGATCTTGTCGCATGGGCATCGACTTGTTGCGCAAATTCATGGACAGCGGAGGTACCTTGCCCCTCAGCATGCTTTATCGATGGACCCTGCACAAAATGTCCAAACGGGTGCCTATATCCATATCACGTACCTTCACTTGAGGAAACTGTAGCAGCATTAGAAAAACTAGGAATCAGAGCCATTGTTAGAGAAGATACCGTCTATCTCCCTAATCGAACCGCACAAGGAATAGCATTTCTTGTTAGAACCATATCCAGAAGGAGAGTAAAGATCAGGCGAAAATAAGCATTAAGCATCACTAATACGCTTAAGCAACTTATAGTATTCTTCCTTCAAGACACCTTTCAATTTTTCCTCGAAGAAATCCAAGAAAGCATGTCCATCCTCAAGCACGTATAAGAGATGATCCCGTAGCTCTCTCTTATAATCAGCATGTTCTTCAAGATAGTTAATAACATCCTCAGCCGCCTCATCAGGTAGGTCTTCCCCTACGAACTTACCATTCATTAAGATGCTAGACATTATGAAATCATCAAAAGAAATAGTGCCTTCCAGAGAATCTCTAATATCAAAATACGCAATAAAGAAACCCCTCATCAGAGTCTCTCCAAACCCCTTATATTGCTTAGGACGCTTATCAACCAAAACACTAATTTTTATCATCAGAGAGCACCAAAAATTTATGAAAAAGGTTAAATGATGATGGTCAGGAAATCTGACAACATGATGAATTATTCCCGCACTGATACGTTTCCTACTTCAAGAATTTTTCTTCCCACTCTTTTAAATGTTGTATGCTCTCCTCAACTGATGCGAATCTTTCTCTCGCAGCCTCAACATCCTCCTTTGTAACCTTGTTCCTTCCGTTTATTTTTGCTCTCTCAGCTGCTGGTGCCATCAATTGTACTGCATATCTTAGAGAAATTTCGGTACCATACCTGACCAAGAGTTCCATCGCCTCGTCATCCAGTTCAATACCTTCCTCCCTCGCCCTAATCTTGATAATTTC
>Ga0180301_10001902_pt1 | contig 16344 bp, 14 predicted proteins | sample GuaBasSediGuay16_FD_121797 | JGI IMG/M metagenome (GOLD analysis project Ga0180301, IMG submission 121797) | Subseafloor sediment microbial communities from Guaymas Basin, Gulf of California, Mexico - Guay16, Core 4569-2, 12-15 cm | ecosystem: Environmental > Aquatic > Marine > Hydrothermal... | reverse complement strand
TGACTAACTGATAAAATTTATCTTTACCTATTGTCTCTGCCTTCTTTTTTAATTGTTCCTTGTCAAACCCGAATCTTGAAACAATATCCTCCATCTTCTTTTCTAACTGCTCTGGGCTAGAAGCCAAAACCTCTTTCCTCTTCCGATAAATCGTCTCCCGATGGATATTCATTACATCATCATACTCCAATAAATACTTTCTTGAATCAAAATTCATCCCCTCAACCTTCGACTGCGCCTCCTCAATCGCTTTGGAAACAATCTTTGCCTCAATGGGCTGGTCCTCAGGAATCTTCAAGGCAGACATCAATGACTTTATCCTGTCTCCTCCAAATATCCTCATCAGGTCATCTTCTAAAGAAACAAAAAACTGAGAACAGCCTGGGTCTCCCTGTCTTCCTGCCCTTCCTCTTAACTGATTGTCAATCCTTCTTGCCTCGTGCCTCTCAGTTCCGATAACCATCAGTCCTCCAAGTTTCCTTACCTTCTCCGCCTCTTCAGGATCAGGAGGGTTCCCCCCTAAAATTATATCTACCCCCCTTCCTGCCATATTGGTGGCTACGGTTACCTGGCCAACCCTTCCTGCCTGAGAAATAATTTCTCCCTCCCGCTGATGGTTCTTGGCATTAAGAATCTGGTGAGGAATCCCTTCCCTTTCTAATAGTTTACCAATATATTCATTTTTTTCAACCGACCTTGTACCCACCAGGATGGGCTGGCCCCTGCTATGCCTTTCTTTTATTTCCTTAATGATTGCTCTAAATTTTGCCCTCTCGGTTTTGTAAACCCTGTCCGGCAAATCTTTCCTAATCATTGGCTTGTTGGTAGGAACAACAATTACCTCCAATTTATAGACCTTATCAAATTCTTCAGCAGATGTGACTGCGGTCCCAGTCATACCAGCCAACTTCTTGTAAAGCCGAAAATAGTTTTGAAAGGTAATTGAAGCCAAGGTCAGCGACTCTGGCTGAACCCTCACCCCTTCCTTCGCCTCAATTGCCTGATGGAGACCTCCTGACCACCGCCGGCCAGGCATCAATCTGCCGGTAAACTCATCAATAATAATCACCTGGCCATTCTTGACAATGTAATCCCGGTCTCTTTTGAAAAGGGTTTCTGCCCTTAATGCCTGCTCTAAGTGATGAAGGTACTTTATCCCCTTCTGTTCATAGATATTGTTCATCCCAAGAATTCTTTCAATTTTATCAATTCCTGATTCGGTCAGGGTAACCGCCTTCATCTTTTCGTCAATCTCGTAATCTGTTTTCGGGTCTAATTGGGGGATAATTCTGGCAAACTCTTGATACCAGTTTGAACTTTCTGTATCCGGAGCAGAGATAATCAAGGGTGTCCGTGCCTCGTCAATTAAAATTGAGTCAATTTCGTCAATAATGGCAAAATTAAACCCACGCTGAACCTGGTCCTTTAAATCATAAACCATATTATCCCGCAGATAATCAAAGCCGAACTCGTTGTTGGTGCCATAGGTAATATCAGCAAGGTAGGCAGCCTTTCGGGAACAGGGTCTTAAATAATCCTCCACCACCTTAAAAGAACCCATCTCATCCCTAATCCTATCCTTTTCCTCGTCTGGTTTTTTATATTCTGGGTCATATAAAAATGACTGCTCATGATTAAGGCAGCCAACTGAGAGCCCGAGAAAATGATAAATCTGGCCCATCCAGACAGTATCCCGCCTGGCTAAATAATCGTTAACAGTAACCAAATGACAGCCCTTGCCGGTAAGGGCATTGAGATAAAGAGGCAGGGTGGCAGTAAGCGTCTTTCCCTCTCCGGTCTTCATCTCGGCAATTTTCCCCTGATGTAAAACAATCCCTCCAATTAATTGGACATCAAAGTGACGCTGTCCTAGAGTCCTCTTTGCTGCTTCCCGAACCACGGCAAATGCCTCAGGCAAGATATCGTCAAGGGTTTCCCTTCCTCCCGCTAACCGCTCTCTGAACTCTTTGGTTTTCTCTTTTAGTTGCTGGTTCGATTCCTTTTCAAGTTCTTTCTCAAGAGAGTTTATCTTGTCCACCAACCCTTGAATCTTTTTTAGGTATTTATCATTGGCATTGCCAAAAAATCTATCCAAAATTGACATAATTAGAGATAGGCATAAAACTCTCCCTTTCTCTTTAGTTTTTTGGGTCTTTTGGGAATATACCTAAAAATATACAAGGAGGCGGCTAACTTCGGGTGTCTTTTAATAATTCCTTCTTCTATCAAGGAGGTAAACCTTCTCAAAATCTCCTTGTCTTCTTTATAGAGCATTATATAGGGATAAGATATTTTTCTTTTAATAATCTCATCTATTACCAGATTGTTTTTGCTGAAAAATTCCTGCAAAAACAAAAACCTTTTACCAATTGATTCATCCCCCACTTCTAAAAAAACCCTTGCCCCCTTGTCTGACAATTGCCTTATGCCAAAACCCACAAATTCTTCCACTCCCGCCTGGGTATAGACAGGGTTCGTCAGAAAGCCAATAAATTTTTCTTTAGATTTTCTTCTTTTCCTAATATCTAACCTCTCAGTTTCAATTTTAAGATTAAATTTATCAGCCAGAAAGGCAATAGAGGAAAGAATCTCCTTATCAGCATCTATGACCTTCAACTGAAAATCAGGATTGGACAGAGCCAAGATAACAGAAATAAAGTCATCGTCTCCGACAAAAAGAAATGGTCCTTTTAATGGGAGGACCTCTGATATCTTGCTTACCAAAAACAAAGCCGAACCCTGAGAAATAGGCATCTGGTCCCACTCCTTCTTAACCCTAAAAGGACAGATTTTCTTAAAAAGATTAATCACATAATCACTCTTTTTTATCCTCACCCCCAGTTTTTTTTCTAAGACATTTTTTATTTCTCCCTCTTTTAGGGGAGGAAGAATCACCTTCTTCAGTTCCTTTTTTAATAAAATTGGCCTCCCGCTTTTCTCTACCTTTATAATTTTCTCTTTGACCAAAAAATCCAAATAGGGCCAGAGGTTCCAGTCCTCGCTTGATGTTTTTTGAATAAATTCTAAAACATTTTCAGAATAGATTATATTCTTGATGTCGGACAAAAAATCAATGAAACTGGGCTGATAATAGTTCTTGTAAAATTGGTAAAGTTCTCTATCGGATATCTTTAGTTTTTTCAAACTGGTGGAGTATCTTTTTGCATCTAAGACAAGGTAGTTTTTATCCAGAGTAATAAACCTTTTATAAAGTTGGTTGAGATATTTTTCCATAATAGTTTCCTCTGATAATTTTTTTCACCTCTGCCTTTTCTGGCTGAAAAACCTCTTTAAGATATGCCAACGATTTGTCAGGGGTGGCTTTATCGCCGCAGGTAAAAATATCAATTGCCAGATATTTATACTCGGGCCAAAGATGAAGAGCAATATGGGATTCAGCCAATAAAACAACCCCTGTTATCCCCTGGGGTTCAAACTTATGGATGGTCGTTTCTAGAGGAATGTTGTTGCCTCTTTTGGCTGCTTCAACCAAAATCTCCTCAATTCTCTTTGGGGCCTCTATTATGTTTCCCAGCCAAAAATCGGCAACTATGTGAATCCCGGCGTATTTTTGATTTTGCTCTGTTTGGACCCATTGAATGGATCTCTTTGTTTTTGCCATATCACCAAAGGTTAATCGCTTACCTTTTATAAGCTGGCAGGTCCTGTCCTGCCAAAAAAACAAAGAGCCAAAAAAGCGATTAACACATCTATCCAAAACCTCTCCTTTTTAACACAAAAAAACTCCATCTGTCAAGCCCCCGGTAGAATTTCCAATATCCAAATTCCAAATTCCAATTAATATCCAATTTCCAATAATCAAAACAGAAAAATTCCAATATCCAATATCCAAATTCCAATTAATATTCAAATTCCAATGACCAAATTCTCAATTAATAAAATTGTTTCGGTCATTTGGTAATTCGGTAATTGGAATTTAATTGGAAATTGGATATTGCAAATTGAAAATTCTAATAAGATTTGGTCATTCGGTCATTGAGTATTGGAATTTAATTGGAAATTGGAACTTGGAAATTGGAAATTGATTTTTGAGATTTGAGATTTGAATTTTGAGATTTAAAATCTCATTTTGATTTTTGATTTTTGCATTTTGATTTAAATTCGGAAATTCCCACTTGACAAAGATTTCCAATCTGTGGTTTAATTTAATAATGCCTGATTTTCTCCAAGGAAAAAGAAAAACATATCTAAAATGGCTGGGAATAATTGTTCTACTCTCTCTTATTTGCTTTTTTCTTGTCTGGTATCTCTCACGCCCACCAAAGGTAGAAAAATCTCCCCTTCCCCAAAAGCCACAACCCCAGAAGAACCTCACCTCTCAGGAAATCCAAAAAATACTTAACAAAAGAGCTCCAGAAAAGCAGAGAAAGCCATTAGCCCCGGAAGAAGTTCAAAAAATACTCAACAAAAGAGCTCCCGAAAATCAAAAAAAGCCATTAAGCCCAGAGAAAATCCAAGAAATACTTAACAAAAAAGCAAGATAACCTCTCCTTTGACCGGGGAGAGCGCCTAACCACTTCCTCTTAAATCCTCCCCTTCCTTGAAAGAGAAGGAGGGGGAGAAATAAATAAAGATATATGTATATGAAGGCAAAAATCAAATCTCTTTTCCTTACTGGTTTCCCTGTTGCCTTAACCGCTTTACTTTTTGTTGTTGTCTTTGCCTGGGCTTGGGTTGAACCAACCCAAGCACCACCAAACGGAAATGTGCCAGCACCGATTAATGTTGGTCCAACTGGCCAAGCCAAAAGGGGAAATCTGATGTTAAATACTGATGGCTCTTGGGAGTACGGTCTCTTAATTCCTTACGGCAAGGTGGGAATTGGAACAACAACCCCAGCAGCAAAACTTGATGTGGCTGGCAATGCCAAGATTGAAGGTGATTTGGAGGTAAGTGGAAAAATTATAGGAAGTGGTTTAACAGTATGTCGTCTTGCTGGATTTGATTATGATACCATTTGTTCTATTCCTGTAAAGGCAGGAGATGCTCCTTGTCCTATCTGGAAAGATTGCGATGGCGACGGCTATACTTATGGAAACGGGGATTGTGATGAAAGTTGCCCGACTTGCTATGTTGGCTCAACAAAATATACCACCAGTCCCGATGGCAGGGACCAAGATTGTGATGGAGTAATTGATGAAAAAGTGATAAGCGAAGTAGCAAGATATCTTAATAGTGCTTCAGGAAAATCATGTAGTACTGTTTGTGCTGAGTATGGAAAATCATGTTTAGGTTGTGAATTGCCTGACCCATATGGTGGATGGTGGGGAGGTGAATATATATGCCAGCTTTGGCATACACCACCTGATTGTGGAGAATATAGTTGCAGCTGCGGTCATATAATGAGAAATTCTGTAGCTGAGTGTGGCAATTGTGGTCCTTCTCCTTCGACAGGCGAGAGTCATCCTGCGGACTGGACTTATTGTAAATGCGCAAATATTAAATATTATTAAGACAAAATATTGAAAAAATAGTGGAGAAAATAGATACTCTATGTCAATTTTTCTGGGAAAAAGTGTTGTCCGGAAGGTTAACTTCGGAATGGTCTTCGCTCTTTTAACATCAAATAAATCACGTCAGCAATCTGTCTTTTGAGACAGCAGAGAGCATGCTTTTTTGATTTCCCTTCAGCTATTTTTTTCTGGAAAACGGGGAAAAAGGGGACGTGCACATTTTTTAAGTAGGTAAGTTTAAACCCGACCTTAAACCAAAAACTTGACGCTTTCTCAATAAAATATATAATGAAATTGAAATTGTATGGGTACTATTACTATTCCCAAAAAAGAATACCAGGAACTTCTCCGGTTGAGAGAAGAGTTAGATCGGATTTTAAAGAGGATACGAATTAAAGAGAAGACCCCAATGAGAGGAGAGGAGCTTTTACAAGATTGAAAATAAAAGGAGGACCGAAAGATTTATCTGAGAAAACAGATTACTATTACAATCCCAGAGACAGTCACTGTCTTGTCTTATAAGGTTTCTCAAAAAGCTGCCAAGAAATTTTTGAAGACAGCAAGGGAAAAGTTGGTTGAATTACCATTAAATGAAGAGATTATGGTTCTCGCCGATAAAATTTTCTTGGCTCAAAATAAAAAAGGTATCTCTTGGATTGATTGCTTAAATGTGGCAGTTATTAAATTTTATAAACTCGAGGGCATTCTTTCTTTTGATAAGTTTTATTCAAAAATAGAAAAGAAAAAATAGAGAAAAAGTCGCGTTCGTCGAGGTCAAACCTCGACAAACCTCGACAAATTAGTTTTTTATAAAGTTTGACACTTTTCCCAAAAAGAATATAATGGAATTGTATGGTAAAAGTAATTGAAAAAGAAAATGTAATAAAAATCGGCAAAGAGCCGGTGGTAATCTTGCCCTTAAAAGAGTATCAAAAACTGTGTGAAAGAGCAGTGCCGACTTATTATTTGAAAGGAAAAGAAGCTGATAAGTTAGATAAATTAGTTGAAGAGGGGATGAGAAACCATCGTTTAAAAAGAACAAGAAAGATTAAATCACTAAGTGATTTAGATTAGATGGACTTCTCAAATATAAGGATAAAGACCATTTTCACTCATCCGAGGTTTGATAAGAGTTATAGAAAACTACCAACCGAGATAAAGGAAAAGGCTAAAAAGAGGGAGAAGATCTTTAGAAAAAATTGTTTTGACCCAAGATTAAAAACTCATAAACTGCATGGTAAAGAAAAAGAGGCCTGGGCTTTTGATATAGACTATCATTACCGTATCAAATTCATCTTCCTTTCGAATAGGGAAGTTTTATTTTTAGACATCGGACCTCACGATATCTATAAATAACTAAAGTTTTGCCAAAAAATAAAAAACGGGGGAAAATAGTAGGGGGAAAGAGGAACGTGCACATTTTTGGAACTACTTTCACTTTTCTTGTATGGAGTCATTACCTACTGAAGGGGGTAGTCGCTCAATAGACCTATGTATTGGAATGTACTTAGTAAAAAACAATCTAACCTACTAAAAAAAATGGGGTTTTTGAAAAGATATGGTTTTTATCTGGCTGGTGGTACTGCTTTGGCTTTACAGATTGGCCATCGGACTTCAGTAGATTTTGATTTTTATACTGAAAAGAAATTTGATAATAGAAAACTTCTGAGAGATTTAGAAATCCGCTTTAGAAATATTAAACTGATTCAAATTCCAGAGCAAACCCTGATTGTAAAGATTGAGGGCAGAGAAGTTAGCTTCTTTCACTATCCTTACCCTTTGGTTTATCCTCCTCTAAAAGAAAAAGAATCTCCTCCTTTAGCTTCCAAAGAAGATATTGCCGCAATGAAGATAATATCTATAATTCAGCGAGGAAGCAAACGGGATTTTGTAGATATTTATTTTTTAATTAAAAATTTTGGCTTAAAAAAGATATTTGAGATAACAGAAAAAAAATACCCCAGCTTCAATCCTTATTTAGGCCTTCAGGCTTTAACCTATTTTAAAGATGCTGAAGAGGGAAAAGTAAAAAGAAAAATTACTTACCTTCAGCCAATTAATTGGAAAGAGATTAAGAAATTTTTGATAAAAACATGTAATAATTTCAAAAAACTTTATCTTAAATAAAGTCCTAGATATGAAAAATAAAAAATTTAAAATTTTACAAAAGCTTCAAGGGGTTCTCTGGTCTTACGATGTGAGAGATCTAGATTTAAAGAAAGACAAAAAATATATTATCACCCAGGTTTTGAATTATGGGACCTGGGAAGATATAAAATTGCTTTACAAACTCTATCCTGAAAAAGATATTAAGGAAGTAGTAAAAAATCCTAGGCGAGGGGTTTGGTTTGAAAAGGTTCTTAATTTCTGGACATTAATGTTTAACATCCGCCTGAAAAAAGATGTCTGGAAAAAAGCAATTTTTTTAACCTCCCCTAAATTTCCGGGCTTCAAGAAGCGGTAATTTTCTTTCTCTTTGCCATTACCTGTTCTTTGTACTTTTTTATCTGCTTCTCTATTGCTTCCTTTACCTGCCTAATCGCCATCCTTAAATCCTCCTCTTCTGCCACTGCCCTTAAACTTTTCTTAGGCGCTCTTATTTGGCATTCTGCTCTAAAATATGGACCCTTTCTGTGGTGTCTGGTTTCTTTACCTATTTCCACCCAGGCCTCAACCCTGGACTTTCCTCTCCCCTGAGGTCTATCTTCTTTAATAACCCTCGAAAACCTCTCAAGAGCGCCTATCTTTTTCTTAATAAAGGTTGTTATATCTGGAGTTAATTTTAGGTTTGTTGCCTTGATAGATATCTTCATAGAATAAAGAACCGCCCCTCCTCTGAGAGGAGGGGGGGAGAATTATTTTTTCTTTTTCTTCTTCGCCTTCTTCTTTGTCTTTGTCTTCTTCTTTGCCTTTGTTTTTTTCTTTGCCATTTTTTTATTTTTAAAAAACTCCTGCAAATAGTCGACCTGCTATTTGCTAAGATACCATTTGTTTTAATTTTTTCATTTCTAAAGAAAAATGTCAAGTGTGGAAAACTAAAAAGAAGGTTCTAAATATTGAAGTTCCTCTTCCAGTTCTATCCCAAATTTTGACCTCACCCTTTTTTTAACCAGGTCTATCAATCTTCTGACATCTGAAAATCTTGCCTTTCCCAGATTGATGATAAAATTGGCATGCTTCTCAGAAATCTTGGCACCGCCAATAGACCTGCCCTTTAGCCCGCACCTTTCAATTAATTCTCCAGCAGACAATTTCCTGTCTGTCATAAATCTTCCTGATGTTTGAGCAAATGAAGGATTCTTAAAAACCGAACCGGCAGAGGCAAAGCCAATCGGCTGTTTTTTCTTCCGTTCACTTAAGTATTTTTTCATCTTATTCTCAATCTCTTTCTTTTCTCCTTTTTCAAGTTCTAAAACTGCTGAAAGAATAATCAAATTTTTATCTTTCTTAAAAATGCTTTCTCTATAATCAAATCTGCAATCTTCCAAACTATAAATTTTAACCTTTAGGTCCTTTGCGTCAAATACCTCCACCTTTTTGACAATGTCTTTCATTGATTTCCCAAAGGCACCAGCGTTGCCGTATATCGCCCCACCAAGGGTACCCGGAATCCCTATTGCCCACTCCAATCCAGACAAACTATTTTCTGCAGTCCTTGAGACCAATAAAGACAAAGAGGTTCCTGCCCCGGCAGCAACCTTAAAGTTTGAGTTTTCCTTTTTAATCTTTAATCCTGAATTCTGAATTTTTATAACCAACCCGTGGTATCCTTTATCATCTACCAATAAATTGCTTCCTCCTCCCAAAATAAAAAAGTGCAGGTCCTCTTGTTTGGCTAGGGAAACTGCCTTAATAATCTCTCTTTTATTATTCCCTTCAAAGAAGTATTTAGCCCTTCCTCCGATATTAAAACTAGTAAATTTAGCCAAAGGGATGTCTTCTTTTAACCCCCTCAGTGCTATTTTTTTTTCGTCCATTCTAAAATGGTCGGGGGTGAACTCCAATCCTTATGGAAATAACTGAGTAACCCCCGACCATTTTTATTTTATAAAAATCTGTTTGCTAAAGCAAGACCCCTCCTTTACTTAACTGCTTTCTTAACCTAAACAAACCCATTCCCATCTCTATAGCCGAACCAAAGGTTACCTTGCTTTCCAGGTCATTCTTCCAATGAATACCCACCTCTTTTATTCTATAACCCAATTTTTGTGCCAACAATAATGCCTCAACATCAAATAAAAATCCCTTGGTCTTCAATCTGGAAAAAATATCCTCAGCCGCTCTTTTGCTAAATCCCTTAAACCCACATTGGGTATCTCTGATTTCCCAAAGGTCCAAAACAATCTTCCTAAATAAACTAAAAAGTCGTCCTGAAAGCCGGCGTAAGAATGGTTGAGGGGGATTCAAAACAGCACCCTTGACATCCCTTGAGCCAATAACAACATCATATCCCTTTTCCAGCCAAAACAATATCTTTTCTGCTTGGTCAATAGGAGTGGAATTGTCAGCATCAGTAAACAATCTATACCTTCCTGTTGAGGCAAGTATTCCCTGCTTAACAACCGCCCCTTTCCCCTTGTTTATTTTATTGTTAATAATTTTAAGATTTGATATCTGGGGTTCAAGAGAAGACAAAACCTGCTCTGTTTTGTCTTTTGAGCCGTCGTTGACAACAATTATCTCGTAGTTATATTTCTGCTGTTTTAGGTAGTTGTCAATTGCTCTTAATGTAGTTGGGAGTCGCCTCTCTTCATTATAGGCAGGAATAATAATTGAAAGGAAAGGGATATTAGTATTAACCTCAGGCATTTTTTTTAGATATGTTTATTATTGTCTTGATTACCGCTCCGGGGCTCAGAGACATTGATTCAATTTTTTCTTTTATTAAAAACTCAGCGAATTCTGGAAAGTTTGATGGTGCCTCACCACAAATACCGGAATACTTTTTTGCCTTTCTGCACGCCCTAATAGCCCTTTTTATCATCTCCTTTACCGCTTCATTTCTTTCATCTCCTATTTTCGCCACAATAGCCGAATCTCTGTCTCTAGCCAAAACCAACTGGGTAAGGTCGTTTGAACCAATTGAAAATCCATCAAATATCTCTAAAAACCTATCTGCCAAAATGACATTTGAGGGAATCTCGCACATCACAATCACCTTTAAGCCTTCCCTGCCTTTCTTTAGTCCATTTTCTTCCATTATCTGTAAAACCCTCTTCCCCTCTTCTACTGTTCGGCAGAAGGGGATCATTGTCCAGATATTTTTCAAACCAAAGACATCTCTTGCCCGTTTAATTGCCTCACATTCCATTACAAAAGCCGGTTGATATTCTGGAGTGCAATATCTGGAAGCACCCCGCCAGCCCAACATCGGATTTGACTCTTCTGGCTCAAAAAGTTCTCCACCTATTAATCTTCGGTATTCGTTTGTCTTAAAATCAGAAAATCTGACAATAACCGGCTTGGGATAAAAAGCGGCTGATATCTGGGATATCCCTTCAGCCAATTCCTTGACAAAATAGTCCCTCTTGGTCTTATAACCAAGGGTGATGGCATCAATTTTTCTAATAATTTCTCTGAGTTTTGCATCTCTTCTTGCTTTTTGCTTCAACCAGCCATAATGAATCAGGGCCAAGGGATGAACCCTGATTTTTTCGGCTAAAATAAATTCCATCCTTGCCAAACCCACCCCATCTACAGGCAGAAAGGAGTACTTAAAGGCGGACTCTGGGGACCCAATATTGAGCATTATTTTTGTTTTCAGTTGAGGTATTTTTTCAAGGTCATATCTTTTGGTTTCAAAGGGAATTCTCCCCTTGAAAATTCTGCCTTGGCCGCTTGTGCAATCAACAGTAATTTCTTTTCCATTTTTTAAAACCCTTGTTGCCTTTCTTGCTCCAACCACACAAGGAATCCCAAGTTCTCTACTGACAATTGCTGCATGGCAAGTAGGACCGCCTTCTTCTGTCACAATCGCTGAAGCCAAAGGGAAAATGCTTACCCAATCCGGGTCAGTCATTTTTGTCACCAAAACCTCCCCCCGTTTGAATTCCGAAATTTTTGAAATATCCTTGATAATATGAACCCTGCCCTGCCCGAGTTTCTCCCCTACAGCAATGCCTTTAAGTATTGGCTTTTTTACTGCCTTAATTTTGTACTCCTCGTAAAACTGATGTTTTTTCTGGCTAAAGACGGTTTCCGGCCTTGACTGAACAATAAAGAGTTGATTTGTTTTCCCGTCCTTTGCCCATTCAATATCTTGAGGGCATCCATAGTGTTCTTCCAAAATCATCGCCCATTTTGCCAGGGTCAAAATCTCCTTATCTGTCAAAGAAAACTCTGCCTGCTGATTCTTTGGCACCTCTACTTCCTTCAGCCCTCCTGATTTTTTATAAACCAGTTTTCTATCCTTTCTTCCAAGGTCTTTTACAATTATTGGCTGGTATCCCTTGGTCAGGGTAGGTTTGAAGACATAAAATTTGTCGGGAGTAATCTTTCCCTTGACAATCATCTCTCCCTGACCATAGATTGAGTTGATTAAAACCACCTTGGAAAAACCGGTTTCTGTATCCAGGGTAAACATCACCCCGGATGAAGCCAAATCAGACCTTACCATTCTTAAAACCCCTACAGAAAGAGCAATCTTCAGATGGTCAAAATCCTTATCCTCCCGATAGGAAATGGCTCTGTCAGTAAATAAGGAAGCAATACAACTTTTGATTGCCCTTAATAAATTTTTGTCTCCATAGACATTGATATAACTTTCGTGCTGGCCAGCAAAAGAGGCAGTAGCAAGGTCTTCCGCCGTGGCTGATGACCTCACTGCTACATGGGTATTTTTTTCTCCGTATTTCTCTGAAAGTTTGTGGTAGGAGTCCAAAATTTCCCTTTGGATGTCTGGAGGAAACCTTCCATTCAAAATAAGAGTCCTTGCCGCCCTTCCTGTTTCCTTCAATGACCTTATGCTTTTGGGGTTAAATCTCCCAAAAATTTTCTTTAATTTCTCATCAATTCCATTAAATCTCAAATAATACCAATAAGCAGCGGAGGTTGTGGCAAAGCCATTAGGAATACGGATTCCTTTCTTGCCCAACCTTGAAAACATCTCTCCCAAAGAGGCGTTTTTCCCTCCTACCAAGGCTACATCCTCTTTTGATATTTCAGAGAACCACAAGACAAACCTCTTTGACTTCTGGTTTTCCATAATTTATCCTTTTCTCTTTCTTGCTTTCTCAATTATCTTCTCCGCTTCTTCTTTTCCTCTAAACTCCTTTAGTTTCACCCATTTGTTCGGCTCCAGACGTTTATAGGTCTCAAAAAACTCCCGAATCTCTTTCTTTGTATGCTCTGGCAGGTCGTCTACATCTTTAATTTCCTTAAATCTTGGGTCTATTTTTTCTGCGGGCACAGCCAAGACCTTGGTGTCAATACCTTCCTCGTCTTCCATCTCTAAAATGCCAATAGGCCTTGCCTTGACAATACAGCCGGGAAAGGTCGGGGAAGAAGAAAGCAAAACGCAGTCCAGAGGGTCACCATCTTCTCCCAAGGTATCTTTAATAAATCCGTACTCAAAAGGAAAATAATTGTGTCCGTACAAAACCCTATCCAGTTTTATCGCCCCTAATTCCTCATCATATTCATACTTCATTTTAGACCCAGTGCAATTTTCAACAAAAACCAATATCTCCATAATTTTGTTCTTTTAGTTATCTTTTAATTACGGCCTTTATCTTTTTAATTGTTTCAGGGTTTGCCAGGGTAGAGGTATCTCCGAAGTCCTTTTCTCCAGTTAATAACTTTTTCAAAATCCGCCTCATTATCTTGCCTGACCTGGTTTTCGGCAAATCATCCACCAGATAAATCTCCTTGGGCAGGGCAATAGGACCTATCTGTTTCCTGACCTGAAGAACCACCTCTTTCTTAACCACTTCGCTTGGCTTATTTCCCTTATAAACGACAAAAACCACAGGCACCTCTCCTTTTATTTCATCCTTCTTGCCCACCACTGCTGACTCTGTAATTTCAGGATGCATATTAACCGCTGATTCCAATTCGCCTGTTGTTATCCGGTGCCCCGCCACCTTAATCACATCGTCCATTCTTCCGACAATTCTAATCAACCCCCTTCTATCTTTGTAGGCGCTGTCAGAGGTAAAATAAATTCTTTCTCCGTATTGAGCCCAGTAGGTTTTTTTATACTTTTCTGGATTCTTGTAAACACCCCTCAAAAGACCCGGAGCAAAAGGAGGTAAAAGCACCAAACTTCCCTGTTTTCCCGGAGGGCAGGATCTTCCTTTCCCATCTAAAATATCAAATCTCGTACCCGGAAATGGCAGACCTGTAAAGGTGGGCTTAAAAGGACCTATTCCCGGCAGCGAGGTTATTAAAATTCCTCCCGTCTCTGTTTGCCACCAGGTATCAAGAAGTGGACATCTTTCTTTCCCTACATTTTTGAAATACCAATGCCAAGCCGCTGTATCAATTGGCTCTCCCACTGATGCCAGAATTTGTAGGGTATCCAGTTTGTGTTTTTTCAGGTATTTCTTGCCGTATTTTTCAAACATTCTGACTGCCGTGGGAGCGGTATAAAAGGTGGTTACTCCATATTTCTCAATAATTTGAGCCCAGCGATCTGGAGTAGGCCAGTCCGGCGCTCCTTCAAACATAATAAAAGTTGCCCCATTTAATAAAGGACCATAGCATGAATAGGTATGCCCGGTAATCCAGCCAATATCTGCCGTTGACCAAAAAATATCATCCATCTTGAGGTCAAAAATCCACCTTGTCGTCCAGTATGCCTGAACCGTATAACCACCGCAGACATGAACGGTGCCTTTGGGCTTGCCTGTGCTTCCGCTGGTATATAATATGAAAAGAACATCCTCGGCATCCATTATCCTTGGCTGCATCTTCTCGCTCTCTTTCTCAATTATGTCAGACCACCACAGGTCCCGTCCCTTTTTCATCTCCACCTCATTTGCCGCTCTTTTTACCACTACCATCTTTCTCACCCTCGTTCCCTTTACACCTTCATCAGCCTGCTTTTTAAGATTAATAATTTTCCCCCTTCTGTAGTATCCGTCGGCTGTAATCAACACCTTTGCTTCTGTGTCCTGCAATCTTATCCTTAAGGCATTAGGAGAAAAGGCGGAAAAGACCACCGAATGAACTGCTCCAATTCTAGCGCAAGCCAACATTGAAACAATAACCTCGGGAATCATTGGCAGATAGATTCCCACCTTGTCTCCCTTTTTTACTCCCAGTTTCAAGAGAGCGTTGGCAAAACGATTGACTTCCCTTAAAAGTTGATAATAGGTGAAAACCCTCTCCCTCTCTTCCAAGGCCTCGGGCTCCCAGATAAGGGCAACCCTGTTTTTAACATTTTCCCAGCCGGCTCGGTTTTCTTCAAAAATGTCTGTGGTGATATTTATCTTGCCACCAACAAACCATTTAAAATAGGGAGGCTGATGAGAAAATACCTTTTTCCATTTTTTGTACCAAAAAAGTCCCCTTGCCAGTTTTTCCCAAAACCTAATAGGATTTCTTGCCGCTTCCTTATAGATGGCAGCGCTTTTCACCAGCGCCTTTTTCTTAAATTCTTTTCCCGGAAAATATAGATTGCCTTTTTTAATCATAATTTTTAATTTGGAACTCCAAACTATTATATCTCCACCTTCCTCTTCTTGTCAATCAATAATTATCAACAACGAAAAACTTTCTAAAATATCCTTAAACTAAAATCTTTGGGGTCTATCTCCACTTTATCCCCTTCCTTTAGTTTGCCAGAGAGCAGAGCAGAAGCCAAGGGGTTCTCCACATTCTTTTGAATTACTCTTCTCATTTCTCTTGCTCCAAATTCGGGCTTATAAGACAACTCGGCTATTCTCTTCTTCAGGGCTTCGGTAATAACAAAATCAATTCCCTTTTCCTTCAGCCCCTTTCTTATCCTTTCCAAAAGCAGATGGGCGATTTTCAGAAGGTCTTCATTTTTTAATGGCTTAAAGACTACTACCCCGTCAAAGCGGTTAATAAACTCTGGCCTAAATATACCCCTTTCAAAAAGATAGTCCAAAAGTTTTTCTCTAAATTCTGACCAATCAGTTTTTTCTTTCAATCTCTCCAGAATGATATCCGAGCCAGCGTTTGAGGTGGCAATGATAATGGTATGTCTAAAATAGACCTTCCTGCCCACCCCATCGGTCAGAAATCCCTCATCCAAGACCTGCAAAAATAGATTTAAGATATCAGGATGGGCTTTTTCGATCTCGTCTAAGAGAACAAGAGAAAAGGGGTTTTCTCTCACTGCCGTTGTTAGAAGCCCCTCTTCATGCTCTGGAGAACCAATAAGCCGAGAAATGTCTTTAACCTGCTGAAATTCGGACATATCAATCCGAATTATTCTTTTTTCCGAACCAAAATAATATTCAGATAGTGCCTTGGCGGTTTCTGTTTTTCCTACTCCTGTAGGTCCTAAAAACAAGAAACTGCCCATTGGCTTGTTTCTTGCCGATATCTCAGCCCTAGCTCTTCTTAAGGAAGAAGCAATTTCTCTTACCGCCTCTTCCTGATCAACAATCCGCTGATGAATTAACTCCTCTAAATTTAACAATACCTTTCTTTCTCTTGCCTCCATTTCTCCTAAGGGCATTTCAAGTTTCTGGGAAAGAACCCTTGCCACATCCTTGGGCAAAAGAATCTTTTCTTTTTCTTGGCTGATACGGATCACTGCTTCATCCAGCACCCTTATTGCCTTTTCCGGAAAAGGCAGGGAAGGAAAATACTCGGAACAATATCTCACTATATCTCTAAGTGCTTGATAGGAAATGAATTTTTTGTATCTAAATTCCAAATAAGCAGCCATATCCTCAAG
>Ga0180301_10001901_pt1 | contig 16348 bp, 16 predicted proteins | sample GuaBasSediGuay16_FD_121797 | JGI IMG/M metagenome (GOLD analysis project Ga0180301, IMG submission 121797) | Subseafloor sediment microbial communities from Guaymas Basin, Gulf of California, Mexico - Guay16, Core 4569-2, 12-15 cm | ecosystem: Environmental > Aquatic > Marine > Hydrothermal... | reverse complement strand
TGGGATACCTTCCATATGCGATGGGATAGCTATGGGACATGAAGGAATGAAATATTCCCTTCCTCTGCGAGAGCTTATAGCAGATACAATTGAGTCAGTCGCCAATGCTCACTGTTTTGATGGTCTTGTCCTTCTAACAAATTGCGACAAGATAACCCCTGGAATGCTGATGGCTGCTGCTCGTTTAAATATCCCGGCAATAGTTATTACTGCAGGTCCGATGTTATCAGGAAGATACGAAAATAAAAGACTTTCTTATGTGAGGGATTCGTTTGAGGCGGTTGGAAGGTTTAAAAAGGGAGAAATAAGCAAAAAAACACTTTCTGCCCTTGAGATGGAAGCCTGTCCTGGACCCGGCTCCTGTCAGGGTCTTTATACTGCAAATACCATGGCCTGCCTTACAGAAGTTATGGGGATGAGTCTTCCCGGTTGTGGTTCATCTCTTTCTGTGTCTGCTAAGAAAAAAAGGATAGCCTATGAATCAGGTATAAGAGTTGTGGAACTTATCAGAGAGAACATACGACCACGGGATATATTGAAAAAAGAGGCTTTTGAAAATGCAATTAAAGTGGATATGGCTATGGGAGGCTCCACAAATACTGTTTTACATCTTCTTGCTATTGCAAGAGAGGCAGAAATTAAACTTTCTCTAAGAGACTTTGATGAAATAGGGAGAAAAATTCCCCAGATTGTCAGTTTAAGACCGGGTGGAGATTATTTTATGGAGGACCTTGAGTGGGCAGGAGGGATTCCAGCTGTATTAAACGCCTTAAAGGATTTTATATGTGACTGTTTGACAGTTTCCGGGAAATCTATTGTGGAGATTGCAAGAGAAGGTGTTATCCAGAATCCACAGGTTATAAAATCTCCTGATAGTCCCTATACAAAAGAGGGGGGTATTGCTGTTCTCTATGGTTCTCTTGCTCCAGAAGGAGCTGTGGTAAAACAGGCAGCTGTATCTTCTTCCATGAGAAGATTCAGGGGAAGAGCAAAAGTCTTCAATAGAGAGGAGGAGGCAGTAAAGGCTCTTTTTGAGGGGAAAATAAAAAAGGGAGATGTTATTGTTATAAGATATGAAGGTCCAAAGGGAGGGCCGGGAATGAGGGAGATGCTCTCACCTACTGCAACTGTTGTTGGGATGGGACTTTCTGAGTCTGTGGCTCTGATCACCGATGGACGTTTTTCAGGAGGGACAAGAGGACCCTGTATCGGACATGTATCCCCTGAAGCTGCAGCAGGAGGCCCCATTGCCCTTGTCGAGGATGGAGATGTTATTTATATAGATATTCCCGGAAGAAAAATAGAAATTGAGCTTTCTAAGGAGGAGATGGAGGAAAGGAAGAAAAGATGGAAAAATCCTCCTCCTAAGGTAAAAACAGGTTATCTTGCTCGTTACAGTCTTCTGGCAAGCTCTGCCTCAGAAGGGGCATCCATTAAGACTGGTTAATAAAAAGAAAAAATGGAGGAGAGAATAAGTTTATGAAAGGGGGAAGTTCTGGTTTTTTAGAAAAAATAGTTCCTTCTGAGATACTGCAGGTTAAGCCTTACGTTCCCGGCAAGCCTATTGAGGAGGTGAAAAGGGAACTTGGCCTTTCCAAAGTAATAAAACTTGCCTCAAACGAAAACCCTCTGGGTCCTTCTCCAGAGGCTGTTGAAGCTATCTGCAGATACGCCTCACAGGTTCACCTTTATCCTGATGGGGACTGCTACTATCTTAAAAGAGAGCTTGCACTGCATCTTGAGGTTGAGCCAGATAACATAATCCTTGGTAATGGCTCTGATGAAATTGTCTCAATTTTAACACGTGTCTTTATTCAAGAAGGCAAAGAAGCAATAATGGGATATCCCTCCTTTTTAATGTATAAAATAGATACGCAGCTTGCCCGAGGGAAAATAATCTGTGTACCCTTAAATGATTTTAAAATAGACATAGATGCAATTATAAAAGCGATAAATTCCAACACAAGGATCATTTTTATAAGCAACCCTAACAATCCCACCGGCACAATTGTGACCAGAGAAAAAATGCAGGAGCTTGTTGAAAATATCCCCCCCTGGGTTCTTGTGGTATGTGATGAAGCATATTATGAATATGTGGAGGATTCTCTATATCCGGACAGTCTGCGCTGGGTTAAAGAAGGGAAAAATGTTGTTGTTCTTCGGACCTTCTCAAAAATATACGGTCTTGCAGGGTTGAGAATTGGTTATGGTGTTGCCAGAAAAGAAATTATATCTATACTTAACAGAGCCCGCCCTCCTTTCAACGTTAACCTTCTTGCTCAGGTAGCAGCTCGGGCAAGTCTTAAGGATAAAAAACATCTTTTAAAAAGCAAAAACTTAATAAAGGAAGAGAAAAAATTTCTTTACACAAAATTAAAGGAACTTGGAGTGGAATTTGTTCCCAGTCAAACCAATTTTATTCTTATAAAAACCGGCAACAAAACAGAAGAAATTATTAACAATCTCCTGAAAAAAGGTATAATTGTTCGAGGTATGCAAGCCTATAACCTACCAGATTACATAAGGCTCACTATAGGCACACGGGAAGAAAATGAGTTCTTTATCCAGGAATTCAGAAAAACTTTCCGGTAAGAAGTCTTTTGTAATAGCTATTGATGGTCCTGCAGCGTCGGGAAAAAGCACAACAGCTTATCTTCTGGCTAAAAAACTGGATTTTTTATATCTTGATACAGGGGCAATGTATAGAGCTTTAACCTGGAAAGCCCTGCAGGAAGGTATTGATCTGAAGAAAGAAGACCGCCTTTCTGAGATGGCTGAAAAAACCAATATTGAGATTTCTCCAAAAGAGGAGTCCTTTGGAACATGCGTTTTCGTAGATGGAAAAGATATATCTTCCCTTATAAGAACTCCGGAGGTGACAAGATGGGTTTCTGTTCTTTCTAAGGTTCCGGGAGTAAGAGAGGCTATGGTAAAGCTCCAGAGGAAAATAGCCTGTAACAGGTCAGTAGTGGCCGAAGGAAGAGATATTGGAACTGTTGTCTTCCCGGAGGCAGATGTTAAGATATTCCTTGTAGCTTCCTTAGAAGAGAGAGCAAGAAGAAGATGGAAAGAGCTCAATGAAAAAGGGATATTTTGTACAAAGGAAGAGATTAAGAAAGAGCTTGAGCTGAGAGATAAAATTGACAGTGAAAGAGAAGTTGCTCCACTGAGAAAAGCTCCTGATGCTTTTCTGGTTGACAACACCAATCTTGATACTGCCCAAACCCTTGAAAAAATTTTAGGTATAGTAAAATCTAAAATTAAAAATTTAAAATGACAGAAACTCCTTTTTGGTACAGGGTTTTGTGGGTGATGGGTATGATTATCTTTAAATTCCTGTTTGACCTTCGGATTGAAGGAGCTGAAAAGATACCTTCAAAAGGCGCCATGGTTATTGTTGCCAATCATAGAAGCTATCTTGACCCTATTGTTCTTGCTCTCATTACTCCTCGTAAAATGAATTTTATGGCAAAGGAGGAACTTTTTAAAAATCCTGTGTTCGGCTTCCTGATAAAAAAACTTGGTGCTTTTCCATTAAAAAGAGAAAAACCAGACAGAAAAGCTTATATCAAAGCCCTAAGTGTACTTAAAGAAGGCAAAATTCTGTCACTTTTCCCTGAAGGAACCCGGAGTATCTCAGGTAAAATAGGAAATTTGAAGGAAGGTTCGGTAAGAATTGCCCTTCACTCCAGAGTTCCTATCTTTCCTGTGGTGATAAAAGGCACCGGTGAAGTTCTTCCTCCTGGAAAAAAGATGATAAGGGGTGGCAGGATAAAGGTGAAAGTCGGAGATCCAATTTTTACAGACTCTTTTTCAAAAGAAGAGGAAAGACAGGTTGCAAAAAAGATCATTGACAAAATAGAAAAGACAATGCTGGATATGAGCGTTAACAGATGAAAGTGTATATTCCAGAAGAGGTTGGCTTTTGCTTTGGTGTAAAGGAGGCAATAAAGAAAGTTGAGAGAGAGCTGAAAAAAGGAGGGGAGGTTTTCTGTCTTGGAGATCTGGTTCACAATCCTCTGGTAATGAATGAGCTCTGTGAAAAGGGACTTAAAGTAGTATCCTCTCTCTCTGAGGTAAAAAAATGTGGAACTTTAATTACAAGAGCCCATGGGGTGGAGCAGAGCATCCTTGAGAAAGGGAAGGAAAAGGGGCTAAAAATAGTTGAGACCACCTGTCCTTATGTTTTGAGGGCTCATAAAATTATCCGTAAACTTATTTGCGAATCTTATCATGTTGTGATAGTGGGTTCTGCGGAACATCCGGAAATCAAGGCTATTTTATCTGATATTCCCTTCTGTAAGGTGAGTGTGATAAATTCTTCAGAAAGAATAAGGGAAGTTTCTGAAGAAAAAAAGATAGGAATTGTTGCTCAAACTACAGAATCTCTTGACAATTTTGAAAATATCGTGAAAAATCTAATAGAGAAGCGATTGAAAAGTGGGTTTGAGATAAGGGTTTTTAATACTGTATGTAGCGTTGTTATAAAAAGGCAAAAAGAGGCAAAAGAACTCGCAGAAAAAGTGGATGCTGTGATAGTTGTTGGAGGCAATAAAAGCTCCAACACCAGGAAACTGGTTGAAATTTGCAAAAAAGAAGGAAAGAAGGTTTATTTTATAGAAAGAGAAGAGGAACTTGAATTTGAAAAAATTAAAAAATTAAGCAGTGTTGGAATAATAGGAGGAACTTCAACTCCTGAGAAAATTATAAGAAATTTAGAAAGAAAAATTAATAAAAATTAATCAATAAAAAAATCTTTAGCAAGGAGGGGGAATAAAGTGGGAAAATCCAGAGAGGAAAATATGCTTGACAGAGCAGCTGATAACCTGATAAAATCAACTTCCATTAATAAAGAAGAGAAAGAGAAAACAGAAAAGATGGAAGAGAAAAACAAAGAGGAGGAAATTTTTGCTCATCTTATAAAAAAATATGAGAGTCCCGCGCCTATAAAGGAGGGGGACATAATAACCGCCAAGGTGGTTCAGACAACCAAGGAAGGAGTCCTTCTTGATGTGGGGATGAAATCAGAGGGATTTATGCCCTGGGAGGAATACAGATCTTCCTCAGACAAGATACCCCAGATAGGAGAAAAGATGAACGTTTATGTGATGCGCAAAAGTGAAACCGGAAACCTCCTCCTTTCTAAAAAGGAGGCTGATTTCAGGTTGGATTGGGCGAAATTCACCGAGGCATTTGAGGAGGGAAAACCTATAAAAGTAAAAGTAATTAAGGTTGTAAAAGGAGGCCTTCTTGCTACGATAGGATATTTAAATTGTTTTATTCCTGGTTCACATGTAAGTCTGAAAAGAAATGTGAATCTTAAAGATTACATTGGTAAAACACTTGAGGTCAGGATAATTGAGCTTGATAAAAGATCGAAAAATGTTGTTGCTTCCAGAAAGTTCCTTGAACTTGAAAAAAAAGAAAAACAGAAAGAAAGGGTTCTTTTGAGCCTTGAAGAAGGTAAAATAGTTAAAGGGAAAGTTAGCTCCATAACAAAATTCGGGGTGTTTGTTGACCTTGGAGGAATTGATGGACTTATTCACCCTGAGAATCTATCCTGGGGATGGGTAAAGGACCCAAAAGAGGTTGTAAAAGTTGGGCAGGAAATTCAGGTTAAAGTGCTAAAACTTGATAGAGATAGAGGAAAAATTTCTCTTGGTCTAAAACAAACTCAACCTGACCCCTGGAGTGTGGCAGAGGAAAAATATAAAGTGGGTTCAGAGGTCGTTGGAAAGATTACTCACCTGACAAACTTTGGTGCCTTTGTAGAGATAGAAAAGGGTCTTGAAGGCTTAGTTCACATCTCCGACCTTTCCTGGGATAAACGAATCTCTCATCCAAAGGAAGTGGTATATGTCGGACAAGAAGTGAGGGTAAAAGTTCTTGACATTAATTCCAAAGAGAAGAGAATGGCTCTTGGTTTGAAACAAACCCAACCTGACCCCTGGCAAAAACTTGTAGAAACTTACAAGGTAGGGGACGTAGTTACGGGAAAGGTTCAGGAAATAACGAATTTTGGCGTCTTTGTTAATCTTTTACCAGGGATAGACGGGCTTATCCACGTATCAGAACTTGATAGCGAATACGTTCATCATCCGGAAAAGGTTACCTCCGTTGGCGAGGAGATAAAAGCTGAAATTGTTGAAATTGACCCTGAAAAAAGAAGAGTAAGGCTTAGCGTGAGAAAGTTAAAAGAAAGAGAGGAGAAAGAGAAAAAGAAAGAGGAAAAGGAAGATAAAACCTCCATGTCCGAAGAAGATGAAGGAGTTGTTATAGGTGATTTCATAAGAGAGGATATAAGAGAGAAATTAAAACAGAGATTTTCCAGTTAATGATTTTGTGGCTTTTTTTCATCACAATTCTGGGTTACCTGCTTGGCTCAATCCCGGGGGGGTATATAGTCGGAAAGCTTGTAAAAGGTGTTGATGTTAGAAAATATGGAAGTGGAAATATTGGAACCTCCAATGTTCTAAGAGTACTGGGAAAAAAATATGCTCTTTTTGTTTTCTTGATCGATTTTGGAAAGGGAGCAGCATCTGTGCTTATTGCTTCCCTTTTTCCTTATGGCAATCTTTCCCCTCTGGTGAGATCTTTGGCAGGAATGGCGTGTATAACCGGTCATAATTGGCCCTTATTTTTGAGGTTTAAAGGCGGCAAGGGAGTTGCAACCTCAGCAGGGGTTTTTTTGATCCTAACCCCTCTTCCTTTTATTTTCTCTTTTTTAACCATGGTGGTAGTGGTAGGTCTAACAAGATATGTTTCACTTGGGTCTATGATCTCTGCCGCACTTTTACCTCTTTATATTGGAATATTTATGAAAGAGGAGGGGGTTTTTTATATCTTTCTGGGTGTAGCGGTTGCTTTGCTTGTGGTTTTTCGCCACCGTTCCAACATAAAAAGACTCCTTGCCGGTAAGGAAAGCAAATTAGGAGAAAGAATTAAGATAAGAGAAGGTAAGTAAAAGGCTGGAAGCCCTTGTCAAATTTTTGGTATGTAATATAGTATTAACATAAAAGGATAAAACCCATAAAGGAGGGTGTAATGAACAAAGCCGAACTTATAGACGAGGTGGCAAGGCAGACAGGTCTTACAAAGAAAGTTTGCAGGAAGACCGTAGACGCAGTAATTTCCACAATTAAGGATTCTCTGGCAAAAAGGGAAAAGATAACTCTTGTAGGATTTGGCAGTTTTAAAGTGGCAACTCGCAAGTCAAGAAGAGGGAGAAATCCTCAGACAGGAGAAGAGATTCAAATACCTGCAAAAGAAGTTCCCAAATTTGATCCAGGAAAAGACCTGAGAAATGCAGTTTCCTCATAGTCGGCTGTGGTTCTTAAACAAGAATTATGCATGAAGATAAAAATAAGGATAATCTGGCGGAGGAGAAAAAAGAAGAGGAAAGGCTCTACTTTTCTATAGGAGAGGTAAGCAGGATAACAGGTGTGCCTTCGTATGTTTTGCGCTTCTGGGAGAAAAGCTTTCCTTCCCTTTCGCCCCGGAAAAGTAAGGGCGGACACAGAAGGTACAGAAAGGAGGATGTGGAGCTTGTTCTTAAGATAAAAGATCTTCTTTACAATAAAGGATTCACCATAGAAGGAGCAAAAAAAACACTTAAGGAGAAGAAAAAAGGTAGAGAAGAAATTGAAATTGACCTTGACTGGTTAAGAAAAGAAATAGAAGAGATTTATAAACTTCTTGATTAAAGAAGTCGGGGCGTGGCGCAGCCTGGTTAGCGCACTTGCATGGGGCGCAAGAGGTCACCGGTTCGAATCCGGTCGCCCCGATTATTTTTGTCAGTAAAGCAAGGAAGGAGGAAAAATTGAAACCACAAGATATAGCAGGAATCTGGGCTCCAATTTGCACTCCCTTCACAAATGAGGAGGTAGACCTTAAAAAACTTGAGGAGAATATGGAAATTTACTCTCAGACTCCTCTAAGAGGATATTTCGCTCTGGGTAGCAATGGTGAGGCCTGTATGCTGGATAGAGAGGAGAGAATAAAGGTGTTAAAAGTGGTGGTAAAAAAGAGGGGCAAAAATCAGCTTGTAATGGCAGGGTGCAGTCATGAATCTGCTCGAGGAACTATAATTCTCATTAAGGAAGCAGCTGAAGAAGGAGCAGATATTGTCAGCGTAATAACACCTCATTATTTCAAGAAAGTAATGACGGATGATGCCCTCATTAAATTTTACGAAAGAGTGGCAGATGAATCTCCCCTTCCTGTTATGATTTACAATGCTCCGGGTTTTGCAGGGGGGGTTCAGCTCTCACCTAAGGCCATTGCCAGGTTAAGTCAACATCCCAATATAATCGGGATGAAGGATAGTGCACCCACAGGTCCCAATATCTTTTTATCCCTTGTTAACACAGAGGAATTTGCTGTTCTTGCAGGTTCGGCAAACTTTTTCATTACTTCTCTTCTCATGGGTGCAGTGGGAGGAGTGCTCTCCCTTGCCAATTTTCTTCCCCATGCCTGCTGTCGTCTTTATGATATTTTTAGACAGGGGAACATGGAAGAGGCAGGGAAGCTGCAGAGGGCTATTATAAGAGTTAACAGAGAGGTATCTGGTAGATATGGGGTGGCTGGAGTAAAGGCAGCTATGGATTTTGCAGGATTTAACGGGGGAGATCCCCGTCTTCCTCTTTTACCACTCACTCAGGATGATAAAGAAAAAATCCGCCTTTCCTTAAAAAGATTTGTGGATGAGTACCCGGAATTTAAGACCTATCTTAAAATTTAATGTCACAATATTTGTTGTTTTCAGCTACAGGAGAAAGAAAAATTTTTTTCTCTCTCCTTTTCTTCTAAAATTTTTACCTTTAGTGTCCCCGGTTTACCTTTCCTAATGATGGACAAAGCTATAGATTTTTTTCTGGGGCTTCAAAAATTTCTTTTTCTTTGAAACCTCCAGCATGCCCCAGACAATCCCTCCCTATTACATTAAAAAGCCAATTTGACAACTTTTCCCGTTTTGGTAGGATATAAAAGATAATTTTGAGAAAATATTCACAACTCAGAATGGATAAAGAGAAGATAAAAAAGGCAGTAAGACTTTTCCTGGAAGGTATAGGAGAAAATCCTGAAAGAGAAGGAATAAGGGACACTCCCTCAAGAGTTGCCCGGATGTGTGAGGAAATATTTGGAGGAAGTAAGGAAAAAGCAAAAAAAGCTTTAACAATCTTAAAAGAAGAAAAACACGATGAGATAATTCTTGTAAAAGACATTCCTCTTTATTCTTTCTGTGAACATCACCTGCTTCCCTTTGTGGGAAAAGCACACATTGCCTATATTCCAAAGGATAATAGAGTAACAGGACTTAGTAAACTTGCCCGCGTGGTAGATATTCTCTCCAAAAAAATCCAGGTTCAGGAAAGACTCACCACTCAAATAGCAGATGTTATAAATGAAGTTTTGCAGCCAAGAGGTGTAATGGTAATAATTGAGGCAGAACATTTATGTATGTCCATGAGGGGAATAAAAAAACCTGGGGCACTTACTGTCACATCAGTTGTAAGAGGTATTTTTAGAGAAAACCCTGCCACAAGAGCAGAAGCAATGAGTCTTATTCAAAGCTCCATAAAATCCTGAAAAAGGAGGTATTGTAATGCCAGTAAAAAGAAGATATCCTGTGCCAAGTGACCTGGAAATAGCTCAGGAGGCTGAGCTAAGACCAATAACTGAAGTGGCAAGGGATGCAGGTATCTTAGAAGAAGAACTTGAGCTTTATGGCAACTACATAGCAAAGATTAACTACCAGAAGGTGCTGGAGAGGTTAAAAGACAGACCCAACGGTAAACTTATAACTGTAACCGCCATTACTCCCACACCTCTTGGAGAAGGAAAAACAGTAACCGCTTTTGGTCTGGGACAGGGTCTTTATAAGCTAATGAAAAAGGAAGGGAAAAAAGTAATAAATACCTTTCGTGAACCCTCCAAGGGACCAACTTTCGGTATAAAAGGAGGGGCAACTGGAGGAGGGTACTCACAGGCACTTCCAATGGAAAACATAAATCTTCATTTTACAGGAGATATACATGCTGTTGAAACAGCTCAGAATCTCTGTGCTGCGGCAATAGATGCAAGTATCCTCCATAAAAATAAACTCAATATTGACCCTTTAAATATAACCTGGACTTACTGCCAGGATATAAACTCTCGCGCCTTAAGAGAGGTTATTGTGGGACTTGGTGGAAGAAAAAATGGCTATCCTCGCGTCACAGGTTTTGATATAACTGTTGCCACTGAGACAGCCGCAATTTTAGCCCTTGCCACAGGACTTGAAGACCTGAGAGAAAGAATTGGTAGAGCAGTTATTGGCTACACCTATGACGAAAAGCCTGTTACCTGTGAGGACCTGAAGGTAGCAGGAGCAATGACTGTGCTTCTTAAGGATGCCTTGAAACCAAATCTTGTCCAATCAACTGAAGGACATCCAATGATATGCCATGGTTTTCCCTTTGCCAATGTAGCCCATGGTAATAACTCCGTTATGGCTAATATGGTAGCCTTAAAACTTGCCGATTACGTGGTAACCGAAAGTGGATTTGGAGCAGACTGTGGCTTTGTTAAACTAATTGATGTTGCCTGCAGGCAAAGTGGCCTGAAAGTTGATTGTGCAGTGGTTGTAGCCTCTATAAGGGCATTAAAGGAGCATGGAGGTGCTTTTCACCTCCGCCCGGGTATGCCCTTATCCAAGGTTAAAGAGGCAATCGAAACGGAAAATCTTCCTGCAGTGGAGAAGGGATGTGAGAACCTGGCAAGAAACATCCAGATAGTAAAAATGTATGGAATTCCAGCCGTGGTCGCTATTAACAGATTTACCACAGATACTGACAGAGAGATTGAGCTTGTTAAAAGAAAAGCCCTTGAGGCAGGAGCAGATGGAGTTGCCGTTTCAGAGGCGTGGGCAAAGGGAGGAGATGGGACACTGGAGCTTGCAAGAGAAGTAATAAAAGCAATAGAAAAGCCCCATGAGATGAAGTTCCTTTTCCCTGATGATATATCCATCAAGGAAAAAATAGAAACAATTGCTACCAAAGTTTACCTTGCAGATGGAGTGGAATATTCCCCAGAGGCAGAAAGAAGGATAAAACTTTACACAAAACTTGGATACGACAAACTCACCATAAATGTAGCAAAGACTCATCTTTCTCTTTCTCACGACCCCAACTGGAAAGGTGTCCCGAGAAACTACAAACTTCCCGTGAGAGACATAAGAGCCTCTGTTGGAGCAGGATTTTTATACCCTATTTGTGGAGCAATGCAAACCATGCCCGGTCTTCCTTCAAGACCTGCCTTTGTGGATGTTGACATTGACCCTCAAACAGGAAAAATAAAGGGATTATTTTAAGGTTAAAGGAAATAGCAAGGGGGACAAAATGCCTGCAAAGATAATAGATGGCGTAAAAATTGCTAATCAGATAAAGGAAAAATTAAAAGTGGAAATTGAGGAGTTAAAGAAAAAAGGGAGGTCTCCTTCTCTTTCTGCTATACAGGTGGGAGAAAACCCGGGTTCAAGAGTTTATATCAATGCGCAGAAAAAATCCTGTGAGAAAATAGGAATAGAGTACAAGCTCCACCAGTTCAAAGAAGATGTAACACAAAAGGAAGTTGCAGACTTCATCAGAGAACTCAACAATGACCCTAAAGTGAGTGGTATAATTTTGCAGATGCCTCTTCCCGAGCACCTTAACGCCCGCCAGCTCCAGCAAATTATTGATCCTAAGAAAGATGCAGAAGGAGTCTCTCCAACAAACATGGGAATGGTTGTTTACGGAAAACCTTTTCTTGGACCCTGTACCGCAATGGCGGTAATGGAGCTTATAAGATCAACAGGAGTAAAGCTTTACGGAAAAGAAGCAGTTATGGTTGGTCACAGCGATATAGTTGGAAAACCAACAGCTCTTCTGCTTCTTGACCAATTTGTAACGACCTCTGTATGCCACATTGCTACAGGAGAAAGAGGAACACTTCCTGAGTATGTAAAAAAAGCAGAGATACTGATTGTAGCCGTGGGGAAGGCAAACCTTATAAAGGGTGAATGGATAAAAGAAGGAGCCATTGTGATAGATGTGGGTATTAACCGTGTGGGAGGAAAAATAGTAGGCGATGTAGAATTTGAAGTGGCAAAGGAAAGGGCATCTTATATTACACCTGTTCCTGGAGGTGTTGGACCGGTAACAACAGCAATGCTTCTTAAAAACACAATAGAGGCAACAAAGCTTCAACTTGAACAAAAATAAAACAATGAATTAGAAAGCTTAATTAGAAAGGATATCTATAACAGTTTGCTGAAGTGCAAGGGTGGGTTCTTTTTTGCCCTTTTTTATAGAGAGTTCTGTCTCTAATATTTTCTGGTGAGCAAAAAAAAGCCAGGGAAGGCTGAACTTTGTGCTTGCGTCTATATATTCTTTTGTTTTTTCTAACAAAAATCCGGAGTGTCTTTTAAATATATGCTGGCAGGCCTGGGAAGGGTTTATATTCGGAGAAAACTTTAAAAAAAGGAGAATCCTTATCTCTCTTGCAAGCATAGAAACTATTCCCAGAGGATCCTCTCCTTTTAAAAAAAGTCTATTTAACCTGTAAAGAGCAAAGGGGAGATCTTTCTTCTTGAAAATATCAAGAAAGTCAAAGATATCTTCCTGGAATCTTTCCCCTGTAATCTTTCTAACATGAGAGCTTTCTATACAGGAGGAAGGATGCACAAAAGCAACAAGCTTTTCAATTTCCCCTTCCAGCAGAAAAAGATCTTTCCCTATTCTCCTGTATAATTCAAAGGCTGCATCTTCGGTTATAATTTTTCCTGCATCTTCGACTTTTTCTCTTATCCACTCAATCATTTCAAACTCATTCAAAGGACGAAAGAAAACAATTTTTCCTTCCTTCCCAAAGAAATTATAAAAACCTGTTCTGTGGTCAAAACCGTCTCCTGTAAAAACAACACAGGTAGACTTAACGGGATTTTTAAGATAAGAGAGTAAACTCTTCTGGTCTTTCAAACTTAACTTATCCGCTTCCTCCACCACTAAAAGTTGTCTTTCTCCCTTAAAAGGGAGCTGGAAAGCAAATTCTAAAATCTCCCTTGAACCACAGGATGTTGCACTTAAAACCTGGAAGTTAAAGTCCTCACCACCTGTAACAATTTTTTCTTTCAACTTCCTCAAAGCTTCTTTCTTAAAATACTCCTCCTTCCCCTCAAAAAGATAAAAACAGGCTATTTTTCCTTTCTCTATTTTACGCAAAAATTCTCTGTAGGTCATTTTAAAAAAAATCTGTAGCCTATAATTTTGTATATAAGCTTTGCGACGAGAAAATCTGGGGCAACTACTCCTGCAAGAGGAGAAAATTCCACAATGTCTGCTCCAACTATCTTTTTATGCCTTGCAGTGAATCTTATAATTTCCAGAATTTTATACCAGTCAAGACCACCTGGCTCAGGTGTTCCAACTGAGGGCATGAAAGATGGATCCATAACATCAACATCAACTGTAACATAAACAAACTCAGAAAGATGTTCCCTTATAATATTCTTCCAGCTATCAGATTGTAGAACCTGAAAGGAAGTTTGATAGGGGATAGCTTCTCTTTTAAGATACTCTGCCTCTTCTTTAGAGAAACTTCGCAAACCGAGCTCAACAAGAGAGAAACTGCACTCTTTTACTCTTCTCATTGCACAGGCATGATTGTAAGGAGAACCTTCATAAACATTCCTCAGGTCAGCATGAGCGTCAAGACAAAGAACAGAAAGAGAGGAGTAAATCTTGCTCAGGGCTTTTACTATTCCTGCAGAAACTATGTGTTCACCGCCTATAAATATGTAAAATTTTTCAGAATCCCATATTTTCTCTACATAACTGCAGATTTCTTTTACCGCTTCTTTCGGACCAGAAGAGGAACACTTAAAAGGAGCAAGGGTAAAAATGCCAACCTCGCAGGGTTCTACACCAAGCTCTTCATCCCATAATTCAAGATTCTGCGAGGCTGTGATAATAGCAAAAGGTGCCTCCTTTGTTCCACCTTTGTAGGTTACAGTAGCCTCATAAGGGACAGGGACAATCCTAACTTTTGATTTTTGAGAATCAACAAGAGATGAGGGAAGGTCAGCAAAATTTAGCCTGTAAGTTGATAGAAAGTTCATTTTATTATATATTTGTAATCTTTATATCTTTCCCCATTTCAAATTGGGGAATAAAAGATCTCTTAAAACCCTCTTTTAATCTTAGAGCAAGAGCCTCTACCAGAAGAGGAAGTGCTACTGTAGCATCGCAATAGAGTGTAACCTTTCTTGCCTCAGGTGCTATTTTACCCCAGGATTGAGCCTCTTCCAGAGTGCAACCACTAAGCCCACCCCAGTGAGGCGGGTCAGTAATTATTTGAATAGCATAGTAATGACCACCTTTTTCTTCTCCTATTAAAGATAAGGTTACCTGAGTTTGCTGAATAAAGTTTTTGGGTGTCCCTCCACCTATGTAAATTACACCTGTCCTTTTCGCCTTTCCAGAAAGAAAAGCAGTCTCATAAACATCCCTTGCCACATCAAAATTTAAAAAAACCTTATCTGCAGCAAGGGCAATCCCTATGGAGGAATCACCTATAGCTGGACAATAAATAGGAAGTTTTTTTTCATAAGCTGCTGTGATTATCCCTTTTTCCTTTCCCTTTTTTGCAAGATTTTCTCCAAGATAGTATATAAACTCTCTTGTTGTGTAGGAATGGTTTCTGTCAAGAGTTCGAGCAAATTCTGCTATGAAATTATCGGCTTTTCTAAAACCCTCCTCAGGAGCAAGGGTATCGTAAATTCTATCCACGCCCTCCTCTTTAAGTTTTATATCATCAACAAAGGGGGTTCCCTGATAATGCTTTCCTCCAAGTGTCTCATACAAATCATGAAAAAGATTTGCCCCAGTTGAAACAAGACAATCAATAAGCCTTTTCTCAATTAGAAAAGATACAATTTTTCTCATTCCCGCAGGAACCATTGCTCCCGCAAGTCCAAGGAAAATAAACGTCTCGTCCTCCAGCATCCTCTGCCACACCTTGAATGACAGTCCAAGTTGCCTTGCTTGAAAGGAAAGTTTTCCCATTCTCTCAAGAACATCTTCCAAACTCCCTTTTCCCTTTACAACAAAAGGTTCAACAGGATTTTTGTTTAACATCATTCTTTCACTCCACAAAAACTGCTGCTGCTATCACCGTTGTCCAGAGTCCCCTTTTATCTCCCAGGGCAGACTGGGTAATGTTTGTGGTTTTAACTATTTGCCCACTTATTCTCCAGATTTCTTTCTTCTCATCATAACTTAAATCAGGGTCAAATTCAACTCCTAATATAGTGGCAAGCATGGAGGCTGCAAGGTCTTCTGCGTATTCCCCGGCTTCTTTCTCAGATTGACCAAAACTGTGATGTTCGGATAGATAACCGTAGTGATCTTTTTTACGAGGGATGGCAAGCCCTATGGAGGCGGCTATCAGCCTGTGTGGCTCGTTGGTAGCATTTTCTGCCAGGACACAGTAAACTATCTGCCCTGGAGATAAAAGTTTCTTGCCTTCTGCTTTGGAGATAATCTTGCATCCGGGAGGATAAATACTTGAGACCCTCACTATGTTATACTCCGCAAGGCCTGCATTTCTCAAGGCATCCTCAAAGGAAGCAAGTTTTTCCTTGTGTTTACCCACTCCTTTTGTCAAAAAAAGCTTTGTTGGATGCTTCACTTTCTCTCACCTGTTGAAGAATTTTTAGTTTCTTATTATATTTAAGAGAGGTAACTTGTCAAAGTTCCGCATTAAGAGAGAAAAACCTGAGAGAAAACTTAAAAAAACAGTTTTAAAGTTTGCCAGAAAGGACTCAGGAGAAAATATAGCAAGAGAGTATATTTCGCTTTTTAAAAAGATAAAAACCTAAGAATTAGGGGTTTCATCCGGAGAAGAGATGGCAAGGCAGATTTTATTTTTCCCTTTTCTTTTTGCCTCATACATTGCCTCATCTGCCTTTTTCAAAACATCCTCACCATCTCGAGAATCAGCCACCCCTATGCTTACTGTAATCTTATGTGAGGGATAAAGTTTTTTCTGAATCTCTTTTTTTATTCTTTCTGCTACTTTTTTTGCCTTTTCCTTTGTCAGGTGGGGGAGAACTATTCCAAATTCTTCCCCACCTAATCTGTAGGCAGAGTCTGTGTTACGAAGAGAATTTTTGAGAATTTCGCCTATTTTCTTTAAAACCTTATCTCCCTCCCTATGTCCAAAGGTATCATTACACTTTTTAAAGTCATCTATATCAATGTAAAGAAAAGAATAAGGCTCATTATATCTTTTTTTTCTCTCCTCCTGTTCCTTTATTTTTTCAGATAAC
>Ga0180301_10001900_pt1 | contig 16352 bp, 9 predicted proteins | sample GuaBasSediGuay16_FD_121797 | JGI IMG/M metagenome (GOLD analysis project Ga0180301, IMG submission 121797) | Subseafloor sediment microbial communities from Guaymas Basin, Gulf of California, Mexico - Guay16, Core 4569-2, 12-15 cm | ecosystem: Environmental > Aquatic > Marine > Hydrothermal... | reverse complement strand
GCGTGGATACCGTGCCCGAGTCGAGCAGGTCGAATAACCCTTAATCGCAGCGGAAATCGAAGGCGGGGCACGGCGAATCGTCTCGGGGTCGGCCAAAAGGTCGACCACTCGAAAAGGATATGCAACCAATCTCGAATCTCGATATATTGGTTCTCGCTTTGCTCGCCGAAACCCCGATGCACGGTTACGAAATAATCCGCCGCATTTCGGATAGGAACTTCTACCACTGGGTCGAAACGCCAACATCGTCCGTCTATCATTCGCTTCGCAAGCTCGCATCGGGAGGTTTTCTTAAAACGAAGGAAATAAGGTTAGGGAAATCTCCACCGAGAACGGTCTACGAACTGACAAAAAAAGGGCGTGAAGCCGTCGAGGAAGGCACATTGAATCTGCTTCGCGCCCCGACACGTTTTCTCGAAGAACTGCATATCGGTCTATTCGGGAGCGGTATATTAAGCGAGGAACAGCTTCTATCCGCTCTCGAGGAACAAAAAACATCGACAAAACTGCTTGCCGACGAAATCGAAAAATCCCTGTCGGACAAGAAAACCAAATCGGATTACCGCCTAAGACTTATCTATGAAAGACTACTATCTCTATACAAAGCGCATTCGCGATGGTTAAAAGACGCGGTATATCTCATAAAGAAGCATAAGTAGTCTCTTATAATTAGCTCATTTTGACCTTTCTTATCAGTACCGACTCTCAAGTATATAACCGAAGCCTCGTCGTGCAATAAAGCCGATAAGGTTCTTTTGTCCGCCGAAGTATTGGAACGATTTCAAATATATCGTCCTGATTTACACAACCAGACCACCATTATAGGTGGAATAATCAAAGTTGACAAATTCCTTCTATGAAATTAGTATATTTAATAATAACGTGTTTGTATTTTAATTCAGGTTGAACCATATTAAAACGAACATCAAAGAACAACATCGACAACCCCGGGAATAGGAAATTCAATGATTAAGACGCCGAGAATCGAAAAACGAGAACGAAGATATTTAACTATAGTGATAGTTATCGCTATAGGTTTTGCGATATTTAGTATCGGTGTCACTTTATTGGATAGGCTTTTCGAATTTTTTTCGACTTACTCCCGGTTTCCATTTCTGGAATATTCCATCATCAATGTTATTTTTTTGATATTGGCTTGTCTTCTTTGGCTAACCTATCGTAAATGGAAAATAGCATTAAAAAAACAAAATGAACTGGAAGACATAATTGACAGTATTGCTCCAGATGTATTCCTGGTTGTAGATTCGGATAATAAAATAAGCATTTGCAACAAATCTGTCGAAAAGATGTTCGGTTATGAAGTAGGTGACATATTAGGTAAATCGACTGATTGCCTTTTTAAGAACGGAGTTAAAGAAAAACTACTATACGACGAGATATACGAAAAACTGAGGAACGAAGGTTTCGATATTGGTCTTGGAACCGGTAAAAAAAGAGACGGAAGGTCTTTTCCGGTGGAACTTATCAAAGGCGTTCTAAGTAACGAACAAGGCGCGGTTCTTCTTCTAAGAGACATTACAGAACGAAGACGAACAGAAGAAGAGATAAAGAAATACCGAAACCGACTCGAAGAACTTGTGATAAAAAGAACCGGTGAGTTAACCGAAACGGTCGATAAATTAGAAAAAGAAATAACAGAACGAAAACGAACCGAAAAACTACTGCAGAAAAGCGAAAAGAAATTATCCGAACAAAATATACTTCTGCGTGATAAGAACATTGCATTAAGAGAAGTCCTAAAACAAGTGCAGGTCGAGAAAGAGGAAATGGAAGCACACATATTGGATAATGTGGATAGAATCCTACTGCCGTTGATAAGTAAGCTAAAAAGTGAAGAGACTCGTTTAAGCCAGCAAAGCCTTGAACTGCTCGAAAAAACCTTGAAAAAAATAACCGACCCGTTTGGGAGTAAAATATCGAGAGATACTTTTAAATTAACCCGGAGAGAAATGGAAATATGCAATATGATTAAAAACGGGCTTACTTCAAAAGAGATTGCTAAATTATTAAACATATCGACGAGAACGGTCGAAAAACACCGAAATCATATTCGAAAGAAACTCGGTATCATCGATAAGGATATAAACCTGGCCACGTATCTCAATACTCTCCCCAAGTAGTTCCCTCATATATCTACCACCGACCATTATATAAGACTGCGTATTTTTAATACGCAATATGTCCCCTTTGTTTGCTGGTTGCACTATGTAAATAAAAAAATATACTTTAAATGGAGAGTAGTGTAAATATATAAAAGCGAGCACAGAAAATGCACCCTAACGCAAAAAATAAGCGAGGGATAGCAGCAGGCATAGTTTTGCCATTATTAATGGTGCTTTTTCTGAGCGTCGGTTTCTTGACCTACCTGATAATTACCAGTTCACGTTCCACCTCGAGATACCTTCATAAAGAAAGAGCAGTAGACCTCGCTCAGGCCGGAACTCAAGATGCCCTTTTCTGGTTTCGCCGACAAACATTGCTCCCAGTCGGAGAATTCGAACCTACATCCGCGGAATCCGAAGACCCGTCCAGAGGTATTATGCGTTCTGTTACGGTCGACGAACGCAATCTTGTAAAAGGAATATACATAGTCGAAAAAGACTTAACGGAAGATTTAACCGAAAAGCGAGGCGAAATCGGCTCGGGTTGGATATGGAAAATCTCCAGCAGAGGAGTTGTATATATCGAAAACGACTCTACCTACGATTTCGACGAACCGCCAAACGATATACTCGAAGATGTCCGGGTTACGACGGAAATACGGATGCTGAACATAAATCCCGCTGTCGAAGCCGCGGTGGTTCTCGATAAAGGACGAGACCTTACCTGCGAATCCAGATGTATGTTGATTGGAGGTAATGCCGGAACCGGAATAACAGGAATTTGCTATAAACGTTACGGGAATCCGATAATACGCTCCGGCGCAGATGTTCGTGGAGACCCAAGATATAAGAGTTTTAGCGAATTGAAACTAACCTGCCGCGACATATTCGGGATGGAGGAAACGAGTCTGCGTAACCTTGCCGATTATATTTCCGACGAAGGCGCCGAAGGTTTGCCACTTCAGTTACCGGATTTCGCTTTAATATATATTCAGGGGGATTGTGAGTTCACTGCGTCGCACCCATTGAACGGTGGGGGAGTTTTATTCGTCGACGGCGACCTGACGTTCGCGACCGGTTCAAATTCTAATTTCGTGGGAATGATATACGTAACCGGTCGAATAGACCTGCGTCCACCGAGTTGGGTCGAGGGTCAAATAGTCACTGTCGGAGGCGGCGAAATAGGAACCGGCGGTTACGATAAATCGACCGTTTTATATAATAGCGACGTTCTCAACCTCGTAGTTCAACTCATAGGGAATTACAGGATGAAAAGGACATATTCACTCGAAACACTATGAAATCGAGGCCTAAAATATCGAGATATACGGCGAGACCACGTGAAAGCGGAATGACAATAATGGAGATATTGATAATGTCCGTCATCGTCGCCTCCGTGGCTACGGCTATAATAGGCTTTTTAATCGGGTCGTTGAAACTCATTACCCGCAACCGCGATAGAGCATTCGCTCTCGAAAAATGTAACCAGATGTTAGAGGAAATTACGGCATATAGCCTCGCCGGAGAGGACGTAATAGAAATCGACAGGTTTAAGGACCTTACCCCAAAACCGGTCCTAACGGCCGATACGAATATTACTAATCCATCTCACGTTCTCTCGGGCAATACCGTAGATACGGATGGCGGATGGAAATTCCTTCGGACTATCGATATTTTGCCAATTCATGGAGAACCCCGCGCAAGACTTGTAAGTGTAAAGGTCTATTATTCCAGCGAAGATTCTCCGAGTGAGGCGGGTCTTTTGCTGGCGCAACTAACGAAACTTCTAAAAACCGCTGGAGACGTTTTCCCTCCGACACAGGTCTACGATGTCTACGCTATCGCTATAGAAAATACGCCGGGTTGGTGGGTCGATATGTCCGTAATGAAGCCTATGATGCAACAGGCTATTAATTCGTTAAGAGCGCGTAATCCGGGCCTCGAATACAGAGTCCATTGGATAACCCGCAACGGCTTTGGCCGGGACCCGTATTATCGACCATTTTTTAATAGAGCCAACGACGCAACCGATGCCGGGGCTTTACCCTACTGCTACATCTATCCATCGGCGATTTTCGTGGACAATGATTTTTTCTACTATCCTCCCGACGAAGTCGCCGGCAATAAGAACGTTGACGGCGTTCAATTCGACGACCCTATTTACCCGTATACGCTTGCGGATTATTATAATCACGCCGTTCGCTACCCCGAAGAGGTCGAACGCTATAACGCTATGGTTAGTGCCTACGAAACCGCCGGTCTCGCGGCACCGGAACCTTCTTTATCGATGCTTTTTCAAGATATGTATGATAATCCCGGCAAATACGAAAACGCGCTTATTTTTAACCTCCACGGCGAATTAATACCGCTGCCGCCCGTTCGCAATTACTCCGACCCGGCAAAAGACGCGGACGACCATCCAAACTTGCGCGTAGTGGCGCATCCGCAAAAGATGTTTTATAATGACGATGAAGATGCCGATATACGCGTTTATGCATACTGGACAGACCCGGCAAATCACGATGGTTGCTCCGTAGTAGATAATATCTGCATATTTTTCCCGGGACTCGATATCGGTTCCAGTTATTTCGATATCAAAAAAATGGAAGGTTGCGATACTATCCTCTATTCCTGGCGAAACGCTGTTGCCGCAATCGATTATTCGATTTCAGTAACTACCGTGGGCGGTTCCTACGGCACTCTCATAGAACTTTACGATACTCCGTCGAGAACACCCTGGAATAACGGCCCGCCGTCGGGTGGGATTATGTCACAAAAACGCCTTTATGGGTATGAGTATATACCCTGCGCCACCGAAGCCGGCAACGACTTCTCACGCGATTTGGCGACAAATGGCAACGTGGTTAAGAACACCGCGCGATGGGTTATTACTATCGACGAGACCGGATTGCCCGATACCGCTATGGTAACATTTGTTACTTTTATAGGCCCGAGCAGCAACTATGCAAATCCGCCGACGAATCGCTCGGAAACCTATTTTTGGCGCAGTATCGCACCACCCATTATAGAACAGCTACAGCTATTAGGCGACCCGCGCCTGATGCCGTATGCCGATATAAAGGCAAACGCCGGGTATAACTGGTTCTTCAACGATAGAGGAATCGGGAGCGACTATCACGGTTTTAATAAACACTACGCCAACCTTTGGAAGGGAGAGACCCAGAGAATCGATGTCGATATTCCGAAGGCGTTTATGCTTATTCGCCACGCGATAACTCGTGCCGACGCTATATGGAACGCGATGACGGGATATTCATACTACTATTATGGAATGGGACAGGAAATCGGCGGCGATGCCGCCAATCACCCGGAATACGATAGGGGTATCCCGATGGAAACGACGCCGTGGGTTAACGACGTAAGCCCATCGAACAAGATAGACGAGATAACCTCGAGCTATGAACGAACGAGAATCCCGGGCGCCCGCGACGGTAGTTGGACGGTTTTCCCGTGGCTCGGCGAACTTTATCCCGAATCCTATTGGGCAACGTGGAAAACTCAGGGAAACCTCGACGACAACACTTTCGCCCGCATAAAATACTCCGATGCCGAATGGGGAGGCGATTTTACCTCAGATCAGGATAGGATTAAGCGCACACAGGGGCCGGGGTGCATCAGCTTCTTCAATGCCGTGCCGCAGGGAACCGCGCACCACATGAGAAGAACATTCACACACTACTATTACGGCTATAGTTCCGAAGCGAATATCACTAGTGATGGTGAATCCCTCGCCGTCCGATTTAAATTGCCCCTTACAAGTAAGATGAGAGCGGCGAGACCGTTTGTCCTGAACTCGAATAGTCCTCCACACGGGTTCCCGGTCGAGTGGAACGATAACTATTACGAATTCTATAGATATGAAACGCAATTATCGAATATCTATTATACATACAGTAGCGATAAAGCCAGCGCTATAGTCAATCTGTATCCTCCGGCGGGAGAACCGAACCTGACCGGTCATGTCGCCCATATCCTCGTCAACGGTCTTTCGCCGTCGAAAGACCAGGGCGCGAGCTGGATAGTAATGTATGGTCTGGCTTCGATGACTCAAGGGTTTATGGATGAGGGACATCCCGGAAAGCCATCTTCGAGCCGAATACACCAATTACCGAGAATCGAGATAACAGACCCCGAACCGAACTCTTCGGTCGAATTCGATTTTTCCCTGGATTGGAGTGCCGATTGGGTAAGATGGGATGGGCTTAAATACGGCTATTCTTATCCGGCGGATTTTTACGAGAGTGATTATCTGCAGTTTGCTATCAAATACTCACCCGACGGCGGGCGCCATTGGTATTACGAATCGGACGACACCCCGACTGTAACCGGTGAACGTCCGGACGGTTCGCATATTATAACATCCGGCCCTGTAAATATAAATCTGGCTACAGAAGGTGCTTATATAATTCGGGTCGAGGCTTTCCGAAGAGATATCCTGTCTCATTACTCATACCATCAAATAAGAGTGCTCGTTAATGTTAGCACATAGAGAAATAGCGTTCCGTAGAAAACCGCATAAAAGAGTTAACGGTGTCAGCCTCGTAGAAATGATGATATCGTTATTATTACTTTCGATTCTTATTACGACGCTTTTTTATCTAACGAATTCGGTTAATCGTGTCAATTATTCGATGCGTCTATACGAAGAATTAAAAAGCGGAGGGCAGAACGCCATTCGTTCGATGGATAGAAACGTTATAAGGGGGAAAAAATTTTTTGACAGGGATACCCCTTATGAAGATATTATCCCGTATTCCGAACTACCCGACCCGGTGAGTTTCTCGAAGTTGCCCTCTATATCCCCTACCGCCTCTTTAAACCCCGAAACATCCGAATTCGATTCGTCGATATTCGGCAATGAGCTGTTTTTCGCTAAAATAGAAAATGGAGCCTCTTTTACCGTCGAATCCAGGGCCTATGATATCAATCTGTATAGGTTTGTGTGCTTTTATTTGACCAAAGACACTACAAGGGAAATACGACCTTATAACTATTGCCTGGCTTTAGTGAAGTGGGAAAGCGTGCGTTACGCCGACTACCTGGATTTGGAACATATCTGGAGCGATTCGGCAACACACCCTCTGGATAGCATAAAATACACACTCGAAAACGATTTTGGGGTGAAATACTGTTGGGATGTTTCAGAGAGTAATCCCAATCTGGCCTTTTACAGAATAGGTTCTATGGACACGCCGGTTTCGATAGTATTAGGCACAAACAGCTTGATGTATCTTGTAAAACCCATAAATCAGACAATCGGGGTTTCATTTAACAAATCGGATAGTTTCCCGGTGAAATCAGATGTTCCCGGTTTTTCCTCGGTTGATAATGAATTCCCCGGCGGCTTGGAAATAGCCGTAATTGGACCGTCCTCATCACGGAAAATACTAATAAGATTGGTTGTAGCCGGATGGACAAGGAAGAGAGTTCTCGATTTTCCGACGATGACAATAGTATCCGCCCCGGAATACTAGAAGAACCGTTATGAGTATCGATTTAAAAAGAACATTAATCTACACAGCCGTTATTTCGGCGCTTATGATAGGATTCCTATGTTTCAGGAATAGCCCGTCGGATAGCGAAATCGAATCCAGAGCGAGGGGAAAAGAAGAGGTCATAGAAATCCTGAATGAAGCCGGGGATATCCTGACCGGCGAGAAACATAGAAGGGTCGAACAACAACACGATAGAATAGGTCTGTATATCACAAACACCGAACCAGAAACTCTCGATACAGAACGTCCAAGCGGAAAGCCCGAAGTAACTGAAGATAGCAAAGGACTGGTTCTAATTGGAGCTGACGCTGAAAGGACGGCCATTCGGGAACCGATAGATATAAAAACCACCGAATCGGAACCTGCAGGGCCGACGAATATAGAAGAAACAACTATCGCAGAAACGACCCCGCTCGATATTCAAAGAGAGAGAGAAAAGACAATCGAATTTCTAGGAGGTATTCTGTCCTGGGGGAATCTCAATACTAACGCTACACAGGCCAGAATAGAAGCCGCTAAAATCCGAGAAGATGCAAAAACAGTCAGAGAACAGGCAGAATCGGCGAAGCCCGAGATTCGTGAAGAGATGTTGCGAAGGGCAAACCTGATGGAATCATACGCAAATCGTATTAGCGCTACCCGCGGTAACAAACAGAAAATGAGAATACTACTTTACGATGTTGAACACGATATCCAGAACAGAACAACCAGATAAAATAATTGGTTAGTGAAGGCTGCAAACCCGATTTAGCGGCCTTAAAATCGAATTCGATACGTAAGTAAATTTATCCTAACTGGAACCCGCAAAGTCTATTAATAGACCGCTAATAGACCGCGGTTTAGAAGGCTATTAGGGCGGTGGGTGTAAAAAAGATAAGGAAGGTCTCCAGCTGGGGTCCGGAAGAACTACCGAAATAGACACCCTTTTCGCTTTCGCCACATCCACTTAGTTTGTCCATTTTTCGTGTTCTTCTGGATAGAATTACTCCTTAAACAGGGCGGATACCATTGTTCCTTTACCCGATAATAAAAAAATTTCCCTTGCATTAACTAATTTTTTTTTTACCTTACCTCTACAATTCTGGGGATAAAAATTATATCAGGCGAAATTACCGGGAGAAGAAAGCTATATCCAGCCGTTTTACGCGGCTGAGCTAATCTTTACTCTCGGAACTCGTCATAAAATTCAGAGGAGGAAAAATGAGGAAGACGGTTCTCGCTCTTGTGATGATTGCTCTCGTAACTGCCGCATTGGCGGTTCCGAAGGTCTTCAATTATCAGGGCAAACTAACCGACCCGGTCGGCGTCGGTATCAACGACACTCTCGATATGGCCGTCCGTATCTACGACGACCCAACCGCAGGGACGTTGCTTTCGAGCGACGTTATTACGAACGTCCCGATTGTAAAAGGGCTTTTCGATATCCAGTATGATGTCGACCTGAGTCTTGCAGAACTCACCGGCGACCTGTATATGGAACTGGAAATCGACGGCAATATTCTCGTTCCACGTGTATATATAACGGCGGTTCCTTTCGCTATGGCCGCGCTTTATGTCGATTCCGCCTATTACGCCGTCAAAGCAGAGAGCCTGGGGAATTATGTTGCGGGAGACCTTCTACCGAACGACCTGCAGGGCGCTTACGACCTCGGCGACCAAATACAGGTCGCTACCGGAACACCGGTCGATATAAGGACCGCTTATGTCGGCCCCGACGACGGCACCGCTCTCGAGGTTCGCACGAACGATGACGACGAAGAAGCCCTTTACGTTTATAATGCCGGCGCAGGCCCGGCAATATTCTGCTCCGGCGACCTTCGTATGAACGGCGAAATATGGTCCAATAGCGATATAACCGTGCAACTCGATAAAAACGTATCGGCAAGCGACGACGAGTTTTTAGTCAAAAACGACAGCGGTCTCGTTGTTTTCAGTGTCAACGAACACGGTGATGCGACGATATTCGGCGAGCTCGACCCGAAAGCGATTACTTTTCAACCTCAAGCTGCCGCTCCGGGTGGCGTTGAGGGTAAAGTCTATTACGACGACGCCGACGACGAGCTGAAATACTACGACGGCGCAACATGGAACGCAATCGGTGCGGGAGGAGGACTCGTCCCCGACGATGTAATATGGAATCAAGATTCCGCGGCTCAGGCCGCCGATTTCTGGATTGACGGCAACGGTAATTTCGGGCTCGGCGCTCCTCCGATGGACACGCTGTTCTTCGATGACTTCGAGGCGGGATTAGGCTTATGGACTATCGATGACAGTTCCGGTTCCGGTATTGTCTGGAATACGACGAACCCCGGCGGGCGAATCCCCGACCCGGCGGCAGACATAAGCGGGGTTTTCCCAATCGTCGACTCGGACGATGCCGGTAGCGGCGTCCATGTTTATAGCTCTATGACCTCTCCAGCAGTGGATATTTCGGCTTATACCGAGGTATATCTATATTTCGGCTGCCACTTCGATTGGTTCAGTTCGACGGATTACGGTAACCTGTGGGTATTCGACGGAACCACTTGGTCATTGCTTTATAGTTATCGAGCCGATACTTATAGCAAAGAGGTCTTCGACATATCGGCTTATATAAATCCTGCGTTTCAGGTTATGTTCGTGTATAACGACGACGATAACTGGGCGTGGTATTGGATGGTCGATAACGTAACCATCGCCGGCGTTGCCGGTCCGGCTCCGCCTACCGTTGTAGTCAGTGGCAGCGGCGACATCATAGCGGAAGGCGATATCGGCGCCGGCAGCCTTACTCTCGACTATTCTATCACCGAGTGGCCCGATTGGATTACACGCCTCGATACAATCAACGCAACCGACCACGACACGGTCGTGGTCACCGAGGCTCTCGAGGTCTGGGGAGAACTTATCGCGGACAGCATCCAGGCCTGGGGCGATACCGTCTACTTCGACGACCATATTTCCGTCGACGGTTGCGCGAAATTCGGCGGAGGTGTCGCGCCGCATATAACTTTACTCGATGAGGGTTTCGAAAACGGCATACCCCCTGCCGGATGGCTAAACGTGGATAACGACGGCGATGGATTTGTTTGGTTCGGCGGAGGCCCTCCGGGGCATCCAACCCATACAGGGGACTCGGTCGCAGTTAGCGCTTCGTGGGATGGGGTTCCTCTCACACCGGACAACTGGCTGATTACTACACAAATAGACCTTACTACAGCAACATTTCCAGAACTTCGGTATTGGGTGGCAGCCCAGGACGCGTGGTATCCTGCGGAACACTATTACGTAAAACTTTCTACAACAACGAGCGACTTGGCCTCATTTACTGTTACCCTCGAGGACGTAACCCTAACTAGCGATGTCTGGGAAGAACATATAATCGACCTAACTCCATATGTCGGCGGGACGATATATCTCGCCTGGGAACATTGTCTCGTTACAGATATGTTCCAGATGAAGATCGACGATATTCTCGTTCTGGACTATACCGCTGCTGCGCCTCCGGCAGTCGAGATATGCGCGGGTGATATATTCGCCGACGGCACAATCGAGGCAGCCCATTACCGCGATTCGTCGGGCGATGACCTCCTTCGCTCCAGCGACGGCTCGGTTAGTATCACCGAAGACGCGGATGGCTCCTGGAACCTCACCACCCTCGCGGGCGGCGGCTGCATTACTCTCGACGCCGCTTACGACTGCGGCGGCTCTGGCGTAGGGCGTTCTATTATAACCGATGCCGGTCCGGTTTTTCTGGATGCTACCGACCCGGCTCCGGGCGACACAGCGTTAGTTGCCGTTAATAGCAGCCTCGACCCAACGGCATTTTTCGTCAATACCGGCACCGGCCCCGCAATAGAAACCGTTAGCGATGTCCTTACACACGGTGTATTGTGGGCGGACCTCGGTGTCCAGACGCCGATGTTGTGGAACGAAATGGCGGATACGGTATATGTTGAAGACAAGCTATGGACGCAAGAACTCGTAACCGACACCATCGAGGCGATGGGAAATACTATCTTCATTCGCGATTCAATCATTGTCGATGGCAGCGGGCTTTTCGTCGGTTCTACACTCGATACGATGCTTTATGTCGTTAATATCTGGCCCGGCCCCGGTGAAGCGGTAGGCCAACATATAGAGGTCCGTAATGTAGGTGGGGCCATAGGCGACGATGCTCTCGGTCTCGATATATATTCTTCATCCGTCGCCGCTCTGGCTACTGGCATTAGGTCCGAAGCGGAAACTAACATAGACGACGCCTGGGGCGGATATTTACAGGGAACCAATCACGGCTCCGCGAACGCCGGCGGCATTCAGGTTCTCGGTTTCAACGACGGCGCCGGTTTGGCCATCGGAACGCTTACAGAGGGAATTACCGCACCGGGCAATACTGTGGGCAGTGCATACGGCATCGAGTCCCGGGGCACGATATTCGAGGTAACCTCTACGGGCGACGCCTACGGCGGATATTTCGATGCGCAAAACGCCGGAACGGGCGTGGAATACGGCATCTATGCCAGAACAACCACAACACTCGGCAATTGGGCGGGATATTTCGAGGGTAACGTCCGGGTTACCGACTCCCTCGTCGTCGATGGCGACTTACACGTTCTCGGCACAATCGACCCGATCGCTCTCGTCTTGGACCCCGTTCCGCCTAATCCGATAGCAGCCGGCAATCACGGTATCTACGTAAATAACGCCGACGACCAGCTTTATTACTATGACGGGACAACGACGACTATGCTCGGCGGCGGTGGTGGCGGCGGCACTCTTCAAGATGCTTATGACCTCGGAAATACTATTATCACCGATGGGATTAACGCAGTAAGTATCACGGCTCCGGTTAGCGGCGACGCTTTGTATCTTGGCGCTGCCGCCGGTAACGGCATCTGGAATGACGCCAATTACTGGTCGCCTGCGGGCAATATCGCACTCGGCACTGGATTCTATCATACCGATAACGGTCTTTTCCAATCGAACGTGGACTTTATCTGCAGGATAGACGCCGATGATGATGCCGATAATGCTTTCATAGTCCAAAGGTCTGACGGTGCACCTGTTTTCCAGGCTGACGAATATGGTAACGCTTTGGTATATAACGACTTGGCGATACCCACAGGCGGTATCAACGACGGTGTCGGCACAGGCGCGACAGGGCAGGTTCTTACCGCCGACGGTGCTGGGCATTTCAACTGGGCGAATCTTCCGCCCGCGCCCGGCGTTCGGTTCGACACATTGAACGCCACCAGCCACGATACGGTGGTCGTATCCGAAGCGCTCAAAGTAATGGGCGAACTTATCGCCGATTCGATTCAGGCAGTCGGGGATATAATCGAGGTCGACGATAGCCTCGACGTTATCGGCGGCGTGTCGCTCCTCGACGATTCCACCTTCCGCACCGATTGGGAACCAGAATACGTCATCACGGTGGGTTACGATAACGCCGATTTCACGAATCTCGCCGACGCGGTCGCCGCGCTGAGCGGTGTCGAAACTCTTATCGACCTCGCCCCCGGTAGCTATGCCGGCGGCGTAACGATACCGCCCGAAGTATATCTGCGTGGCTCCGGAGCAAACGTAACTTATATCGGCGGCGATATGGTTTTCAACGGCAACGTTTCAGATGTGAGCTTCGGCGAGGGCATTGTTACATTGGACGATGCGCAGGCCTACGAGTGCGAATTCAGCGGCGACGTCGTTATGCGAACATACAGTTGCGTATTCGAAAGCGATTTCTACTCGAGCGGAACGAATACGGTAACAGGCTTTAATGCGGGATACATTCGCGATTGTTATATCGGGACGCCATCGACTTTCGAGGGTTACTGGTCGATAACCGATTGTATCTTCTATGCTTCGCTTGTAATTCAAGCCGGCGCCGCTGGAATGACCGAAGTCCACGTGTCGGGTTGCGATTTATTCGTCCCGGTGGCGGTTACCGGAACGAGCGTCTTCGCCTATTTCGAAGCCAACCGCTTTAATACATTGGACGGCGGTCCGGGAATCACGGTCGGCGAAGACGGTTCTGCCGAAATTAAAGCAAACCACTTCGTAGATTGCTTGACCGGCGTCGATGCCGGATTAAATACTTCTATCGCGGTTCTCGCAAACGATTTCACCTCGAATATAATATATGCTGTTAACGGTTCCGGTTGTAGGTTAGCGAACATCATCGGCAACGATATCAACTCCCTCGGATTCACAAGCACCGGAATAAACCTGGCGAACTGCGCTGAAGGTATCGTCAAGGACAACAATATCATAGGTTGCACTGTGAACGGTATCTCGTTACAAGATATGCCGGACGGTTTTATAGTCGATAACAACGTGGTCAGATATAGCGATTCCGACGGTATTATATTGGCAGGCGGCCCCTACCAAATTCTTCGTAATACGTTGGCAGGAAACGGCGACGGTGTGCTTACATTCGACCTGAACGATACCGGCGCCGCGCCTAATTCTATCGCAAGTTATAACGTGTTGGATACATATAATCCTCTCGGTGTATGGGCCGGAGCGTTTAATACCAACTCCCTGGGAGCGATATGGGGTGTATCCGGACAATTACCATAATTTCACTTGCTTATGCCTTAAATAATCCTTATATTAAAAAAAATAGGAGAAAAAATGAAATACAAATGGATAGCAGTAATTATGGTCGCGGCGTCAGCGGTTGTCCTTATCGCCGATTGGCCCACCGGGGGGGGTTATGAATTACGCTGGAACGCGATTACGAACGGCGGCACAGAAACCGAGTTGCGCGAGTCCGTTACCGGATACCGCGTCGCAGATAACCTCGGCAATGCGAGCCACGTTACCGATTCATTCCTCACAGACGGCACATTCTATATAAACCGACCCGGTTACCGTAAGGTCGAATGGGACGAACGCGCACCGTTCACGTCGGTGAATGACCTCGGCGCCGATACGATATCCAGCGCGCCTAACTTTCCGATTAGCTGGGGTGGTGCCGACACGACTATCGAAGACGGTATCGGTTGGGGTATTCGTTATTACGACGTCCAATACAGGCGCAACGCCGGAGGCTCGTGGGAAGACTGGCATGTCCGGACTACTCTTACGAGCGATATTTTCGGGCCGTTATCACCGGACACCGTATTCGAGGATACTACATATTATTTCCGGTGCCGCGGATACGACCTCGTCGATAATATCGAAGATTGGCCGGTGGGGCCTCCCGATTGGCAAGCGTGGGGACGCTACGAGGAACAGGTTCTTACATGGGTAGTCGTGAACCTCGCCGACAGCAACGACTGGACAATCGCCGATAGCGTGCCTTTGAACTTCACCAAAACTATGGAAGCCGCCGACGTCTTTATAATAAAAAACCAGGGCACCGCTGCTATAGATATGGGAATAAAAGGCTACTCCGCGACAGGCTGGGCACTCGAGCCGAATCCCGGCGACGACCAATACGCGCTTAGAGCATATTTCGACGATAACGCCACTCCGCCGGTAACTTTTACGATAAACGATGCGGTCTACGATACAGGATTTACCTGGGCCACAGGCACAATATTCGGCCCCGGCGGAACAGATATCCAGGACGCTACGGCGGATAGCACAAGTCGCACAGAAAACCTGTGGCTTCAGCTAAAAACCCCCACCGCGGTTTCGTCGTGGATCGATAGCCAGGCCATCCGTCTCGACCTGAAAGCCAAAGCCTCCTCTCCCTGATGCGCTATCGTAAATAGCTATAAAAAACCCGCCGGCCTTGTGTCGGCGGTTTTTTTACGGTTTTTGAGAGTTGCCCCGAAAAATTATGACGAACGAGAATTTCGAATTACTGATGGACGGCCTACGGTTGCCGTAGGTAACGGAGTGTTAAACGAAATTGCGGGCTGGCGCGACTTTTGCGTCCGCATAATGTAGCAAAAACCTGCAAAAGGACGTAGCGAAAGGCGTGCCAGCCCGTCCACGCGCGAAAATTTAGCAAACTATGTCGTGGCCCCGCTAATGAGTTGTAACACAATCTATTATATGTAATCACAGCAAAATTCAGGGGAGACTCCTACGCGATTTAGGCTTGACCGCAATCGATAGGTTTTTTATTATTGCAAACCGGGAACATTAAAACCGCGAACAAAGTGCGCGAAAACGAAACAATAATCTGCCGTTGCGAGGATTTGACACTGGAAGATATCCGTTCTGCGATTGCAGACGGCTACACCGATTTCGAGGAATTGAAGCGTTACCTGCGCTGCGGTATGGGACCCTGTGGAGGAAGAACATGTCTTCCCTTGATACGACGCGAATTGGCTCGGGTAAAGGGGGTACCGGTGGAAGATGTAGCGATGCCGACCAGTCGCCCCCCGGTTCAGGTTACAACTTTCGAGGCTATAAGCGTCGGTTCCGAAAGGGGCAAAAATGAGTGAACTGCCTCGTTCGGCGGATGTCGTAATTATCGGCGGAGGCATTATCGGCTCCGGGATAGCCTATGAGCTTACGAAACGCGGCGTTAAAAATGTCGTTATCCTCGAAAAAAGCTACATATCGAGCGGCTCTACCGGTCGCTGTGGCGCAGGAGTCCGCCAGCAATGGGGTCTCGAAGCCAACTGCCGACTCGCAAAAGGCTCCGTAGATATTTTCGAGCATTTGTCGGAAGAACTCGATTACGATATCGAATTCCGCCAGGGTGGGTATCTTGTTCTCGCCCACAACGAGGCTCAGGTTTCACAATTTAAGAAGAATATCGCTCTGCAGAATTCCG
>Ga0180301_10001899_pt1 | contig 16361 bp, 12 predicted proteins | sample GuaBasSediGuay16_FD_121797 | JGI IMG/M metagenome (GOLD analysis project Ga0180301, IMG submission 121797) | Subseafloor sediment microbial communities from Guaymas Basin, Gulf of California, Mexico - Guay16, Core 4569-2, 12-15 cm | ecosystem: Environmental > Aquatic > Marine > Hydrothermal... | reverse complement strand
CCGTACGCCGCCGCCCTCATTGCGAAGATAGGGAGGGAGTGGCTCAACGACGTTCGCTCTTTGATAGAGCGGAAGGGCGGGAAGATAGTGTACTGGGACACCGACGGTTGCTATTTCGTCCCGGCGGACGCGATTACGGAGGGGGATCTCTCTGTGTTCGAGTTCGACGCGGAGTTGGACAGGCTCGACTGGATCTATCCCATTGCGGGGAACACGTACATTGCGCAGAAGGACGGGAGCATAGAGATAAGGGGTTCGCCAATAAAGAGGGGCGACATGCCGACAATAATAAAGGAGAAGCTATTTGACATCGTGCGCTGGGTCGTCGATCACGACATCGCGAAACTGGACGCCTTCAGGGAGGAACTTTTGAACGCGCCGCCGGAGGCTTGTGCCTGCGTCATCTCGCTCGGGCGCGAGGACTACAAGAACAAGTACCGCGAGAGGCTGAGGCGGAGGCTGCAGAGGTACATAGACCCGTCCGGGAGAGTGGAAGTGATCGTGGTGGGCGGGCAGGACGTGGGGCTGATGCCGTGGAGCGGCGTGAACGAGAAGTACGTCATCGCTCTGGAGGAATTCGACCCTCGGAAGCATCAGGTGAACAGGAGGTTCCTCCTCAACTGGTTCTACACGATCGTGCGCCGCGTGAACCCGCACCTGCGACTGGAAACACGCACATTATTTTAATTTATTTTATTCTTCTTCTTCTTGGCTTTCCCCTCCGAACATCACCGCTATTAGGAAGCCCGCGACTATGAGGATCACGGAGAGGACGATGTTTATCGGGGAGAGGAGGATCGCAACTATCTCCAAGCAGAGGCAGGACAGCAGCACCATTCTTCTCCTAGTTTCGGGGTCGAGAGCCTTAATTTTCCGCGAGAGAACTCTCCCGCCTCTTATCAGTGCCCAGACAATCGGGATCACCAGTGGTAGCAGTATCAGGAACGCGGGTATCGTGAGCACGTGCACGGTCGCGCTCACTAGCGGTTGTGGCGTAGCAGGTGGTGGGGCAGGCTCCGCCAGCCACGGGCTGTACTCGAACTCGGAGTTTATGAGGGTCACCTCTTCCCTTTCCGACCCCGTGCTGTTAACCGCGGGTCCCTCGGGAGATCCCCAGTAGCAGTACTTCGCGATCACTGTGCTGTTCACCGCGTAGATGCCCTCCTCCTCGTTTCCGTAAATGTTGGAGAGCGACATGACGACGGTACTGTTGACCACGTACATTCCTATTTTGTTGTCCGTTATTCTGCTACGATCTACAGTTATTTGTGAGTTTACCACGTACAGTCCGTACTCCGCGCCACTTATGCTCAGAGATGAAATTCTCACGTGTGAGAACGCTATCTCGATCAACGCGCTGATGTTCACTGGGAACAATATGCGTCTGAGCGAGATATTCCTGCAGTTCACTATTATCACCATTCCCGCCTCCTCCACAGAAACGTCCTCCGCGTTTTTAAGATACACCAGCGGTTTGCCGTTCACCTCGCAGTCTTTGAACTCGTGTTCGAAGTCTTTAATGTTGTCGCCCACGAGTATGGGAACCGAGTTCACGAACTCGCAGTTCTCGAATGTGCAACTCTGCGATGAGTTGAGCACAATTTTCACGTTCTCGAACTTGCAGTTCCGGAACGTAACGTTTCTCGTAAATTCGATAGTTATTGTCACGTTTCTGAAGGTGGTGTTGAGGAAGCGGGGGTTCGGCACGGAGATGTAGAGGAGTCCCACGTTCTCGATCAGGCAGTCCCGCAGGTGCGCGAGACCGGTGAGGTTGAACAGCGTCATGTTCCTGAAGACGCAGAGGTATCCGAAGATCGTGCCGTTCGGCACCACGTGGAAGTTGAGCGCGTGTATCAGGCAGTGGGAGACGTTGAGGTAGCCCCAAGTCAGGAGGAGGTCCGTGGAGATGTTGCAATGGAGGCAGTGGAGGCTTCCCGCTTGGAGGACGTGGATCTCCCAGAAGTCGAGTATCTCATTTACGTAGGAGGCGTACTCTGATATTTCGAGGATGGGCGATAATAACGGTTCGGTAAGCCAAGGTTCGTAGTAGAACTCCGAGTTTTCTATAACACAGCGGGAGAGGTTTGGACCGTCGGGCGAACCCCAGTAGCAGTATGTGGCGTTGAGGTAAGAAGTATTTAATACAACGATTGTCGAACCTTCCCTCGGCACTATGTCGCAGTAGTGAATTTCAGCATTACTTTCATTACAGATAATGAGGTAGTCGCTTCGGGCTACTACGCTGTTTGTCGCGAAGAGGCGTGATTGGACGGAGTATATTCCGACACTTTCTTCGAGTCCTTCAACGATCACGCAATCTTCTATGCGACAATTGCTGTCATTAGTCATCCCGATGCCAGTACCGAATTCTTTTACTGTACAGTTTTTAATGCAACAGTTGCTATGAAACGCCAAGATGCCACAAATAAGTAGTTCGGCTTCGAATTTTTCGATGAATACTTTGTCACTAAATTCTACTAAAGCCCCCATTATGCATTCCATATTTCCTGTTGAGATGCCGCGCAATGTGACATTACTGCAATCTTCCATGATCATTAAGGGCTGGTACAGAGGCATCAAGTAATAGTAGGCGTGGAAGAAGAGGTAGTTGAAGAGGGGGGAGAGAGGATAAAGAGGATAATAATTGAGCCATTCGAAGAAATAAAGACTAATAAATGAAAGTGAAGGGAGGTATTGTGGAAATCCAGTAATATTCTCAAAAATAGAATTCTCCACGTGTTGCAGAAATAATGCTCGTCCTCCGTGTCCGATGTTCCTTCCCGTGATGTTTCTGCACATATATGCGAGTAGGATTTGTTCATCCTCAACGGTTATATTCTCCCTGTACTTCAATAGAGGTACGAGTCTGCCATTTAGTGTCACTTCTTCAAACTCAACTTTTGATAAATTTCCGGAAACGTACAGTTCTGCGTTGTTTAAGGTGACGTTTTTTAGAGTCGTATCAAATAATGTCAGGTCACAAATTCCATCCACTAGGTAGATATCTGTGATGTTCGCCGCCTCTGAGCATATTTGAAAACCGGAGGAGTAGCCGGTTACAGTTGAAACGTTGACTCCTAAGGAGAGGATAGCGAGTTCACTTGAGTTTAGCGTTAAATTATATATAAAACCGGGGTTTTTAACAAATAGCGCCAGACCACCCCGAATCCCACACTTCTCTTCCGCATAAATGTTTTTTATTTGACCGGAGGCGTTGTCAATTTTCAACTCGCTACCGGAGTAGAATTGACAATCAGTAATTTGAACAAAACCGCCGTATATAGCTAAGACTGTTACATTATCAAATTTGCAGTGTGTAACTTCGCAATAGGCGGATTCGCTCTCTGCAGTGATAACACACGCGGAGCAATTAATGACTGAATTGCGAATGACAATTTTGTTTTGTTGAAGTGAGGAATCTATATGTGCGCGATTTAAGGTTGTTTTCTCAATTTCTAGGTCTGCACCAGTACCTTGCTTGAAGTACCATACATAACCTCCGGTTGTCAAAGTAGAATCGTAAATATAAGCGTACCCGCCTTTAACATTTATACTCACCTCTTCTTGTATTGAAATGGTGGATGATCCTGTAATATTGAGAGTTCCGCTATCTATAACCAAATTGGATTCTAGTCTGACATAGGAACCACTAATAGAGATCGTTCCCCTCTCTACTTTAACGGAATATGGGAACCCGATTCTGGAGTTGATAATGGTGAGTTTCCCATCATTTCTTATCTCGACACCGGAAAACGTAATCTTACAATTTCTGATAATAAGTTCTCCTCCGTCTATGACAACATCCTCGGAGAGTACCTTTTCTTCATTCTCCCAAACTTCAGTTCCAGTTACGTAGTACGTGGCACTTGCGGGTTTCGAGAAAATTGCAACTTCTAGGATTGTGTATAGGATTAGTGCTGCAACGAGAAAAGCAAGCGCGTTTCCTTTAGATTTTCTCATCTCCTAACACCATCAGGAACTGCGGTACTCCACAACTTCTATAGCATATACTATCTTTATTAAATGTTCTTGCTCGAAGGGTCGCTCCGGTTCAAACAGGAACGCGAAGAGAGTCATTTCGTTAGTGATGGTGGTGTTTGGCGGCACGTTCACGTTTTTGAACGTGAGTTGGAGCACGTACTGGCAACTCTCGTTTCTGTGGTTTATCAGGAAGTAGCTTGACAGGTTCACGAATATCGTTTCACCCGCGTCGTAAGCGCCGTTCCCGTTTTCGTCTTGGTGTTTGAATGAGAGATCCGTGCCGTTCAGTTTTGCGGAGGACAGTGCGATGCCGGAGACGTTCAGTTTCATGGCGAGGGTTAGTTTGTAGACGCCGCTTCTGCCGCTCATCTCAAGTACCACGTTGCTGGTGAAGAAGCTTCCGCTGAAGGTTAGGTTTCCCTCTTGGATTATGGAGATGTCGGCGACACGGACGTACTCCACGGTGACGTTGAGGAAGGACAGTCTCTTGAATGGGTCGGGCGGTGGTGGTATTTCGATCCTCCAGTATTTGCGTCCCTTGAAGACAGTTGACGCGTGGCTCGGTTCTTCCGCGAGGTAGTAGCACTCGTTTGCGGGGTACACGGAGAGGTAGACGTAGCCGGGGTGTCCCTCGGGGATGCTGATGTTCTTCACCCAGTTGTCCTGCGGTCCGATGCTTCCGCTCGCGACGGTCGTTTCCGTTTTGGGGTTTATCACCGAGTAGTAGATTGGTGGGAGATACTCGCTCGCGTTGACCTTGATGCCGTCGTAGGGTTGCACGGCGAGGGTCAGGATCGCCGGACCAGTGTACGGACGAGGTATCAGGAAGTACAAGAGAACACCGACGGGGATCGCTATTGAGAGTACAAGTATTATTGCGAACCACGGAACTACTCGCTTCTTGCGCGAGGCTAGCAATTTTTCCACCTAATATGTGTTTATTTGTTTCTTCCCCCTTCCCTTGAAGATCATTCCTGCGACCAGCATGTTCACTGCGGCTAGGAAGGACAGGAATCCGAAGACCGAGCCGAAGAGGTTCAGCAGGAAGACGGCGACCGCGGGCACGAGGAAGGCGGTGACAAGGATCGCGTTCAGCGTCAGGAGTTCCACTATGTAGAAGGCTTCCTCGAACATCACAAGCTTCCCTTGGTCTATGGAGAAGCACTCCCAGAGGAGTTTTTTCGCGACGTAGTTCGCGTAAACTTCGCTCCTCAGTTTTATGCCGAGGAAGTAGTTGTTCCAGAGGATGGTGGTCAGCACCAGCACTTGGATCGAGGGCGCAGCCGCGGGGACTCCCAGTTCGACAAGTGCGGGGAAGAGGTACCTGTTGACGAACACGAAAAGCAGGAACGACACGATCCACATTATTGCGCGGTACAGGATGTTTCCGATCCAGCCGCCGAACTGGTTCCGCAGGTACTCATAGAGAATAAAAGGGAAGAGCAGGAAGGTTCTGTGGATCAATCCCCTCTCTATGCCGCGGTAGTCGTATATGTGTCCGACCTCGTGCCCGGCGATGAAGCCCACGGACACCTCAACCACGTCCTCCGGTCCGTCGGGGGAGTACTTCTCGCCCAGCACGATCATGTTGCTCAGCGGGAGGGCTAGACCGTTGTTGTTCAAACTGTCGGATATCCTGACGATGGGTGTTTCCATCTGCAGGCGGTCGGCGAACCTTTCCACCATTGAGAGGACGCGGTAGTAGTTTTCGCCCCGCAGCGTTATTCCGTATGGCAGGTACTTGATGGGGGTCAGGAGCCGGTTCATGTAGACCCCCTTACAGGTCGAGTTTGTAAGACATTGCTCCGTATGGTGCGCTCATCATTTTCACGAGCGACGATGCCATGTATCCCATTCCCGCATCGAACGCTGCAAGCACGAAGTAGAAGATCAGGTTTGCCAGTGAGAGCGACAGTGCGACGGCATAGAGGAAGGCTATCATGCACAGGAAGGACTTCAGGTAGGCAAGGTGCTTCGTGACCCTGAGTTTGAAGAGGGAGCCTGCGGTTCCCAGAATGAGGTCTGTGAGGACGCCGTATCCCGCCAGAATTCCCAGAGCGCCTATCGTCACCGCGAGCACTGCTATGGAGAGGGCAGCCCACGCGAGCACTTCCATTCCGAAGAGTTCGACCGTCGCCGGCATGAAGAGCATACTTAGGAGCGCTAGTACTCCTATTACTAGGTCGATTGTGGCGATTGCCACGAGTCTGGCGCTTACCGGAGCCACCTGTTTTAAATGTGGTGTCTTGCTCATTTTGATCCCCAGATATATTTTGCGGATTGAAATAAATAGTTTGCTGGTTGGAGTTTAAATTCCGGTGCGTTGTTTTCTGATCAGGAAGGCGAGGTTTGCCGCGAGGAGTGCGGCGACCGCGAGGTCGAAGAACGGGGAGTTGCAGACCCAGACGATTGCCCCGAATATTGTCCACGTCACGAACACTTCTGTTTCCACGAACGTCACATCACCGTTCGGTTCAATGAACGTTATTCTAACGGTGTACACTCCGGGATAGAAGGGCGCGGCGACGCGCGTTGACACCGTGAGGTTGCTCTCCGCGCCGACAACGACGTTTTTGAGGATGTACTTGTTCGCGAGGCTTCCGCTCTCCGCGATGATCTCTATGGAGATGTCTATAGTGTTCCAAGCGTACTTCGTGTTGTATGCCGTGATTTGTATCGGGAAGGACGTGCCCATCCCCACGCGTTCGGGCACGGAGACCGAAATGTCGGTGAGGTAGATGTCGCCGCGCGGCGCCCGCGGCACTTCCCTTACGTCCACTTCCTTCACGTCGAACAGTTCGGGAGAGCCTGTTATCCGTGCGGTGAAGAGGTACCTTCCGGCGGAGACCCAAATGGGCAGTTTCACTCTGAACACTCCCGGTTTTACGGGCGTGAGGTTTGCGCGGAAGACCACCTCGCCCAGTTTCATGATTGAGAATTCGATGCTCTTCTCCGGTTTCAGTCTGGCGCCGGATGCGGTCAGGATTATGAGTTCCCTTCCCACGTTTATGCTGATCACGTTGATTCCCTTCTCGCTGTTGTGGATTATCGCGAGCGGTCTGAGGGCGTCCTTCAGCGAGTAGAACAGTTCCTCCGTCAGTCCGACGTGTTGGACGCCGTAGGATATTATTCTCAGGCGGTTCGCGGACGTGTGCACGTACTTGTATATGGTCTTTTCGATGAACGGGAAGAAGCCGGACCACTTGTCGAGTTCGTCCGAGGTTCTCGTGAGGTTGTCGGCGATCGAGGATATCGTGCCTGCGGAAGAGAAGTCGAACCGCGCGAGGTTCATCACGGACTGGATCGCGTCCTTTATTACCTCGGGGATCACGGTCACTATCTTTGGTATGAACGTAACGATTTCCTTGATCACGCCTATCAGTTTCTGCAGGTTGGAGGAGATCGCGCCAATCGCGCCCCAGCATCGGGATATCTCGACCTTCAGGGTTCGGATCAGGTCGCTGTGCAGTTTTGTGCAGTATCCGGATAGTTGCATGACTATTCCGTGCGCTATGTCGGCGTATCCCTGCCTCAGGTTCTGTTCTATCATGGTGACCATATCGGCGAACTTCGCGTTCCAGCGCGTGATCATGTCGCCGAACTCGCGGAAGTTCACGTACACCCAGTTGCTGAACTGCCCGAACATGAGTTTCACGTTCTCCATCACCTTCGCGGTCGCGTTCTTCACCAGTTCGTAGTTTTGCTCGGTTATGGCTTCGAGGGTCGTGTTCAGGTACTCGGTGACGTTTCCGAACGCGTCCTCTATTACGGATTTCAGGGAGCCGAGCGTAGTGTTGAGCCAGCCGGCGAGGCGCTCCGTGACGTTATATGCCGCGCCGAAGACAGCCCATATCCAGTCCCTCACTTCTCTTATCGCGTCCACGAAACTCCTCACCCAAGATTTGACAACCTCTAGGTTTGCGTTTATCAGTTCCAGCACGAGCGCCGCTCGTTCGAGGAGTCCTGCTTGGACAAGGTTTTGAAACCTGCCGACGAGCGTGTAGAGCACCACGTGTTCGCGGCTCAGCAGTTGCAACTTCCCGAGATCCTTCAGTTTATCAAAGACCTGATCGATTCTCGACTTGAGCGTGTTTGCCATCTCTACCGCGTCATCCTTGCTGAGGGTCGGCAGTATTGTCGCGAGTTGGACGGTGAAATTGTTGGCATCGAGTGTTGCCTTCAGAGTGTCGAGTGCCTGCTCGTACTTCCGCTGCGCCGCTTCCAGTTGGTCCTCCGCGGTTATCTTCTTGTAGAATTTGTTCGCGAGATCCCTCGCCTTGTTTATCAGAGTCTTGGCGCCATCCCACGCGCTCTCTGCCGCTTTCTTGACGGCGGACACTATCGGCTTGGCGACCTTTGCCGCGAAGTCTGCCATCGCCTTTGCGGCGGGTATTATTGTGTTTTTGACGAACGATTGTGCCGCCTGCGCCAGACTGCTCCAGATGCATATTGAAAGTCCCATTCTCGCCGCTGCCTGTTCAAAGTAGGAGAATACGTCGCTCGGCACTCCCAAGTCGGGCAGTGTGAGGTTCAGTATCAGGTCGGGGATTTCGAAGGTGTAGTCGATGGAGAACGAGTCTGCCAGTTCGTAGATCGAGGAGAGAGTTTCGTTCATGTCGGAGAAGTTGAAGTTTTCCCACGCGCTCAGGAGTTCTTCCTTCAGTGAGGACGCCATTTCGGTGAACGTTTTGTTCCAGCGGAATGCATCTATTGCCGCGCTCAGTTTCTGCGTCAGGAACTGCACGACGTCGCGCCACTTGTCGAGGTACATTCCCAGACCGAGCAGGATGTAGTTTCCGTTGCTCAGTTTGGGAACTAGTACGATTTCTCCCCCGGTTGCGAGTTCGATTTGCGCACAGACGGGCATTCCGGTTTCTACAGACTGGTATGCGTAGCTTACAGTGAGTTCGGGGGATACCTGAACGCAGTTGCAGTAGTCGGAGCGCGGGAGGCTGACATCCAGCGCCGATTCGATCCAGTTGAGCGTGAAGGTCGACGTGAGGTGGACGGGCGAGTACGTGTAGTTGTACTCCTTATAGTCCGAAATTGCTATCGCCGTGTTTATTAGGAAGTCCCACCAGCCCTCCATCCCCCGCGAAACTGTCGTTCCGTTGGAGTAGAGGAACAGATGGAACGGTCTTCCGATTTGCAACCAAATCCATCTGTAGACGAGTATTTTGTTTGAAATCTCGTTTGTCCACTCCTCCGCTGTTTTGCTGTCGGGGCAGGGTATGTGCTCGCCGTGACAATTTACTACTATCAGGAACTCCGATTCCCCGTTGAATAGAGCCTCCAGTTCCGCGAACGTCCTGACGTAGTTTACTGTGAGCGGGACGCCCAGCGCTTGAAGTTTATCTATCGACTCGTTCACCAGAATTTCGTTCTCCGTCCCGTTTGCGTACGAATCGAGCGTGCCGATGTGGATCACCGTTATGTTCCAGACGGCGGGGCACTCGTAGGATCCCCTCTTTACCATAATATCAGATATATTAACCACGTGCGCGAGTGCGCTCGCTATGTTTTCAAGAGTTCCCGTGAGGTTTGCGACAATTGCGGTCAGGTTTAGGGAGACGACGATTTTCCTCTCCAGTTCGCTTTTCCACTCCTCCACCTTTTGACTGATGTTCACGACGGGCAGGAGTTCGAACTCTGTAACCGCCCTCGTGATTTCGGTTGTTCCCCAAGGTGTGTCCCACGACGCTATCGCTTCTATTTTGAAGGTGCCGTACGCGCCGATCGGTTCGAAGAATCCGTGGTAGACACCCACGTCCTCTCTCTGCAGTTCGTCGAGGGAGAGGCTGGCGATTGTCAGGTTGTCCTCTGTGAGGAGGTTGACGGTGAGGTTTGATGGGTCGATAGCCTCTTCCTTGTCGGTTCTCGTGACAACGACCACGAAGAATATGTTCCCCTTAAAGTCGGTGATGGAGGGGGTTTCCACGGTGACCAGCAACACGGGGGAATCCTCATTTGTGGTGAGAATCTTCGTCAGGGTTTGGCACTGGACGGGGCTTACCCAGACTTCCAAGGCGAGCAGAAGGGAGAACAGCAACACAACCGCGAGCGGGATGCCAAGTTTCCTCATTCAACCAGACCTCCTGAACCTACAGGGTGAACTTGTACGTGTACTTGCTCCTCTTCCTGCCCGCGAAGAACAGTACTATTGCTGATGCGAACATCAGGGGGTACTTGCAGAGGGACGGGTAAATGTCCATCGCGGCGATCAGCGCGGGGAAGGCAGCGGTTGCTCCAAATATGCTTATCATGAGGGAGATGACTATCGCGTCTCCGACCGCCCCCAGCAGCGAGGGGCTGAAAACCAGATCGAGCAGGTCATCCAGTATCATCAGCGCGAAGACCGCCTTTGTTGCGATGCTTTTCAGTTCGGGCGTCTCCATGTCCGCTCCCTCAATCAATAATAAAAGGATAATTATATTATCTTTTTGCAATAACATTGGGGATGCGCATGTCGTGCCCGTACTGCGGAGGCTCCGGCTGGTATCCGGCTTTCGGAATTCCGTGCCCCTACTGCAGCGGTCCGGCGAAAAACGAGATAGAGAGCGTCATAGAGCGCCTGCGCGAGGAGGGTTTTGTCCTTGTGGAGTCCGGAGAGAACCGCTGGGTCTTCGAGTCCTACGACCTGCGGCACGGGATACACTACCTCATCACGATTCTGTACTCCCCCGAAAGGGGGCTGTACACCGTGAACCTCGGCGCGGAGTCCATGGAGGCGCCTAGGAGGAGCGCGGGCAGGGTCTTCACCGCGAGACCGGGGGAACTTCTGAGGGTGGTGTTGAGCATAATAGAGGGGATCAGGAGCGAGATTTCCTAAAACAATACACACCTTTTTATTTTCCGCGTGCTAGTAGTGTGGGGATAGATCCATGCACGAAGTGGTCGGGTACTCGCTACTCTTACTCATATCGGTCGTCGTTCTCTCGACGTGCACAATAATAGGAACCTCCTATTCGAGGGTGATTTCCGAAACCGTGCTTTTCAACGAGGCGGAGCGCATCGCAAGCAGAGTTACCGAAACAATCTTAACCTATTATCGTTGCGCGGACGGGAACGGTTCTGTTACCGTTTATTTGAACCTGCCGCCGGACATTCGCGGCAGGGAGTACCACATCTATCTTGATAACGACACGCGCATGCTGATATTGGAGGTGCAGAACAGCAGGGTTGTTGTGAGGAAGCCACTCGATTTGAAAGCAATGCTCCTCGGCGAAATTTGGAGTCACGAACTCGCATACGCGCGTGCAGTTCTGCGCATGAACGAGAGCGTGATATGGTTGGGGGTAGGGTAGTTGGCTAGTCAGCCGGAGTACCTGCTTGCCTCCCTTGCGTTTTTACTGCTTATTGTTCTGCCAATCATGCAGATACTGACGGGACAGTTGCTTTACGTTCATCAGATTGCAAGTACGGAGAGCAGAATTCACAATCTGCGGGAGGTTGCCCACCTGCTACTTTACTATCCGGGCCTTCCCGAAAATTGGGGTTCCGTTCCTGAAGTTCCGCAGGCACTGGGTCTTGCGCTTGCAAACAGGGACTGCTGGCTTGACGCCCAGAAACTCTTCAGGCTGACGAGTAAAAGTGAATATGAGATCAATTATTCGGTCTTTGCAGGCCTCCTCTCCCTGCATGAAAGGGGGGTTGATATTCGACTCGTCCTCCGACCTCCGTTTAACCTTTCCCTCTCACAAAACGGCACTCACATAGAGATAAGGACTGCAAGATGGTCGGGTTTGCCGCTTCCTAATGTCAGGGTGCATCTCGTGATGTTTGATGCCTTTCTTAATGAAATCGAAAATAGTACTGTTTACACGGACGGTTACGGAAGAGCCGCGGTATCAAAACCTCCGGACTGCGCGGTGGTGCTCGCAGGTGCATATTATTCCGGTTTGTTTGCGCCAGCGATGCTCGCGATCACAGTTTCAGATGATCCCACAGTAAAACTGCACATAGAGGAAGACGTAAGTCTGAGAATAACGGTCTTTACCAAACGGCGTATGTTGATCTTTATACGCGGCGTGTTGGTTTTCTTCGACGCGCGGGTTACTACACATGTCACCTATTCTACTATTTCATTCTCCAGTTCAATATCGCTCAATATTCCCGGAAGAGGGTTCTTATTCGTCCTCTTGTACGTGTTTACCGGTCTTCGGCGGCACTATGTTTTCGTGCCGTACCCGCCTCTTTTCGGGTACTTTGATGTTTACCCGGCATACGGTGCGAACATCACTTCGTCGTTTTCCTATTCGGAAACAGTAGTTGTGAGAGGAGAAATATTCGAGGTGGTGTTGTCGTGTTGAGCGCCAGATCCGCGCAGTACTATGCCATTGATCTGATGTTCGCCGCATTTCTGATGATCGGCGCCCTGCTTCTAATATATACTGTCTCCTACCCAGCCTACGCAGTAAAATATCATGCAAGTCTGGAGGAAATTGGAGAGAACGCGCTCTTGACGCTTGCCGAGCGGGGGGAACTGCATGAGTATGTTTATGGTGAGAACTGGTCTGCGCTGTATATTGCTCTTCGCGGCTTGATACGGGACGGCGTGTGCTTTTCATTTTCGGTCTACTACTGGAACGGGAGCGATTGGTGTTCAATACTCGACATGTATCCTTATGCGCCACCGGAGAGCGCAGAGGTCGTGAAGGTTTCGTATGTCCTTGCCGGGGATGTCTCCTCCCTCCAGCCCAGAAAAATAGAACTCCTCCTGTGGGAGTAAGAATGAGGGGGCAGTTTTTCACCCTGACCGCGGCGGTGCTTCTCGTGTTCGTTGTAACGTGTGCGTTCCTCGTGGCAAGCGTTAATCAGAACGTCTACGAAGCGGAACTGGAGAGTAGCGAGGTGCTACAGTGGATATATGTAAATGTTGAGAGAGAAAGCAGGGTGTTTTGTGAAAGACTTCTTGCGAACGCCACACAATTGTTATATGAGAACGCGAGCGCGTGGGATCTCGTTTGGAATATGACACGGGTGGCGGAACGCGAGTGGGCGGCGGCTATTCGGAAGACTTATGAGGCGCGTGCCATTCAGGCGTTCGTAGAGTTGCGGGTCATCAATTACACGGTTGTTTGGGGCACAAATCCGGCTATTTCTGGCATTTTTGCGCGTTTGACGATTGTCCTGAGTTCCGGCACGGAGAGGATTTCTGTGTTTGAGACAATAAATATAACTTATACACTTTCCGTGGCGCGAGAATTGTTTACAGTGGTGGCGTACCTTTACCGCTATGAGGGCGATCAGGTGGAGGGCGTGGACTTTGCGAATGTTACTTTTAACGGCGAGCCGGGCACTTATGTGGGGAGCGGGCGTTACGAGTATTTTCCGTTTTTTGGGCGGAGAGTTGTGTGCGAAGCACGAACAAGAACGCGCGTGGTGCTTGTGGTGAACACCACATTACCATTCTTCTGATTCTTCTTTTCCGAGGAAAACAGCGATGAGGAAGCCCAGCACGATCATTATGATACCGATTATGATGTTGAAGATACAAGTCGCGATTCCTCCGAGTTCCATTATAAGAGCAACCCCGAGAGCCAGCATCCTCCTCTGGTGGGGTTCCATTTTTTCCAATTTCTCTTTTATGAATCTCGCCGCCGCGACCGCTCCTGCGACGATGAGCGGCACTGCGAGGAACATGGCGGGGATCTCGAATACCGCAATTGTGGCGATAACGGGAGGTGGGGGCTGTATCTCTAGGAGGGGCGCAGGCTCCGCAAGCCAAGGACTGTAGGTGATTTCGGAGTTTGTTGCGTAGATCTCCTCGCTCGCGGCATCCGCATCCCTATTAATTTCCGGTCCCTTGGGGGAACCCCAGTAGCAGAACTTCGCGGAGATGACAGAGTTAGTCGCGTTGATTCCCGCGCCTCTGTTGTTGTAGATGTTAGAGTACGAAATCACGAGAGTGGAGTTGATGAGATAGATGCCCCTCTCGTTGTTTGTGATTTCGCACCTATCTAGGTGTATGAACGCGTTTATGCCGACAATTCCGTAGTCCGAACCGCGGATTTTCATCAAGCGGCAGTGCACCCGCGAGCGGAACGCCTCTATCAAAACCGTTGCGTTCTTCGGAAGTGCGAAGTTGTAAATGGTGATGTTCCTGCAGTTAACCAGAATGATGCTTCCCGCCTCGCGGATAATCTTGTCCTTTTCATCTGTTAGATAAACGAGGGGCTTCCCGTTAACGACCACGTTTTCGAACTTGTGCTCGAAGTGTCTGGTACTTGTTCCGAGAATCAACGGAGAGAACCCTACAAAGTTGCAGTTTTCAAAGCTACAGCCCTGTGATGAGTTCAGAACCAGTCTGGCGTTCTCGAATCTGCAGTTTTGGAAGGTCACATTCCTCGCGTTCTCTAAAATTACGGTCGTGTTCCTGAAGGTGACGTTGAGGAAGTACGGGTTCGGAACTGAGATGTAGAAGAGCGCCACGTTCTCGATCAGGCAGTCTCTCAGGTACGCGAGACCGGTGAGGTTGAACAGCGTCATGTTTCGGAAGACGCAGAGGTAGCCGAAGACCGTGCCGTTCGGCACCACGTGGAAGTTGAGCGCGTGTATCAGGCAGTGGGAGCCGTTGAGGTAGCCTCCGGGGAGGACGTGGATCTCATCGTATTCGAGCGTCTCGTTCACGTAGGAGGCAAACCCCGTGATTTCGAGGATGTTTATTGGTATTAGTATCTGTACGGGTTCGGTTAGCCAAGGTTCGTAGTAGAACTCCGAGTTTTCTATAACACAGCGGGAGAGGTTCGGACCGTCGGGGGAACCCCAGTAGCAGTATGTGGCGTTGATGTGGGAGTTTTGAGCGTCTATGATCGTAGTGTTTATTCCGGGTAGTATGTTGCATTGGTGTATCTCCGTTGCCGTCGTGAATCTCAGAAAGAATAGTACGTCGGTTCTGTTTGTGGATTTTATTTCACTGTATGTAATTTTAAAAGAGTTCCCGATGGGCGAATAAGGCGCAAAGATGTCGTAACTCCAGCCTTCAACTGTACAATAGGCAATATCTATATGATTGCTTCTGTTTAGGAATATCCCGTAACTACGATCCCACTCATTATCGACCGATATTAGAGAGATTTTGCGTAAGGTAATATTGTCGCAATCAAGTATCGTAATTCCAGAAAGCCTTTGTTCCGCATCATCTTCAAACGTACCTGTCGATAAAATTCTTTTTATGCCCCCGCTGATGTTTTCAAAGATCGAATCTTTCACAGATTGTAAGAATAATCCCTGTCCGCCGTGTCCGATGTTCCTTCCTTTGATATACGTGCAGTTGTACGCGAGTAGGATTGGTACGTTCTCGACAGTTACGTTATTCTTGTTTTTGAGAAGGAGCACGGGTTTTCCGTTCAATGTTACATTCTCAAGTTCAAGTTCGGATATATTTCCGTCGAAGTACAACTCCGCTTTTCTGAGAGTGATGTTTCGGAGTATAGTTTTGTTTTCTGGTATATTAAACGCGCAAATCCCTCCTTCGAAGTAGATGTTACTTCCGTTAGCCACTTCAATGAAAAATAAAGAATAGCCGGGTGAGAGGTAATATAAATATTCTTTTTCTTGAATTCTTTCCCAGAAGGTGCTATTCCCCCAGCGGATGGTTACATTTGTACAGTTAGTTGCTTGTACATAGATGAGAGAAGTATTGTCTATTATCAAATTAGAAATTTCAGGACATTGACAAATGGCACATAAACACTCATTTCCGATTATATCTCTCATTAATGGTGATGAAATGAAGAATCCGTGTGATTCGAAGAATCGGCACTCCTTTATTTCACTCACAGTTAAGAGATAGGCAAGAGATCCTTCTCCTTGAAAACTACAGTTATAAATGTAGGTAATAGGGGAGTAAGAAAGGACAGTTGCATTTTTAAAGATGGTATTTTCGATTTGAATTATGTTTTGCTCTAGCCGTCCCATAATTGTTGGATGAATAAATTCCGGAAGATATACTGCTATTATGGCATCTTCTGCCCTTAAGGAAGATATTATTGTAGAATCATAAACGTAAAGAGATCCACTAAAAACAGCAATTGTTTTGTTCCATCCAACGTATATGGTACAGTTTCTGATGGTGAGCGATCCTCCATTTGTTATGTTGACAACATACGTGAGCGTGATTTCCTGATTTTCCCAGACTTCCGATGTTCCATTTATGTAGTAGGTGTTGTTCTGTGCCTTCGCGGCAGGTATTCTTTCCACAAGCGATATTGTAGTGAAGAGGGAGAGCAGGAAGAGGAGTTCGAGGATCAGGAGGCTCCCCTTTATCCTCCTCTTCATCTCATCACCCTGCACTACTCTGTGGCTTAAAAGGTTAGATTCTAATTTTCAGTCTCGCGCGTCTCATTCCGCGCGTCAGTTGCGTGGCGATCCATGCTATT
>Ga0180301_10001898_pt1 | contig 16361 bp, 16 predicted proteins | sample GuaBasSediGuay16_FD_121797 | JGI IMG/M metagenome (GOLD analysis project Ga0180301, IMG submission 121797) | Subseafloor sediment microbial communities from Guaymas Basin, Gulf of California, Mexico - Guay16, Core 4569-2, 12-15 cm | ecosystem: Environmental > Aquatic > Marine > Hydrothermal... | reverse complement strand
GGTATTCGTGGTTCGGTGGCTTGAGAAGATTGCTGTTTTGTCTTTCTATTCTTGTGTGGGGCTTCATTTTAGTGCCGTTTCTAGTAAGCCACCGCCAGCGCTAGTTTGCTTGTAACTGGTCTACAGAACTCACCTAGACAAATGCAAAATTACTGTCGCGTGGAATATTACTTGGGGTGGAAGGGATGATTATGGATATAGTATAGCTTTTTCTGATCTCTATCTATACATAACCGGAGAAACAACGAGTTATGACCCTACAGGACATAGTGATGTTTTCATACTAAAAGTTGGCATCAATGGAGGCATTATTTGGTCAAAGACGTGGGGTTCATTTTTCTCTGATGATGCTGGCAAATCTATTGTGACGTATTACGACTCGATATTCGTATTAGGTGAAACTTGTGACAGTGGAGATAACTACTACGATGCTTTTATAATGAAGATTGACCCCTATGGAAACTACGAATGGCATATCCTCCAGATACCTAAAAGAGGATTTAGAGGATTAGGATTCTACTTAGCTCTCTTAGCAAGCATAATATCTCTCATATATCTAATAAACACCAGAAGAATAACCTACATCCTTAGAAAAGAACATGACTACATCATCTAAAAACACTAACTCGTTTTTATCTGACTTGGGATTCTTAACAAGCATCATTGGGCAAAATAGGGAAGCCCCCTAATTAACAAAAGTTCCGTATAGTTTTATTTTTTCTTTTTTGATTAGTATTTCTTTGGTGTTTGATATGTATGTTGTTAAGCATGGTCGTGACTTCACATTCCCCGATTATAAGCCTAACTATCCGCCCTCTCCTCCCTATAGGATTAAGCATCTCTCCTTGGTTTTGAGAGTATTTGTTGATGAGAAAAAAGTTGAGGGAAGAGCAAAACTTTCGTTTGTTATGAGGAGGAAAAGTATCTCATTGGAGCTCGACGCTGTGGATATGGAGATTCTTGATGTTAAGATTAATGGTTCTAACGCGAGGTATATGTATGATGGCAGAAAGCTCACTGTGATCCTCCCAGAGAAGCTGAAGCCGGGCTCAGAATTTGTTGTTGAGGTTGGATACTCTACTCATCCCAAGAAAGGTCTGTATTTCATTCTACCTAAGAGGAAGGGTGAGTATCCACAGGTATGGTCTCAGGGCGAGGCTGAGGACAATAGATACTGGATCCCAATATATGACCACCCAAACATGAAGTTTACATGTGACCTAACAATATATGCCCCCAAGGAACTAACTGTGTTTGCTAATGGCGAGCTAAGAAAGGTTGAGGAGGAAGGAGAATGGAAAGTCTGGCATTGGGTGATGGACAAACCAATAACAGCATACTTAATAGCCATAGCGATAGGGGTATTCGACATAAAGAAGGAGAAATATGGGGATATAGAGCTTATATATGCGGTTCCAAAGGGAAGAGGAGAAGATATAGATAGGTCATTCTCAAAAACACCAGACATGATCAGGTTCTTCGAAGAGTTCCTAGGATACAAATATCCATGGAAAAACTATAAGCAGGTCTGCGTAAGCGAGTTTATTGTCGGCGGAATGGAAAATGTATCACTCACACTACTGACTGACCGAACACTACACGACGAAAAAGCCCACGCCGAATTTGAGAGTGAGCCCCTAGTTTCGCATGAACTAGCACACCAATGGTTTGGCGATCTAGTAACGACGAAGGACTGGGGAAATATATGGCTAAATGAGTCCTTTGCGACATATCTCGAGGCCGTCTACATGGGACATTTAAAGGGCAAAGACCGTTTTGTCTACGAACTCATAAGGTTTCTGGATGCGTATCTGCGGGAATACTCCATGCGGTACTCCCGACCTATAGTGACTAGAGTCTATAAGTATCCAACAGAGGTGTTTGATGCACATTCATATCCAAAAGGAGCTCTTGTTCTCCACACACTACGTAACATCGTTGGTGATGAGGCATTTAGGGAGATTCTCAGAAGATTCTTGGAGAGATATGCTTATTCCTGCGCAGATACGGAGGATCTAAGAAAGGTTGCTGAGGAAGTTGTTGGTGAGGACTTAGAATGGTTCTTCGACCAATACGTGTATAATGCTGGGCACCCAGAACTCACAGTAAAGTATTCCTATGACACAGAGAAGAAAATGCTTAGGATATCAATAGGACAAACCCAGAAGGAGGATTGTTGGGACGTCTATAGGATACCCGTAGATATCCTCATCAAAACCAAGGAGGGTAAAAGGATGGAGAGATTCTGGCTTGCTGAGAAGGAGCAGACATACTATATCCCCCTAGATGAACCGCCAGAATACATATGTGTTGACCCAGAGTTCAGGGTGTTAGCAGTAATAAAGGAGGACGAAGGAACAGAACAGCTCATAAAGAAACTAAAATGTGAATATATGTACTGCAGGATAAGGGCTATAAGAAACCTATCGAAGAAGATAAGCGATAAAGTTGTGGAGGCTCTAAAGGAGAAACTACTCGATGAAAAAGAGTACTGGGGAGTAAGATACGAAGCTGCAAAGGCACTAGGATCCATAGGCATAGAAAAAGCAAAGAAAGCACTTATCGAAGCATTAGAAAAAGTTAGAAACCCACGGATAAGGAGAGGTATAGCTGAGGCACTTGGGAACTTCAGAGATGCTGAAGCAGGAGAGGCATTAGTAAGGATACTTGAGAATAGGGAGGAGGGATACTATGTCAGAGCAGCAGCCGCTGAGAGCCTAGGTAAAACAAAGTATGAGAAGGCATTAAAGGTTCTCAAGAAAGTTAAGGATGATAAGTCACATAACGATGTTATAACTATAGGAGCCATAAGAGGCCTAGCAGCCCTTGGAACAGATGAGGCATTTAAGATAATTCTGGAGTATACAAAGGTGGACAAACCAACATTTGTGAGAATGGAAGCCATAAGGGCAATGGCCAGATTTAATGAGAAGAGGGAGGCTAGGGAGATAATATTGAATGCATGTAAAGATGAGATGGTAAGGATCAGATCAGCCGCAATAACAGCGATAAGAGAGACTCTGGATCAGAGATATATACCAGTACTGCATAGCCTCATAGAAAAAGAGCTTCATGATGGTCTAATACGTGCTGCGAGAGAAACCATAAGAAAGATACAGAGATTCGTGGAGAAGGGTGTGGAGTATAGAGCATTAAGAGAGGAAATCGAAAAAATGAGAGAAGAACATAAGAGACTTGTTGACCAGATAAGTAGGCTCGAAATGAAGTTGCGGTGAGCTTCATACATATCCTTTTTTCTTGGTTATGTATATACTATATCTAGATGGCGAAGCTATGGGAATTGCTGAGATAGGCGAGCTTTAAACATCTTATTATCAGAATTTCCATTTATTATATATACTTTCTATTATATTAGCGAAAAATAGGATATTTTTTGGAAAGCTTGAAAAACTCTTTCTATTCATTTTCAGATTTTTCCTAGTCTCATAAACTCTAGGCGATAGTTGTGTCAACTAAGGAGGTAGATATAGGAGAAATATCTAGGTATCTAGGCGGGTTCGCCGTATTGATCTCTGCCCTCGTATATATCGGTGTGGTCTCAGCCACAGATATTGTCTATACCTATGGATTCGAATACATAGCTAAGATTCTGTACTACTTAGGATTTCTAGGTCTGATAATAGCTATCCTCTCATATATTGTCAAGGAAGAAAAAACGGCGAAGATCTGCTTCGGAGGCTCCATATTTATTACAGCCCTATCATTATTCCTAGTGGATACAGGAGCACTTGCATATGATGTCACTATGTACTACGGAGCTGTGGTCTTATACCTAGTACTTGGCCTGATCCTAACATACCTCTTCATGAGTGAGGAGAAGCTAGAAGAAACTATTAAGTATGGTATGGAGTTTCTCGTAGGGGTGCTCTATCTAATCGCACTTATTCTCTGGGTAAACGCGAGTGGTGCTGACTTAACCACAACGAATCTCCTATCCTACAACTATTTCATTCCGCAGACACTACTCCTAGGCGGAGTCTTCGGCTTCTTCTTCGCAATACTCCTAATCATAGATAGCATAATCAAACTGGCATGGAAAGAAGCACCAGAAGCCATAGCTAAAGTAATCAAAATGCTGCTAGTATTCTCATGGCTCTTAGGATACCTATACGAAGCACTAGTAAGACCAATATCAACATTTGGCGGAGGAGCGATATTGGCTTCTGGTATTGCAAACATATTCGCGACGTTCTACCTAATAACACAGCCAACGTCAATATTCTTCGCCATACTAGTCGTACTCTTCATATACCATGTGATAACAGAATACGCGATATAGACCTAAAAGATAGCAACAAGAAACAATTATTTTTTCTTTTTCCAAACCAAATAAGAAACTGATTTATTCTACTCGACTATCCAAATTTCTTGGCTCTTCAGTTTTTATGTTTATCCTTATAGAGATTAGGATTATTCTCACTTATAGTTATTCTAATGTGTTTCCCTATCCGTGCCATAAAATAATCCATATACTCCATGCCCACATATTCTGGTGGGAACACACCTTTCTCCCGTATCTTCTCTATGACTGCCTCACACAGTATTGCATTAGTAAAACCTGTTGTTCTTGCCATTGCGCTGAGCCCCAAGGACTCGTCATAGAATTCCTCTAGATACGCCTCAAAGCTTTTTTCTTTGCCCTCAGCTATGATGTATAGAACGACTTTATCTCTCATATCCGGGCGGTAGACATGTCTCCTCAATATATTCTCCAGAATCTTCCTTGCTGGTATCCTTGCTCCATTTAGGTCCATCGTAATGTCGCTCAGCAAGCCTATTTCTCTAAGAAAACGCATTCTTTCGATATGTCCGGGATACCGAATCGTTTTCTCAAACATATTTTCAGCCCTAACAGTTTTTAGAAGCGTCCTTAGACCATCAGTATAGAAAGCCTCATACTTGGTGCCTCTTATCTCCACAATCTCAACGTCGCTCAGCGGGTCAACACTTACTATCTTTCCATTCCGAATAATCCTTGCTGGTCTTAAATACTCATCTATGAAGTCCAACAATGACCAGTTAACCAGATGGGCAAATGGGCCTACAGGCTCAGTAGGTAGGCCACCAACATAGATTCTGATGCTCTTCAGATTATTTGATTTTGATAAGAAATACCCTACAACAATGTTAGAGATTCCTGGAGCAAAACCCGCATCTGGAATATACACAACTCCCTTATCACGCGCTGTATCATCCAGCTGAAATGGGTCTTGAGGCATATATGATGAATCCACAACAGATATTCCCAGCTCTAAGACGCGCCTACAAACCTCAAAACTGATACTTCCGGGAAGAGCGCAACTGACAATATCGCTTCCAGAAACTATATCCTCAAGTTGCTTCAAAACATTTGCTCGAACAGTTTTTATCTTATCACCACACAGCTTTCTAACAGCTTTAAGATTTCTCTCACTGACATCGACAACGATAACATCATCAAAAAGCCCACCTAGAATAAGCCTATATGCGATAGATCTACCAACGAGGCCGCTCCCAAGGATGGTTATCCTCAAAACAATCACCAGTGGGAAATCTAGATATCAGAAATAATATTTCCTTGAAAAGGGACAATAGTATACTTATGTTAAATCCAAGGTGTGGTGTTGTATACTAGTTATATCAGTGCCTTGCAGGCTATGCTACAAATCTGTTGTTTTTATTCGATTAGAAAAGTTTCCGTCTTATTATCTGTGGGATTTTTATAATAAGCTGATTTCCATGAAAGAGCAGGATGAGCAGATCGTTTTCATAAAAACTGAGAGAAATAAGTTTCAGCGTGGAACTTATCAGGAATGGTTTTTCCATTGTCCTCTTCTCATTAGGGGATATTGATAATACTATTTTGATTTCCATTTGAATTTCCATAGTTTCAGAGATAATGCGTTTGTGACTACAGATACGCTGCTCAGCGTCATTGCTATTGCTGCGTAGACTGGAGATAGGAAGACTCCTAGTATTGGTAGTAGCGCTCCCGCCGCGAGGGGTATCAGCGTAGTATTATATATAAATGCCCAGAAGATATTCTCCTTAATCTTTCTCTTCACGCGTACTGCGAGTTCATGTATGAACACTATCTTTGTCAAATCTGAGCCCTTTATGAGTATGTCTCCAGCCTCAGCACTTATATCACTGGAGATGTTTATTGCTATTCCAACATCAGCAAGTTTTAGTGATGGGGCATCATTTATCCCATCCCCAACCATTATCACCCTTCTTCCCTCAAACCTAAGCCTTTTGATTATATTAAGCTTTTGATGCGGCAACATATCCGAATAAAACTTTTCTATGTTTAGACGCCTAGCTATTGCTTCTACCGTCTTTCTGTTATCGCCAGAAAGCATCACAACATTATATCCTCTTCTAAGCAGATAGTTAATAACAGAACTAGCTTCTGGCTTTAGCGTGTCTTCAAGAACTATAAGCCCAGCTAGAGAGCTATCAACTGCTACGAAAAGAACAGTTTTTGCTTCCCTCCTTATGATATCTGCCCGTTCTTCCACATCGCCTATGTTTACTCCAAGCTTCGCCATAAACTTCTCATTCCCCACGGCAATCCTTTTTCCATTAACATATGCCAGCACACCCATCCCCAAGAACTCGTCGAAGTCTTTAACCTCAATATCCTCAAGATTCAGCTCATATTTCTTACTAACATAATCCACGATGCTTCTCGCTATTGGGTGATTACTACGCATCTCAACAGATGCTATAAGTGGGGCTATCTCCTCCTCTGAGAATCGATTTATAGGTATTATCTTCGTAACTCTTATCTTCCCCTCAGTAAGTGTACCAGTCTTATCAAATATCACTGTATCACATGTAGGGATAACCTCCAACGCCTCACCATTCCTCACAAGAACCCCATTATCTGCTGCGATATTAACCCCCACACTTATCGCTAGGGGAGTGGCTATTCCCAACGCGCAGGGACAAGCAACAGCAAATACGGCGACAAATGTTAGTATGGCAAAATCCAGAGAAGCCTTCGCTATGAATAGCCAGTAGAGAAATGTGGCTATAGCTATAAGTGTTACCATCGGAGTAAATACGGCTACTATCCTATCGATGATGCGCTGAATAGGCATTTTTATCATCTGGGCTTGGCGGAGGGTTCTCAGTATCTGAGCAAGAAAAGTATCGTTTCCCACACGCGTAGCATTAATTATCAGCGATCCAGAAAGCAGAATGGATCCTCCTAGGACACGGTCACCCACCTTCTTTGGTATTGGTGTTGATTCTCCTGTGAGGAGACTCTCATCTATGAATCCTTTGCCCTCTAGAACTATCCCATCTACAGGTATTCTGTTTCCAGGCCTAACAACAACTTTATCATTAATCTTTATGCTTTGTATTGGGATCTCTCTGATCTCTCCGTCTCTAAGCACATATGCTTTGTCTGGCTGTAATTCAACAAGCCTCTTTACAGAAGAAAGAACGTTCTTCTTTGCTAGCACTTCGATATATCTTCCTAGAGACACAAAGGCTATTAGGGACACCGCAGCCTCGAAGAAGAACTCATGAGGAACACCCATACTGTAGAGGATAACTCCATAGAGACTATATAAACAGGCTACTGTGGTTGAGATAGCCACAAGCACATCCATCGTAACTACTCTATATCTAATGGCACGACATGCGTTCTTATAGAATTCATAGCCACCATATATCTGAACAGTCGTGGCCATAACAGCTTGGATTACTGGGTCTATATGGAAAGTCAGACCAAGGAGTCTAGGTATAAACGAGAAAGCTGTGGCTAAGAGAAGAGGTATTGCAATAATTATACTAAAGATAATCCTCCTCCTGAGACTCGAGACTCTCCTCTCAATGAACTCAAATTCTCGCTTCAAAACGAAGTCTCTCGTAACTCTCTGACCCTATAGCCATTGGCCTCAAGTACTTTAAGAACTTTATCCTCACTGGTTTCCAACGGATTATACTCTATATAATATAGACAGTTCCAGATAGGGCATCCGCCAAAACATCTAAAATACCATCGGCCCTCCTAATAAGACTATTTATCTTAGTCTCATCATCAGGAGTTCTTAGGCCATCAAGACTCACAACAATCTTCTCAGATAAAACATCATAGCCAAGCTCCCGAATCTTCCTAAGAATCAATGGGAAAGCATCCTTCTTCTCGACAATGAGCCTAGCTGTCTGCTCTGAGAAACTCAGCTCAACGTCTCTTACTCCCTCTACGGATTCTATTGCTTTCTTTATATTTACTGCGCAAGATGGGCAGTGCATACCAAGTATCCTAAGCCTAGACTTCTTAGACATAATTTTCTCCCCAGCAATGAGCACTGATCCTATATATTATAGGAAAACTCCAAACACTAAACAAAATAATATTATTATTGTATAATTAACATGATATATATCTACAAAATGTATGTAAACATCATATTATTTATTGAGAATTTAGGGTTAATACTATAGAAGATAGGTGCTTGAAAATGCCTAGTGTAGTAGATCCTGTATGCGGAGCTAAGGTAGACCCCGAGAAAACGCCATATAAAACTGTGTATAAGGGAAAGACATACTATTTCTGTTGTCCCATGTGTATGGAGAAATTTGAGTCTAATCCTGAGAAGTACGTTAAAAGGGAGGAGAAAGAGGAGGGCTCTCGTAGATGCTGTAGGTAGCTCTATTTTTCTTTTTTCTTGTTTTCTCGAGATAATGTTTTGTTGTTGATTCATTGCTTTAATATTATTTTTCCTTATTTAGTATATGGCGGTCCAATGTTTCTGGAGATGTTATCTGATGACTGGGCCGAGTGTTGGTAAGGTCAGTATTGATGTTGAGGTATTCTTCGAGGATAAACCTATTAAATGCGATGTCTATATCCATGTTAAAGGGTATTCTAGGGCTCTGGTAACACATCTGGATATCGAGGGATTCGATGTGTATGCCGATAAGAAATATATCCCAGCTGTTGTGGTTGGTAAGCTGGATGGAGTATCAATAATTCTTAGTGAGCCAATAACTGTGGGCTCGATGAAAGTAAAGAAGATTAGGATAAAGGGGCTTAGAATTCTCAGTGCGGGGGATCGGAGCGGGGCATACCTAGGAATAAAAGAAGGAGGGGTCTTTCTGGGTATGAGAAAGGAGCTTATAAAGAAACTTGAGGAAATTGCAAAGGAGAAGGAACCAGAGCTATTTAGGGATCGCAGTGAATCTCTAGATAAGTTTCTTAGATAGAATCTTGAATATTGTTTTATGCTTGTAGATTTCTCCACGAAAACTTATCCAGGGGCTATTGAGCCTCTACATAGTATTCATTATGTGTGCCCCCCTAGACTTTCTATATAAAAGTAGAGTTTCCTCAATTTTTTGTGTGTCTGGGATGCCTATGCGCCGGAATATTGCTAGGGCTATGATAATTTTGTCTGCTGTTCTTTGGGGGACAAGCTTTCCTGTTATCCGTGTTGGTCTAATGTTTATGAGCCCAATAGTTTTTCTGTTCCTAAGGTTTTCACTTGCGACACTCATTCTATTCTCAATACTGTTGATTAGAGGAATAAGATTAAGTCCTAGGAGAATGGGTGGGCTTGTTGGATTAGCTGGGATTATGAATGCCTTTGCCAATGCTCTGCAGTTTGTTGGTCAGAAGTATACATATGCGACAAACGCGGCTCTTATGATAAACACGAGCCCAATATTCACCGCTATCTCAGCACATTTCTTGATCGAGGAGAGATTGACAAAAGAGAGAATCGGAGCAATAGCCATAACATTTATAGGTGCGGGCATGGTGATTCTTGGTTCGGCTACAACATTAAAACTGAGAATCTTAGGTGATCTCATATGTTTGTTAGCCGGTGCGATATGGGGCATATATGTGACCGAAGCGAAGAAGATAAGAGAAAGCAGCTTCGACGAGTTAGAGCTTCTAGCGATATGGTTTCTATACGTAGCGGTTCTAGGCGGGCTAGTTTTACCATTCGAGAAAATATACTTCTCAATGTCCATAATCGCGATGTTTGCAGTGATCTACACAGCGGTTATGTGTACGGTGTTACCGTTCCTACTCTGGTATAAGGCTCTGAGGATACTTGAAGCTTCAACATCATCAAACTATTTTATGCTAGAGATCGTAGTGAGTGCTGTTGTGGAGATGGTCTTTATAGGGCTTCTGGTTACCCCAACGATGATAATGGGAGCAATAATGATAATCATCGGCGTGTATCTAACAGACTATTTCTATACAAAAAATGGGAGAGAAGCCTCTCTATCCACCTCTAATCCTGGATGACCGATAATACGCCATGGGAAATATCAGCGATGATATTGAATGAAAAATTGCGAATAGGTAAAATAGCTTATCAGACTGATAACCGCACTCAATATCAATAGTAGCCTCAATCTCTAATTCCAATCTACTATCAGACCCTTCTCTATAGTTGCTTTTAATGACCAAACTAATTAAGGGTCTCTTCTAATAGCATATATTATGGCTCCTAACCCCCCAATAATAAGTATGTGTTTGCTGTTAATCCTATCGTAATGTATTGGTTTAGAAGCTCCAGTATTTTTGTTAGTTTTTGAATTAATTATTTTTAGGATAAAAATAGTCTAGTAGGGTCTTAGGAATGGGAAGACTCTCAAAAGAATTCATATTTGCTTTTCTGTTTGCGTTTATTTTCTCTGTAGCCCTATTCTATGTTTCTCTGGAGATTCCCCGCATCCTAGATGTGGTTCTTCGGAAATATTTCCCGGATATATTTTATGATATCGAGGAAATAGAGGCATTTCTAGACTATGTTAGGCCCATAGGCTATTTAGCTTTCTTGATGGTAATTTTACTTATAATTCTAGGTTTTGTGACTAGGTATAAGGAGTTTTCTTTTCTGGGCTCGTTGGCAATGTATCTACCAGTATTCGGATATTTTGCTTCTGCCATGTTTTTCTTGGCTGGAATTGGTGTGCTTAGAATTCTCTGGTTGCCTTTCTTTGATACTTCGTCCGAGATTTTTATGCTTGGCCACATAGTTCTTATTCCTCTGTATATAGAGTGGAGTATCATTATTAGTTATCATCTAGGTTGGGAATCCCCTATACATGCTCTGTTTCGATCCTTTACGATAATAGTAATCTTCGTAGGGATATTCATCTTTTTCCTCGGTTCATTCACATGGCTATATGGAAAGTTTAAGAGAGTGGACATAATCGACTTCTGGATATATAGATATTCTAGGCATCCCCAATATCTCGGCTACATAGTCTGGAGCTATGGTTATCTACTCCTAGTACCCCAACTTCTATACATCAGAGGTGCCTTCACAATACCCCCCTCCTTAATATGGGTCATATCAACAATGATAATTATTGGTGTTGCGCTACACGAAGAAGTAATCCTAATGGAATTATATGGAGAGAGGTATGCTGATTATAGGAGAAGGACACCATTCATGATTTCTCTACCCAAACTCCTAACATCGATGATTCTGTTGCCAGCAAGAATAATAACGAGGGATATACCTAAGAACAGGAAAGAAATCTTTGGGATACTAGTAATATACACGGCAATTATCTTCATAGTCTCATATGGATTTGTGAAGCTTACTGGTTTCATTGGTTTTATCCGATAATTCTCTCTCACCATAATTTTAGTATCTTGTCCCTTCGATACAATCCTCTGAACTCCTCTTAGGTCGACATAATTGGTTTAGATGCAATTATGACGCATATGACAACTGATAATCTATGTTGCTCGATTATCGCTATGAAACAATCCTGAAGCTTAATATAAGTTTAACTATCTTTATTATCTTATGGTGATTATTATTGGGTTTCACAATGGTTATACCTCCTAGAGTCGCTAGCCAGCTCAGAGCCGAGGCCGAGAAGCTTGGTGTTCCTGTGGAGGACATTATCCTCGAGAAACTCTCTGCTGGCATAGACCCAAAAGAAAAGGCAAAAGAATATATTCTAGTTTCAATGAATCTTCTAGAACAAGCAAAAGCGGAACTTGAGAAAGGTGATTTAAGACAAGCTTCAGAAAAAATTTGGGGTGCTGTGGCTCTAGCTATAAAAGCATATGCTTATAACAAGGATAACACAAGGCTATCCAGCCATGGAGAACTGTGGCGATACAAAGATAAGATTGTGGATATTTTTGGGCCATGGGTTCGGGATTCATGGAATGCCGCTGTACATATGCATATAAACTTCTATGAGGGCTGGGCAACAAAAGAAGATGTAGAGGATGCCATGAGAAAAGCTGAAAAGTTAGTTGAGAAAATAAGAAGCGAAATAATGTAGATGATTGGGAGCAGAAATCCTTCATAAGACTTATGAATTTTTCTCTAGGTATTAACCTTTAGAGAATTATTTCTATAGTTATTATTGGGTCGTTGCGATGTCCTGGCTGGATATCTTCAATAAGTTATCTACCTTCCTGAATAAGTATGACCCTCAGAGGACATTCTCATTTGCTAATAGGAATATTGAGATGAAGTTCCATTCAATGCTTGATCGCATGAAGCTCAGCTTCGTTAGGGAGAAACTCGGACATGAAATCCAAGTCGCGGAGGACTGGGTGAGGATATTTCGTAGGGCTGTTGTTGAGCTCTACAAAGCCCTTGGCCTGGAACATAGGCCCCTCTACTCCCGGGAATTTGCGAGCTTCCTCGAGGATATTGAGCACCACCTATCCAAAAAACTTGTGTTTTATGCCTTCGACCTCCTACGCAACAGACTCAGCCTAGAAGAGTTTATCCAGAAGGCTGGCGCAGCGGTGACTACTAGTCTAAAAACGAATATGAGAACACTGTATCAGAATTGGGTATTCGTCTCAATTATGAGGCTTCTCGGTGAGAGAGGGGCTAGGATGATATATCCCGAAACAAAGTTTCTGCTTCTCACACGTTCACAACAACAAAAACTAGCGATAATTCCTCCAAATGCTATTCTTGCCACTGGGCGTGGATATTTATCATTCTTTCTGGAGATTCCACGACCCATAGCTTGGGGAGATTCAAGGGATTTAAGTAGGGTATGGAAGCTGTACACATCACTCAGGCCAGACATATGCGTATATGGCGAAAAACTTCTTAACGCCCTAGATCTGTCTGGAGAAATAGTTATTAAGAGACCAGACATAATCATAGAGTGCAAAGAGCTCGAAGACTGGTATAAGAGAAGGAGAGACATACGTGGCCCATTCGCTGAGATAATGTCTGTGGAGAAGTGGAGAACAGCATGGATAAGAGGTCTCCACGAAGGATTATCCGAAGCTGTTGGACTAATAATGAAGTCAACAAAGAAGAAGAAAAAGCGGCACAAAGTGATATATTTGAGCGACCACGAAATCGTTCAGCTCTACCAGAAGATATACAAACCAAAAACATTCTACTTAGTGTCGAGAACCAGAATACCAAGAGAAATCAAGGATGACCTAGAGGAAAACAATATCGAAGTCCTAGACAACATCATGTTTGACCACAAAAAACTAGAACCACTCATAGAAGGGCTACTAAACGCCGTAAGGAAAACACATACAAAGATGAGCATAGCTATTGATGAGGACACATATAAGCTACTAAAAGCGCTATCTAAGAACATTGGCATCCCCTTAACAAACATAGACAATATAATCACAATCCTAGCCCAATTCGCATTAGAGCATATCAATGAACTCCGGGAAACAATAAGAACCAAAGTAAATTCCCGTAAAGATCTTGTAGAAGAGGTTCTTCAAGAGACATTTCTAGTCAGCTAAATCAGCACCTTAGAAAACATAATTCTCCTAGCCCTACCTAGCGATCGCGTTCTCTCCATTGAGGGATACATTCTATATCTCTTTGGTAGTATAGTTGTTAGAAAATCGGATTTTCCTAAGGTAGTCGTCCCTACTAATCTTAGTCATAATACTTCCCATCGCATTTTCGGGATAGCCCAATCTGGCAAAACTATTCGACTTTATAGTAGCTGGATGGTGTACAGAAATACTTTGAGCCGACATGCATAGCTACGTTCGCTTCTGGTTTCCAGATCTCATCGAATTTTCTTGCTTCCCAATACTCGACCTTAGCAATTATCAGCGCTGAGTCACCCATATCTATTTCTTTTACAACCTTACACTCAATATATGCTAGTGCGTCCGCAATATGCCTTGTTTTGATTTTAATAGATGGTTCTAATTTTAGCTTCAGCATAGAAACCTTATCTATCTTCCGCCCACTCCTCGTTCCACAGAACCATATGGTGTCCAAGCGGTCTATGGAGAGAAAATTCAGTGTGAATTCACCATATTTCCTTATCAACTCATAGGTATAATTTCCCTTATACACAACAACACAGAGAAGTCCACGTTCATCATCGATCGGCGTATGCCAAGAAAGAGCCATAGGATTGGGCCTATCTATTCCCGCAATAAGAATAGCTACGGGTCGTGGATGGAGAAGTCTATACCAGCTCACAACAGATCACCATAGAAAATAGAGAATAAATATAATTAAAGTAGTATTAGAGGTGAACGGTGCCCCTCCTATGCAGCAAACTCTAGCTTCCTAAGAAACTTTTTTATTGTGAAGTATGAGAAATTATGCTTTCTTGCCTATCCATATGAAGTGCTCTGAGACACCAATTATGCTGGGTTCGTTGGAGGTCTCTATGGCTATCTCTAATATCCTCCTCCACTTTCTTTTGTCTTTAGCCACACGATTAACATGTTCTCTGAGATGGGAAAATACCCCCTCGCATGCAGCCATCTCTAAGGTTATGAACCCATGCTTCTCCATAAAGGAACATAGCTCGGAGGGCTTCCAGAATTTCGCGTCTGGGAAAACATCTAGGCGATAATCATGCCACCTAGATAGATGTATTCCCTTCTCAAACAGCTCTCTATGCGACTCTAGGATAAGTTCTTCATCGTATCTCATAACGATAGTTTTTAGGACTCCATAGTAGCTTATCGCAGAGACAAATAATATTCCACCTGACTTAAGAACTCTCCTTAGTTCCCTCACAGCTGCGATTTGGTCTTCCTCGTACGGAAGATGATATAGTGGGCCAAAACATAGGACCGCATCGAACATATCATCCTCAAACATACTTAGGTCTCTTGATGATGCCTTGACAATGTGCGTAACTCTATGCATCCTTCTTGTTCTCACAAACTTCTCTTTTGCTATACTGAGGAGCCTCTCACTAATATCCACTAATGCAACGTTGTAGCCCATACCAGCTAAGACAACTGAGTAGTTCCCAGAACCACAGCCACAGTCAAGAATGTAGCTTGGGGGAGGTGGGAGATATTTTCTGAGATAGTAAAAGGTCATAATGAACTCCAGCATATGGTATGGATCCTTGAAAAGTCTTTTGTCTTCATACTCGCATATATAATCATAGTATTTAGCGACAATATGCTCACTTGAGGATATCTTAGATCCCTCCAACAAATATTAAGCATAGCGCTATACTATATAACTCCATCTTTAGCTGTTTTTATTGGTCGCAATAACTACCGAATTATAGTAGTCCTTTCAGTCCCAGGAATGGAAAACTCGATGCCAACGACGGAAAGCTAAAAAAGGCCCAGAAAATCAATTTGATAGCTGTCCACGCTTATTTTTATATTTTTTGTTTTAGGTATGATTATCTGATTTCTGTGGTGATGATATTGAAGATTTCAGGAATTAAGGTTGTTCTGTTCGACCTCGACAGAACGCTGATCTCAACAGATCCTGAGAAACTATTCTTTAACTACATAATTCCAGCAATACTGGCTGGTCGTGAGGATTTATCCATCTTTGAGGCGAGGGAGATCTTCTATGGTGAGTTAGCGAAGCTAAGTGCCGATTCTGAAGCTCTATATTTTAGCTTAGAAGCAATATCTCGGATTGTTGGTAGGCCATATGATGAATTGCTAAGAATATTTGATGATATCTGCAGAGTACTTATCAGACCGAATTCCAAGACAGTAAGCTTGATCGAAAATCTAAAGAAGAGAGGAATTAGAATCGTTGTGCTAACGGATACGGACACGGCGATAGCGATATATAAAATAAGACATGCAAATCTATGTAGACTCATAGACAAGGTATACTCCTCCACAGAGATTTTTGGGAAGAGAAAATCTAGTCAGACATATCTAAAAGTACTTGAGTTGTTGAGAGATCTAGGCTATACCGATGAGCCCAGTGAAGTGTTGGTTGTTGGCGATGATGTTGAGAGAGACTACAGAGCACCAAAATCAATAGGTATGAATGCCATCTAGTATTTAAGATGAATTTTCGTCATACATATGATAGACTCTGGTGTTTCGAATTTCGAAGACACAGCTAAGAATCACATACCCAGTCACGCTAGAAGAGCTGAAAGAAGCCCTAGCC
>Ga0180301_10001897_pt1 | contig 16369 bp, 18 predicted proteins | sample GuaBasSediGuay16_FD_121797 | JGI IMG/M metagenome (GOLD analysis project Ga0180301, IMG submission 121797) | Subseafloor sediment microbial communities from Guaymas Basin, Gulf of California, Mexico - Guay16, Core 4569-2, 12-15 cm | ecosystem: Environmental > Aquatic > Marine > Hydrothermal... | reverse complement strand
GTCCCGAGATCTTATTTGATGCAATTAATTTTGGAATCGAGATGCCCACCAGCAGAGTCATTAACGGTGGGACAATACAAATTATTAACACGACTGGAAATGATAATGCAAAGGGAAAGAATCTAAAAAACCAAAGTAAAAAGAAGACCAAAGAGAATGTGGAAGTCAAATACGTGATAAACCCTATGATGCTGAGGTAAACTTCTGGGTGAAGACGGATATTTGCAGCTTCCATGTCGTCTTCTACTCCACTGAATATCTTTAGCAATCCTCTGCCGAGACCGCCGAAATAGGCGTAACAGAAATCCTCAAGCATTCCTCTTCATCTCCTTCTAAGCGGCGATCAGCGATCTCACGCTGCTTCTCTTTCCTCTTTTTATCCGATTTTTCTTAGCACGCTTACCTTTCTTCGCTTGACTGTAATATTGTACGATTGCTTCTGTCACTTCTTCCTGACTTCTTATCCCTGATCTGACAAGCTGTCTTAAGAACTTCCTTCTCTGTTTGATCTCAGCTAAGACTTCTTTCTTGGTGATACCCTTCTTAAGGGCGATTTCTTCTAAAAGGCGGCTATCTTCAAGATATGTACGAAACTTATCTTCCGTCGGAGACCATTCTGAAATCAGCTGGTATTTTTCGTAATCAAGTATCTCCCAGACGTTTCTGGCTCTTCTTCCAAAGCTGAGTCCCATCTTCTTCCTTGGCAGTTCAACCCTAGACAGATATATGCCTACATTCATGAGAGGGATATAAGCCTCCGCAACGTTCATGGGCTCCGATGTCAAGCGTTTAACCGCGTGATCAATGCTGTCAGCATGCATGGTGCATATACCTCCATGTCCAGTTGCGACGGCTTGAAAGAGAGCGTAGGCTTCTTCTCCCCGCACCTCTCCGACAATTATGTAGTCCGGCCTGTAACGGAGGCTAAGCTTAACCAGGTCGAATAGGCTTATCGAGGTTTCATCTGCAGTTCCAAACTTGAAGCCTTGTCTGCTTGTTAATTGAACCCAGTTTTCATGAAAAGTATTCAGCTCAGCTATCTCTTCAACCGTAACTATCTTATCATTCGGCCTTATCAGGCTGGTGAGGGCGTTCAACATGCTTGTCTTACCAGCGCCTGTTCCTCCAATAATCATCATGCTCATCTTATTCTCAAGTAATATCCAAAAGTAAGCTGCAAGAGTCAGATCTATCGTTCCCATCTTAATGAGATCCACTATGGAGAACGGGTCTTCACGGAACTTCCGGATACAGAAGCTACTTCCAAAAGTTGATACTTCCCTTCTAAACGTGGCGGCAAGCCTATGCCTGCCAGGCAGCATGGCGTCAAGTATAGGATGCGCGCTTGAGATATGTTTCCCTCCCATATGAGCCAGCTTGATAATGAAATTATCATATTCCGTCTCGTCATCGAAAATTATGTTCGTTGGGAGACTCTCATATTTTCTATGCCAAACATATACTGGCTTGTTAACCCCATTACATGAAATATCCTCTATGTTCGGATCCCTCATCAGAACATCTAGATTTCCATAGCCCGCTAGATCGCGGATAACGTAGTAATATATTTTTTCCCAGGAGTCTTCGCTGAACTTTCCTAAGCTACGTTTATATTTCTTTGCAAGTCTCTTCGCCTCTGAGAGTATATACATGTCAAGGTCCATGTTCAGAGTCTCAGGCGGAGAGAGCTCCTTTGTTAGGAGGGATTTAAGCTTCTTGTAGGCTTCTTCTTCCTTAGGGTCGAGCTTAACCTCCTCAGCTATATATTGCATTTTACCTTTGACTGAAATGATATTAACTTTTGCCAGAGGGTTGTGTATCCAATAGCTCTCTACGAGTCTATAAGACCTCCTCTTCTTCTTAGGAGACCTTTGTTTTTCTTTATTCCCTTCGGAGGAATCACTGGATTTTTTTAGCTGTGGAGACTTCAGACTCTCATTAGCTCTAAGGTTTTCACGTTTCAGGTTGCTGTTATTTGTAGACTTTACCACCGAGATTGACCCCTCTGGCAGAAACCTCGTTCTCCTTTCATAAGCCTATAGTCATCACTGCTGATACGAAGCTGGAAAGGAAAAATGATAAATGGCTTATGAACTTCTTTTATATAGCTGAAACATACATCGAAAAATAATTCGTCAAGCAGATTCTACAATCACTTCATGTTCCTTTATCCATCTCCATAGAAAGGATTTTTAATGTCGAGATGACTTAAATCATGCGGCGAAGTACCCATAAATATTGGTGATGATAGTGCCATATTGTAGCAATTGTGGATTTCCACTGCCAGATGGTGCAGAATACTGTCCTAACTGTGGGACTCCTGTAAGGAGAAAACCTACGCTTCAACAGTTGCCCTCAGTGTCTATTGGAAAGATCATTCAAGCAGGCATACTGGGCGCTTTCCTCTCAGTTATGATATCTTCTTTATCCCTACCTGAGATTCAGCTATACTTTATCCCCTCTTTCGTGTCTTCCGTAGCTATGATATTCTTGTTCAGAGCGAAGAGGCTAGAAGAGGCGGTAATGATATCCTTTTCCGTATATCTCTTTGCAGACGCGATTTTGGGAGGCATCATATTTGGGTCTCTTTACATCCAAAATATCTCGCTTTCCGAGGCGTATAGTGGTTATATGTTAACTTTCATTGATGTTGCAATGTATGTGTTTAATCCTGTTTCTGCTTTAATCGCGGCTTACGTCGGGAATAGGGCGATCTTGAGTACGGAGGGAAAGACTGAAGAGCAAGAAAGAGCCGATTACAAGCTTCGAGAGAAAGAGGAACCCGGCGGGATAATCTATATAGTGTCCAGTTAAGAATTATTTCTCATAATGTTTAAATATCATTCTGATTAGGTCTCGTATACTCTTAGCGGAGGAGCAAGCGGCATATGAATGTGCCTAGACAGATATCAACGTACTGTCCGAGATGTAAGACGCATACAGAGCATACAGTCTCGCTCTACAAGGAGGGAAAAAGAAGAGCTCTAGCGAAGGGAGAACGTCATCACAAACGTGAAAGGAAAGGATACGGCGGGCAGAAGTATCCTATGCTGAGAAGAAAAGCGAAGACGACTAAAAAGCAGACCTTGAAGCTTCGATGCCGAGAATGCGGACATATATTGCATAGAAAGGGAATAAGACTTAGGAGAATAACAATAGAATAGGCGGGATTGAGATGGGCATATGGGAGAAGATTATTCCTAAACCTAAAAGCGTATTCCTTCAAGTTAAGTGTCCAGACTGCGGTAACGAACAGACAATATTCAGTCATGCCGCTTCCATTGTTCACTGCAATATTTGCGGCGCAACCTTAGCCGAGCCGACTGGTGGAAAGGCGAGGATAAAGGGGGATATAGTTAGGATACTGGAGTAGAGTCTGGCATGTCTTTCATTAAGAGAGATGAATGGCCTGAAGTAGGGGAGCTAGTAGTAGCTTCTGTAAATAAAATAATGGATTACGGCGTCTATGTTATGTTAGATGAGTATGGGAAGGAAGGTTTTCTTCATATATCCGAGATTTCTTCAAGTTGGGTAAAGAACAGCCGCGACTTTGTCCGAGAAGGAGAAAAAGTCGTTCTGAAAGTGTTGCGTGTAGACCCTGAAAAGAGCCACATAGATCTTTCTCTGAGAAGAGTGACGAAACGCGAAAGAAGAGAAAAGTTGTTTCTTTGGAAGCAGAACAAAAAGGCAGAAAGCCTCATGAGAAGCGCTTCTCAAAGGTTAAAGATACCATTAAAAGATCTGTACGAGAAGGTTTGGATACCGCTTGAAGAGACTTATGGAAGCGTATATGAGGGGCTAGAGAGGGCGGCAAGGGAAGGCGTCGAGCCTCTTCAAGAGATAGGACTTTCAAAAGAACTAGCTGAGGCCTTAACAGAAATAGCGAAGGAGAAGATCAAAATAACAAGTGTGAAGGTAAAGGGGATCCTGAATGTCACATGCACAAAGCCTGATGGCGTTCTTAGAATAAAGAGGGCGCTCACTAAAGCTGAAAAGATAAGGGTGCCAAGCGGATCAAACATCAGGATTTACGTTGTCTCACCGCCAAAATATCGTGTTGATGTAACCGCTAAAGACTATAAAACTGCAAACGCCATACTGCAGAGAGTAGTACAGACCGCCGTGCAGGATATAAAAAAGGCTGGGGGAGAGGGAACATTCGAGAGAGGATAGAAACGTATGGTATGGCTGATGAGAAAATGTTCTCAATGCGGAGAATACACGCTCAGGAAAGATAAGTGTCCCCATTGTGAAGGAACAGTATACATACCTCATCCAGCCAAATTTTCACCTGACGATAAATACGCGAGATACAAAGGTATGATGAGGCAGAGAGCAAATGAAGACGACGACAATAGTCGAAATTGAGAAGATAAGTCCAAAAAGAACTATCTTAATAGAGGGACTGCCTGGTTTAGGACTAGTCGGAAAAATCGCATCAGAGTATCTTGTCAAGCAGCTAAACGCTAGAAAGGTCGCTGAGCTATATTCTCCGCATTTTGCATATTATGTTCTGGTTGACGGTGAGGGAACCCTCAGGCTTCTCAGAATGGAATTTTATTATTGGAACGGCAGTGAAGATAATAAGAATGATCTTATTTTATTAACTGGAGACTGCCAAGCTCAAACAGTTGAAGGACAATATGAAGTAGCTGACACTATCGTTGATTATGCAAGGAAAAAGAATGTCAGCCTGATAATAACGTTAGGCGGGTATCAGAAAGAGGTGAAAGATAAGCCTCAGGTTTATGCATCCGCAACAAGTCGGGAAATTCTTGAGAAGGCTCTAAAGCTAGGGGCAAAAAGTAGTCCTTCCGGAAGCCCGATAATTGGAGCAGCGGGGATGCTTGTTGGACTAGCTAAATTCAAAGAGATAGATGCACTTTGTCTTTTAGCGGAGACATATGGGCATAGACCAGACCCTAAAGCAGCAAAGAGCCTTTTGAATCTTCTCTCTGAAATGCTGCATCTCAGCATTGATCTTTCAGACTTAGAAAGGGAGATCTCCAGATACGAAGAGATAGAGAAAAGGATGATGAGAATACAAGAGCAGAGGAGAATACTTGAGAGAAGAAGACAGAAAACGGAAGAGGAAGAAAAGATTTCCTATATAGGCTAAAAACTAACAAGATTTCTCTTCTATACGATGAAGTCGTTTTTAGGTCTCTGATATTTCTTTAGAACTTTCTTAATCTCTTCCAGATCACTGATAGCATGATTCACGGCGCTTATATGTGAACTTATCAACTCACCGATTTCTTCCTCTGTAAGCGCCTCCATCAAGTCGGTCTCAATCTGTTCGATTATTTCCTCAGTTAAATCGTTCCTTCTACTAATAGACTTCAGGCCTTCCAGAATTTTCATCCGTCTCTCTTCAACAGCAGGATTCGGAAGCTTCCCCATGTTTATTCGGTCAGCTATCTCTTGAACTATATCTTCAGCTGATAGTGGAAGTGATAATCTTGCAGCTATCTCTCCTCTGGGAGTCAAGAAGATCAATAGAGGGACAATATTAACTTCGTATAGCTCAGTTAATTCCTCATTTCTAGGATCATCAATGTTAATCAGATGAATATGTATGTCCCTTCTCTTTTGAGCTAGTTTCCTGCTGATGTCTGAAAGTTCATCTTCATCTTCATGTATGTCTGAGTAGAAGTAAATTATCTCAACTTTTTTATTGCTCAAACGAGCTTCTCACCTTGCAGTTATTATCCTCATGGAAAAAATAAGGATGTGCATTTATTGGGCTATAATGCCCACTTATGCCTTAACGGTTATCTCTCTGACCACACCCGCAGCGATTGTTGTTCCCATGTCCCGTATCGCAAACCGCCCTATCTCTGGAAACTCCGTATAGGTCTCGATCGCTATTGGACGTAGAGGTTGGAACCTTACTAGTGCGCTATCTCCAGTCTTGAGGAATGACGGATGCTCTTCAATTGTCTGCCCTGTACGGGGATCTATCTTCTTTATGAGCTCAGCGAATCTGCATGCAACTTGAGCTGTATGGGCGTGAAGAACCGGTGTGTATCCAGCTGCTATAGCCGTGGGATGATGGATAACGATTATCTGCCCTATGAACTCTTTGGCAACGGTCGGTGGATTATCTGGATGCCCGGCAACATCCCCTCTCCTTATATCCCTCTTTGAGAGACCCCTCACGTTGAAACCAATGTTATCGCCTGGTTCAGCCCTCTGGATTCTCACGTGGTGAGTTTCGATAGATTTCACTTCGCCTACTTTATTCGCCGGCATGAAAACTACTTTGTCACCTTCTTTCAGTACTCCAGTCTCAACTCTTCCTACAGGAACGGTTCCAACACCAGTGATAGTATAGACATCCTGTATGGGTATCCTTAGAGGCTTGTCGATCGGTTTCGGAGGCATTTTGAAAGCATCCAAAGCTTCATACAGGGTAGGTCCGTCGTACCATGGCATCTTATCGCTTTTCTTCACAAGGTTGTCTCCTGTCCACCCGGATGTGGGAACAAAGTGTATAGTGTCAGGATTATATCCAACTAGCCTAAGCATTCTGGAGATCTCTTTCTTGATCTCTTCGTAGCGTTCTTGACTCCAATTCACTGAGGGGTCATCCATCTTATTGACAGCTACGACGAGCTGTCTAACGCCGAGGGTAAAGGCTAGAAACGCATGCTCTCTTGTCTGACCTCCAGGACCTATTCCTGCCTCGAATTCTCCCTTCTTCGCTGAGACAAAGAGCACAGCTGCATCCGCTTGGCTGGCACCGGTGATCATGTTCTTTACGAAGTCTCTATGTCCAGGAGCGTCGATTATAGTGAAGAAGTAATTGGGCGTCTCAAATTTGAGGTAACGGAGATCTATCGTTAGACCTCGCTCTCTCTCTTCCTTCAGAGAGTCGAGGACCCATGCAAACTTGAATGTTTCTTTGCCTAGTCTCTCAGCTTCCTCCTCGTATTGCTTGATTGTTCTGTCATCTATTGCGCCTGCCAAGTATAGTAGATGACCCATAGTTGTAGACTTTCCATGATCTACATGCCCGATGATCACTAGATTTAGATGGGGTTTTTCCTGTTTGCTCATATTTTATCCTCCAAGCTTAATTTCCATTCTTTTATTGAAATCGGTTAAACATCAGCTCAATCCGTTATTTTAAGTTATCGCTGAATAGTCCCCTATGTCTTTCAGAAATGAAGCTAGAAGATATGTAATCCCTATGAGGGACAGAGGAAAACAGATACGGTTAAACTGAGAAGGCAATCTTTGCATCGTTCCATAGATATACTTATTAGCCTCTTAAACAGCGGAAAATTCGATTCAACATCTCGAGACGCTCAGGATTTTCAGCCGGGATGGCCGAGCGGCTTAGGCAGGTATCTGCAGACCGCCACACGAGAGTTCAGCCTTCCTCCCAGCTCATGAGGAGTCTGAGCGTTTCTGCTAGCTTAAAAGCCAGATGAGTATGCTTGAGCATTAGGAGTCTTCTTTTTCCTTTTAAGAATTTGAGTTACAACTGTTCCGCTTGGTATCAAGACTTCTTCTTGTCCTGTATCCAGGACTAGATGCATAAGCCGAATCTCCTTGACCGTTCCAGTCTGCCCAGCTACAGTTATGGTATCTCCATATGTGAATGGGCGTGTGATCAAGAGGAATACCCCGGCTATTACATGCGACATGATCGTCTGAGAGGCGAAGCCAACTACCATTCCTCCGAAGGATCCCATGGTTAAGGCCGCAGCTGGACTTACATTGAATATTGATCCTACTAGTCCTACCAGGATGGCGAGCCCGGAAATTTTCGTTAAACTCTTGATTGCCGCTGCAGTAGGCTGGTCGGCAACTCTCGATGCGTAAGTGTAAATTATCGCGCTTATGGCATTGAGGGCTAAGTATCCGAAGATGAAGACAAGAGCCGCTCGGGCATAGACAAGAAAAGGCTTTAGAAGCGCGAGTACGTCGCTGTAAGGTTGCAGGAATGTTGGGATCCCAGTGAAGGGGGCTTCTCCAAAGATGAAATTCATAAGCGATAGGGCGATCACAAGAATCACTATATAAAAAATCATCTTGAAGCTTCCGCGACGAATGCTTTGTATCTTCTCACCGATTTCGTTGACGTTTGAAGACAATTTTCCAAGCACCTTGATTAGTAAAGGAATGGAAAGATGTAAATAATATTTGCGTGAAACGAAGTTCAGTATTCCTAAGATAGCGACAAGTGAATAGCACGAGGATAAGGGAGGCTCATAATCGGCTGAAGGCTTAATCTGGAATTGAAATAACTCTTATCGTACAGAAGTGGATGAGCATCGAGAACCAAAAGAACAGAAAAGATCCGCTGAGCGTCAAAATCTAAAAAATGATAAATCAATTAATAATTTTCTTAGGATTGGAGAGAGAGATGAGATGCTTGTCACATGCACTGGGATTTTAGTTGTCGATTTGATAGCGGCTCATCTTCCAAAGGTCTCATCTCCAGGCGAACTTACCTACGTGCCGAAAGGCATAGAAATGCACATGGGCGGTCACTGTGGAAACGTATCAATAGATCTGAGAAAACTTGGAGTTAAAAAAGGAGAGGTCAGTGCTATAGGCGCCGTGGGTAAAGATATATTTGGAGACTTTCTTGAGGGGCTTCTCAAAGAAAATGGAATAGTTACTTATCTTCAAAGGGTTTCTGAAGTTGGCACTTCGAAGGATCTTATACTAGTCGTTAGAAATGAAGATCGGAGATTCCATGTGGATGTAGGAGCGAATATGCGTTTAAATCCTGAATATATTCTTGCAGTTCTGGAAGAAGAGAAGCCTCAGATCTTCTATGCTGGTGGAGTTGGATTCACCGGGAAGCTTGATGAGCAATTATCCGTTGTCCTCCGGAAAGCCAGAGAGATGGGATGCGTGACTTTCGTCGATCCTGTGACGCCTTATATGCGGGGATGGAATTTCATAGTTTCCTCCTTGAAGTGGATGGATATTTTCCACTGCAATAAGGATGAAGCGAAGGAGATAACTGGCAAGGAAAATCCTCAAGAAGCCGCGAAATGGATGAGAAGGAAAGGGGCGGAAATAGTCATTATAAGCTTAGGGGAGAAGGGATTAATCGCTGTAACTGAAGATAGGATCTTTGAAATGTCCGCTTTCAAGGTTCCCATCGTTGATCCAAGCGGAGCTGGAGACGCATTATGCGCAGGGATAATCCATGGGCTGCTTAGACTTATGGATCGTAAGGGAAGAGAAATTTCTGATCTTTCTGAAAAAGAACTGGTTGATGTTTTGTTAGAGGGGGAAGCAGCTGGAGCTGCTTGCGTTACTATGGTTGGAACAACAACAGCGGTAACTAAAGAGAATGTAGCTAGAATCTTAAGGGAGCAAAAAGAGGAGTTGCTGGCCGGCTATGTGAAGATTAAGCCTCTATGAAAGAGATGCCTTGTGGATCTTATACTCTCTTTATTAATCTGCATATGTCGGGGAGTTCTAAATGAGCGTTTCTGTTAAAGAAAAGAGCCGTTCATTGAAAGTCCCTAAAAAACTCGGCGAAAAAGCTATACAGCTTGCTTCTAAGCTCGGTCTTTTCAATAAAGACTTGAAGGTAGAATCGGAAGGTGGATACCTGTATATTCCTCTAAGCCGGAAGCCATTTTCGATCGAGGCTGAAAAGATTAGAGAGATGCTAGGCGAATATGAGATTGCCGTCAGAAATTTCTCAAGACGGATAAAAACTCCTTTAAGAGCCTTTGAAGCTGCTGCTGACAGGCTGCCTCCTCATCTTCTAGCAAGTTTCCCCCGTGCAATAGATATTGTCGGAGAAATAGCTATCGTAGAGATTCCTCAGGAGCTTGAGAAACATAAAAGAATCGTGGGAGAGGCGATCCTTCAAGCCCATAAACATGTGCGAACAGTTCTAGCAAAGTCAGGTGCGGTTAGCGGAATTAAGCGGCTGAGGGAATACGAGGTCATAGCCGGTTCGGGCAGGACTGAGACTGTTCATCGGGAAAACGGATGCATATATCACCTTGATGTGAGGAAGGTTTACTTTTCACCTAGGCTTTCCTTCGAGCATAGGAGAGTCGCCTCTCAAGTGAAGGCGAATGAGACGGTTATTGACATGTTTGCGGGAGTAGGGCCCTTCTCGATTCTCATCGCCAAGATGCATGAAAATGTGAAAGTATACGCGATAGATGTAAATCCGGACGCTGTGAAATATCTCGAGAGAAATGTGATTGCTAATAGAGTCTTAGGCAGGGTTGTACCTATCCTTGGAGACGCTGCGAAGGTTATACGAGACAGACTTCTCGGAATTGCTGATCGGGCGATAATGAATCTCCCTGAGAAAGCGTTCAAGTATGTAGATGCGGCTTGCGAAGCAATAAAGCCGGAAGGCGGCATCATACACTATTACAGATTTGCAGATGAACCTGACCCGATTGAAAAAGCTGAAAAAGAATTGATAAAAGCCCTAAAAGAAGCAGACCGCAAGCTGGACGGTGTTGTCTCAGCGAGAAAAGTCCGTGAAGTTGCACCTGGGAAATGGCAAGTAGTTATTGATGCAAAGATCAGTTAATATTGCTGATGAGGATTTTTACGGACTTTAACTGTCAATTTTATCTTCACTCTTTTATCTGGATTTCTGAGATGCCTGATTAGTTTGCGTGAAAGGTCCCTAGCGGCTTTATTTGCCTTCACGGCTAATGTCCGGCTGCAAATGTATGTGCTTTTTCTGATCACGATGTCTTCTGGATGTGAAAGTGTGAGTCTTGGGTCACCATAGGCTTTTATTATCTCCCTTTCATCATCCGACATGATGATTATTGTTATTTCTGCGCCTCGTTTTTTCACGAGCTCTTTGAACTCTCGGCTTAGATCCGCAACCGACTTGTCTGCTCTTACAGCAATTATGCAGTCTCCTCTCGGCGTTAAAGATTTCTCCTTCGTGATTTCAAAAGTTGTTTTGTGAGTAGCTTGAATAAGCTCATGTCCATACGCAGTGATTATCTCGGTCTTCTCATTTGCATCATTCATTGTTAAAATACGCTTCCATGCCGGCTTAATCCTTATAATGATTAATTAATACTTATCCACTAATATTCTTGCACATAACCATTTTCAGCGTAATGCTTCATTCCCATTTGAGAGGAGAGCGCCATGGAATCCAGACACATTGTGAAAGACTCCCGTCAAGGAAAAATATTAGTCGCCAGGTTAAAGCCGGAGGCAGATCTACTCTCGTCAATCAAAAAGATCGTTAAGGAGAAATCGGTGAAAGCCGGCGTGATCCTGTCCGGCGCTGGACTTTTAAGAAAGGCGCATATACGGAACTGTAAATCTCTCCCGGAGAAGTATCCGATAACCGATGCTAACAGACTCTTCACAACTATCGAGAAGCCTCTGGAAATATTAGCAGTTTCAGGCATAATCTATACGGTGAAGGGAGAACTTAATGTTCACGCTCACGCCGTTCTCTCTTTCATAGAGGACAATGAGATCTCCGTTGTCGGTGGACATTTACTTGAAGGCTGCATCGTCTATGGATTTGCTGAAATCGTCATCATGGAACTTAAGGAAATAAGCATGGAAAAAGAGTTCGATCCTGAAACCCAGACGCTTCAGCTATTCGTAGAGGAAAATGAAACCTAAAAGCATGAGCTTTGATCAACCATCTTCTCCGTATAAGATCTTCAAGAGCTCAACGATCTTATTGTCTCTCCATTTAATCAGATCTTCCACGGATTTCTCCCTGAGCATACTATGATCCTTTATACCCTCGATTATCTTCTTTGCTGATGGCGGAAGAGCTGTCCATTTAGCCAGAGACTCCCATCTAGACTCCATCGCAGGTCCCAAATGATCCAAAAAATGCTCTATGCCTCCACTTCCACCGCCCAGATGATAACTGAGATGCGGCCCGATTATAGCCCACCTTAAACCTGGCCCCGCTGAGACGGCCCTATCGATGTCTTCAAGATCAGCAATCCCCTCATCAACTAGGTTTATGGCTTCTCTCCATAGGTCAAACGATCGGGCCGGTCTATAATTTGCCTCATGGGCTCTCAGTGGCATTTGCTCTGCCTTACATTTTAGATTTTTACTTGCCAGTTAGAGCAGATAAGATAGCATTGATCAGCGAGGCGGCAGGAATCTACAACAGCAGGATGACTGATGAGGAGAACGCCCGCATGATGATAAAATGGCTTTTAAAGTTCTATCAGGAGTTTAACATTCCACTGTCTCTTAGAGAGTTTGGGGTTAGCCTTGAGGATCTAGATAAGCTCGCCGAGTACACTGTCAATTTTCAGCCTCGAAGCAATAGTCCAATCAGCCTTAACAAGAAGAACATGCTTAAGCTTTATGGAAAGATGTGGAAGGGAATAGAATAAATGTGACCACTTTAAATCCGTAGTGAGCATTCTAGTTAAAGTCTTTCAGAAGTCTTAATAGTTTATTGTGCAGTAAGAGAAGATGTGAGATTTCATATGATTTCGGAGGGAATCTTTAGAGCTTACGATATACGGGGGATTTACGGAAAGGACCTCACGGAGAAGGTTGCTGAACGAATAGGAAGAGCCATAGCCTCCTATGTGAATGGCGAAGGAAAGACGCTTCTCGTGGGTAAAGATGTTCGACTGAGCAGTGAGCCTCTCGCCCATGCTCTTACCGAGGGAATGCTATCCGGCGGGCTTAATGTTGAAGATATCGGCGTTGTGACGACTCCTTTGCTTAACTTTGCTTCTGTTCATTATGACATGGATGGCGGAGTTATGGTAACCGCCTCTCATAACCCAGCGGAATGGAACGGGTTTAAAATCTGGCTGAAGACGGGCTTCATAAGCATGGGTATGGGTATGGAAGATTTAAGAGAACTTGCGCTTCGAGGAAGATTCGAACCACTCTCTCGCGGCAAGTTCAGAAGGAATCCCAATGCAATCATGGATTACGAAAGGTACGTTGCGGAAAAAATAAGCATCAAAAGAAAACTCAAGATAGTCGCTGATCCGGGGAATGGTTCATGCTCGCTTTTAACGCCAAGTCTCTTCGAGAAGGTAGGAGTCGACATGGTTGCTATAAATGCGGAGCCTGACGGCTCTTTCCCTGCACATCCACCTGAACCTTCTGAAGAGACATTAACCGAGGTGAAACGATTAGTGCTTGGGAGGAAGGCGGATTTCGGCGTAGGCTTCGATGGAGATGGAGATCGAGCAGTATTCGTAGATGACAAGGGAAGAATCGTACCTGGCACATCAATCTTCATTCTGCTAGCTGAGGATTATCTGAAAAGAAATAGGGGGGCGCCGGTTGTTTATGAAGTCAGCTGTTCAATGGTTATCGAGGAGATTATTAGGAAGCATGGAGGAAGACCCGTATTAAGCCGTGTAGGACACACATACATTGTAGATAAAATGCTGAAGGAAAAGGCTGTCTTCGGAGGGGAGACGAGCGGCCACTTTTATTTCATGGAACTATACGGATTCGACGACGCAATCTACGCAAGTCTTAAAGTTGCTGAGATTCTCTCGAGAAGAGACGAGAAATTATCGGAAATCATTGATTTAATGCCTAAATATCCTAGAATACCAGGAAAGAAATTCGAATGTCCAGACAAAATAAAATTCCAAGTAGTCGATGAACTGTCCAGAGAATTTAAGGAGATAGGATATAAGACTTTGACAATTGACGGCGTTAAAGTAATCGAAGAAGACGGATGGTTTCTCATAAGAGCCTCTAACACTCAGCCTCTTATCAGATTGACAGTTGAAGCCAGAGATGAGGTCTCCTTAAACAGGCTGGCGTCTCTTGCTGAGGAGAAAATCATTGAGAAAATAAGAAACGTTAAGGCAATGTAAGATTATTCTATTGGAAACCGCAGCAGCGCAGCTATTCCTCCAAGCGAACTAAGTTTAGCACCCGCTTCATGCTCTGTGCTCACTATTATAATCTCGCCTCTTTTATCCTCCACTTCCTGCATTAGCCTCTCTAGATATCTTCTTTCCTCATCAGGCGCTTCACGTAGGTAAGAATCAGTCAGTAACAGTTTTTCAATAGCTCGGAAAGAATTGGCTTTTTGGACGCTTTCCATTCCGTAAGCCACATCTCTCCGGTCTTTACCTAGTCTTTTGAGAAGTTCCTCAACCGCCTCTGTCTCCTTTGCCACCCGCATATGCTTCAGAGCTTTGTTTAGGACGCCTGCACGTAAAGCCTCATATATCCCAGCCTTTCCTGTGCTGTTAACGCTTTTAACATCGATGATTCTTTTCTTGAGATCCGGTTTCTTTTCTAAGAACTTTAAAAAGTCATTCTTTACATACCCTAATCCAAGAATAACGATGGGAGCATCCTTGTTTTTCCATGCCTCTTCTATAGCTTTTGAGGCAGATTTGAATAATTCTTGAAGCATCTGGCTTCTCTTGTCAGATCTGAGCTTCCCAGGTAATGTGATTCGCTCTTCCACTCTTATGTCAACTCCAAATCCTCTGAGAACTCCGATACAATATCCCTCATCATCAATTGAGATCACAATTACAGGCGGGACCTTACGTTCAGCAGCACGCTTCAGCTGATCTAAATGATGCTTCATCCATCTATGCTTTAAGATTCTCAACGGCTTATTCAGAACTATATTCAAGGTATGATGAGAACCAGCTCCAACTTCTTCAGGAGCCTCACAGATGATTCCGTGAATCCTTAAACGATTTGCATGCCGATCCCACATGACTCTTTCGACAATCACACCTAGCGAAACGGAGATTCTCCTACCCTTCTCCGGCCGGTCATACCTATCGTCTAATCTAACCTCGCGGCTCGGTCGGGCATAAACCTTGTCGCCCTTCTCAACTATGTTATACAGTACCCAAAGATCATCGAGAACTTCAGGCATCACGGTAACAGTGCCATGCTTAATATCGCTGCGTAGGATCTTCATGCAAACCATTCATCCCAAAATTGATCAACGCTAGTATAAATGAAGGAATATTGTTAAACGTATCGAAAAACTTATAGCGTCCTTGTATTAGTAGAGTATTTCTCTGGGAAGCCCAACCTGTCCAAAAAAGAAACCCCCTTCTCATCTCCCCGGCAGCTTGGGCTTCCCGGATCTCCTTTTTTCCAAAAAAATAAAAAAAGGACGGCTGAGACTCACGGATACTCTAAGTCTCATACCGGACTTTTGCTTAACGGCTTACGTTTCAGCTTAGTTCCGCAAGTCTCACATTTATCAAACTTATAATCTGGAGGATATTTCCTGCGGCATGCAGGACAGTAAAGAATCCACTTCAGATGGGATCTTATGCCAAATATCGCGATTGATGTATAATTCACTGCAAGTTTTTTTGCAACGTTCTGGATTGAGTAATCATCAGTGACTATTATAGGCGTATATCCTTCTTTTTTAAGCTGTATTGCCAACGCGAGAATTTTCATGTCTGTCTCGGATAGGGAGAGCAGATCGCCGACTTCCCTAGAAGCTCTTCTCGCCTCATTTAAATATTGGACTCCAGGCTCGCATAGTTTTAATCTTCCAGCCTTAACAGCTGTGTTGAATATCAGCTTAGCTAATGAGCTCTTCGTCAGCTCTCTTTCTACATCAGGAATTGAATAGATTTCGTCATGAATGCTGGAAGGACTGAAGCCTGCTATAAAAGCTGTGGTGTCAAGGATCATCGCTCTCCGTTTGTTCATCTTAGCTTTCCTCTCTTGAGAAGAGCAGCCTAGCTTTCAATCGGTTGTAGAAGCTGCCTTCGAAGCGGATGAACGAAGACACGTATTCAGATTTTTTAATGGTTATGCGAGGAGTCTCCTTGCTGATCTCCCTTTGATAATCGCCGTCTATGACTACTACCGCGGTTTTGGGCTTAAGCAGCTCTAAAATTACTTCAGAAGATGAGGAGAAGACTATTGGACGTGTGAACGTAATCGGACAGACAGGGGTCAAAACAAAAGCGTCAAGATCAGGGTCAAGGATAGGCCCACCAGCTGAGAATGCGTATCCAGTGGAACCGACCTGGGAAGCAATAATAACGCCATCTGCTCTACAATCCATGACAGTAATGCCGTCCTTCTTTATTCTCATATGCAGAAGCTTCGCTAAATGTCGAGATGTAACGAAAACCTCGTTTAACGCGTCGGGAAGCCTTTCATCTCCTATGAAGGACGCGATTTTGCTGCAATGCTCGATAGTATAGTTTCCTTTCAAGTATTTTTCAATGGCTTCAAGAGAATTTTCAGGAGTTACTTCAGTAAGGAAGCCGCGGACACCCATATCAACTGCGAGGATTGGGGGTTCAGGCTTTGGGATTCGGAGGCATGTTCTCAGTATTGTGCCGTCCCCGCCAATGGTCACTATTAAGTCAGCTCTCATCTCCTCAAGTGGAGTTGAGCTGCTATGCCTATTCAAGAGTTCTGC
>Ga0180301_10001896_pt1 | contig 16371 bp, 14 predicted proteins | sample GuaBasSediGuay16_FD_121797 | JGI IMG/M metagenome (GOLD analysis project Ga0180301, IMG submission 121797) | Subseafloor sediment microbial communities from Guaymas Basin, Gulf of California, Mexico - Guay16, Core 4569-2, 12-15 cm | ecosystem: Environmental > Aquatic > Marine > Hydrothermal... | reverse complement strand
TCTCTCAGCGAGCATAGGCATTATAGGAACTCCTACTGTAATACCTATCTTCTTTACTCCTTCAAGGCCTTGAGTAACAAGAACTTTTGCTACATATCCTAGATCTGGATGAAGATTATAAGCACGCTCAATGATCTCTCTACTACCTTTACCAGCCCCAAAAGCTTGAGCAAGGGCTTCTAGAATGGTCATATCAGCTATACCTAAACGGAGTCTGCCTAGTATCGTTCTAAGGATATAACGTGCTTCCTTGGGTGAAGAGTCTCTTAATAGCGATGCTAAAAGTGTTATTTTAGTATCCTGAGCTCCCTCACCTGTTGCTTTAGCAATTTTCATGAGCGTGTCATATACCCTCTCAACAGTAAGAACTTCTTTTTTAAATTCCTCACCTAAGAACTCGAATAAGCTTACACTACGCTTATGCGATAACAGGTATTCAGCTACGGAGCCTATATCACCGAGTTTTCTAACGGCCTTCTCTACTTCTCTAATACTAACTCCAGCTGCTTGAGCTAGCGCACGCATCGCTAGTTTCTCAGCGACACCGAATTCGATACCTTCATAATCAGGTCTTAGCTTACCTTGAGTTAGATATATTACCTTATCAATTATCTCATGTGGAACTTTCTTCAATAACACCACTAAATAAGTAGTCATCTCGGTTCTCTTGCTAGTAGACTCTATTTTCTCGTAGGTCTCAACGAGTGTAGAATATCTCATTTTTCCTCATAGCTCTTCAATACAATATGTCATAATTATTAGTTTCGTTCATTATTTGAACGTACTTAATTAGGCTCTTTCCACCATTCTCTCAAATGTCCATCTTGCCGAATTTCTTATCTCTCTTAATCTGAATTCATTTCTATAATTATAAACTAAGAGCTCTTTCAATATTCCATCTTTCGTACGTATCTCATACCTAAAGATTTTATCAGGCTCTAATTTTCCTCTTTCAGAAGCCTCCTTATCTTTTCTTTGGAATTCACCTAAGACTCTGACTACAAAGAATGTACTAAAAGGAGGTCTATTTACATCAATCCTTACTCCCTTCTCAGGGACTATCCTTATTTTATCCTTCCATACATACATCCTAGCTAAGGGCTTATTGTTTACTCTATGAGCTAGTAGATACTCTCTCTCAGGGGGTTCTTCAACAGCCTCCTCTTTAGTAGATATTTCGATAGCAGGTTTGAAGCTCATTTGACTAAGTTGCTTATTAATGATCTCTAAACAAGCTTTTAATAACTTTAACTCTGCCTCAAGTTCTTCTATTCTCCTTTCAGCTAGTCTTTTCAACTCAGCTAGTTCTTTAACAAATTTTTCATTCTTATTATCCATACATGTCTCTTTTAGCGAATCTTGGATATTAATATTATGAGCGATTAACGTGGCTAATCATTCTTCCTCGTAGTTTCTCTTAGCATTAAGTAGTAAGGATTCGCTTTTTATTAGAATGTCCCTTATCAGCGCAATAGATTTGGTTATTACAGAAACGCGTTTATTAAGCTCTGTATGGATAGCTCTTTCAATTAACTCAGCTACGTCCTTATACCCGATATTCTTCCTTTTAAGTAGTAGTAATATGTCGGCTCGAAGCATGCTTAGATATCTAACTTCACTAGTCTGATGAGCTTTTAGACATTTTAAAATTCGGCTACGTGAGTACTTTCGTCTAGTCGTAGGTGACCACTTTATAAAAGCTATACAAGGCTCCCATTCGTCTCTTAACATCGTTTATCAATCCAAGACTAGGAGTGAACTCAATAAAAATTATTCTACGAATTTTCTTAATGCATCAACTATGACAGGAGTTACACTTACGAAGCTAACAGGGCTTGGAACAGTATCTGTACCAATAAGTGCTTCAGCGCCAGCCTCTAGTATTTTAACGAGTGCATTTTCTACTAGTATAGGATGAGTACATGCAGTAACTACTCTTTTAGCGCCTTCTCTCAGAACAACTTCAATAGCCTTAACCATAGTACCTCCAGTACTTACAATATCATCGACTATGAGTACATCCCTCCCTTTAACGTTAAGAGACTTAGGTGTGATTTCTACTTCTCTATCACCTAAACGTTTTTTAACTAAATAGTCATATTCAGCATCTATAGTCTTTGCAGCTATACAAGCCCATTGTTCAGCTTCCTCGTCAGGGCCTATAACTATAGGATCCTCTAGCTTGAATTGCTCTTTAGCATATTTTGCTAGAAGTGGCATCGCTGTAAGGTTATGAGTAGGAAGTCCTATAAGACGTATTAGTTCATCTCCCATCCTATGTCTATGTATGTCTATAACATAAAGCTCGTCTGTTCCAACGTCTTTAAGTAATTTAAAGACTGTCTTTAGGCTTAAGATCTCACCTGGATTAAATCTTTGATCCTGCCTTGCATAAGCAAAATAGGGAATAACACCTATTACTTTTTTAGCTCCTAAATCCTTAAGAGTATCTACAATAAGGAAATATTCCATTAAATATTCATCAGGTCGATGATACATAGACTGTATAAAAACCACAGTTTTGCCATTAACATCACCGTGTATTCTAGCATATTTCTCTCCATCGGGAAATCTTCTAGTTTCTACCCTTAGATAGTTCGCACCAAGTCCTTTAGCTACACGGAATGCTAGAGCTTGAGCAGAAGAGCCACCAAGTATAATGAGTGAAGACACTAAGATCACCGATAAATTATTTAAACACTCTTTTTATAATCGTTATCGTAGATTGGAGGAGTACTTAAGGTGATGTTTCTTCAAAGTAGAGGTGCGTGATATTTGGGACGAATGTGCACTCCTGATTGCCCCTATTTTAGATGTTTAAAGAAGTCATTAGCCTTTGTAACGCCACGAGGAAAGATCTTAACTCCGAGAGCAAAGGAGAAGTACAAAGGAAAAGTAACTGCATGGTGTCTATGGGCTAATGATGTATGTAAAGGATATCAATGTCAGTATGCAAATTGTGTAAAGCACGCCATGCTTCCTAATGGTACTTGTACATTAGGTATCAAAGTAAAGGAAGTAGGTAGAAGTATAGAGGAAGAAGCTAAAGCATTAGAAAAAGAGTACCTGGCATTAAAGCCTAAGTTGAAAAAACTTCGCATTGAAGACATCGACTTATAAGAATTTTTAATTTTTTAGTGCCTATGATAAGAGTGAAATCGATAGATAAATGGTGAGAGATTTGAGACTTTTACTTATCCATGCAGATTATTTTGAATACCAAGTAAGAGAGCCAGCACTATCTACACCTGAGGTAGTAACTAATGAGAGGAAAAAGCTTAGTACAAACAATACACTAGTCGTTTTCGTAACTGTAGAGAAGGAAGATGAAGCTAAGGTAGATAATGTGGTGAAAGAAGCTTGTGAAACCATACTAGATGTTTACAATAAACTATCACCTCTATCTGTGGTAATATACCCTTACGCTCATTTATCTTCAAGCCTTGCATCTCCTCGGGTAGCATTAGAAGCACTAGAAAAGTTAGAGAGTGAAGTTAAAGGACACGGTTTGAAGGTTTTTAGAGCCCCCTTTGGTTGGTATAAAAGCTTTACTATAAAGTGTAAAGGGCATCCTCTAGCAGAACTTTCACGAAGTATAACTGGTGAAAGAAAAGTTACTGTAGAAGTTGAAGAGAAAGAAGAGTTAGAAAGCGAATTTAAAATAATAGAGCCAAATGGTAAGGAGCATGATCTAGATCTAGGAGATGTAAGTAAATGCAAAGTTTTAGAGAAGTATCCTCTTCTTAAGCAGTTTGTCCTCTCTGAAGAACTAGGCATTAAACCTCACAAAACGCCAGAGCATATAAGGCTAATGAGAAGATTAGAACTTGTAGATTATGAGCCTGCATCTGATGCAGGACATTTTAGATTTTATCCTAAAGGAGAACTAATTAAGAACTTGTTAGAGGAGTTCGCTACACGAATGGCAATAAAAGATTTAGGAGCTATGAAAATTGAGACACCATTACTGTATAAACTTTCAGAGCCAGATATAGCAGAACAAGTAGCTAGATTCCGTGAAAGAGATTACCGCCTTAAAGTGGGAAATAAAGAGTTAATACTAAGATTTGCTGGAGATTTTGGGCTCTTTAGGATGATGAAAACTATAACAATGACATATAAGCAGTTGCCTATAAGGATATATGAATTGTCAAAATCTTTTAGGCTAGAGCAAAGTGGTGAACTAGTAGGTCTCAGAAGGTTGAGAGCATTTACAATGCCAGATATTCATTGTTTTTGTAAAGACATAGTTCAGGGAATGGAGGAGTATAGGAACCTATTTAGGTATTATACCAGGTTAGTAGAGACTATCGGTATAGACTATGTTCTCGCATTCAGAGTTGTAAGAGACTTCTACATGGAATATAAAGAATGGATAAAAGATATGGTAAAGGAAGCAAAGGTACCAGCATTAATCGAGTTACTTCCTAAGAGAAAGCACTATTGGGTAATCAAGCATGAATATCAATTCATAGACTCTGTAGGTGGGAATGCTCAACTTTGTACAGTTCAATTAGATGTAGAAGATTCTGAGAGGTATGGTATCTATTACGTAGATGAAGAAGGTAAGAAGAGAGGATGTATAATAGTTCATAGCTCTATGGGATCTATCGAAAGATGGATTTATGCAATCCTAGAAGAGGCAGCTAAGATGATGAAACGTAAAGAGGTACCTAAACTTCCAACATGGCTAAGTCCTATTCAAGTACGTATAATACCAGTCAGTAGAGAGTATTTAGACTACGCCATCAAGATAGCAGATGAAATTGAAAAAGAAGGTTTTCGAGTAGATATAGATGATAGAGAAGAGACTGTAAGTGCTAAGATAAGGAGCGCAGAGACAGAATGGATACCTTATATAATCGTAGTAGGGAAGGAAGAAAAAGAGAGTAATGTTTTAAGCATAAGGATAAGAGGTAAAGGTATAGGAAAGATGAAATTACAAGAACTAATTAAAAGTCTTGAGGAGGAGACAAAGAATATGCCTCACTTACCACGATATACTCCTAAGTTCCTATCACTAAAGCCTAGATTCGCATAAAACATTAATTTAGTCAAAATGAAGTATTAAACGTAAAGCATATGATGATGCTCGAAAGGTATGACTCTCTGAAGGGATGATTAGCCCGCGCAGGTCTGATTACCTTAACGATATTTATTTTCTAAATAACACTTAATTTTCTACTCAGTAGATAAGAGCTTATCCTATGGGATTTTTCCCAAAGATGCCTAGTTCAGAGTAAGTCTCTAGTTAAGTAGTATTAGTAAAAAAAGTAGGCTTTTAACTCATATAGTGAGCTATTACGTTTATTAAAAGTGATGCTTCCTTTTGAGAATTCAGTCCTATAATTCTCTGAGCTTAAGTATTTTAGCTATGTTTGCATCAGGATCTATTATTGGCTTTATTTTGCCAGTTCTAGATGTCATTAATGTTGTAACTCCTGGTCCATGTCCTGCACTAACACATCTTGTGTGAACTATGATACCTATAGTTACAGCACCAGTTTTGTAAATACGACCATAACTATGATCAGCATTTTCTATAGCAACAATATCTCCAAGCCTTAAATCATTAAGGTGGTATTCCTTAATTATCCTTTCATCAAATAATTGTATATCATAATCGCCTCTATAGGCATTATCAGCGCCTAGGCCAGAACCCATTATTTCGGCGGGTATTATATGGGTTACAGGTACCTCTAAGGTATCACCAGCTTCCCTTATCTTCATCGCTTTTAAAAAGCTAGGGTCCATATTGAATATCTTGATATCAGGATAGTCAAGTAGTTTTAATCCAACACCATAAGCTTTGACGAGAACTTTGTCACCAGGGACTAATTTATCAAGGATCTCCCAATCAAAATCTACTAAAACATGCTCTATTCCTCCATGTTTCCCTACCACAACACCCTTAGATCCTTTAGCGTCACCTGAGACAACTACAGCTTCATTCCCTATACATGCTAGAATATTTAATGCATTATTTCCTGCTTCTCGTTCACCAAGTTTCATAGTACTCCTGATAGAAACTCCAGGTTCTACATGATCTGCCTCCCAATCTACTGCAGAGTCACCCACTCTGACATTATATGTTATACCTCCAACACTGGGGAGTACTATAGGTTCGCCCTCAGGAGAAACTCTGTAAACATAATCTCCTTTCCAAGCACTAGTAACTTCGCCTATAACGCTTATTTTAACTAGTCGATTCTCGTTAGTCTTCATATTCTCTCCTTTCATGAAGTATAGGTTACCGAAAATTACTGAAACGGTTAAATAAGACAGTATATAGTGAGAAATTCATCCAGTATTTACATCGAAAAGTATAATGTTAGTACTCGTAGTCGAAAAGTGTCTAGCATTAAAGCTCATATGGATATTTATCAAAAGAATGGATTATGGAAATTTCAGATAATAAAATTCAGAAGATCGAGCACGAATTTAGGTGAATCATAACTATGAGAAATTGGGTTCTGTCCACATTAATGCTTAAACTATTTCGCACTTTTATCTCTTTTTAAAGACTTTATAGAAGGTAAGGACTCATGAGAAGGAGTATAAGCGTCTACGTTTCTCTACCTATGATAAGTATGGAGAATTTTGACTTCCATAAAAATTATGTCCAAATAATAAAAGAACTGGGATTGAAAGTGATCTCTGAGTGGGTATGTATTCCTCCATATAATGAAAAACTCCCACCAAGAAGTATATTTGAGAGGGATATTAAAGCTATTAATGTAAGCGACTTATTAATAGCGGATATAACTCATCAAAGCCACGGAGTTGGAATGGAGATTATGTATGCTTACATGTTAGGAAAAAAGTTAATAGTTACCTTTAAGAAAGGATCGAAAGTTTCTCGCATGATACTAGGAATCCCAGGGATATTATGTGTGGAATATGAGAGCCTTAGTGATCTAAGAGAAAAACTTAGTGAAGCTATAAAGAGAATGTGGGCGGATTAATCTTAATAGTAAAGCAGTTCATAAGCTCTAACAGCATACGATATCGCTTTATCTTTTGCTTTCTTCATGATGAGATCCTTAGCTATTTCATAGTACTTCTGTGCTTCTTTCTTGTATTCCTGCTTAGGTGAAGAACTAAGTAGCTGCTCAGCTAGAAACAGTATTTCATCAACAATGTCCATATTCATATACTTAATTTTATGGAAATATCTGATTCTCTCCTCTAGATCTTTGAACGGTTTTCTTTCATGAGCTAACTGAGCTAGCTTATAGCCTAGATCGTATGCTTTTTCTAACGCATTGTCTAAATTAAATCGCGAGACAGGTAAAGGCTCTAAAGCACGTATATTTTTACAAAAGAAGAAATGATAAATGCTTTTAATGGCTAATACTAGGCCTTTTCCGGTACCTCCAGCTACAGCTATTCCAAAGCCTGGTTTTCCATTTGAATTACCAAGATCTATTGTATCCATGAAGTCCTTAGTTAATCCATTTATATCAAGATAGTAAACTGGTGCTCCTATAATATAACCGTCTGCTTCTTTCATGATACCGTTTAGTTCATTAGGAGCTTTAGGAGATTGAGGAGTCCAAGGTCTTATATCGTAATCTATTAGATAGATTATTTTCGTATCAACTCCAGCCTTAGATGCTCCTTCCAAAGCTTTATTAACTAGCTTACTAGTTAGCCCACTCTTACGTGGACTACCCACTATACCAACTACTAACATGGGGATGACCTAAGAAGACTTTAAAGCGATTTAGATTATATCTTTTTCCAGAAGGAGAATAAAACCAGACTTGGCTTTTTTCATTAGAGCCTTATTAAGAAGTTCAAGATAGGGAGCATTCTCAGAAATATAGATTAAAACACTATATACTCGTATGTAGTTACGGTATCGACATATTAGTTATTCCTAGATAGACTATGCTAGCATCATTAGGGTGATATCCAAGTAATATTAACTTTCCCTGTTAAGCAATTAGTAAAAAACCGTTTAATGATTTTTATCATGAGAGATGAAGCCATATGTCAGCATTACCCGTACTTAAGGTTGAAGGGAATAACCTTCCAGAAGTATGGGAGAGATCCATTATAGAGTTGTGGAAATATGGTATAGAGATTGATACAGAGTATGGCCAAAAAAGTAAAGATTGTACTATGGTTATGGTAATAAGGAGGCCATTAAGTGAGCCGCGTATACACCGAGCTGGACTTACAATTGGTAGGCTAGTGGATCTGGAGGGGTATTTACATGAGGTAATAGATGGAGAGAGGGATTACTTAGTAAGAGAAGGTAAAATACCGTATACATATCATGAGCGATTATTCTCATATAGCGATGAAGGACATATTATAAATCAAGTTGAATATATCGTTGATAAATTATCAAAAGCTCCTTACTCTCGAAGAGCACAAGCCATAACATGGAAACCTAGACAGGATACTAAAATCGATGCTCCGCCATGTCTTCAAAGAATTTGGTGCAGAGTGTATAACTGTCGCTTAGTAATGCACGCGATATGGAGATCAAGAGACGCTTTAAAGGCAGCATTTATGAATATGTATGTTCTCACAGAATTACAGTCTAGAATTGCAAGTGAGCTTAGTAGAAGGTTAGGTAAGAAGATAGACGTAGGAGAATATGTAGATATTAGTAATAGCTATCACATTTATGAGCAAGATTATAAGAATGTAGAAGTTCTTCTTAAGGCTATTTGTACACGACCTTGGAGACAAAGAGTATGGACTACAGAAGAGTATTTAAGAATGATTAGGAAAGCTTAACTATTAGTTAATGAATCTTTTTATAAGTATAATATGAGTACCTTTAGATGTAGAATAACTAGTAGGTAATATTAGACATAGATGAGACAGCTTTCACAATGCAAATTTGTATATTACTACGGTGTATGTAGCATGCATAAAGTACGCATAGGGATAGACATAGGTGGTACGTTCACTGATTTAGTAATTTATAATGAAAAGAAAAACACATTCATAATGAGAAAAATTGCTACTTCTCCTAGTTCTTTAGAGTCATCAGTACTTAAGCTAATAGACGATATAATGAGAGAAGGATATAGAGCACAAGATATCGAAATGATACTTCATGCAACTACAATAGCTACAAATGCCCTCTTAGGCCAAAAAGGACTAAGATTACCCAAAGCCGCCTTAATTACAACTAAGGGATTTATAGATATAATAGAAATAGGTAGGCAGCGTAGACCAGAACTCTATAACCTATTTACTAAAAAATTAAGACCTCTCATTCCTCGAAGGTTACGGTTTGGAATCACAGAAAGGATAAATGCGCAAGGTGAAGTCATAATACCTCTTAATGAGAACGAATTGAGAGAAGTATGTAAAAAACTTCGCAAAGAGAATATAGAAGCGATAGTCGTATGTTTCTTAAACTCCTATATCAATCCTATTCATGAAATAAGAGCTAAGGAAATAATTAAGGAAGAGGTACCACACGCTTGGATTGTGATATCTTCCGAGGTAGATCCTCAGTATAAAGAATATGAGAGAACAAGTACAACTATTATTAACGCAATTCTTGGTCCTATAGTATCCAAGTATTTAACAAATATCGAAAGAGGACTTCGTAAGAGAAACATAAAAGCTCCACTATTTATAATGAAGTCAAGTGGGGGAGTAGCTCCTATAAAATCAATAATTCGAAGGCCTGCAGCAATGATAGAGTCAGGACCTGCAGCAGGAGTCATTGCCACATCATTTTTAAGTAAGATCCTGAATAGGAAGAAGGCTATAAGTTTCGATATGGGCGGTACTACAGCTAAAGCAGGTATTATAATAGATAACATACCCAGCGTTAGATATGAACTAGAAGTAGGAAAAGTACACAAGGGAGGCGAGGGAGAAGGTATAGATTATATAGTTCGAGAGCCAGTAATAGATTTAGCAGAGTGTAGCGCAGGAGGAGGTTCTATAGCATGGATAGATGAGGAAGGATTACTTAGAGTAGGACCTTTAAGTGCAGGAGCATATCCAGGTCCAGCCTGTTATGGAAGAGGAGGAGAAGATCCTACAGTAACGGATGCTAATTTAGTGTTAGGGAGAATGCCAAGGAAAATACTTAATGGAAGTATGCAACTTCATATAGATAATGCCTTAAAAGCAATAGAAGAGAAGATATGCAAAAAGATAGGATGGAACACAATTGAAGCCGCCGAAGGAATACTACGCATAGTCAATAACGAAATGGCTAATATAATAAAATTGATGACGATTGAGAGAGGACTTGATCCTAGAGAATTTACATTAGTAGCTTATGGTGGAGCTGGTCCTCTTCATGCTACAGATTTAGCAGAAGAGCTAGATATAAAGGAGGTAATAATACCCCCTCTTCCAGGAAACTTCTCAGCATACGGACTTATAGTAACAGATATACAGTATGAATATGTAAAATCCTTGTTAAAACCTTTGAGTAGTATAGATCCTAAGGAATTAGAGGAGGAATACATACTCTTAGAGGAGAAGGCATTAAGAGATATCTCTAAGGATATCAATGAAATGAACAGTGTTATAATATTCAGATATGCGGAACTACGATATCTTGGACAATCTTATGGAGTAATGATATCAGTACCTAGACCTATAGGCTCCTATAAGGATATAGAAACTATAAGGGGAAGATATTTAGAAAAGTATGAACAGATGTATCTGTACGCAAATCCTAGTCAAGCAATTGAGTTAGTTAATTTAAGGATAAATCTGATGATCCCTATCAAAAAGCCGCTTCTTAGAATGCCTACAAATCATGTAGGTATAGGAAAAACTGCATTAAGAGGTTATAGATCAGCATATTTAAACGGTGAAGTTATAAGGGTTCCAGTTTACGAGAGAAGTAAACTACCTGTAGGCTTCGAAATTGAAGGTCCTGCTTTTATTGAAGAATATGGATCTACAACTTTTGTAAGTACATCATGGAGTGCCATAGTAGATGAGTATGGAAATTTAATACTTAAAAGGTGAAATACATGGACCTCATTACCTTCCAGGTAATTCGAGGAAGCTTAGTAAATGCCTGTAAAGAAGCAGGTATAGTTTTAAGAAACACAGCGTTCTCCCCAAATATAAAAGAAAGAATGGATCATTCAACAGCCATAATAACTCCTAACATAGAACTAGTAGCCCAAGCTGAGCATATTCCTGTGCATCTAGGATCTATGTCATGGGGCGTTAAGAATACATTAAAACATATAGACGAGTTAGAAGAAGGGGATATAATAATAGTTAATGATCCCTACATAGCTGGAACACACTTACCAGACTTGTTAATGATTAAACCTGTGTTCTTTAAAGGGGAGATTATAGCCTTTGTTGTTAATAAAGCACACCATTCTGACATAGGAGGTATGACCCCAGGTAGTATGCCTAGTGATGCTTCTGAAATATATCAGGAAGGGCTTATAATACCACCAGTTAAACTTGTTAAGAGAGGAAGAGTTAATGAGGATATCTTAAGACTGATTTTAGCCAATGTTAGAACTCCTAAAGTAAGGCTGGGAGACATAGAGGCCCAAATTTCAGCTAATATGATACTAGAGAAAAGAATAGTAGAAATAGCAAAGAAATATGGTACTGAAAGTCTCTTAGAAGTCATGGAGAAAATGCTAGTTCGTTCTGAAAGAATGCTAAGAAGAAGAATTGCTCATATACCTCAGGGAAAGTATCAAGGAGAGGATTACCTTGAAGCTAAAGATAAAATACTAAGAATAAAAGCAACGATAGAAATTAAAGAAGGAAACATTTTAATCGATTTCAGAGGAAGTGACGAACAGGTAGACGAACCTATTAATGCAGTAATGGGTGTTACCTTAGCATGTGTTTTATATGTTTTAAAAACGATTTCTGATCCTTACGGAATTGCAAATGACGGATATTTGAGAATTACAAAAGTATATGCACCAGAGGGAACTATTGTAAATGCTAAGCCTCCAGCACCAGTATCTGGAGGTAACGTAGAGACATCACAACGTATAGTAGATGTGTTATTTAAGGCTCTTTCTAAGGCACTACCAAATACAATACCAGCTGCAAGTCAGGGAACCATGAACAATATCTCAGTTGGGGGATATGATGAAAAAGGTAATGGATGGACTTTTTATGAAACCATAGGTGGAGGCATGGGTGCTAGACCAATGTTAGATGGACTAGACGGCGTACACACACATATGACTAATACCATGAACACGCCAATTGAAGTTCTAGAGAAGTACTATCCAATAATGTTTGTAAAATATGAGCTAAGAAGAGATAGTTGTGGGGCAGGTATGTGGAGAGGAGGATGTGGTATTGAGAGGGTATGGATTTTTCTAGGTAAAAAAGCTACATTATCTATAATGGGGAATAGAGTATATACGAGACCATGGGGCCTTAAAGGCGGTATGCCAGGAGCACCTGCAGAGTATATTATAGAGAAGAGCGATGGTAAAACAATAAGACTAAAGCCTATGTCGACTATCAGGATTTTTAAAGGAGATAAAATAATAATAAGAACTCCGGGTGGAGGAGGATACGGAGATCCTCTAAAGAGAGATAGAGAGAAAGTAATCAATGATTACTTAAATGGTAAAATTAGCAAAGAGACTATGAATAATGTATATAATATACAGTATACTATTGGAGAAGGAGAGAAACCTAATGTTATTTAGTCTTAAGAAGAGTTATTATAAGGAGAATAGCTATTAGAGAGGCAGCAGAGGAGAAAAGAAGCACTACTTCTATGGGTTGATGCGAGAACAGCGTTAGGATTATGAACAAGATTGAGACGCATATACCTGTGATATTGGAAATATAGTATCTACGTACTAACATGAATGCCGATACTAAATAGAGCAGTCCTAGAATGGTGAGGGGGATGCCTCCGAAGATACTCATCGTAACGCCTCGGATTAAGTCTGAAAGAGATATGAGTAATGAAAGTATGCCAAGGGTTAATGAGAGAGATATCGATAACTTCTCGCATAGGCTTAAAACTTTCTGTGAATCACTTTTACTTAACATGAAAATAAGTAATAGTGATTCAGATATATTAGCTTTATTTATCACATCATTAATGGAGTGTTTTTATGTAATATTTAAATAGTAACGGTAGGGAATACGTTTATCCTCTTAGCAAGTTCTAAGGCTTCTTTCTCGCTTCCCTTAAATATCGTTAATTTCCAAGAGAAAGATCTTTGAGGAGGAGTTCTCAATATAAATCCACAGCCACGAAGGGATTTATCAATTGAGAAGGCAACATGCATATACTCATTATGTTTTATAATGAATGTATCTTTGTTTAAGCTTATTAAACCATTAGGTAATGGTAGAGAGATTCTTTCGAACTTAAAGTCATTTAAATTAATGTAAACGAGTCTATCCTCCTCAAGCGCTGGAGAGTATCCTATTTCATCAGATAATAGGGGGAATATAACACCTACAAAGGATACCATTAGCTCAGGTGTAAATCTTAGGTCTATGGTATATTGATCCCTCTCGACTCTATAACACTCTAGTTCATAAGAGGAGGCGCCTATTACTTGTAATGGTATAGGTGGATGAGCCTTTGAAATATTGCGTTTCTCCTCAAGTGATTTGGAGGATATCTCACCTGTGAACGTATTTACAGTAAGCTTACCCTTAAAGCCTAATTTCTTCTTTAAAAGGGTTATGACGTATCTGGCATGGGCTAAAGCAGCTTTAGCTTCTATATCGGAGTAAAAGGCCTCTACTAGTGCAGGAAACCAGCCTGTTGAATCACTAGCTTCAGCTCTTAATTGATGTTTCCAGCCTTCCCTTATTAGAAAGGATTCCTTATCAATATTTAAGCCTTGATTCCTAGCGTAATTTAATAGTGTCTCACAAGCTAGAAGGTATTTTCTACTCTTAAATGTCAGAGATCTCGCTTCACAATCTCGTTCATAAGGATTCATGTAGACACCCATCCACATAAATACGCCTAAGGACACCCTCATATTCCACGATCCATCAACTATTCGACTGAGCCTAACTGGAGCGAGTCCTTGCTTCTTGAGCATATCTACATACTCTGAAATAGTATACATTGTAAAGCCATGTTTCTCTAGATCTTCAATAATCTGTTCGAACTGAAGCCTAAGGTCTTCACGATAGGTAAGACTTTTAGAAAACATCGGAGATCTACCTGTTAGAAGTGGCTCTCCATCTCCATACCATACCCATGTCCATTTAACATCTTCATATTCGTTTACGATGGGTCTTCTTCTCCTAGGTGGCGTAGCTATTAAAACTATGATATCGTTATATTCATAGTAAGGATAAAGTTTTTCCTCTCCATGAAGATATTCATAATAATCCTTTGTAATTGTAGCTATTTTAAAGCCGTATTCTTTCATGAAAGAAAAAGCTCCTTCTCCGAAGAAGTTCTCCTGTGTGAAAAATACTGATGACCTCTTGATATTTAGTTCACTTAGTAGGGAATCGTTTATCGTTACTGACTTAACCATGTCATATCGAGGATAGGCTAGCCATATCTGATCAGAATAATGCGCAGATACAAGTTCTATTTGACCTCTATTAATTAATAATCTAAGTTTATCGATTATATGAGGGTAGTGTTCTTTAAGGTATTCTAAGAAGTAGCCTTGAAGCTCTAAGTCACATTTCCACTTAGGATGGGCTAGATACAGATCTAAGAACGGTTCAAAGCTTTCAAAGATTATTTCATCGTAAGTATGTACTGCCCCAGCTACGAATTGTATATTGAAATGGTATAGTGAGAGTATTGCTTTAATATCATTCATGTATAATCTCCGCAGTAGATATAATCATGAAGTTAAGTATTAAAGTAAAACGCCTTAAAATAGAGATCCAATACAGAAGTTGTCTATCGATATTGCTCGGTAAAAAGATGAAGACTAATCGAGCTTTCATAAAGAAATTTATGTTCTAATTTAAGATTGATAAAGGGGGATAATTCGTGAAGTTAGCAGTTTATACATTACTCTTCAGAGACCATGCTTTAGAAAGTATTGCTAAAATTCTTAAAGAATTAGGGTATGACGGTATAGAAATCAGAATTGCAGAGGATGGCATTCATATGCCTATTGATATCTCAGACGATGAAGTAAAGAAAATAAAATATACTATGGACAATATGGGATTAGAAATACCTTGTATCTCATCTTATTGTAAGTTAGGTTATCCAGGAGACAGAGGAGAGACAGAGCTTAAAAAGATGGAAAAAGTCGGAAGAGTAGCGGAAATCTTAGGGTCTTATTATTTCAGAATACAAACCGCTAACTATAATCCTGAATTAGGATACGAGAAAATGCGCGAAATCATCAGAAAACAAATAGAAGAAATTTCAACTAGACTAAAAAGGCATAACATAGAAGCTTTACCCATAATAGAACAGCACGGTATAAGCTGTCTTTCATCTTCAGCAGGAATTCTAATAGACTTATTAAGGGGCATTTCTCCTGAGAAGATAGGCGTTCTTTATGATCCAGGTAATACCGTTCATGAAGGATGGGAAAGACCAGAAATTCAGATAGATATACTCAGGGATTATATAAAGTATGTACATGTGAAAAATTACGATCGTACACCAGAGAACCCTCGAAGAGCAGTACCTTCACCACTTGATAAAGGAATACTCGACTGGAAAATGATAATAGAGCGACTTAAGGCTATAGGGTATAACGGATATCTCTCATTAGAGGACTTTAGGCCTATTCCACCTGAGGAAAGAGCAAAAGAAGCGATTAACTTCCTAAGATCTCTTATAAAATAAAAAGTGGAGCTGAGACTAAGCCTAATCACTCTGCAAGAGTAATAGCGATCTACCTTAGACATTCATCGGTAAGCTCACGCTCACCATAAATGCCTAAGAGATAGACTCACTATACACTCCTGCAGGGCAACTAAGCCTGCTCCTCAGCTCCATTTTATTAATAATAATCTTCCATATATAAACCTTTGTTAGGATGTCTATTCTGACAATAATTTATTCTTTAACTTAATCAAAAATGCGAATTCCAAATTAAATATTTGGGAGCGTCTAAAAATTGTGCATAAACATTTATGCCCTTTTTCTTTAGTTTCTTCTTGAAAATTGAAGCATTTAAATCACTAACTAATGGTGCTGCTATGTAGACCCTTTCTAGCCCTTTTATCTGGGCTAATTTGATGGAGGCTGAAAGAGCATAGAGAAGCAACTCTTTGTGTAACTTTTTATATTTACCTCCAGGAAGGGCTATATAGTCTATATAAAGTACATCATAGCCATCCTCATCTATACACTCAAATAACTTTACATGACCAACTCTCTTATTGTTAATGAGAATTCTAAGAAACTCTGTGTATTCATCTTTTAGATACTTTGGCATTTCTTCTCTCCCTCGAACT
>Ga0180301_10001895_pt1 | contig 16374 bp, 12 predicted proteins | sample GuaBasSediGuay16_FD_121797 | JGI IMG/M metagenome (GOLD analysis project Ga0180301, IMG submission 121797) | Subseafloor sediment microbial communities from Guaymas Basin, Gulf of California, Mexico - Guay16, Core 4569-2, 12-15 cm | ecosystem: Environmental > Aquatic > Marine > Hydrothermal... | reverse complement strand
ATGCAGGTGAGCGCCCGGGTGATAGCGGATTCGAAGACCCCTTCTTCGTACCCGCAAAGAAAAGTCATACTCTTCCCCCCAGGCCGTTCCAATGAAGTGCTCATCAAACAGCCCCACCTCTAGCATCGCATCCTTCCGTCCCGAAAAATTTCCCCCTGCCAGCCGGTAGGCTTCCCCGGGTTCCCTGCCCTGAAAATTCGTGGAAGAAAACCATTTCAGAAATTCGCTACGGAAGAAGAACGGAACCCTGTTCACGTACCTGGCATCCTGGGTAATCCTTCCGGTGACGAAGGCTATTTCAGGATCCCCATAGCATCGGACATGCTCCGAGACAAAGTCCCTGTCCATGACCACGTCGTCGTCGATCATGATAATGATGTCGCCTTTCGCCTCCCGGATCCCCCGGTTTCTGGCTCCGGGAAGAGAAGGCGGCTTGTGCAGGATCACTCTTGCGCGCCGGGGAAGAGAACAGAGGAATTCCGTGGTGTCCCTGTCGTGCCTTTCACTCTGGTCCACCAGCAGGATTTCGTAGTTCGAAAAATCCTGCTGGAGGGCGCACAGCACCGTTTGGCAGAGGATGTGGTTGCGGTTATAAGTGGGAATAACGAGGGAGGCCCTCATGATTCTAGCTCCTGCTCCTGTCCCGTCTCTTCACCCGAGACCTTGCAGACACCACGCAATTGGCGTATCCGCCGCACGCCCTGGTACAGGATGCCACCCGCAGCCATAGCGGCCACCAGCAATATCTGGATCTTGATCCAGCCCAGGGGTGTCAGGATGACAAAGCCGTAGATAACCGGCTCCATGATTCCCCACTTGATATGAACGCCTCTGGCCTCTAGCCCGCCGAGCGCCTGGGTCGGGGAGGAGATCCCCAGGGCCAGGCCCATGTCCACCAGATAGTAGTACAGAGCCAGAAGCAAGGCCGAAAAAAGCGTTGCGCACGTCCAGGCCAGGGATCCCTCGCCTTGCAGGAAATAGAGGGCGGCACCCAGGAAGACAAAGGTCTCTCCCAGGCGATCACCTACCGCGTCCAACCATTTTCCCAAAGGGCTGAAGAGTCGCTTGGCCCTCGCCAGATTTCCGTCGGTGCAGTCCAGGACATGAGACAGGAAAAGCAGCGCGGACCCTATTACAAAGTATCCCATCCCATAGGCGACACCACACAGAAAGGCACATAAGATTGACGTGATGGTGACCTGGTTGGGTGTGACCCGCGTTCGGACCAGGAACCATGTCAAAATGAGAGACAACTCATTCGTCAAGAAAAGTGTGATGAGGTAATCACTCCTTCTCCTGCAAACATTCCTTAGTTCCCGCCAGGTCATTTTCCTCCAAGTATCTCGCCGGCCGGCTGCATCCGCCGCCTCTCTCACTTCTTTTTCCAGCCCAAAACATAAAAAAGATGGCTCATGGGAAGCTTCCAGGGACCTTTTCGAAAAGCCATGTCCCACCGGCCCAGGGCCCTCATCCACAAGGGAAATCGCCTCGTTTTTATGTAGTGCACCATGGGAACCTCCCACCGGGGCTTTTCTTCAGGGGCTCCAAAGCGCCGGTGGAGCCGGATATCCCGGGGTCCGCTGGGATCAGGCCATCCGGGGGTGTCGATAGCGCCCCACTCCGTTACCCGCAAGCCTGCGTCGCGAAACATTTTTTTAACCCTGGACACCCTGTTGTACCGCACCTCACCGTGCGTCCAGGGAAACCCGTATATTCGGTGGATGAGCCGGTGCCACGGGTAGCCGGGCTGAAAGTTGTTGCATGTCACCAGCAGGACATACCTTTTTGAGATTCGTTTCATCTCCTCAAGATAAACCGGAGGATCCGCCAGTTCCGTCCACGTGACGAAATTCCACGAAAGGTCGAATCGCCCCTCCTCGAAGCCGGTCCGGTAGACGTCCACATCTTCCACGACCCGGACCCGGTCCGCTATGCCCAGTTCGTCCCATCCCTTCATCATCTCCATCTCGGGGTTGACCAGCGTGACGTTCGCGCCGCAAAGGCCGAAGCCGATGGAATAGAGGGACCCTGCGGCCTTGGCCCCGTGGCTCGGCATTTCCACAACCTCATGCAACCCCAGGCGCCGCACCAAGATCTTGTGCAGTTGCAGGAGTACGTACCGGTCGTACGTCACGCCGAAGACCTCGACCTCTTTTCTCACTGCTCCCACCATCCCTTCTTCTAAACCCACCCCTGCTCCTTATACCATCGCACGGTCTCAGCCAGCCCTTGCCTGACGTCGATGCGGGGCGCGAATCCCAGCTCCCGCTTTGCCTTTCGTATGGAAAAAACCCGGTCGGCCAGGGTGGACTCGATGTTCTTGCGGGTCACCGGGGGTGCCTTTCCCAGGAGTCCAAATGCCCACTCCACAAAGGACGCACCCCACAGGGCGGCCCGTTCCGGCACATATAGCGGGGGTCTTCGGACACCCAGGGCCCCTTGCAGGATCTTTCGGATTTCGTCAAAGGGCTCGGACCTTTCGTTTGTCAGGAGATACACCTGGCCCGGCCTGCCCTTTTCCATAGCCAGGATCAGGCCCCTCACCGCATCCTGCACATGGATGAGGGGGGTCAGTTTCGGTCGGCTTCCCACCTTGGGGAAGAGCCCCTTTTTCGCCAGACGGGTGAGCCTCAAGAGGTCCCGCGGATCGCCGGGACCATATACCATGGAAAACCGAACAATCAGTGCGGGAAGACCTCGCTCCGACACCATTCGAAGGACTTCCTGCTCGGCCCGCAGTTTACTTCGGCCGTAGGGGTGATGAGGACGGCAAGGCGTTTCCTCGTCTGCCGGGGACTCCGGGCAAATGCCCATGGCAGCCACACTGCTGCAGTGCACCACGCGCCCGACGCGCGCTCGAAGGGCCTCCTCCATTACGTTCAAGGTCCCCCGCACATTCACCGCTTCGAACGCATCCTCCGCCACGGCAAAATTACTCATGTGGCCAAGCGTGGCCAAATGAAATACCCCATCCAATCCCCGGGCTACGCCCCTCAAAGTCTGAGCCCGGGTGACATCACCTTCCACGAATTCCACACCAGGTCCATCCAGCATATCTTTTCGGCTCGTAGGCCTGACAAGGCAGCGACATGTGTGTCCTGCCGAGAGCAACTCTCGGACGAGATAGGGGCCCATGAAGCCTGTGGGGCCGGTGACGAGGTATTTCATGTTGCGCCCTCCCCCCTCAAGTCCCCGCGCCATGACTTCCACCAGAGGTAAAGCCACGCACCATACTCGGCCAGCACCCACCGGACCTGGCGTCCGTCACGCCACCAAGCCGAGGAATCGAAGGGATCTTTCGTGGCGGCCACCGCTCCCACTGAAAGACGACCTTCATGCATCCTGCGCCAAACGAATCCGGCCCGCCTCGTGTGAAACTTGCTCGTGGTAATGACAATCCTCTTCATGCCCCTTCGAACCAGTTCATCGCCCACGGCCCTTGCCTCGCTGATGGTGTCGTAGGCGTCTTCCACGCTCAGGGGGATGACCCGGTCCCTCGGCACCCCGTTGAGGGACAGGATGCGCAAGGAATCTTCGTACCACGGACAGCAACGCTCAAAACCTTTCCCCTCCAGTTCCCTGAGAACGTCGGTCTTCCGATTGCCGTTGATCACCACCCACTTGGCCCTGCCTTTCTTGAAAAGGGCCGCCGCCTCCAGGAGCCTGGGGTAGTATTCCACGCCGGTGTTCAACACCACCACCGCCTCCGAGGAAACCTGAGGATCCTCCCGAATCAGCCATCGCCCCAGGGCCGTAAGCCAGGACGCTGAAAACAGATAAAGGACCGCAGCGAACGCAAGAAAGCCTACGACCCAATAGAGCGATCTCCTTTTCAGCCCCCGTTTGCTGCGAGTCATGATCCTGACCTTTCCCGGAAGACCGTGACCTTTCCGTGAGGGACCGCCCTCTCCGGGTCCCCCGGAATACCTTTTCAGCTTCGCGCCACCTCCCGCAGGACCATCAAAAGGGAGGGGCCGTGCAGCAGGATATTGGAATAGGCCTGGTTGGCCAGGGGACAATGGCACCGTCCCTGCCGAATCTCGGACCGCACCTGGCGCGCCTCCGGGCTTTTCCAGAGGGCCCTGAAGTCGTAATCATATGCACGGAGACTTCCCATGGACCGCTCGTATCCCAGCGTGCAGCATGCCCATATCTCCCCGTAGGGATTCATGTGGGCGTTGGAGATCCCCGCGTAACAGGGGATCGGCTGCCGCTGTTCCCGCAGGGCACGCACCGCCAGATCGTAATAGACAAGCCTGAAAGCGTTCGTGATGCGCTGAAACGGGGGCCTGCCCCGGTTGTGCGCCCTGAGTTCCCGGACGAAATGACGGATCGCCCTTTCGTATTGACCGGGGGTGGGCGTGATGGGGTCTTCCTCGTTGAACATTTCGGACCGCCTCTCGGCGACCTCGTTTCGATAACTGTCCGGTGAAGCCTCCCGCACAAACCGTGCGATCTCCGGGATGTCATCCACGTTCCAGGCTGAAATCACGGTCCCCAACTCCGCGTGCAGATTGGGATAATGGGTTTTTAGAGTTTTAAGATGTCTGAAAACCGCCATGACCTTTTCAAAGTTTCCCGGGACCCCCCGAAGTTCGTCATGCTTTTCCCCCACGTGGTCCAGGCTAGGCTTGACCGTCAGTTGAATGCCCGAATCCTTACGCCTGATAACCTCCAGGATCTCCCCGGTCATCCTTTTGATTCTTTCCACGGCCAGGGCATTCGTGGGTATGTGGATTACGGACGGCGCCAGGTGGGTGCAGGCCAGGGAGACGATCTCCGCAAGATCCTCCCGCAAAAAAGGCTCCCCCCCGCTGATGTTGAAAATCTCCACGCGCCCCATGGAGCGGAAGATGCGCTCGATCTCCTGGAGGTCTAGTTCCTCCTGCGCCTTGGCCGGATCTTTTCGGTAGAGTTCCCAGATCCTGCAGGTTTTGCACCTGGACTGGCATCGGTTGGTGACCGAATAGGTGAGGTTGAAAGGCATCCCCGGCCCTCCGATGCCCAGCCTGAAAAGGCGATAACGGATCATTTTGGGTAGGATCCTCCGGGCAGGGATCATATCCGGACCCTCGCTCCCGGTTCCGCCTCTCGTGCGAGAACCCGGTCGTAAACCATCCACGTTTGTCTTGCGATGGCCGACCAGTTCATTTCCGATGCAATATCCTTGCCGGCCGCGCGCATCTCTCTCAAAACCCCGGGCGTGCCCAGCGCCAGGGACATGGCACGGGCCAGGGAAGCGGGATCGTCCGGCGGGACCACGAAGCGGGGGTCCCGAACCAGTTCGGGCAATCCTCCCACGCGGGTTACGATCAAGGGCTTACCAAAAGAGAGCGCAGCGGCGCCCACCCCACTCTGGGACTCGAAGCGTCGATAAGGGAGGACCACCAGGTCGGCCGCCAGAAAGAAACGATGAACCTCCTCGGCGGGGATGAACCGCAGGTGCGTGGTAACCCGGTCCCCGATACCCAGTTCCCTGATAATCCGGGCGTAGCGCTCCCAAGGCTCCCAGGGCATCCCCGCGATGAGCAGGCGTGTGCCGGGATGAGTCTCCAGGAGCTTCCAAAACGCCTCAAGGGCGGTATCTACGCCCTTGTAGGGCCTGATCGCGCCGAAAATGAGCACCACCTGGTCACGGGGCCCAAACCCGAAGAGCTCTCGAACCGCTTGACCGTCCCCGCCGCCCCGAACCCGGAACCCCAATGGACCGTGCGGGATACGGCTTACTCTTGCGGGATCGATACCGTAAACACGCGTCATCTGGGCCCGGTTCTGTTGCGAATGGACGATGAAGTGGTCGCCCAGCCTAAACAACTGGCGGGATGCCGCCACGAAAAAAGGCGAGCCATCGTGGGAATGCACGTTGTGAACCGTGAACACCACCGGTTTCCCCCTCGCCTTGAACCCTGCGCACACCGCCAGGTACACCGGCAGAAGCGGAAGACTCCACCACTGCGCGTGAAGCAGGGCCGAACGTGTGAGAAAGCCCTCCCTGAGCCACGTGGCAGGGTTGTACCAGGTCAGACGCCTGTGAATCCGGAGTCCAGGGCATTCCAGCGGGGGAAACGACCTGTCTTCCTGCAGGCCCCCGCCGGGGTAAAGGTAAGCCGGGTAGATCTTCCTGAAAGAGATGAAGGTGACCGGCCCTTGCCGGGCCAGGGCACCCGTCAGGGCCGCGCAATAGGCGCTCAGGGCCCGCAGGGGGGGCAGGGAACCCAGCATGGCGATCCTCCGGGCGTGCCCTCGGATCCCTTGTGCGATCTCAGATGTATCGATCCCCCTCGCTCCTTTCAAACCGCATTTGCGTCACCTGTTCCGAGATGAGCCCCATCATGAAAATCATCACCGAAGTGGAAAACAGGAGCGCACTCATATTGGTAAATCGACCCCACATGAAGTATGTATAAAGATAATATCCAAGGCCCACCACGAAAAAGAAAAAACTGACCGGGAGGAAAATCCTCAGGGGCGAGTAGAGGGCGCAGATCCTGGTGATGATCATGAAAAAGCGCACCCCGTCACGTGTGAGGCGGATCTTGCTTTTTCCCCGGGACCTCCTCCGGGTCTCGATGGGGACGTATCTGACGCTCCGCCCGTTGCGCAGGACGCAAAGAGTCATGGTCGTGGGGTAAGAGTAGGTGTTTGGAAGAAGGTACAGGATGCTGCGAGCGATATCCGCCTTGACGGCTCTAAAGCCCGACGTGAGATCCTCCACGCGAAACTTGGATACATAAGCGGCCAGGCGGTTGAAAACTCGGTTGCCGAAAGCCCTGACCTTCGAGGCCTGCTGGCCTTTGCCGCGGGCCCCGACCACCATGTCAAAGTCTGGGAAATGTGCCAGGAGCCTTTCGATGTCCTCGGGATCATGCTGTCCGTCACCGTCCATGAAGACCAAAACCTTGCCGGAAGCTATTCGGATCCCACTCTTGACCGCCGCCCCATTTCCGATATTGTAAGGATGGCTGTATACAATGGCGCCAGCCTCCCTCGCCACCGCCGCGGTCCCGTCCCGCGAACCGTCGTTCACGACAATGACTTCCGCATCGGGGTAAAGACCTTTGATCCTTTCCACCAGTTTCCCGATGGAATCCGCCTCGTTATAGGCCGGGATGATGACCGAAACATCGCTGAGTTCCATTCCATCCACTCCTCTCGCCAAGGGGATTCCGAACACAAATCCCCTCATCCGTCTGCGGGGCAATTCAGGGCCGCCACGCAGAATCCGTTTCTGCAATATAATCCCCGGACATATCGTTCAAAGAATTTTCTTATCCTTTTCAGTCGATCCCCCCTGAAATTATCAAGGACCCAGCGATTGGGCAGGGGCTCGAAGACGAGAAGGTGGGATACGCCTGCCAGTTGCAGACCCCGGCAGATCTCCCTGGGCGACCCCCCCCTTGTAACGGCGCGTTTGAAAGCGCCCTCAAACAGTACGTAGTCTCTGTCGCAATAGTATCCCCGTTTTCCGACGAAGAGGAAAAGAACCCTGGCATCCCGGGGCAGGGCCTTGCTCATATACCGCATGGCCGCGTATTCGGGCCGACGCTTGTCGATGTATTGATCCCTGCTCACGGAACCCCGTATATAAGTGAAAGGCTCCACGATACGAAATTGGGCATGGACATACGCCGCATTGAGGAAAATCATGGCGGCCGACAGCCCCACCGCAAGCGCGGGGCCTCCCACGCGGCCCCATGATGCGCCCTTCTCCTTTCCCCATGCAGCCAGATTTCTCACGCCCAGGACGGATAAGATCACCAGGGGCGGGATAATGGGGGAGATGTACCTAATTCGAAGAGCGCTCGTAAAAAGCGCAAAACAAAGGAAAAGGACCGAAAAAGCGAGAAAAACCCATTTCTCCTTTGCCATCGGTTTCCGCTCTTCCCCTCTGCGGAGGAATGCAAATACGGGTAGGATCAGGAGAAACGGATTCAGCCTGCCGTCAAAATACCGGGGATCCCCGTCTCGACCCTGGAAAAAAATCCGCAAAGGCAAAAGCGCTATGTCCCAACCGCTTTCCCCGTAGACCACTTTCCGGTAGGTGAAAAACCCGTAACGGGGCCCGCTCGCCCTGATTTGCCCCGCCCCCTCCCGGCCCACACCGGCCCCGGCGCCGGTGAACCATCCCTTGAACAGCGGGTGGAGGGGGTTGCTTTTCAAGGTGTAGTTCCTTATCATCCACGGTGAAAACAGGAGCAGGGCCACCGTGAGATAGAGCACACCCGACCCAGCGGCGCTCAAGAAGCCGCGCCGGCCCGACGGCGCACCGCGTACCCGGAGGACCGAAGCGAGAAAGGTCAAGAGAAGGAGGCAGATCAGGGCATTGTACTTGGTGCCGAGCGCCAGACCGCAGCAGACCGCTGACAGGAGCAGGTACCGTGACCTGAACCTCCGTTCCGCCCATTGCAGGAGCAGGAGGAGGGCCGCCGTGCTGAAAAAGATAACGCCCAAGTCCACATAGACCGTGGTGGAGAGTTTGACGATGACCGGCGTGGAAAGAAAAAACAGGGCCGCCATCAAGCCGTAGGTCCTCCCCAGCCTGGACTTGAGATAGGCATACAGCACCCACGCCGTCAGCAGACCGAAGGAGAAATGGATCAGTTTGGGGGCGATATCGTTTCCGAACCGGAGCGGAATCATGTAAAGGAGATCCAGGTTCATGGGGTAATAGGAATACACCATTGTGGGAAAGTCCGCCAGGATCCCGTGCCGGAGGAACAGTTTGGGGAGTGCCAGGTGATGAACGAGGGCGTCCCGGCTCACTGGGGGGACCCAGGAGAGGAGTACCACGCACGCCCCCAAGAGGAGCAATGCCGCCGCCGATACGAATCGAATGAAGGGAATACCCTTTTCTTCCATCGTCAATTCACGAACACGCCGGCCCCTGCCGGGGCCTTCGCTCTCCCGCACCCCCGTCACGGTTCTATCCGTTCCCGCCGGGGGGCGCTCCCCAATAACCTGCCTTTTCCGCTACATACGGACATGGTTTTCCCCTTTTACCCCATGAAGGCCCATCATGCAAGTTCCCTCGGATCGGGCGGCGCGCCAGGAGGTAGCCCCCATCCATGAACGTGACTCCGGCAAGCCAAAAGCTTATCGCCTCCCTCCTGTTGCTCGCCCTGACGCTGATCGTGTTTCGGCAGGTGGGGCATCACGAGTTCATCAATTACGACGACCCACTCCTCATCACCGAAAACCGGCATATCGCCGAAGGGCTTACCTGGGATGGAGTCCGCTGGGCCTTCACCACGCATCATGCCCTGAACTGGCACCCCCTCACATGGATTTCCCATATGCTGGACGTGGAACTCTTCCGCTTTCAGCCGGGAGCCCATCACCTCTCGAGCCTGATCCTTCACATGGCCAACACCCTGCTTCTCTTCCTGGCCCTCCATCGGATGACCGGGACATTGTGGCGGGCGGGCTTCGTAGCGGCCTTTTTCGCCGTTCACCCACTGCACGTGGAATCGGTGGCATGGGCTGCCGAGAGAAAGGACGTCCTGAGCACCTTTTTCTGGATGGCCGCCACGCTGGCCTATGCGCGCTACGCTGAAAGGCCCGGGGGGCCCGCATACCTGCTTGTCATGGTCCTTTTCATAATGGGCCTCCTCTCCAAACCCATGGTGGTGACGCTGCCCTTCGTTTTCATGCTTTTGGATTACTGGCCCCTACGACGTTTGAGTGGTTCCCATGCCGGCTCAGGGCCAATCTTCCGCCTCATCCTGGAAAAAATTCCGTTACTGGCCCTCTCAGCCGCATCCAGCGTTGTGACTATCTGGGCGCAGCGCTCCTGGGGGGCCATCATCCCCTTTGACACCCTCCCTTTAACGGCCCGTATTCAAAACGCCGTCCTATCCTACGCCACGTATGTCGCAAAAACCCTGTGGCCTTCAGGGCTGGCCGTCTTCTATCCCCACCCCCGGCGGATCCCCTGGACTGATGTAACCACGGCGGCCCTCTTCCTGGCGATGATATCCCTCGGCGTTGCGGCTCTACGAAAAAACCGAGGATACCTTCCGGTGGGCTGGCTCTGGTTCCTGGGAACCCTGGTCCCCGTGATCGGCTTGATTCAGGTGGGCTCGCAGGCCATGGCGGACCGTTATACCTACATCCCGCTGATAGGAATCTTCATAATAGGGGTATGGGGGCTTTACGATCTCACCGGTCTCGCTCTCCGCGGCCGGGTCATACCCAAGGCTGTTCTGGGAGCCGCTGTGGTGGCCCTGGCCGTGACGGCCTCGGTTCAGGTCTCCTACTGGCGTGACAGCGTCACCCTTTACAGACATGCACTGGAGATGACCGAGCAGAACGGGGTGGCACACTACAACCTGGGCGTTGCCCTGGAAAGGCTGGGTGACACGGGGCGTGCGATGGAGCACTACCGCGAGGCCCTTCGCATCAATCCGCGGAATGATATGGCCCTGAACAACCTGGGGCGTGTCCTGGCGGGCCAAGGAAGATACGGGGACGCCGTTTCTTGTCTCAAGAAGGCCTTGGTGCTTCGTCCCGCAAACGTACGGGCTCGTACCAACCTGGGCGTGGTCCTCTCGAGGGTGGGGCAGCTTCGTGAAGCGCTCCGGGAACACGCCGAGGCGGTACGACTGGACCCGCGGTTCGTCACCGCCAGGTATAATTACGGCCTCCTGCTGGGCCGGTTCGAAAGATACGCCGAAGCCGCAACGCAGTTCAGGGAGGCGGTCCGGCTGGCCCCTCAAAGGCCCATCTTTCGTTATTACCTGGGACTCATGTGCCTCAAGACGGGAGATTCGGGCTGCGCCCGCAAGGCCGTGGACACGCTTCGTAGCCAAGCTCCTGATTTGGCCCTGAAACTGGAAGAACAGATCCTCGGACCCGAGGCTCCCTCCTCATGAATCGCCCCTCTCCGATAACCGGGCCTTCTCCTTCCGCTCCTCCGCGAGCCTTCCCAGATAGTGCAACGCCACACGGTTCTTAGGATTCTTTTTCAATGCCCTCCTGAAATAAATTTCGGCCTCCCCGGTTCGTCCCATTTCGAAAAACGCCCTCCCGGTGAGCATCAAGGCCTGATCGTAGTCTCCGGCGGCCCTGGTCATCTTCTCCACCCATTCGCGCCGCAGCCCTTCTTCCCCCCGTAGCCGGTGATACACGGAACGCCGATAGCAATAATCGCAGAGCATGATCCGCTCAAGGGGTGCGCGGGCCAGGGAGAACTGAATGGCCCGGAAACCTTTCCACGGCAGGGATCGTTTCGGAACTTCGCGGGCCCGGGTCACGCGAAACACCAGGCCCTGCGGTACCGAGCGGTACGGTGATCCGATGCGGAGGGGATGGGTTACCCACAGGCGCTCCTTACGAAGCAGGCGGGCGATGTCGTCGCGGCTCCCCAGACCGAGCCGCGGGTTGAGCAGGCTGATATCGGGACGCACCCCCTCCACGTAATGATAGTACAGGAGAGGAAAGAGGTAATTGTCTCCCTCTGCATAAAGAGATGCTCCCCTGGGCACGTGCGCCAGGACCTCCCGGGCGAAGGTCTCCACGATGCGATTCCGGGAACGGTCGTTTACCTCCCAGTGGCGGATAAGGCTCGAGGCAGGGGCCACCCAGATCAGGACGAGCAGTAAAACGCGGGCCCCTCTTCCCATGCATCCCATTCCCCACAAAACACCGAGGGCCGTGGCAGAGAAAAGACCCAGGTAGACCGGAACCATGTATCTTGGAAGATCAAAAAGATCGTTATGAGAACCATGAGCCGCCACAAGAACGAAACTGAGAAGGGCCAGGAGGCATCCCCCCACGGCGACCCCTTGAAAAGTCCCATTTCCCCGCGCTCCCTCCTTTTTCCGTATCCGAGAATACATACCCAGGAACAGGAAGAGGATCACCAACAGGGGCCAGATGATCGTCATTTCTACAAGGAAGGACTTGGCATGGAACCAGGCTGCGGCCAGTAAATCGTGGATGGTGGACACGTAAGTATTCGCGATGTAGTCCTGACGCGTCAAGTAATGCCACAATGCGGGGGGGGTCTGGGGGTTTCCCCAGTCAGGAATGGGATCCGAGGCCGAGCGGATGGGGATATAGAGATAAAAAAGTAGACCCGGGATCAACATGAGAGGTGTTGAAAAGAAAGCCTTGGGACCGATCCTGCGTCTCACCAATAAAGAGACCGCCAGGATTCCCGTCACGCCCAGGGGCGCCAAGGCCAAGACATGGTTTCCAAGAGCGAGGCCAGATACGGCATAGAGGAGGCAAAGGGTGCGCTCCGGTCGCTCTTTCCGCATCAGGTCCTGGGCAATACCCAGCCATATAATCAAGAAAAGGTAGTGAAGGACATAGGAGGAGGCACCAGCGCTCTCGTACCAGAATGTGCGCGAAAAGGCCAGTGTGAGGGCTATGCCTGAGGAGAGGATGACGATTTCTCCCCGCCGAAGGGCTGTGGCCGCGCACAGTCGGCGGAAAAAGAAGGCAAAAAGGCCCACGGCCACCGAACCCAGCACGGCGTTCAGCAGATTCATGCGCCAGGCAACGGAGCCCATGGGAAGGCAGACCTCCCAGGCTTTCATGAGGAGGAGATAGAGGGGCGTGCCGGTGGGGTGGCTGATCCCGAGGAAATGTGCGGCGGTGATCTGTTCCCCGGCGTCAGCCGCCGGGAGCGAGGGAGCAAGGCACAGTCCGTAAACCCCGAAGGCCGCAACGCCGGTGAGGAAGGCCACCCCCCAGCCCGGGTCTAATCCTTTGCGCACGCTCATGATCCTAATCTTTCCCCCCGTCCAATCCTACGTACCAGCGCCGCGCGTGAACCCTGGGGGACAAAAGCCAGATAGACTCCTTCGGTCCCCCCACTACTATTCCTACTTACCCGGATGAACCCGCGGGCAAAACATAACAAAGTGGCCCGTGGATTGCAAATACCCCTAATCACGCCGAATAGGTCTGATTGACAAAAGAGCCGGCCTCTCCTATCCTGACGGCCGATCGCCCCGGAACAGAAGAACGCGAAACGGGCCAGGCCGTCTCCATTTCGAATTCAGTGGTCTGTAGCGGTTGCAGGGGGATACGTGAAGAACCGCAATTGCGCAGTTCCGATGATTGTTCTGGCGGCGGGACTCCCGCCGCTTTTGCTCCTGTATTTCATATGGCGCCAGGCGGTGAACCTGCCATACATGGACCAGTGGGACGGCTTTTTCCTGCAAATCCTCCTTCCCCTGCGGGAAGGATGTCTCAATCTTGGCTCCCTGTGGCACCAGCACAACGAACATCGTCTCTTCTTTCCCAGGCTCATCATGCTGGCCCTCGCCCTTCCCAGCCGCTGGAACGTCGTATGGGAACAATACGCCTCGGTGTGTCTGCAGGGAATTACCTTCGTCTTTGTCGCGGCGACGGCCGGACGCACGTTTACTCCCGGGCGGAGAAGGCCCTTGCAACTCTTCATCGTCCTGGCATCCATCCTCCTTTTTTCCATGGTCCAGCATGAGAACTGGGCCTGGGGCTGGCAACTCCAGGTCTATCTCAACCTCCTGGCCGCGGCCATGGCCTTTTGGGCCTCAGCAGGCGGACCACAGCGGCTCAGGCGCCTCTTGCTCGCCGCGTCCGCCTGCCTCCTGGGCACCTTTTCGTTTGCCAACGGCCTTGTTCTCTGGTGGGTCCTCTTCCCCTGGATCCTTAGAGGCCCGAAGGGCCCGGCGCGAACGGCCAGGGCGATCTTTTGGCTTATCCTCTCCCTGGGATCCGCAGGGGCCTATTTTTCAGGCTACCGGCACCCGGTCCACCATCCTAACCTCACCCTGTTCCTTGAAGATCCGGCATCCTTCTGTATGTTTTTCCTGGCCTATCTGGGCGCCCCCTTAGGCAAACCGCTGGGAACCGGAGCGGCTGCACTGCTGGGTCTCCTGGGACTCCTCGCCTCATTTGCGGCTCTTTTCAGGGTGCTCCGGGAGGGACATCGAATTCCCGATCCGGCGAGACCGTGGTTCGCTTCAATCGCCTTCGTGGTCTTAAGCGCGCTGGCCACCGCCCTGGGCCGCATGGGTTTCGGACCCTCACATGCCCTGGCAAGCCGCTACACGGCCTTCAGCACCTTCTTCTGGGTGGGACTTGCGGCGGTCCTTTTTTTGAATGATCATCCTTACGGGGTCTTTACCGGACAGGCCGGCCCGTTGAGAAAATGGGTGATCTCTCTCCTGTTCACAGGATTGATCGTCCTTCATGCCCTGGCCTATGCACAGGGGCTATCGGCTTTTACGGCCCACAACGCAAATCTGAGGGACACCCTGGATCTTCTCCGGTATGATCGCGTCTACGGCGGGGGGGATCGTTTCGGAAGGATTTATCCGGACCTCAAGATCCTGGGCCGGGCGATATTAAGGCTCCGGCAGCAGGGCCTGGGCCCCTTCCACAAGGATATCAAGAAACCACGGGGCCTCTATGCACAATGGCCTCCCCGTCTCGTCAAGGAAGGCCTGTTCCGGCCTTCACGCGAATCCCTGGTGCCGAAGGAGCCTCCCTTTGATCTCATCCTTGAGCAGGACGGCGGTTACGAGGTCTTCCTCGACGTGGGAACTTGTACCTGCCCCGCAATCATCCGCCTGCTCATGGACGGAGAATTGTTGGGGACGGGACGATGCACGGGCCGAAGGCGAGCAGGATCGCCCCGAAGCTCTCTTCTCCCGATCGGCCGCCTGACGGTGGCGCGGGGAAGGCACCGCTTTGAGGTGATGAAAAATGACCCGTCCTGCCACGTCCGGGGCCTTGTGCTCATACCCGCACGGGCCGGAGGTCTGAAGGAATGAGCACCACCCGATCCCCCGATGGAAAACCACTTAAGCTTTCCATCGTTGTCCCGGCCCACGACGAGGAAAGACTGATCGTATCCACCCTTGAGGGCATCCTGACCTCGCTGAAGAAGGAAGGGATTCCCTTTGAGGTAATCGTGGTCAACGATGCGTGCCGTGACAATACAAAGGCCCTTGTGGAAGCGATGCAGCGGGAGGCCCCGGAGGTACGCCTGATCAATCGACGACCCCCGCGGGGCTTCGGCAGGGCCATGCGCAGCGGTCTGGCGCATTGTACGGGGGACGTGATTATACCCGTCATGGCGGACCGGTCCGAGGATCCCCGGGACGTGATACGATATTACCGGAAAATCCAGGAAGGTTACGACTGCGTGTTCGGGTCTAGATTCATCCGGGGGGCCGTGGTGATCGGTTACCCCATGCACAAGCGCATCATCAACCGCCTGGTCAACCGTCTCCTCCAGGTCCTCTTCCTGACCCGGCACAATGACCTGACCAATGCTTTCAAGGCCTACCGAAGCCCTGTGATACGTTCCATGATGCCCCTCGAAGCCTGCCATTTCAACATCACCATCGAGATGTCCCTTTCGGCTCTGGTCCGGAAGTACAGGATTGCCTCCATGCCGATCCACTGGAACGGGCGTACACGGGGAGGTTCCAAGTTGAGACTGGGGACCATGACTCTCCGCTACCTGGCCACACTGATCAAGGTTTGGTTCAAGGGCTTTCTCATCAGAAACGGCATCCCCCGACCGCCGGTGACAGATCATCAGGCTCGAAGGCTGAACCGGCGGAGATGATACCATCGGACCGGTGGATGCAACGACTCACGTAATCCTTTCGTAGTAGTCTTCTTCAGGGGTCCCCCGCAGTGGCTCGAACAGACCGAAACGGACGATCCCCATCCGGTGCAGCCGGAACTTGGCGCTGGTCAGGAGAACGCCCAGGCCGTAGACGAGGCTGGGCCACAGGCCGATGGACGATGCCTCTTCGAAGTAGCGGGTGGGGCAGGATACCTCGCCCACGCGGAAGCCGAAGTGAATGACCTGGGCCAGCATCTCGTTGTCAAAGACGAAATCGTCGGAGTTGCGGTGTAGCGGCAGACTTTCCAGGACTTCCCTCGAAAAGGCCCTGTACCCGGTGTGAAACTCGGAGAGCTTGCTTCCAAGCAGCAGGTTGCCGAGGGCCGTGAGAAACCGGTTGGCCACGTATTTGTAAAAGGGCATTCCTCCCTCAAGAGCGCCCCCTCCGATAATTCTGGATCCCAGAACCACGTCGTAGACGCCGAATGCAATCATGCTGGCCATGGCCGTCAACAATTTCGGCGTGTACTGATAATCGGGATGAAGCATGACGATGATATCCGCCTCGCGTTTCAGGGCCTCCCTGTAGCAGGTCTTCTGGTTGCGTCCGTAGCCGTAGTTTCGGTCGTGAAGAAAGGTTTCTATGCCCAGCCTTTTTGCCGTCTCTACGGTGCGATCCGCACTGTCGTCGTCCACCAGCAAGACCTGGTCCACGATGTCCCGAGGGATCTCGGCGTAGGTGCGTTCCAAGGTCTTCTCGGCGTTATAGGCCGGAAGCACCACCAGGACCTTCTTTTGGT
>Ga0180301_10001892_pt1 | contig 16383 bp, 12 predicted proteins | sample GuaBasSediGuay16_FD_121797 | JGI IMG/M metagenome (GOLD analysis project Ga0180301, IMG submission 121797) | Subseafloor sediment microbial communities from Guaymas Basin, Gulf of California, Mexico - Guay16, Core 4569-2, 12-15 cm | ecosystem: Environmental > Aquatic > Marine > Hydrothermal... | reverse complement strand
TATAAATGGCTTTACAGGAAATCTGCATTTTCCTTCGATGAAATGAGTGATTTGCCATTGATTCTGAGAAACTATCTGTCGAAGAGAGCAGAGCTAAAACTGTTAGAGCCAAAGAAGAAAGTGAGCTCAAAAATTGATGCTTCTACAAAGTATTTATTTAAGCTGAGAGATGGTAATTGCATTGAGTCTGTCTATATGGAATATCAAGGGCGAAAAACTGTTTGCCTTTCTACACAGGTTGGTTGCTCTTTGAATTGTTCTTTCTGTTCTACCGGGAAGATGGGGTTTATAAGAAATCTCTCCACTGGAGAAATACTTGATCAGTTCCTTTTTATCAATCGGGAAAGCGATTTTTCTATAACTAACATTGTTTTCATGGGAATGGGGGAGCCTTTCCTTAACTATGAGAATGTAATAAAGGCTGCCAGGATATTAAATAGTGAGCTCGGTCCTGAAATCTCAGCAAGGAAGATAACTATCTCCACCAGTGGGATAGTGCCGGCAATATATCGATTTGCTGATGAGGGGCACAAATTCAAATTAGCTATCTCTCTGAATGCAACAACTGATGCTCAACGGGACAAATCCATGCCGATTAACAGGAAATATCCGATTAATGTCCTTCTTGAAGCTGCTAAATATTATACAAGAAAAACAAAAAGAAGGGTTACCTTTGAGTATGTACTAATAAAAGATTTTAATGATTCCATTGATGACGCTAAGAGACTTAGGAAACTTCTTTCCGACATTCCATGTAAGTTAAATTTAATTCCTTACAATGAAACCGAATTTTCCCCTTATAAAATACCTGATGAAGAAAGACTTGAGAAATTTATAAAGGAAATCCACAGAGCACCTTTTGCTGTTACTGTTCGCCGTAGTCAGGGAAGGGATATTAAAGGTGCCTGTGGGCAGCTTTATCTTCAGACAAAGAATGAGTGACGAGATATTCTGAAGAACCTGGGCTACCTGCGCGTTGTAACGGAAACCATTAGATTCCCAATTCTTTTATAAGTTTAGCAACAAGAGCTTTACTTGTTTTATTTGCCACCTTTATCTCAGCATCTTCTAAGGAATTTCCTGCCTCTTTTTCTTCGTGGACAAAAGAAGCCAAGAGTTCACCTGTTAAAGTATTGTAAAATCTCACCCCTGCGTTACACCAGGCAAAATAAAATCCTTCGTCTACTTTCCGATACCGTGTGATATAGAGATATCCAACAACTATAAACTTACACTCATCACCGGAGGTATTCAGCTCTGACATGGAAAAATTATTAAAGTTTTTTATGTTTTCACCAAGACTTAATGTATTGTATGTAATCCTGAAGTTTCTCCGGGTAAGCTCCTGGGAAATAAGATCTCCAAGGATATGCAGATTATTCCTCCCAGAAAAGCGCTTCTCATCTGTAAGGAGAAGAGCAGAATTGTCTTGATTAATAAAGATCTTACACTTTTTATCTTTTATCCCAGAGTCCTTGGGAAAGACTGTTCTCGCTTCTATGGTAATGTTTTGGGGAGACTTTATTCTATTTACGATGCAATAAGCTACGCCATTTCTGTCTGTTTTTGAAGATGTTGTAATATCAGCTTCCCCAGAGGTTACTTCGAAATTTACTGGAATCCCTTCAATAGGAACTTTATTTTTATTATCCAAAAAGAGTCTTACTTTCACGGTGTCATCTAATTTTTGTCCCCACACTCCAGTATAGCTTTCTCTTAAAGGCTTCAGAGTGGTTCTCTTTATCATAATCCTTCTGAGCCCCTCTACATCGTCACTAAGATACATTATATCAAGCTTAAGAGAGGGTCTGATACCTGTCAGTTCAAGAACAGGTTTGATATTCTTTTTAATGTCCCGGATTACGCCCATTGCTTCAATAACTTTTCCCTTTTCCATAAGTTTGAGAGCCCGGTCATATAGCTTACTCCCTGCAAGGAAAGAGCTCGCTATATACTCCATTATGAATTTATTGTGATCCTTTTGAGAAAATGGGACGAGCACATACGCCCTGAAAAGTCTATATCTTTTTAGTCCGACCCTTTTCTCCCACTGCTCAATGTAAACCTTTTCGGGTTTTACGGAAATTATGTTTCTAGAGATTATTTTTACTCTTGAGATAGAGAATTCGTCTCTGGTTTCTATTGTGCCACTTCCCTCCGCTATTTGGTCAACCAGCTCCGACTCTATCAGCCCACCAAGTGATTCCACAATTTGTTTCCTTGCGTCGGCCATTGCTCTTGACCTAGCTGTATATTCATCATTGCAAATGGGAGACACTCCCACAAAGTATCCATCCTTTATCTCCTCAACCCAGGATGGTTTCGGGATCTTAGAAATAGGCTTCTCACTCACCCATATTGACGAACAACCGGTCAAAAGAACCATGATGCTCGTAGTCCATACCACCTTACTTTTTATAGACATTATAGACATACTCACCTCTCCATTTTTACCTGTTAGAATAACTATTTTTGCTGTCATTTTCAAATCAAAATTGTGGTGAGGGTATTCTTCTGTCCTACTGATGAGTGTAAATCCGAGAACACCATAGTTCTTATTATATAAGAATAAGCACAGGATATCACCTTGTTTTGTTAAAGCAAATTTCTCTTATTAGGAAAAATGTTTAAAGAATTGGGGCAAAAGCTTGGAATGCCGGCGTTATTTTAATATAATTACCTGATTTTTTAATTAGAAAATGCCGATTTTTCTAACGATAAAAATAGTTAAGGGAATATGTGTAGGACTTTAAATTGTTTGAAAGAAACTAAACCAGAGAGTAGCGATAAAGGAAAATGGTTTTATTCAAAAGGTCTGGAAAAGGTAGCTGTTAAAGAAACCTCTATCTCAAAGGTTAATGGTGAAAAGGGGAAATTGATTTATAGAGGAATAGACATTACCGAGCTTGTTGAAAAGTCCTGCTTTGAAGAGGTCGCTTTTCTAATATACAATGGCCATCTACCGACCAGGGAAGAATACAGGGAATTTTGCAAACAGCTAAAAAATTTTGGCTTCATCAATGAAAAACTGATCGATTTTATCAGAACGATCAAAGACATAGAAGATTACATGGATATATTGAAGATAGTTGTCTCTTATATAGGTTCTTTTGATAAGAGTGACGGGAAACTCCTGAACAAAGCTCTAAAATTGGTTGCGATGATGCCCGTTATCCTGAGTTTCGCATACAGGATTAAAAATGCACTTGAACTTATTTTCCCTGATGAGAGTTTATCTCACGCTGGAAATCTTTACTATATGTTTACCGGGGAGAAACCTGATGAAGTAGTGGAGAGAATTCTTGATGCTGCACTGATTCTCCACGCTGAGCAAGGGATGAACGCATCAACTTTTTCTGCTCTTGTGATATCTTCCACGATGACGGACATTTATTCTGCTATTTCAGGTGCGTTAGGATGTTTGAAAGGCCCTCTGCATGGTGGGGCGAACAGAGAAGTCCTGGACATGTTTGACAAGATAGGCTCCCCGAAGAATGTGAAGAAATATGTTGAGGACGCCATAGCAAAAAAGAAGAAGATAATGGGGTTTGGCCATAGGGTTTATAAAACTTTTGATCCGAGAGCATTGATACTGAAGAAGTTTGCAATGGAGCTTCAGGGAAAATATAATTCTCCTTATCTTGAAATAGCACTGGAAATGGAAAAAGAGGTTCTAGATAAGCTGGGGAAGAAATCAATTTATCCAAATGTTGATTTTTATTCCGGCATTGTTTATGACATGATAGGCTTCCCTCGCGAAGTTTTTACCTCACTTTTTGCTGTTTCCCGAGTGGTCGGATGGACTGCTCATATTATAGAGTACCGTTGTGAGAATAGAATTTTTCGCCCCACTTCGATTTACACAGGTCCTACAGAGCTTAAATATATACCGTTTGAAGAGAGGTGATAATGGGAAAAACTCTTGTAGAGAAAATTATCTCAGAAAACGTGGGAAGGGATGTTGTCTCGGGGGAGATAGTGCTTGTTAGACCTGATATCGCTTTTGTTCAGGATGGAACTGGCCCTCTGATGATTAATGAATTTCAAAACATGCAATTCAAGGAAATAAAAGCACATAAAACATTCTTATTCTGTGACCACGCATTTCCGAGCCCTAGAAAGGAACTTTCAAATACACAAAAACAGATGTTTAAATTCGCAGAAAAATATAACTCAAAAATTTTTTACGCATGCGAGGGTATAAGCCATCAGATTATTTATGAAAATTATGCAGTTCCTGGAAATATAATAACTGGTGCGGACTCCCACACCTGCAGTCTGGGATGCCTCGGATGTCTGGCTACGGGTATGGGTTCCACAGATGTAGCCATTGCCTTTGGCCTCGGAAAGGTCTGGATGAAAGTACCAGAGACCATTAAAGTTAAGCTCGAGAAAACTCTAAAGACGGGAGTTACCGCTAAGGATGTTATTCTGTGTTTTATCGGTAAAATAGGTGCAGATGGAGCCATCTATAAGGCACTGGAGTTCACAGGGAGCTTCATTAAAAATACCACTATGGAAGAAAGATTTACTCTTTGCAATATGGCCGTTGAATGTGGCGCAAAAACTGGGATTGTACCTCCCGATGAGATTACTTTAAAGTTCTTAAAAGAAAGGAACCGTGAGGTAGACATTTCATCACTTACTCCTGATGAAAATGCAGAATATAGCCAGATGATAGAGATTGATGTTTCGGAAATAGAGCCAGTTGTTGCTTGCCCTCATAGAGTCGATAACATTAAAAAGGTTAAAGAGCTGGATAAGGTAAAAGTTGATCAGGTATTTATTGGTACCTGCACGAATGGAAGAATATCTGACTTAAGAATGGCTGCTGAGGTTATCAAACGACAGAAAAAATCATCGTGGGTAAAGTTTATTGTTGTTCCAGCATCCAAGGAAGTATATAAGCAAGCTATAAAAGAAGGCCTGATTGATATTTTTCTTGATTTTGGCGCTATGGTACTACCACCTGGATGTGGACCGTGTGTTGGTACTCATGAAGGAGTACTCGCGGATGGAGAGGTTGCATTATCAACTCAAAACAGAAACTTCAAAGGTAGAATGGGCAATCCCAATTCAGAAATATATTTGGCTTCTCCATTGACAGCTGCAGCCTCAGCTATAACAGGGTACATAACTGACCCAAGGGAGTTTCTATAAAAAGAGGGATAACAATGATATTAAAAGGTAGAGTTTGGAAATTCGGAGATTCTATTTCAACTGACGATATAACACCAGGTAGATTCTTTCATTTAAGGTCTAATTTACCAGAACTTGCCAAGCACACTCTTGAAGATGTAAGAGAAGATTTCGCTAAGAACGTTAAAAAGAATGATATAATAGTCGCAGGGAAAAACTTTGGGCTCGGTTCTTCCCGTGAACATGCCGCAAGAGTTTTCAAAGTCCTTGGTGTCTCGTGCATTATTGCAAAATCATTTGCAAGAATATTTTTCAGAAACTGTATAAATATAGGAATGCCACTTATTGAATTGAAAGAGGTAGATAAGATAAATGATGGAGATATTTTAGAAATTGAACTGGAGAACGGTATTATAAAAAATCAAACATCGAGTGAGTCATATAAATTTCTTCAGTTACCAACCTTCGTACTTAATATTGTGAAACACGGTGGTATAGAAGAAGTTATAAGAAAATTTGGGAATATAGAAGTTTAAAAAGCTATAAAGAAAATATTGTTTCCATCAAATATCTTTTCTTCATTTTATAATTCAACAATTCTTCCAAATGCTTATCCCCTCTAACATTTCCCTTTATCCAATTTCATTTATCTTCTAATCTCTTTAGCATCTCGAGCTCCTAAACTAACTACCAAACTACATATCCTATACACAATTTTCATTCAAATCCACAGCCAGGCCCCCAAATTCCACGTTTGCAGTACCTCCAATATAATGATAACTACCCTTTAGGCTCTTTAAACACATCATTCAAGTACTAGCGGAGGCGGAGGGACTCGAACCCCCAAGGGCTAACGCCCGGCGGTTTTCAAGACCGCTGCCTTACCAGTTAGGTCTACGCCTCCGTTTTCAAATTTGCACGCAAATTTATACAAAAATCATCCGGCAATCAATACGTTCTTCTCATTCTCTATACATTTCATCAACTACATCAGCAAAATGCTCCAGAACAACTCTTCTCCTAACTTTCAGCGATGGAGTAAGCTCATTTTCCTCCATTGTAAGATCACGAGGAAGTATCCTGAATTTCTTTACCCTCTCAAAATTTGAAAATCTCTCGGTTCGCCTTTCGATCTCCTTTGAGATAAACTCCACGAGTCTTTCATCCCTTACAAATCTTTCGTAAGGTTCCATCTCAACCCCATTTTCCAGAGCCCAGCCTCTAATATTCTCTCTATCAAGGACTATGAGAGCTGAAATGAACTTTCTCCCATCACCGACCAGAATAGCTTCGGCAATATAGGGACTCTGCTTTATAGCATCTTCCACCGGCTGTGGAGCCACATTCTTGCCTCCTGCTGTAACTATAATGTTTTTCTTTCTATCGGTAATAAACAAAAAACCTTCTTCATCAAGATAGCCAATATCTCCCGTATGAAAAAAACCTTCTCCATCAATAACTTCTCTAGTCGCTTCTTCATTCTTATAATATCCTTTCATTACCTGTCCGCCCTTCACAAGTATTTCCCCATCCCTGGCAATCTTTATTTCTGTACCTGGAATTGCCTTCCCCACGGAACCCAACCTTACTCTACCCGGACCATTTAAAGTCAAAACAGGAGCGGTCTCGGTCAATCCATACCCCTCATATATCTTCATACCGGCAGCCCAGAAAAACTCCGCGATCTCTTTTGACAACGGAGCTCCGCCAGATATGAACCTTTCAAGCTTTCCTCCTGTAAACTCCCTGAGTTTGCTAAAAACCAGTTTATCAGCAACAGACAATTTAAACCTTTCAAGTGCATTCAGTTTAGCTCCCCCAACCTCTTTTTTAATACGTAACTTTCCGGCTCTCACTGACCAGTGGAAAATTTTCTTCTTTAACCTGCTGGCACTCTCTATATTCGTTAGAACACCCGAATAAATCTTTTCAAAAAGCCTTGGTACACTCACAAGAATTGTGGGAGAAACCTCTTTCATATTCTCTACAATCTTCTCCAGACTCTCCGCAAAGGCTATACTTGCACCACACAGAAGAGGGGTATAATACCCTCCCATTCTTTCAAGAACATGGCTCAAAGGCAAAAACGACAAAAATCTATCCTCAGGAACAATTTTAACTATTTTGGTACTATTCAAAATGTCGAACACAAAATTTCGGTGAGTAAGCATAACTCCCTTTGGCTTTCCAGTCGTTCCCGAAGTGTAGTTTATACACACAAGATCGTCGGGGCTTACCTCCTTCATAAGGCTGGTGAACGTAGCTAAACTATCCTCGTTTATCCTATCGGCATCTTTAATTAAATCTTGAAAGAAAACCACTCCGTCTGTCTGAAACTGTTCAAACGCAACAACCTCCTCAAACCTGTACCCAATTTTCTCTATCTTACCATATAGCTCTTCTCCCGATAGAAAAAGAATCCTCGGTTTAGCATCTTCCAGTATAAACCTGATCTGTTCCTCGCTCAAGGTGGGGTAGATTGGCACATTTACAGCCCCAATGGAAATAATTGCCATATCCGTAATTACCCACTCCTCCCGATTCTCAGAAATAATTGCCACATGATCACCTTTTCTGACACCCCAGGCATTGAGCATCAGGGATAGCTTTCTTACAATATTGCCTACCTTCCTATAGGATTTTTTCTCCCAGACCCCACCCCTTTTAGACATCAATGCTACTCTCTCAGAGAATCTGTCCACATTCTCAAAAAATAGTTCAGGGATGGTTTTTTCACACATATTTCCCCCACATAGCTTCATTCATTCAACACTTCCATTTTCGATTGAATTTACCGAAAAATTTGATTAATTTCCTACGATTATTAACAATCTATTGCCTGGAGAGGTGGCCGAGTTGGCTTAAGGCGCTCGCCTGCTAAGCGAGTTTCTCGAGTAATGTCGGGAACCCGGGTTCGAATCCCGGCCTCTCCGCTAAAATGCCTGACCTTATCGTTTATACCTAAATAAAAAATGTAATTCCCAGTTACGATTTCTATAATGATAAAACGATAATACAGTAATCTACGGGAAGTGTTTGGCTGCCCAAAGTCGTTATACTAAAATTCAATATCGGTCAAAGGAAACCCATAGTAGGTATGGTAAAAGCAGATAGGTTGCAATATAGTGCTGTTTTCGTTAAAAATTACTATGGTTGTAATTATTGCAATTCAGAGAATAACTGTACCGACAAATGCTAAAGGCTTTTCAGTGTAAAGAAGAAAAAAGACCACAATAGATTCAACACAAGTTGAATCGTATAAATCAGTAAATCAAGTCTAAACAATATTTCGGCTTTATTTTGCCATACTACGAAAAATGCGATTCCTACATAGCCCACGCGATTGGAAATACCCACGATAGTGGATCGGGTTTATTCAATCATCATAATACCATTCTTTAAGTCCTTTTGATGTAAAAATACCACATATTATCAATTACAATGATTGGGATTTTGTCACATAATAGGAGAATAAAAAATAACCAATAAGGGTATAATATGTAGCAAAATTAATACATTTTTGTTGTATTTATACCACACATATATGGGTTTGGATAATGAAATAACGAGGAGCTGTAGATGGCATAGTTTTTGAGAAGTGATCTAACATAAAAGAGTGGAGGGGATAATGAAAGTGATTAATTTTCAAACTCAAGGTGTTCTAGACAAACCACCAACATGTCCTTGGATTTATTGCGGTCAATTTTGCATTGGCGGTTATACCAGTTAACCCTTAGAATTGTATTAAGAGGAGGAGAGCTTAGGCTCACCCCCACTGCTTTTAAAAACTATTATAATTAAAATAAAAAATGGCTTATTACAAAAGTTTTTATAATGTAGAAATTCCAATTAAAAAAGGTTTGTTGTTGTATAATATTTTATCTCAAAGCTTTGTCTTTCTTGACAAAGAATACTTAGATTATTACAGGAATCCCGATCGATGGGAGACTGATACTGAAAAATTTGAAGAATTTAGAGATAAAAATTTTATTGTCGACTTTGATGATCGCCAAGAATTTATCAAAAAGCATGTAGATATCTTGAAAAATGGGGCAAAGAGTCTATCGATAAGTATAGTTCCCACAACAACCTGTAACTTTAGATGTGATTATTGTTTTGAAAAGAACAAAAAATTATACAGTATGGACGAATATATATGCGAAAAAACGGTTAAGTTTATCGAAAATAAAATAGAGTCGAAAGAGTATGACTCAGTTCACTTGACATATATTGGTGGTGAGCCTTTGATTAGACAGGATATTGTAATTAACACGGGGAGTAGAATAAAAAGTATATGTGATAAAAACAATATAAAATTTTCTACAGGCTTGATAACTAATGGATTTTATTTTAATAAGAATACTGCAAAAACGCTGGTTGATGAAATTGCTCTTGGTTTCTGTCAAATAACTTTTGATGGTAATAGATATTATCATAATAGGAAAAGGTTTACAAAGGGGAATAAAGGCAGTTATGACGCGATTTTTTGTAATCTAAGAGAAATATTGGACAGCAATATAGATAACTTATTTATATCTGTAAGAGTTCAGATCACAAGAGAAAACATTGATAGTATCTCAGGATTTATTGATGATTTCAACAAATTGCCTTATTCAGATAAAGTTTCAATTTATTTTTCACCTGTATATGAAAATGAATGTGATACTTTTGACAATGATTTATTCGATTTGTTTTTAGAAAAAATTATTCCGTTGACAATGAAATCTAACTTTAAAATTAACATTTATCCAAATGCGGTACTTGGAGGATGTAGTGTAGCATCTAAGGATGGGTATTTAATTGACGCCAATGGTGATATAAAAAAATGCTGGGAATTAATTGGTAAAGATAAATATATAATCGGCAATGTAGTGAATGGCAAAATTAATGAAAAGATTGAGGAATTATGGAGCAAAATAAATCTAAATGAGAGATGTTTTAAATGTAAATACCTACCGATATGTAATGGAGGATGTCCCTATAAGAGAATTGAAAACAAATCATTTTGTGTTCACTGGAAAGAAAACTTGAATAAACTTTTAGTAAGAATGTATGAGTTGAATGAGTGATTTAAAAAAGTTTACAAAGTATTTTAGAACACTAATATGGGATAATAAAGAAAAAGTTAGATTTTCTATCTATTTGATAGCTACACTATTATCAGTTGGTCTATCAAGCGTTACATCTATATATATAAAGAAGCTTGTTGACGAGGGTATTTTTGGGAAAAATCTCGAAAACTTATGTATATACAGTTTAATAACATTGGCACTTTGGATATTTGCAATAATTTTTAGTTTAGGTGCTTCCTATTTACTCAGAATGCTACGAAACAGTGTTGAATACAGCTTAAAAATAAGTCTGCTTGAGAAATTCTTATCTAATAAGCACATCAGCGAGAAACCTTCCGGGTATTATTTGTCGAGAATATACAATGAACCAGAGATCCTAATTGATGGCTTAATCAATACTTCTTCTGGATTAATTTTATCATTAATATGGGTGATCCTGGGATTTACGATAGGTTTCTACATTGCACCGAAGTTATGCCTTTTTATTATTCCTTTTATTATCATAAACATTATCATTAATTATAAAATTGGTGATAAATATAAGATTTTATTTAAACAAAGAAGTGAAGAAAATGCAAAAGTGGAGGGTTTTTTAAACTCTTTGATACAAGCCAGAAAAATGGTTATTGTATTCGGCTTTTTGAAACATACTTTAAATAAGTTTGGTGAGAAGTTAACAGAATTCATTAAAACTGCTACCAAAGCTTCTTTATTCTCAATTTACACAAATAGTTTACAATCTTTTTTACAAATGGTAATGCAAATATCATTACTATTTTTAGCAGGTTTTGAAATAATTAAAGGAAGATTTACCATTGGAGCATATATTGGTTTTAACTCTATTTTGTGGCAATTGCTATCAGCTATCGACAGCGGTTATGATAAGATAGTCGCAATTCGAAAAGTATCAGGGGTAATTGAAAGAATTGACGAGTTGTTATATCCCGAGGAAAAATATAAATTATATGAAACCGGTGAACAAAAAATAAAAGTTTTCGAAGTTGAACACAGTTCAATTGCTAAGGGTAATAAAAAGTTAAATCTAAATTTCGCCACTGGTAAAAAAATTTTGATAACCGGGGAAAATGGTTCAGGTAAAACAACGCTTTTGAATTTTATTGCTGGACTAAAAATTCCAGATAAAGGTAAGATTTTTATGCCCAAGAATAAAAGAATAGTTTATTCTTTCATGGAACCAATATTTTTCGAGGGTACAGTATTGGAAAACATTGGATATTTTGATATGGATAAGGAAACTAGAAAAAAATGTGATGAGTTAATGAAGAAGTTGGATATTGAGAAATATAGGGATACTTTGGCCACCAGCCTATCCTCCGGTGAGAAAAGAAAAGTGGATCTTCTAAGAGCATTAGTACATGATGCTGATATTTATATCTTCGATGAACCTTTTGCCAATCTTGATTTGGATGGCAAAAAAGCAGTAAAAGATTTAATTGAAAAGTATACAAAGGGGAAAACGGTCATAATTGCAGTACCATCGGAGGACGAACTTTTAAGACAGATGGGGTTTGATTCAAAAATAAATTTGAATGGAGGGAAAAATGAAAATAATTAATGATGGAAACAAAGATACTACCAAAACTAAGGGAGAGTGTGAGGGGAAATTTTGCCAGGACTATGTATACCCAGAAAACGATTCGTTAAAAGTCATTCAGTGCAAAAAATTTTGTTTTATTGGATACAGTGCTTCAGATACGACAAAGACTGGAGGACCTAAATAGTTATTTTTTCACTTTTTTATTCTGACAATTTTACTATCATTCCAGTTTTCTGGGCTCTGACGAATGCTTTCATAACAGCCTGATATAATAGGAATGTGTAAATAATTGAGAGCCCGAATCCCTTTAGGAGCAGAAATTTAAAACTTGGCGGGAATTGGTATGAGACCCTAAAGTATTCTAAAAAGTATGTTAATGGTAGTATTTCTGCGATGATTCTGACTGCCCCAGGGAGATATTTTATTGGATAGTAAATACCGCATACAAGCATCATTAAAACTGATAGCATCCAGGCTATGACATCTATTCTCTGTCCAAACAGATAAATAAAGAGAATTACCGTCATCCCTACAATTAATGCATTAAGAAATACACCAGAAAGAGTGATCAATGCTACTTTAAAATCCGGGATATGAAATCTAAACAATAAATATGATATAGCAAAAAGTAGCAGGAATGTAATAAATCCCCTTAGAATCCCTGATATCCATGATCCGATAATTACATCATAGTTCTTAACCGGAGCGATGAACGTTTGCTTTACACTTTTTGACCATACATCATATAATATTCCATAGGCTACCTCAAGCTGCGAAACCTGAAGCACACCGGATATGATCACGCCAGTGAGTAGAAATTCTGTTAAATTTTTATCGAGATTTAAAAACTTAGACATAAGACCAATGCTGATGATTCCTATTATAGGCCAGAATAAAATTTCTGTAAGCGTAAAGAAATTTCTTATTGAAAAGATAAAATTTCTATAGGCAAATCCAAAGACTCTACTAACCAGCCAGCGCAATGAAAGCCTCCTCAAGATTTGCACCCTCTGTAATCCCCTGAAAATAATCCTTCGTCCCCACAGCAATTATACGACCATCCTTGATAAATGCTATCCTATCACATAGTTCTTCAGCTTCCTTCATATAATGGGTTGTAAGAATTATGGTTATCCCGTATTCTCTATTCATCTCCTTTATAAACTGCCTGATTTTTACCGATATATCGGGATCAAGCCCAATCGTTGGCTCATCAAGAAGCAACAGCTCCGGATTATTCAGCAAAGACTTTGCAAGGGACAACCTTTGTTTGTTTCCCGTTGACAACTCATCAAATCTTACATTTCTGACTCTCTCAAGCTCAAGTTTCTCCATCAGATAATCTATCCTGGCTTGAGCCTCTCTTTTATCCACACCGTAAAGAAAAGCATAGAATCTTAGAATCTCATAAACTGTAAGGCACCATGGGAAATTGGGCAACCCGGAACACATATTCATAATCCTCTTCATCCTCAGATCAAAATTCCGTCTAACTCTCTTTCCCTTTATAAAAATCTCACCTGAGTCAGGAATTATCAACCCCATTAGGATGTTCAAAAGAGTTGTTTTCCCGGCACCATTGGGACCCAGCAAACCAAAAATTTCCCCCTTCCGTATCTCAAGATTTACACTCTTTAGCGATGCAGCTCTTCTTTTCCTTATGAATCCGCTAACGTAGGTCTTCGATATACCGGTAGCTTTCAACAGTAAAACTTTTTCTTCCGCCATATCGGAATGAAAACTCTCCAGCTTACCGCCATCTAAATATCGAGAAATTTATAACAGCACAACCTTAAAACACAAAAGGATAGCTGCTCCATTTTTTGCGAAATTCAGGCGTAGCCTCTTCTTCTTATCTCGGCTTCCCACTTTTCAAACTCATCGGGAAACTTCTTGTGGTTCTCATCAAACCACACAAGGATTTCATCATCGTAGTACCCACCTTTGTTAAACCTCTCATCAAATTCATCGAACCCCATGCCCGAACGTATCGCAAGAATATAGAATCTAGCCCCAACATTATCACTGGGATTACACGCCAGCAAATTCCTGAAAATAGCAAGTGCATCCTCAACAAACTGATCTCCCCACAAAATTATTGCCTTCGTCAGAAGAGCCCGGATTACATGCCTATTCTGAAGATAACCCCACTCCAGCGAATCCGGCCACTGACCCTTTTCATCAGAAATTAGCTTCAAAGCCCTTGCGTACGCTTCGTCTAAAAGCTCATCCGCTTCGAAAATATTTCCTTCATTCAATAAGATTTCGAAAAGCAGAAGGTATGGATCAAGGTAATCAGGATCTTTTTTAATCATTGCCCTCAGAGTTTTCTTTACGTCTTCAAGTTCCATATCTTCAAGATTATCCAGCAGGTCGTAATAATCCCCCATCAATTCACGTTTTTTATCCACGAACTCCCTTTTTTTCTCGCTCATGGCATTTTCCTCCTTTAAAGTTGTTAACTGTCAAATAAAAACCATTATATCATAAATTGAATGAGTATATGCTGCAAGGCCATATCCCCGAAAAAGGTACACCCCGGACAGATATACCCCCGATAAAAACCTGAGGACAAAAGTCTTCAGGATAAAAGCTTCTCCATAAACCCCAAGATAATGGAACAATGAAAAAACAAAAGATGAAGCTACAACCGATAGAAAATAGCTACCTGCTTTTCCTAATCTCAAGATCTGTGTCAGGAAAAAATTAAAACCTGTTATCAGTATCACCCTAAAGATAAATTCCTCATAGACACCGGCACCCAGAATAAGGACAAAATTCTGTTTTGCATTGAGACCTAAGGAAATATCAAAATCAGCAATTTCCGAAAATATCAGGAAAAGTATCCCCGCATAAATGGATGATTCTGCAACTGCCAAAGGGAAATAATAAAACCTAAAGCGTATCTCTCTTCCACTCCGTTCGTAGAAGTAATAACTAAATAGAAAAATAATTATCAGAACAAGTCCCACTGCATAAAATCCATAAACGTCGAAAATCGAAAAAAGTTGTCTAAATATAATATCCGCTCCATTCCTCAAACCTGTAACGTCTGAGTGATTCAGAAGGAAAATCAGAAGCTCATAACTGAATATCAAAGGAAGCGAGATTAAAAAGCTGTAAAAAGGCTCTCTTGTTGCTCTTAGATAGTTGTAAAAAGAGTGTGCAGGACCTATTGCCAAATTATTTTCCCACCTTCAAAAGCGCAAAAAAGGCTTCCTGGGGAACCTCCACCCTGCCTATCTGTTTCAATCTCTTCTTTCCTTCCTTCTGCTTCTCAAGCAGTTTCTTCTTTCTTGTAATGTCCCCGCCATAGCATTTCGCTGTCACATTCTTTCTCAGAGGTTTTATAGTCTCTCTTGCAATTACCTTATTACCTATTGCTGCCTGAATAGCTACTTCAAATAACTGTCTTGGAATAAGCTCTTTCAATTTTCTACATAGTTCTCGGCCCTGATAGTAGGCCTTATCACGATGAGTTATAACAGAAAGTGCATCCACAGATTCACCGGCAATCAGAATATCAAGTTTAACGAGCTCACCTCTTCTAAATCCTATATGTTCATAATCAAATGAAGCATAACCACGGGATATCGATTTCAACCTATCGTAAAAGTCAACTATGACTTCTGCAAGGGGGAGTTCAAAAACAATCAAAACCTTTTTAGGATCGAGATAGTGCGTTGATTTGTAAATACCCCTTTTATCTTTGCAGAGTTGTATTATGTTTCCAATATATTCCGTAGGGGTAATCATCTCAGCTCGGATATATGGCTCTTTAAGGTAATCAATCTCCGCCTGCGGAGGCATCTTACCTGGATTATCAATCTCCACTTCTTCACCAGTTTTCAAAACGGCGACATACTTTACATTGGGCATTGTGGTCACAAGTTCCAGATTAAACTCCCGTTCCAATCTCTCCTGCACCACCTCCATGTGCAGCAGACCAAGATACCCTACTCTGAAACCAAACCCAAGTGCGGCTGAGGTCTCAGGCTCAAAAATAATGGCTGAATCATTCAGTTTCATTTTTTCAAGGGCAGACCTCAGATCATCATAATCCTCACTATTAACAGGGTATAATCCGCTGAAGACCATGGGCTTAATCTCTCTGTACCCAGGCAAAGGCTCAGACGCCGGGTTCTTTTTACCCGTGATCGTGTCTCCAACCCTCACTTTCGTTATCTCCTTTATCCCCGCAATAAGATAGCCGACATCTCCTGATCCCAATTTATCTACCTTCACCCTCCCCAATCTGAAAATACCCACCTCTGAAACCTCGTACTCGGACTCATGTGAGAAAAGCTTTATAACATCTCCTGGCCTCACCTCTCCTTCAAACACCCTGACATAGGGGATTGCACCACGGAAGGAATCGAAAGTGGAATCAAAAATTAACGCTCTCAAAGGGCTATCTTTTTTAATCTCTGGTGAGGGAACTCTTTTTATAACTTCTTCAAGAAGTTTTACAACTCCCTCCCCGGTTTTTGCACTCACCAGAAGAATTTCATCTTCGGTGCAACCTATCAAATCGACAATTTGCTTCGTTACCTGTTCAACCTCTGCTCCCGGTAGATCAATCTTGTTGATCACAGGAATAATGACAAGGTCATT
>Ga0180301_10001891_pt1 | contig 16399 bp, 20 predicted proteins | sample GuaBasSediGuay16_FD_121797 | JGI IMG/M metagenome (GOLD analysis project Ga0180301, IMG submission 121797) | Subseafloor sediment microbial communities from Guaymas Basin, Gulf of California, Mexico - Guay16, Core 4569-2, 12-15 cm | ecosystem: Environmental > Aquatic > Marine > Hydrothermal... | reverse complement strand
CAGAAAAACTTTCAATAGATTTTGAGAACTATCCACCTTGTATTAAAAATCTGATGAAATTAAAAAAGAAAGGCAACTATAATCGATTTTTGTTGATGACTGCTTTACTTAATTTACATTCAATAAGAGACACGAAATTCATTCTTAAACAAGTTTTAAATGAAAAAGAATATGAACATATAACAAAAGGAAACTGTGATTCACAATTACCATATATAATAAATAACATTGATAGATATGGATTTCCAACTTGTAAAAAATTATGTGAATTTTGTGATGAGAAATGTGAACTTTCTCACCCACTTGAATATTATGAAAAACGAAAAGTTTAAATATTTTGCTATCATACAGTAAACACGGATATGATAAAATGTTATCAAAACAAAAACTAACAATTATGCGGATTATAGACACTTTGGAATATGCAACAGCAAATGATATAAAAGTGGTCTTTGAAAAAGATGAACAGATTATAGGCAATGTTCATATGCAGTTATCTCGTTTAATTGAAGACGGACTAGTTAAAAGAATAGAGAAATCATATCGTTTAACAGAAAAAGGTCGCAATATTCTAAACTTTAAAGAAGTAAAAGAAACTTCACCAACACTCACATTTTCGGAGGAGAGAGTTAAGGAGTTTTTCAAATTTGCGTCGAGTGATGGGATTCTTGATAAACTCACAGAGCTAGTCAGCCCACATATTCTCGGCTTAAATATGGTTAAACTCTCTTCTCTCCTCACAATTATTAGTCTTGATGATGAAAAAACGTGTAAAAACCGTATTAATCTTCTTTTGAAAGGCGAGAGTGGAACAGGCAAATCAGAAATTATTAAATGGTGTCATGATAACTTGTGGGGAGTGTTTAGCGATACGAACACAAGAAAGACTGGGTTTCGAGGAGGCGCTCTTGGATATCAATATAAACCTGGACTGTTGCAAATGGCTAACAATTCAGTTCTCTATATTGATGAGATAGATAAATTTGAACCAAAAGATTTAGATGCTCTTTTATCTGCTCTATCTTATGGAAAAGTGTTCATAAATCTCGATAAAGTGAGTAAAGAAACAGATACATACGTTCGCTGTATATCTACTTGTAACAATGAAAAAAGACTTAAAGAAGAACTTATTAATCGTTTTGATTTAGTCATAGAAGTAAAAAATCTTTCAGAAAAAGAAAGAGAAAGTATTATTTTTAAGAAAACAAATGATTGGAATAGAAAATCTGATTCGCCAGATTCTACGTTTGTAATTGATTATATCAAATACGCTAGCAAGTTTCCTACATCTCTTCCAGAAGATAGAGAAGAAATATCAAATATTCTAATAGAAGAATTCTCTAGAGGAAAATTGAGAGGGAGATCTGTAAGAAAAATTGAATCTGTGTATAGAATAGCATTAGCACTTGGAAGACTAAAATTGAAAAGTATAATTTCCACAGAAGAAATAAAAGAGGCAATCAACTTATTAAATGAAAGTAAATACTGACTCGTGAGAGATATGTGTGAGATATGAGTGAGAAAAAAATGGCAACCAAATATGAAATAATTGAACGAAAAAAGATCGAATATCAAAATCAATTAGATCGAATCGAAGAAGAGTTAAATGATTATCGAATAATAATGGAATATAAGAAGAAAACTTGTGACTTTATTCGAAAAAAATTGGAGGAACTTAAAAAATGAATGTTAACAGAATTGATGTTTCTCATATTGAGGGAAACGAGCTACAAGTTCTTTTTTTCAGTGATCAACACATCGGAAGTAAAGATTGTAGTATGAAAGATATTGAAAAACAAATTAAATGGATAAAAAAGACTAAAAACGTTATTGTCATTATGCCTGGAGACGTTATAAACTCTGCTTTGAGAGATTCAGTGGGAGCAGGATGTTTTGATGATATTATGACACCATCAGAACAAATTGATAAGGTGATAGAGTTGCTCACTCCCATAAAAGATAAAATAGTGGGTATTCATAATGGAAATCACGGTAATCGTATTTATAATGTTACTTCTATAAGTCCCGAAAAAACAATTGCAAGAGCGTTGGGTGTTCCATACTGTGGCGATTCATGTTTTCATCATATTCGTTTCGGCAATCAAACTTATATTATCTATGTTACTCACGGGTCGACAGGAGCAATAACGTTGAGCGGGGCACTTAACGCTTGTATGAAATATTCAAGATTTGCAGAAGCTGATATCTATGCTATGGGTCATACACACAAGTTAGCTAGTTGTAGTGAAGTTTATTACAGAGTTAATTTAAAAAATAAGACAATGGAAAAACGAAAAAGATTTTTTGTTCTCTGTGGCAGCTATGTAAAGTGGAAAGGAAGTTATGCTGAAGCAAAAGGTTACGGTCCTCAAAAAATTGGATCTCCTAAGGCAGTGTTAAAAGGAGATAAACGAGATATTCGTATTATAGTTTAGAAAGAAAAAATAATTTATCAGTTAAAATGATATATGAAATTGATTTACTTAAACTAGATAAGGCAAAACATAAGTTATGTCCTTGTTTAGTAAAAGGAGACGCCACAAACATTTGTCCTTGTGATAAATTCACGAAAGAAGGTAAATGTATTTGTGGCATCTTCAAACTTATTGTGAAAAATGAAGATTCAGATATCAAAAAACATAGAAGAACACGCACATAGATAATAAACGAAAAGTTTAAATAGTAGAACTGACATACTAATATATGAAATAAAAATGGAATTAAAAGTCAAAAAAGAGGATAATGATGCGGTTATACCGACAAAAGCACACAAAAGTGATAGTGGATATGATTTAACTATAATAAAAGAAATTAAAATAATTGACGATTATACACGCTTATATGGAACAGGGTTAAAGTTTGAAATTCCAACTGGATATTATCTGGAAGTTTTTCCAAGATCTAGTATAAGTAAACTACAGTTGAGTTTGGCTAATTCTGTGGGTATCATTGATGAACAGTATCGTGGCGAATTACTCGTTCCATTAAGAAGAATAGACAAGTCAGTAAGTTGGCCTAAATTACCATTAAAGATTTGTCAATTTATTATGAAAAAAAAAGTATCATATGAAATTAAAGAAGTTTCCAAATTTCTTTCTGCTACTGAACGTGGCGAAAATGGTTTTGGAAGTAGTGATATGAGGTAATAATAATGAACACAATAATTGAATATCTAGATAAAAGAAACTGGGATATTAAAGAAAATGCTAACCAGATATTTTGTTCAGGACAGATGATTAGTTATGTTGCAGGTAAATTGATTAAAGAATACTGGTTCAACGAAGTTTATCCAAAAGAAGCTAAAGAACTTCACGAAAAAGGTGATATATATTGTCACGACGTTTCTAACAAGCTCACAGCGTATTGTTCCGCTTTTTCAACGGAATCTATTATTAGAAATGGTTTATTGAATCCATCAGCACGAATCAGATCAAGCCCACCTAAACATCTTTCATCTGCTGTCAATCAGTTAGCAAATTTTATTGGGATTGTGTCTCAAGAACTTTCGGGAGCTGTGGGACTGAATGATTTTTCTCTTTTTCTGGCACCATTTGTTTATTATGATAAACTTACAGAAAAAGAAGTTAAACAAGAGTTGCAAGAATTTATATATCATATTAATCAACCAAACAGATTTTCAGAACCAGCATTTTCAAATATAACCATATCTACAATTGTTCCAAGTGATTTGAAAGATAAAAAAGTTATTATTGGAGGAGAAGAAAAATCAAAAACATATAAAGAATTTGAAAAAGAAATGAATATGATTAATGGTTTGATTTTAGATTTACTCACTGAAGGAGATGCTGACGGAAGACCAATGACATTTCCAGTATTGACAGTTCAAATATTACCAGATTTTGATTGGGATTCAGAAATAGCAAAAAAGATATTTCAAGTAACTGCTAAATATGGATTACCTTCATTTGAAAATTTTAATGAGGGAACTGGAAGAAATCCAGAACAAACTCGTTCATTCTGTTGTAGGCTAAATTTGCGTCTTGACGATTTGAAAAATCACACTGGCGGACTTTTTGGCAACTCTGATAATGTAGGCTCTATTGGTGTTGTAGACATAAATCTTAATCGTATCGGTTATCTTGCTAAAGATGAAGATGAATTTTTTAAATTACTTGACATTCGTCTCGAAGTTTCAAAAAAAATACTTTTGGCAAGAAGAGCAAAAATCGAAGAAATGTTTTCAGAAGGTCTTTATCCATATCTAAAATTATATCTTCCATCATTTAAAACATTTTTCAACACTATTAGTGTTATTGGAGGAAATGAGTGTGTGTTGAATTTTCTAGGTAAATCGTTGATTGAACCAGAGTCTGTTGAATTTATGAATAAAATGTTAGATTATATTGTTAAAAAATGTGAAGATTTTTACAAGGAAACAGGACAACTGTTTAATCTTGAAGCAGCTCCAGGAGAAGGCTGTAGTTACTCTCTAGCAAAAAAAGACAAAGAACTATATCCAGATATAATAGTTAGTGGAACTGATGAACCTTTTTTAACTAATTCAACTCAAGCTCCTGTCACGGAACCTAATTTCTTGAAAGTGATAAATACACAAGAACAACTACAAACAAAGTATACTGGAGGGACAATACAAAACATTTACTTAGGCGAGAAATTGGTGGATTATCGTCAAGCTAAACGAATGGTGAAAAATATTATTGAACACACTAAACTACCATACTTTTCAATAACACCAACATATAGCATTTGTCCTGTCTGTGGGTATATTACAGGAGAACCAGAAAAATGTCCAACCTGTGAACGACAAGTGGAAACATTCTCTCGTGTAGTTGGGTATCTTAGACCAAAAAGATCATTCAATAAAGGAAAAGTTGAAGAGTTCAAAAAAAGAAAATATTTCGATGTAAGCGAAATAAGTGAGTTGAAAAAATGAAATTATATGCAATAGTTGAAGGAAGTCTTGTTGATGGACCAGGGTTGAGAACCACCATATTCTTTAAGGGTTGTGAGCATAATTGTCTCGGGTGTTTTAATCCTGACACACAACCTGATATTGGACCATATGTTAGTCCTGCTGAAGTTTTTGAAAAGATTAAAAAGATTATTGATAGTTCATTGCTTGAAATTACAGGCATTTCTCTTTCAGGGGGCGACCCTCTTTTTCAACCTGAAGATGAATTAGTTGAGTTTTTAAAACAATTTAAATCTACTTATCCCAAAATGACTGTTTGGTGTTGGACTGGTTATCTATTCAACGAAATTAAAAATAACAAAGCTTTAAACTATATTGATGTGTTAATTGATGGTCGTTATGAACAAGATAATAAAACAACAAAACAATATAGAGGTTCTGACAACCAAAAAATGTATAAAAGAAGAGGTGAAAAATGGGAGATGATAGATTAATTATGTATACGAGAGAGGGATGTCTACTTTGTAATCAAATGAAAGCTAAGTTACAAGCGAAAAAAATATCTTTCGAAGAAAAAGATGTTGACAAACATATAAATGAATTGGTTGGGTGTCCATATACAATGCTTCCAATATTTGTTAAAAATGGAAAGTATATTAATCCATTAGAAGTTGAGAATACAGGTGAGTCAAATGAATTTGACATTAATTGAATTGTTAATAGTTTTGTTGGGTCTAAAAGTTTTCTGTTTCGGATGTATAATAACTTATCTATTTCAAAAAGTTAGAATACTAGAGAAAAACGCTATTCAGATGCCAATTGAAGAGTTGACAATGAAAGTTCTTCAAACACGAATTCCTCTAATATCAGGAAGTTCGATGCCTTCTCAACAAACTAAGAAAGAAAAACATACTATGGATTATGCTGGTTGATAATGAAAACGAGAACAGTTAAGAATTGGAATGAACTTGTTCGATTTGTCGAACAAACAAATTTAAATGAAGATACAGTCATTCTTTCAGGTTTTCTAGTAAATACAAAAACGAAAAAAATAAATAGATTGATTTTCTCTAAAGTTTCAAAACTGGCGTGTAAACTTATTGACGATGATGAATAATGACAAAGAAAACAAGTTACAATCAAAAAACTCAAATAAAAGGAGCTTTGAGAAGATTGTTTTCAAGAAGTCCTGTTAAGAACGAAGTTTTGAACGAAGCGGTTCATCCAACTAAGAAAGGCATTAGAGGCGGAAAACAGTATATTTGTAATATATGCAAAAATACTTTTCCACTAAAAGATGTGCAGGTCGACCACAAAAAACCTGTAATAAAAGCTTCAGAGAATATTAACGACATTGATTATAATACGTTGGTCGACAGAATATTCTGTAAAAAAAGTAATTTACAAGTGATTTGTAAGATATGCCACAAGAAAAAATCAGCAAAAGAAAGACGAAAACGTTTAAAAAAACGAAAGATTTAAATACTAGAAGTGATATATATAGTTATATGCAGTCTATCGACTGTAATGTAAAGACAAACTACGTCTTTTTAAAGACGGAGGATTGATAAAAAATGAAATCAAAAAAAGTAACTAGAATTTTAGCTTTGGGAATTGGTATTATGTTTCTTGGTGCGACTTTAACCGGATGTGGTGTAAGTCAAAAGAAATATAATGACGATATCAAAGCACAACAAAGTATTGTAGCAGAAAAAGAAGCAAGTATCGGGAATCTGAATCAAGAAGTTGGCAGACTTGAGAAAGAGATAGAAACTCTTAAAAACGTTCTTGAGAATAGACCAACAGAAGACGAAATGAAAAATCTTCAAAACGAACTCGATGCAAAAAAACAGAAACTAGAAATAAAACAAGCTGAACTAGATAAATATAAGCTCACTCCAGAAGAAGTGACACAATTACAAGAAGATCTTAAATATGCTCAAGATCAATTAGTCGAAGAACGAGAATCCGACGCAGTTGACGAGTTAGGGTTTGACATTGAAGATGTTAACTTGAGAGGGAATTTTGAAACATCAGAAATCGATAACAATGACTTAAACAAGTTGATTGACGATGAAATTGAATATGATGGTAAAGATTATGATGTTGAAGAGTTAGTTGAAATCACGCCCGATGTTAAAGTTTTGACTAACGAGTTCGACGATTTCGGTGCTGACATCAGTATCGGTGTTTTGGCTAAGAACGCTATTAAATATAAATATTCATTCAAAGATCCGATTAAATTGGTTAACGATGAAGATTTAGATATAGTTTTCTTAGGAAAAGATATGACTATAACTTCATTTGATGATGAAGAAATTTCATATTTAGTGTCTGAAAAGTCTATGATGACATTGGGCGAGACCATTACTGTAGATGGAACTGAAATCACCTTCATTGGCGTTGAAGATAATGATGAAGCTAACAAGATTCAGTTATCGGTGAACGGTGTTGTGAAAACAATCGAAGAAGGTAAAATGAAATCTTTTGACGAGTTTGACATTAAAGTTGACGAAGTATTCATTTCCAATATTGGAGAAGAAAAAGCGTTCGCAACTCTTTACATTGGTGATGATATTGTTGAAACCGCTGTTGATGGAAAAGATTATGAACCAGATGATAGATTTAAATGGATTGTTGAATTTAATGAGAACAGTGAGCTCGTAACTTTAGGCTTGTTTTTAGATGAAAAACTTGACGACGACGATGAAGTGTTGAAATTAGGAGACACATTTAGTTTTCCAAACGATTATTTAGTGTTCAAATTTTCTGATTTGAAAGAATTGGATGTGTTCGACCTTAACATTGATGTTGGAAGCAATGATGAAATTGAATTCAGTTTTGATGGAGACATTGAAATAGATGGTGACAAAATTGATAGTGATTCATTTACCATTAACTTAGATGAAAATTATACAATAACTTATCCAGGAATCGATGAGGACGATGAATATGTGTTCACTGATGAGGATGTGTTATTTATTGTTGACGATAGAGAATTGAAATTAAGTGTAACTGATGATACAATCAGCATCGACAACATATATAATTTTAGTTATAATGGCAATAATGAATTAACGACTGAATTAACTTTCTACGACGATAAAGACTTTAGAATGGATAATGGCGACATTCTATACCAAAGTGACATAAACGAAGACGACGAAGAAGTTGATGAAGTAACAATTGGGTTAGTTAACGATGAAGATAAAGAAGTGATCTTGACGATTTATTAAACTTTTTGGGAGCTTCATGCTCCTTTTTTTAATTTTTAAGGTGTTAGACGATGAAGGAACAAACAGTATTCGTTGATGATGAAATAGAGACAACAATTATTTCGAGAGGAGAAAAGGGCGACGGAGTTGCTCGTTACAATAATTTCGTGATTTTCGTTCCTGAGGGAGAAATTCGAAAAACATACAAAATCAAAATAACAAAAGTTTTCAATACTTTTGGTATTGGAGAAATCATTGATGAAATTGAAGAGGAACAAGAAAAATGAACTTTGAAATAAGTCAAATAATTTATGTTGTTGGCATTCCCATCGGTCGATCAGTGTTAGGATGGGCTGAAAACGCGCTTGAAGACAAAAAAATTACCAAATTTGAATGGGCACAGTTAGGTGCAACTGTTGTAAGAGTTGGTGGAATGGCTGTTGCTGGATATTTAGGTTTAGATGCTTTGGGTATAGATTACGCAGGTATCATTTCAGGAGCCAGTGCGTTTGTTTTAGATTTTATATTGGCAAAACTTAAATAAGAAAAGAAACGAGGTCTTTCGACCTCATATTTTTTAAATGGTAATTTATAACATAGAAGATTATGAAAAAGATGTAGTTAAGAGAATAAAACAGGGTAAAACAGATAAACAGATATGCGATTTCTTGAGTAGAAAACTCCCTTATCATGGCTCTATTCTTATATATAACTATATAAGTGATATAAGAAAGAGAAAAATTTGAAAAACGGACCATTTCCCTTCGATTTGGCGCATCCTTTTTTACCCTATATCTTACTACTCGTAAACAAAAAAGTCTCAACCTACGCAAGGTAAACTATGTAGGATCGCAAACCTGTAACTAGTCATAAACTTTTTTCTCAGCTTATTATATGTATTTTGAATAAATAAGCTAAAGCTGCAATTACAGCACTAAGAACAACGACGATGTAATAGTTAGTTGTTTTAAGATTTGCCATTAGAGAGCATGAAGAAACAAGATGTTTAGTAAAATCTGAACAAATATCGGTCACTCGCTTATCTACTCTTTCTACTCTCTCATCAATTTTATCAACCTTTGAAACCAAATATATAATTAAGTCTCGTTGATTGATGTCATTGTTTCCGTTCACTTTTTTAAATCTTTCTACTTCTTCTTTTATAATATCGCTCATATTACTGTTCCTCACTACACTCTTGTAGTTATATATGAAACTTCTAATATATAAACTTTTCTATTTTACAATCATATCTTCTATGTCGTCAAAAGTTGACCAACTGAACTTATCATTAAAACTGAACCACACTTTCTTTATACCAAGTTTATCAAACCCATCTTCTGCGTCTTTATGAGTGGGAAAATCAGAGATTCTGTGCAATCTTCGACCAAAAGTCGAGTTTAAATGATGCCATTTTTTACTTTCTTCTGAATAAACATATATTGTGGAGTGCGCTCCAATATCTGTATCACCAACAACAACTCGAACTCTCCAAGCTGGAAAACCAGCAGCTCGAAAATAACTAACTATGAAATGCGACCAACTATCACAATCAAACCCGCTATTGTCTAAAAAAATCTTCGCTTTCAATTCAAATGGAAACTCCCAAACTTCAGGTTTGCCCCAAGTATTAATATCTTTTTCATATTTAAAATATTCTTCTCTTATTTTATGATATATGTCTGGAATATGTGTTTCCCAATCAGTTTCATCGTTACCAACCAAATCCCAAGATACTAATTCTTCATAAATTGTTCTGTCGTTAGGAGTTATCAAAACAGTGATCGGGACGGGACATTTTGTTTCTGAAAATGGTAGACTTCGAGCGGGATAAAGAATTAATTTCTTTGGATGTTTATTATTCCAGAACTTTTCGTCTTTATTTATTTTTGATATTTTTAAAATGTCTATAATAACGTTTAAATCTATTATTTGTTTATTTTTTTCGTCTATTTCTTCTATTAACTTATCTCTATAATCTTCTATTTTTATCAATGATTTTCCCAGTTCATACAATTCTTTATTTAAAATTTCAATTTCTTCTTTTAATTCTTCATTCTCTAATAATATATCTTTACTTAAAAAGTTCTTTATTTTCTGTAACATTTTTCGTATCATTTGTATAACACACATACACTTTCATAAGTTGGTTTTAGTCCATAGGCGCCTGATAGATTTATTCTTACTCTCAATCGATTTCCAGCTGTTGGTAGATTAGTTAAAACACCCAACTTGACTGTCTTCCAAGTTGTTCCTCCATCGTTGCTGATTTCATACGTGTCGTTTTGTGTATCAGGAAAGTTAGAATATACTCGCATTTCAACTTGAGTGAAATTTTCGTCAGTTGTATACGTTTGTGTGGTCATCGTTCCACTCGTATTATTTCCTGATAACTTTAGTTTTCCTTCAGTTTCTTCAGTGTTATTATGAACACAAACTGACGGATTTTCATCAAAAAAGACTACATAAGAGTTTTCCATATTATTTACATTTACAGACGGAGATAATCCTCTTTGAACAGCTTTCAAATCGCCAATAAAATCTTTAAGAGTTTTAACTCTTCTATTAATTTCAAGATTGGTAATTAGACTATCAGTAAAATCGTGAGTGAAACGAGTGACTTTATAATTTCCACTTATCCCACAATACGGGACAGATATTGGGATTTCAAACCCAGGTTTCAAAGTGTCAAGACCGACTGTAGTTATTCGTCCTGTATAAGTAAGCGTAGATTTTTCTGTCAGTAAGTTATTAGACTGTGCTTGAACTAAAGCCATAGTATTTAACGATGAATCATTAACCCACTCTTCTTTAACCCACATACCTGACTCGGGTGTTACAGTTTCTGATTTCAATAAAACAATATTATCCGATTCAATATTCCCAGTAACTCTTATCTTATTTCTATAATTGTCATAATCTTTTCCAAAATCTGAAAGAGACATAAGATTAACTCCGATACTGACGGCATTTTCAGATGAAATCTTATCACTCGAATTAAAAACTCTCAATTTCCACCCATTACTATATTCAAAATAAGCTTCCAATCCTCCGATAGAACATATATCTTCTATTGCTTCTTCAACACTCTCTCCTTCATAACTCTTTTCAAGAGGTGTGAAAGTAACAGAAGGATGAGTCGTCCAACTACTTTCATTCCAGTAAGTTACTGTAACATCAGTAATATAATTTTCAGTTAATCGATTTAATCCTGTCCAAACAGTATCTGGTGAGAAAAAACTTTCAATAATTTTCAAACCACTAGCTTCAGGATAGTCCTTGCCAGTGATGTTGATAGTGTATCCTTCACTTTCGGAAAGAGAATAAAGAACTTCTTCTATCTTTCCTCTAAAAATCTCTGTAGAACCATCATTATAGTCCGCATAAATCTTTATCGAGTCGCCAGCATCAAATTTATTAAGATATTCGCCTTGATTGTTAACTAGTTCCAAGTTAAACAAACCAAGTTTTCTAGATTCCATTGTCAGATTACAGTTAAGAACTTTATTACTTGGTTGAGTTGGATCGGTTTCTGTTGAGTCAGCAACGGTATAATCTGTTTCATTCGAAGTTAAAACTACTTTAAAAGTCGGAAACTCTCTACTGGGAGGAATCCATACGAAACCTGATGTAGTTACTTGTGTATCCCGTGTCATTTTAACTAAAAGCGTCGTCTGTTATTACACAATCTGAACAAATACTATCTATCAAAAATACTGGACTTTGTAATCCGTCACCATATGAACAATCTAAATCTATATAACTCCACAAATTACACTTATCATTGGTATCATTAATTGAACTACATATTTTTTGTGGTGTAGTATTCACAAAAATACTTGTGCTGCCATCTGTGATGTTTATATCTATACACGAATTTATTGAATTGTTCAGTTCAACATAAATATCTATTGGAAATCCATTATTCGCAGTAATGTTCCAAAATGGTGTCGTTGAAGATTGACCAAAAGGTTCTAAATCTTTTTGAGTTGGGTAAGAAGGGTATATATTCCACGTAGACACAGAATTGGGTAAATAAAGGTCAAAAAGAGACTCCCGCAAAGTTATTGAAAGAGTATCATTCTCACTTAAATTGTTTTTGTTATAAGAAAAAATATCGAATTTTCTTTCGTGAACATACTTAAGGCTCAGATTAAACAACTCCAATATCTCAAAACCGAAACTGATATGTCCTGAAGAACTAATGTTCAATGTCAAATTTTCGCTATCACCACTTTGAAGAGCAATCCAATCATTAATTTTAGTGACAGGAAGACTAATATCATTCGAATAAATAAAATTAAGAGGAAGTATTCGTATATTAGTCTCTCCACTTGACGATACATTGATTGGTAATGTTCTATTCAAAACACCTTTCCCAATAGATGAGTAATAATCATTTATTAAATCTTCATCAAGTTTCAAATTCGCAAAACCAACAAGAGTGTCAGAAAATGTTTCATCAACTGTGCCATTGTTGATAGTATAAACTGATAAATTATAATGTGTCTTCTTAAAAGCTGAGAAATTGATAATCGATGGCACATCACCTACAGTGTTATTTAATTTGATGGTGATATTTACTGGATAGTCATAATCATTGTATGAAGCTAAAGCGTCATTAAGAGCTGAAGAAATATTTATTCTATATGTTTCATCATTGAAAGATATTGTAAAATTCCATATTTCATAAACATCAATATCTCCCGACCACTGTTGAAAATAAAAATATGCAACATTATCTCTAATTATGTCATCATTAACATAACTAACACTATAAACTATCTTGTCATCGGATCCACACTCCGTTGGACCTGCGGACACTCCAGTATAACCATTAATATCAGTATATGGGAGCCCACTATCCCAATCATAATAGTATGTATATAATTTTGCACATCCTGCATCGCCAGATGAGAAACTAACAAAAAATTTTATTGTAGCTTCATCGAAAAAGTTAGCAAATTTTGAAGTGGATAAATTAACTTTCATATAACTTACAAAATGAGTAGATTTAGTATTAAAATCTCCATCAAATGCCGCTTCTCTTCCCTCACTTACTTCCTCAATTGATGAATTACCCTCAAAAAAGTCACTTGAGGCATATATAAACACTCTCTCATCATCAACCCAAACATCTGATGATGTTCCATTCGCTACAAAAGTCAGATATCCATCATAAAATGTCCCATTATCATATACTGTAAAATAATAATGTGTAGAATTTGTTTTGTTAAGTCTCCCCGTATAATTAATCCCTTCAGAAGAGATATAAAGACCAGCAGATGAAAAATTTAGATCTTCACTTGGCAACGGAATATAAAAAATTTCTGAACATCCATCAGTATCGAAACAATCAAAATCAACATAACCGCCAGGAATTTCTTCGCCAAAATAAAATGAGTCAAGAGTTCCGTTGAATCTTCTTATTTCGATTCTGTCTTCAAAAACCGTCCCAGGGAAGTAAGAGTCCCAGTTATCATCTTCATCATAATCTATTTTAACTTCTCTTGGTAAGTCAACATCGGTCACTTCAGTAACGATCAATTGACCACTTGAATTCAGAAAATTCTCATAAAATGTAAGATTATATGTTCCACTTCCATTAAAAATAAAATTGTTTGATTGTGAATGATTCCATTCAACAAATTCAGTCCCGTTATTTAAATGAGTTCTAGCCCAGGCTAAGTATAAAGCGTATGTTTCTCCAATATTCGCACCATATGTCTCCGAAATAGAATTATTATATCCATAAAGTTTTGATGGACCAAGATAACTTCTGGTTTGATATGAACCAGTCTCTCCACCTGCTAATAATAACACACGAAAAGTGAAGGTCACGCTTGCATCTATCCACATTTCTTGTCCATCGGGTATATATTTCATATAACTTGCGTTATAAGTAAACAAATATTGTGTTTCGTGACCTTTTAATGTAAAGGTAAAACTGGAAACATTTGAATATAACCAAACTTTAACATCTCCATAATCCATATCAGAATATTGTCTGGCAGCTTGAACATACCCATCTATATCAAAAAGACGCTGATTGTTCTGTAACTCTTCCGTTGAAAGATTCCCTAAATAAATATTCTCTTTCACTTCAATTAGATCGCCAAAACCGACACCCAAGTCTGCCGTCGTTTGATATTCATATGTTCTATTTTCATTCAAATCATTTAGATAACTTGAAAAATTACTAAAATAATCTGCTTTTATCTGCTCCACGGCGCCTTCATAATATCTTATCGAAGAACCCAACCCAAAACTCGGACTTGAACTGATTCGTGTTCTTTGTTGAAATACTGAATCAGTAAGACACGAACTTGGTATCTGTCGAGTGACGTTTTGAGGATCTCCTAAATGAACGCCAGGATAATCGCCAACTTCTATAAAAGATTGCCAACCAGTCCCATTGTAACATGATACCATATCATCTGAACTCGTTGAATAGTCGGTGCTGACAGCAACACGAACCGTTACATTCTTGATAGAAGAAATATTTTTACATATATATGAGGGTCCATATGTAGGAATTCTCACATCCACACACAAAGGAAGAATACTATTTGAATAGTTTTCATAAATGTAATCATCTTCATTTTCTGCACCATCAACATAAACATATGAAGACCAATCTTCATCAACAGCCAACTGAACATCTTTAACATCTCCAGAAGTGTTCGAATACGACCACGCATCTTCAGTATTATCTACTTCCATACTTGAAGGAAGAGGGTCAAAAAATCTTATTTGAAAAATTTCGTAATCATTTTTTATATCATATTGAACGGACATTGAATCGCTCCCATAAGGCCAACCAATCCAAGCCCATCTATAATCTGGATGAAGAGTCACTTTCATATTATAACCGAAAGTTACTTCAAGTTCTTCATCAAGTTTTCGTTTATCGCCAGTATCAGTTAAATCATTAAGAGTGTATCTATAGAAATATCCACTAGCATTATAAATCTTTATTATATGAGAAACAGGAAACTGTTCAATATCTTTAATCTCGCCATCAAAAAAATATTCATCAATTATCACAGGTCCTCTCTTATAGGGAGTAGTTCGAACTATCAAAGTAGAATTCCCATCTTCGAATGTCTCTATTTTTATACCAGATTTATCTCTATATAACTGTTTAGTCCCGTCAAAAAGTCGATTATATTCACGACCAGATACTAACCATCTACTTTCAGGTTTTACATAAAAAGTGCTTTTATCTTCATCAATTCTAATCTTTGCTTGATTTGAAAATGTCACATAAACTATTCCACTTATTAATACAAGAAGTAAAAGCACTCCCAACTGTTTCTTTTTTTTAATATTCATTTTCTATTGATTCCACTGAACTAAATCAATCGTGAATTCATATGCCATCGGGCTTTGTTCAGTGTCATTAAAATCTAAATCTCGAATTACATATGTTCCATCATGTTCGCCGTCAACAAGAGATGTGGTGCTAACACTCGCATAAATGTTCTCAAGATTTCTTCGAATATCATCTCTTGTATCCTGATAAATGATACATTCATAAGTAAGATTCCAATCTCGAACGTTTCTATGAGGTATTTGATGCTCGATTAACCGTTTTCCTAAGACTTGTTTAAATGTCCCAGGCAGCTTTTTAGCTTTTGCATTGAATACATAGACGGTATTTCCACCAATTGAAATCGTGTCACCATAAATTCCCATTATTTAGTCAACTCCTTCAAAAACTTGCTTGTGGCTTCATAAATCTTTCGATTGCTATAATATGACCCGGGTCTGTCAGTGTTTATTATAATTGAACCGATAGATATACTATTATCGGTATTTCCACCATGTAAAGGAACTACTTTCTCAGGTCCAACTTCTCCCAACAAAGCAATTGTGGGACGATTTATAACTCCCCCAGATTGATTTTTTGTCCATTTCTTAATCCAATCGGGTTTGTTTCCACTCTTATAATCTGAATAAGTATAAGAACCACCCTTTCCTGAACCTCCTCTACTTGATTTTTTCCCACTCACAACATCATTAATCGTTCTCCCGAACACTTCTTTCATTCTATCACTAGCTAAATATTCATAAGTCACCTTCGAAGACGAACGAGTGTGAGAAATAGAAGCACCCAAAATATTTGCGTAACTGTTTATGATACTTCCGCTCTCATTAATCATTTTCTCAATACTCAAAATCAAATCTTTTATTACATCTGATAATATTTTATAATCTCCTTGTAAACTTGTGAGTTGAGAACTATAACTTGTTATTTGATTGTTAAGTTTTTCTCTTCTCTGATACT